>Ga0075012_10002692_pt1 | contig 17279 bp, 3 predicted proteins | sample All_14_2_FD_71474 | JGI IMG/M metagenome (GOLD analysis project Ga0075012, IMG submission 71474) | Freshwater microbial communities in response to fracking from Pennsylvania, USA - Allegheny Zone_MetaG_DW_15 | ecosystem: Environmental > Aquatic > Deep subsurface > Groundwater > Drilled... | reverse complement strand
CCGCGCCGGCCGGTTCAGCGAGTTCGCCAGCCGCGGCCGCGCCGAGCGGGGGGACGACCACAAGGTGCTCGCCCTCACCTTCGACGCCTGCGGCGGCCGCAACGACGGCTACAACAAGGACCTGATAGACTACCTGCGCGCCGAGAAGATCCCCGCCACGCTCTTCGTCACCGGTGTGTGGATAGACAAGTACCCCGAGGTCTTCGCCGAACTCGCCGCAGACCCGCTCTTCGAGATAGAGAACCACGGCCTGCTGCACCGCCTGTGTTCCACCGAGGGGCGCTCGATGTACGGCGTGCGCGGCACGCGCAACCTCGACGGCGTGATAGACGAGATGGAGCTGGGCGCCCGCAAGATAGGCTCGCTGACCGGCCGCCGGCCCGTGTTCTTCCGCTCCGCCACCGCCTACACCGACGAGCTGTCGCGCCGGGTGGCCGGACGCCTGGGCATGGAAGTGGTCAGCTACGACATTCTCTCCGGCGACGCCAACCGCGCCTCCGCGCGCACCATGAGCCGCAACGTCCTCGCCGGGGCGCGCCACGGCGCCGTGGTCATCATGCACTTCAACCACCCCGAGTGGCCGGTGGCCGGCGCGCTGCGGCAGGCCGTGCCCGAGCTGCGCAAGCGCGGCTTCAACTTCGCCAAGCTCGAAGACTTCACCGTAAAATAGCCGCGCCCGGCCGCGTCGCCGTTCCCGGTCAAAAGATATATTTCTTTTGAGTGTCACTCTTTTTCGGGATAGGATTTGATTCTATTTGCTAGAATAGTCCCGGCTAGGCATGGGCAACACGATTCTGATCGCCGAGGATAATAAACTGCAGCGTAAATTGCTGGCGGCATATTTTGTCTCCTTCGGTTTTGTGGTGTTTACTGCGGATACTGTCCGCGAATCCGTTAAGCTGGCCTCCCGGCACCTTCCCGATTGTTTTCTTTTGGACTATCACCTGGCGGACGGCACCGCGCAGGAGGTCTGTTCGTTTATTCGCAACTGCGAGAGATTAAAAGACGCCCCCATAGTTATACTAAGCGGCGACCTGGACCAGAGCGCCACCAGTTATGAGGACTGCCAAGCCGATTCTTTTGTGATAAAAGGATGCGGCTATCGTACGGCCCTTGTCGCTATACGGCGCCTTTTGCGCCGTACGGCCGGGGCAAGCGGCCTGGTTTCGCCTACGGACCTGGCCGTGGATAAGAAAGCCCTGCGGGTGCTTAAAAAGGGCGAACCGTTTGTCGAGCTGCCACCGGAACAATTCAGGTTGTTTTCAATGCTGTTCGAGCGAAGGCCGGCCTTCATCCCGGACAGCGACGTCATTGAGCAGGTGTTCAACTGTTCTCCCCGTGAAAAATGCGAAGCTCTCGCTTCGCTGGTTTACCGGCTGCGCAAATCCCTCGGTCCGAGGTATGGCCGCAGGGTGGTTAAGAAAAAAGGCAGGGGTTGGGCCTATATACAACCCAGGCTGCGGTTCGATCCGGTTATGTGAGGCCCTCTCAAATCCGCCACAACTTATTCCGACGTAAATCCTTAAAAATAATGACGCGCGCGACCTTGACAGCGGGGGCCGGGCCTGCTAGATTATGCACGGGCGCGCCGGAATTCTTCTTTTGCTTGTAGTTCCTTCTGATATCCGAGGAAGTCCTGTAAACTGGCCTTGCGCTATTGGTAACGGTCTGTTATAACATTGCGGGGCTGTAACCTGGGTTACACTACATAGTAAGTCAGCCAATCCATAGGAGTTCACTTTATGAAGAAGACGATTCTTTTTGCCGTCCTGTTTTGCGGCTGCCTGCCGCAGCAGAAGTTGTCGGGGCGGTTAATTGATACGTCGGGCCCAGTAGCCGACGCAGCCGTGCTTGGCATGATATGGGTGGAGGATGCCGCTAAAGCCCTGCCTATGCCGGCAATATACGGCATCACCCCCGAAGACCGTGACGCGGCCCTGGACAAGGACATGGCCGCCCGCGGGCTGCCGGTGGCCTATAGCCGGGCATTCAGCGACAAGGACGGCCAGTTTCGCCTTGAAAAGCTGCACTTCAGCGCCGCAACGACGCGGGCAATAAAGGCCATGAAGCAGCCCCAAATAACACGCGTTACCTTGTGGGCCTTCCAGCGCAATTACCGCAAGCAGGCTGTAACGCTATTTCCCAGGCAGGGAAAGGAAGTATCCCCTGCAACCTTGGAACTGATTAAGCCCGCAGATTGGAAAGAACTGTACCGGGATAATACCGTGGACACCCTGACCCAGGACTACATGGTAAAGGGCTATTCAAAGGAATTCGGCGCCACGGAACATGAAAAACGCTGGTTGCTGGAATATACCCATTCCAACCTGTGGAAGGCCTATGTCGATAGCGATATCAAAGGCGATAAGGAAATGACGGAGCTGTGCGGACGTGATTATAGCGGTGTAACTGTATCTACGGCCGGAATAGCATGGGATCAAACGCATGAAAGATGTGCCGAGTTGAAAAAGCGCATGGGTGCCGTGAGGGAAATAGAAGAGTCGTGGATATCACATGCAAATAAAAGCGGCGACACTTTTGCCGCGGCTAAAGAGGTGGTTCGCCAAGCCATAGCCCTGCTGCCAGCGGAGGCGGCCGAACCCAAAGAGTACGAGAGCCTGATCCTGGCCGGCATTGAAGACGCGGCCAATGCAAAGAATAAAGAGGCGGTTCTTAGCGCTAATCCGGGCTTGTCGATGGAAGAAGAAGCTAGGTTGCAATACGGTAAAGGGGATAAGGCGAGCGCATACCGTGCTATGGGCAACGCTATATACACGCAGATGCCTGATGAGATAAAGCAGGGGGAACTTACCGCACAGTTGGCGGCAAGAGCAATCCCTGGCATAAGGGAAACAGCGGCTGGTTTTTACTTGTTAATGAACCGCCCGCTTACAGCGCAGTTGCCGGGAGGGGATGGGGGAAATCATAAGGATAAGCTAAAAGAGTTGGACAAATCAACCGAAACAATTTCAGAGGCGGATGCCGCTATCAAGCTGGTGGAGGAAGAACTGCTCTTTAAAGATGAGGCTGGGCAACTGATTGTTGAACCGGCATTAAATAATCCGGAAGAGATATTAAAAAAGCATCAACCCCGCAAGTTGAAATATATTGAAACAAAAAAGTTGAGTACTCCCAGGTTATATTTTAAAGGCAGGGCAGGCGTTGCGGATAAAATCCTTCCGCTGGAGACAAAGACCGAGGAATTGGACCAAGGCGGGGATATAAAACTGGGAAGACTAAGCTTGAGCCGTCCCGTCTTTCCAAAAAACAATAACTGGGTGCTTGTGGACCGTTCGATTGTTGAAAGTCAGTATGAGATTGACTCCGGTGGAAAAAAACATTATGGCTATGACGGGCAAACAACCACAGGCAAGTTCGACCTGTACGACAGCCGTGGTCTGAAGCGGTACAGCAAGGAATTCGTGGCTGGGCGCGGAGTAAGCGGTGCCTACCCGAATATAGTGGTTGCTGATAATGGGACGGTTGCTGTTCCTACTGATGACAAGCCTGGTGGTGGCAACCCCATAGTATATGTTTTTGATGCGTCCGGGCAGTTAATTCTGGAGTACTCGCATGCGGATGTTGACATCGGTGGCGCCAGTATTGACAAGATATCGCCGAATGGGAGATATCTGGCCATACGGGCCAGCTTTAATTACGCCAGCACCGTGACAGTCTTTTTTGACTTAAAAACAAAGAAGTCCTGGAAAGCAGAGCATAGTTATGTGATTTATGAAATGACAAACGACGGCCTTGTTCAATGCGATTATTATGATGATAAAAACAAGACCCGCGCTCCCACAGTGGTCATGGATATAAAACCCTATCTTCTGGAATAATATGCGCGGCATAAGATTATCCCTCTTTTTCGCACTATTGGCCTGGTCTCCAATGCTCTTGGCCCAGGAGATTCCTACACCGTGGTCCTGGCCCATAACCTCGGATTACGGGCCGAGGGACAGGGACGATGGGCTCGCGCTGAAGTGGAATTTTCATGAGGGGATAGATTATGGCGGAACCGCCGGAGAGAGTATTTCCGCGGTGGAGGCAGGCGCAATCGATGCTATTGAATATTACCGCGGTTGGTATGTTGCCGTCAAGAATGTAGGCGTAAAACCCGAGCGACGCTGGACTTATATGCATATTTTCAGCGGGACAAACCCTGCTATCCCGGTAACCTCCGACAATTGGGAACTTCGCAGCGCAAATCTGAAGAAAGCCGGCACAACGCAGATTTATACATCGAATGTCATAATCCGCTGGAGCAGCAAACCAGAGCTTAAATCCGAGAAAGTACTGAGCATAAAAGATTATGATGGCATGGAAGTCTATATCGGCACAACCCCGGTATTGAATACCTCCGGGGCGATAATAACAAGCTCGGGAAGCGTTTCCAAACATGATCCAATCGCCCCTGTGGGCACTTCGGGCGATGTGGATGAGCACCTGCATTTGGGGTTGGATATAGGCGAAAATAATCCGCTTTTGTATCTTGCTCATTCTACGGGGCCGATAACTGTCGACATAGTTAATCCACTAGACGCACATCTTTTTCGGGCCGCCGAACAGAATACTCCTTATCCAATTAAGGTGCGTGTGGATTCCACTGGCGGTTTGGACATGGACAAGCTGAACCTGGTGATAGTGGATTCTCATGGGTCCCGTCACCTTGTTGGTCACTGGAGCCAGCCTTTGTTCAGCTACGGTGGGCGCTCCGACCGGGAGGATTTCGGCGGAATCCGGAACAGTACCACCGTTGCCCTATGCGGAGGCGGTTTTGCTTGTGTCGAGCCGCTGGACGCGAATCCGTCAAAGCCGAACAACCAGCCCGGTCTTGACGACTTTACCTACAAGTTTCCCTTCGGCAGTCTGTCGCTTCCCGACGGCGAATATAGTCTTGAAGCCGTCGCGACCGATGTGAATAAGAACCAGTATGCTTCGCTTCCCCGCTCTTTCCGTATTGACACGACCCAGCCCTTCTTCCACCTCTCATCCATTTCCCCTCTTTACGACAATTTCCGCGGGACCAGCACGCTGAATCCTTCCACCCTGGAACGTTCACATACACTTGATTTTACGGATGCCGTGGCGGGAATCTCCGCCCTGGTCGTAACAGGTCCTGAAGGATTTCCTGGCTATTCCCATGTCTTCGAGCCGCCGGTGTCCACCACCACGCTTTCTTTTGAGAATATGCCGCTGGGTCCGTATGAGATCCGTGCCGTTGACGCGGCAGGCAACGAGTCTATAGCGCCTTTCAAGATAGTGGACCTTAGCGTTGAGGTCTCCACCCCGGATTCTGTTTTTCACGGCTTGGAGGTCACCTCTACCCCCACTGAGTATTCGGAGAAATTCGGATGCCGCCTTGCGGTAAAAACTGAATCATCCTCGCCTATAGAAAGGGTCGATCTATTTAGCATCGGGAATGGGGAAAATATCCCCACACTGGTCAAAAGCATCCCCGGCAGCGAGGTGGGCCCTGTAGCGACCTTTGATACCGGGATAAACTCCGACCTCTTTTACAGTAGTAATAATTACATCGTCCAGGTCTGGAATAAGGACGGAAACAGCAGAAGCCGGGTATTTGGCGTGAGAGGCGACAGTGAGCAGATTCCGGCTACTGAAGGGACGTACTCCAACACCTATTTTGACGGCGCCTTCATTATGCCTCAAGCCGGAGCGAGGCAGGGGACGTTCTCATCGCAAGTCGTGGATTTAAGATCAAAAACATACCTTGTGGGCGGGACAGTTTTTAATTCGGTCCCGGGTTTTCCATATAACGCCTACAATAATATTAGAAACCCGGATATTATTTCCATCCCAGATGGGAGTTCTGAGAAGTTTTATGGTTTGCCGATCGGTGGATATCAAGAAATCGGGACTATTGAGGCTAGGCTTATCTCCTCTGACAGCACGGATATGTCAGGCGGTTCGGATATGCTTATGGGGAAACGGCATTATTTTGCGGTTTCTGACCCGGAGAGCTACACCAATAATGGGAGCACGTGCGGTTCTGCCGGAATCCTTCACTGGTATGATTATTGCTACACCGAGACAAAGATGTCGGCGGGGATATTTCCGCTTGGGAGATATGTGCAGAGCAAATTGATCTTTGACATGCCGGCTCCGAGCAGCATATTGGCCGGCAACTGTGCCGTCAGGAATGATTCCACCTGCGACGAGGGGTATGGATTTACAATCCGTGGGGCATTGCTTGCAAATTACACTGGCGCATTGATTGAGCCCGTCTACTACTATCCCGCAGGGGAGAATGCGATTCTTCCAGGCAAGAACGTAAAGGTCCCGCTCGGGTCCGGGGTCTATGTTAACTTCGACAGGATCGACTCGGTGGGGGCTATGGGACTTTCTGTACAGCGTGGGGAGACGCTACCTGGATTTGTCTCTGTTCCCGAAGGGCATAGCTATAATGTGACTGGGGGCATTACATTTGGCGAGGCCGATATTTCATTCCCTTATGAGCCTTCCGGCTTGTCGGCGGCGCAGCAAAGCCAGATTCGTGTCGTTAGGGTTACTGATTCTGCAAGGGGACTTTTTGAGGTGCTTCCGACAACTCTCGACGCCGGGAATAAATTGGTATCCGCCAAGGTCACGTCTTTCGGCAAACTTATGGTAGTTGCGCCCGCCTATGCTACACCGCATCAGTTGAGCGAGGGGAGCGTTGGCGGAGGAGCAGAGTTGGAGTTCGTCTCGAATGCCCAAGTCTCTCTGGAGAGGATATCGGAAACCTCAGTTTATTCGGGGGTAATGTCTAAAAACCTGGCCCTCAACGGGCTGGCCCCGGTCGGGGAAGTGTACTACATAGGTCCGGATGACACGGCGCTTGTGCCCGCCGGGGCCATCAGGATGCGTTACGATAAGGCCAAACTTTCCTCGCTGGGTATACCTGATACGGAGATTGGGCTGTATGAGTTCTCGTCCGATGGCTCGCTGCTGTTCAAGCTGCCGCGCCAATCTATTAACTCGGAGGCAGGTGAGATTATCGCGGAGGTGCCGAAGCTCTATTCTCTCTTCGGGGTCCTGGGGAAGCCATACCAGCCGCTCCCAACGGATATCATGCTGCCGGAGACGCTCCTGGAGTATGACGGAACTGTATATAACGCCGAATCCGGCGCAGTGTATATTACTACAAGCACAAGGATAAAGCTGACTGCTTCTGACTGGGACGACGAGTACAAGACGGGCTTGCTGGCGTCTTACTATTTTCGTGACCGGTACCCTGATTTTGTCTGCCTGAAGACCGGCCGGGACATCACAAAGCCCGCCGGTACCTGTGAAAACCCCGTGTATTCCGAAGGGTTCACGCTGGAGGAGGGGTCTCACACCATTTACTACCAGAGCGTGGATAATACTAAAAACTTTGAATTCACAAAATCCACGGAGGTTTATGTGGATGCTACGCCGCCAACGGTCGAGTTGCTAGTCGGAACTTCTGCTGTGGCTGATGGTGGGACAGTTTACATTGCCGAGTCGGATTTCGTCACGCTATCTTACGCAGACCCAGAAGTTAACCATGTTGCCAGCGGCGTAAGGGCGGTCTATCGTCTTGTGGATGTGGCGCCGGTGGAGTGTGCCGCCGTTTCGCCGCCGGTGGCCTGTGAGGCCGTTGAGTATGCCGGCTCTTTAACGCTACCGGCTGGTCCCCATACCGTTTATTATTTCGCCGCGGACTACGTGGGAAACATGTCCGCTGTGAAAAGTGCGCGTGTTGTGGTCAGGCCGCTGGACAAGATCGCGCCCATGGTTACAGCCTGGGCTAAAGGCCAAGCACTCCCGGTCGGGGGCAGCGGCTATGTTCTCAGTTCTGACACAGTCGCGCTTGTGGCAGTGGATGATATCACCCCCGCGCCAGAAATCTATTACACCATAGACTCCGTGTTTGTCAGTACCGGCACAGCCTTATCTTACAACTCGCCTTTCTTGCTTGACGTGGGGACACATATCCTTTACTATGCTGCCGTGGATGGCGCTGGGAATATGTCCGTAATAGAAAACACTCAGATTACTGTTGATCCCTCCGTTCCCGAAATGCCTGTAGTGGTGCTTGATCCTAAAACTTATCCATACTTCAAGTATGAGACAAAATTCGGGAGTAATGGTACTCTGCCCGGGCAATTTAAGTCCCCGGTCGATGCGGATATTGATAACAAAGGGAATATATACGTTTTGGATTCCTCAGGGCGCAGGCTGCAGAAGTTTTCACCGGAACTTACTTTTATCAGCAGTTGGACCTTGCCTGTGGCGCAATATGAGTCATCGTACGGTTTGAATTTCTGCGCAGATAATTATGGCGGGCTTTATGTCGCCAGTCAATACAATCTCTTCAAATTCACCACAGAAGGGAATCTGGTATATACTCTTAACGGCTTTCTGGGAGATGCCTGGATTTGGAGCATGACGGACATTGCTTGTGGTCCCAACGGCGAGTTTTATTCGCCCAATGCAAGTGGTGAGGTCTTGCATTTTGATCTCACCGGGAGATATCTTGGTAAATTTATCGCAAAAAATGGATCCGGATTGGGGGGCATTGCCGCGGATGCGAATCATGATATTTATCTTTCCGACTTTTCCACAAATATAATACGCAAATTCGATGCGGCCGGGAATCTTCTTCTGCAATGGGGTTCCGTTGGAAGCGGGGTGTTGCAGTTTTCTAATCCCCGAAAAATGGAGGTGGACTCGTTTGATAACCTATATGTGAATGACACGGGGAATAATCGCATATCAGTCTTTACCAGCAGTGGCGGGCATATAGCCGCGTTTGGCAGTCCCTCTTTGCCTGAATTTGTCGGGCTTCAGGGGAGCCAGGGGATTGGCATCGATCCGAATACGGGAAAAATCTTTGTTCCAAATTCTTCGGGGCGGATTGACGTGTTTGCTGTGGACCTTTCCAGTCCAGCCGTCCCGGCGATGCAAGGCCCACGTGATGGGGCTTCTGTGTACTCTGTGTCCCCCCTATTTACCGGCAGATGTAAGCCCGGCCCGCAAGTGGAAGTATTGGAATACTCTACCGTGATTGCCACGGCTGCATGTGATAATTCTGGCTGGTTCTTGGCTCGCTCCGGCAGCCCCCTGTCTTATGGGCCGCATCGTTTTTCAGCAAGAGCTATTGATTACAAGGGCTTTACCTCGCCTGAAACCGATCCAATTTATGTGACGCTTCGACCGCTCTCTCTGCCACGCTTTGATCCACCTTTGAATATAAACGCGGGATTCGTGGTGTCTGGGGTTGTTGCTGGTGATTTTAATTCGGATAAAATGAATGACGTGGTGGCATTAGGGGAGTACTCTTACAGGGTGTTTTTGAATAATGGGAATTCCGCTTTTACAATGCTTCCCACGTCCGCTTACGACCAGGAGATACGCAAAGGATATGCTGGCGATTTTGACAAAGATGGTTCGCTGGATATAGCGGTTGTTCTGGGGGGGGCATCATATTCTCCTTTCTTCTCCGTGCTTTGGGGTAACAATGATGGCACATTTACCCCATCGCAGCCTATATCAATTCTAGACAGAACCATTCGGGATTTGTCTACGGGTGATTTCAACAATGACGGCAGTGCTGACTTTGCCTTTGCCGGAAACGGAGTGGTGGTTCTGCCTGGTAATTCCGATAGAACCTTTCAATCCCCTAAAGTAATTTCTGCCGCATGGTCTGTGAACATAGGGGTTGGCGATTTTAATTCCGACGGAAGAGCCGATCTGTTCGCGAATTCTAATCTGTACTTAGGTGATGGCGTGGGGAACTTCTCTGAAAGCAGCCCGGGATTTGTTTGTAGCCAGATAGTTGCTTCTCTGGATATGAATGGTGACCTGGTTGAGGACCTTGTGGCGGAATCTGCGGGCGACAGAGTGAGAAAAGTGTATTTGGGGAAGGGAAATGCACAATTCCAGCTTGAGAGCATTATTACGGCGGATGTGGTTAACAACGCCTATAGGAAAATCGATATAAATGCCGATGGGAACACCGACCTGGCGGCAGTGATAGCGTCGCCTGGGGCTTTGAAAATATTCCCAAATATGGGGAACGGAGGCTTCTCCTCATCTGTGGATTTAAACTCCGGTTCCTCGTCCATGGTTCAGGCTCTGTGTGGGAGCGACATCGATAATGACGGACTTGAGGATCTACTGTCGGCAGCATACCCCAGCCAAGTAAAAGTCTTCCATAATTCTACGATCTCCCCTGATTTGGCCCCTCCGGGAGATATTTCAGATTTGGGCGTCGCGCAGGCGGACACAGGTGAAATAGTTCTTTCTTGGAAGGCCCCAGGGAGCAACGGGGTTTCTGGTCAGGCTAGTGTTTACAACATTAGGGTGGCAAGCGTCCCCATAACCTCCGAAACTGTTTTTATGACAGCAGTCATAATTGACAGTGCAATGGTCCCCCAAGTTGCTGGCTCAACCGAAACATTTGCCGTTAGCGGTCTTGCCAGTGGCACGACTTATTATTTTTCCATTAAGGCAGTTGACTCATCCGGTAATTCCTCCGGGATTTCAAACAGTCCGGGCATCTACCAGAGGTTTCTCGTAAAAAGCACTACTACGATATACGGGAATCCTGAAATTTCGCTGGTAGCCTCGGTACAGCCTTTCATTACGCAGATAAGCACCATATCGGCGACTTGGGCTGTTGCAATCGGTACTGCTTCCGAGCAATCGCTTACGCTTGCGAGCAATATGTATGAGATCTCTCCTGAGGGCGACTACAATCCGCCTGCGGCGCTGACCTTCTACTATTCCACCGCCGCCATTGCCGCCGTGGGCCTAAACGAAGAAGACGTCTTTGTGTGCGAGCATTTTGAGGGCTCAGGCTGGGTTAAGCTGGACGGGCAGGTAAAAGACACGTTGAACCACAAGATCACCGTGCCCATAAGCCGCATCGCCTCCCTGTTCGGGATATTCGGCATGGTTCAGGACAGGACCGCACCGGTCACGGATTACTCTGTGGAGGGCAGTTCCTGGTCGTATTCCGGCGGCGTCTATGTCAACGCCGCAAGCAGTATCTCCCTGAACGCCTACGACCCAGTGGTGTTCGCCACTTCCTCCGGGGTGGGCTTCACCGGATTCCGCGTGGATGCGGCTACCAGCGCTCCGTTCGAAACTTATGTGGAGCCCTTCCGGTTGTCCACCGGGGCACACAGGGTGGAATTCCGCAGTAGCGACAAGGCCGGGAATATAGAAGATATCCGGTTCTTGAGCGTCATAGTTGACGGGGAAGCTCCGATGGTGTCGTATGCTGTAGCTGGTTCCTCCTTTGCCGCGGACAATGTTATGTATGTCGCGGCCGGGTCTACCGTTACGCTGGTCTCTTCCGATACGGCCTCGGGCGTGAGCGCGCTGTCTTATGCGGTCAATGGCGATACTGCCGCGTCTTCAGGGATTGCAGAGATATATCTATCTTCAGCCGGAGCTTATGCCATAGGTTATTCAGCCGGTGATAATGTCGGTAACGTCATGGCGCACGGCCTGCTGTCCGTATATGTGGACGCAACCGCGCCTGTAAGCGCACTGCTGCTGAGCGGAAGTCACGAAATTGCTCCTTGGTATACTTCCGGGGTTGTCGCTGAACTCTCGTCTTCGGATATGGCTTCCGGCGTGCAGCGGGCGCTGTACCGCCTTGACGGCTCCAGTTTCGCCGTCTATGCGGCCACCTTCCCAGTTCTGTCGGAGGGCGGTCATAGTCTGGAATTCTATTCCATCGATAATGTGCTCAATGCCGAAAATCCCAGATTGGTCCATTTCGGGATCGACATCTCGACGCCAGAGGCTACATATACCCTTATGCCGGTCCCTAATGCGGACGGGTGGAATAATGCCGCGGTAAATGTGGTCTTCACCGGTACCGACGTCGTTTCGGGCCTGGCCTATTGCAGCTCTTCGTTCACCGTCACCGGGGAGGGCGCGGGGATACCCGTCTCCGGTTACTGCTCGGACTATGCGGGTTGGACCTCGACGGCGGTTTTTGCGCTGAACATAGACACCACGGTACCGCTATCGCAGGCCGGACTTGCGGCTGTGGCCGGGCGCAACGGCTGGCTGGTTTCCCCTGCCGTTGTGCAGGTGACCTCCACGGATAGCCTTAGCGGGCTGAAGAACCTCTACTATTCTCTCGACGGTTCTTCCTTTACGCTATACTCCTCCTCGTTCCCGGTTACCGGGGAAGGGGAGCATCGCCTGAAGTATTATGCCGTGGACAAGGCCGGCAATACCGAAGCCGAAAAATCCCTGGAATTAAAACTCGATCTCGCCGCCCCGTCTGTGGTGGCGGTCTCTTCGCCAGCCGCCAACGGCCTCGGATGGAACAATACCGCCGTGACCGCGGTGTTCAGCGGGACGGATGCGGTATCCGGGCTGGCCTACTGCGAGCCTGAAAAACTCCTGGCCCTGGAAGGCTCTAGCCTGCCCGTCTCCGGCTACTGCATGGACCATGCTGGCTGGACCTCCACGGCGACAGTCGTTGTTAGCATAGATACTACGGCGCCTGTCGCGGCTTACTCCGCAGCCCCCGCCGCTAACGAGGAGGGGTGGAATAACACCGACGTCACTCTTAAGTTCTCCTGCGAGGACGCGCTGTCCGGGATAAAGACCTGTCCGAAGGATATAATTCTGGCGGCTGAAGGCGCCGGGATTTCCATATCCACTTCGGTTAAGGATAATGCCGATAATTCCGCGTCGATGACCGTAGCCGGGATCAAGATAGACAGAACCGCGCCGGTAAGCACCGCTGCCATCTCAGGCGTATCGGTCAACGGCTGGTATTCCTCGGCTATTGATATAGTCATAGCTTCTTCCGATGCGCTTTCGGGAATAAAAGGGATATCGTATTCGCTGGACGGCGGGGAGTACCTGTCTTCTGTCTCCCCGTTGGCGGTAGCCGCCGAGGGCGCGCATACGCTTAAGTATTACGCAGTGGACAACGCCGGCAATGCCGAGCCGGAAAAAAGCATGGAATTCAGGATAGATTCGTCCATGCCCGAAGTAACCTTCTCGCAGATACCCGTTCCCAACGGTGAGGGCTGGAATAACACTTCCGTTCAAGTTGTATTCGCTGGCAGCGACACGGTGTCCGGAGTGATGAGCTGCTCTTCCGCCGCAGTAACTCTTGAGGGCGCCGGGCGCAGCGTTACCGGCTGGTGTAAAGACATGGCGGGCAATATCGCTTTTGCCACCGCCACCGTAAGTATAGACCTTACCCGCCCCGCGGTTTCGGGCGAGGCTGTTCCCGCGCCCAACGCGGCGGGCTGGAATAACAGCGATGTCGCCGTGGAATTCACCTGTGCTGATGAATTGTCGGGGATAGACGTATGCCCTGAAAACATTCTGATGGTAACCGAGGGTGTCGGTCTCTCGACCTCCGCCTTCGCTTATGACCTTGCCGGCAATATGGGCTCGGCCGAGGTTGCGGGCGTTAAGATAGACAGGACATCCCCGGTCAGTACTGCCGCGCTGACGGGCGTTCACCGCAACGGCTGGTATTCCTCGCCGGTCGAAGTTGTTCTGGCCTCTACCGACGTACTGGCAGGGATAAAAGAAGTGCTGTACTCGCTGGACGGCAAGGAATACGCGACTTACAGCATGCCGCTGCACGTTCCCGGTGACGGGGATCACTCCCTGAAATATTACGCGCTGGATAATGCCGGCAATATGGAAGCCATGAAGTTAGTTGAGTTCAGGATAGACGTTTCCCGGCCGGAGATAACCTACTCACAGGCTCCCGGCGCTAACGTCAAGGGCTGGAATAACACCTCCGTCCAAGTCGTCTTTTCCGGCAGCGATACATTGTCCGGGATCGAGGCGTGCTCTTCGACGACGATAGCCATGGAAGGCGCCGTGCAGCGCGTTCCCGGCTGGTGCCGCGACATGGCCGGTAATATGGCTTACGCCACCGCCACATTAAGCATAGACCTGACTAATCCTGATGCTTCAGCGGCTGTGCAGCCTCCGCCGAATGCCTATGGCTGGCATAACGGCCCGGTAGAGGTCGGTTTCACAGGCGTCGACGCTTTGTCGGGGCTTGCTTCCTGCGAGTCTCCAAGAACTATTTCTATCCAGGGCTCGAGCATGCCGGTGAGCGGTTCCTGCGTGGACAATGCCGGTAATTCCTCGTCGGCCTCGCTGGCGGTAAGCATAGATACCGCCGCGCCGAGCCTGAGCTATTCCGCCCGGCCGGCGCCCAATGCCGCGGGCTGGAATAACACCGCTGTCTCTATGGAGTTCACCTGCTCGGACTTGCTGTCGGGAGTAAGGTATTGCCCCGGCGCTATTACGCTGGCTGAAGAAGGCGCGGCCATCTCAACTGCCGCGGCGGCTTATGACTATGCCGGGAATGGGCAACAAGTTGAAGTGTCCGGAATAAAGATAGACAAAACCGCGCCTGTGACTCGGGCGGAACTGTCGGGCACCCTTGAGAACGACTGGTACAACACTTCCGTTACCCTGTCGCTGCCGGCGGTCGACGTTTTGTCCGGCCTGTCCGGGATAAGTTACCGTGTCGAGGGGCCCGGTTACTCCGCCGGTGAATTGGCCTATGGCGCGCCTGTCGTCTTTGAGGCTGATGGCCGGTACACCGTATACTTCTACGCCGTGGATAAAGCCGGGAACAGGGAAGCGGAAAAGTCCGTCTCGTTCAAGATAGACCGTGAAATACCCGCTATAAGTTATGCCCTGGTGCCGGACGCCAACGCGGCTGGCTGGAACAACGCTTCGGTGCGGGTGGTCTTCAGCGGGGCGGACGCGCTTTCCGGTGTAAAAGAGTGTTCCGGCGCCACGGTTTCCGTAGAAGGCTCCGGGCAGAAGGTAGTCGGGCACTGTTCTGATAATGCGGGCAATGTGTCCTATGCCACCGCCACGGTCAACATAGATCTTACCCCGGCGGCCATAACGCTGAATTCCCCGCTGGCCGGGCAGACCTATATAGCCACGCGCGGCAGGATCGGCCTGGACTTCTCAGTGCGAGACAACCTGGACGCGCACCCTGCCGTAGAGGCTTTCCTGGTGCAGGTGGAAGACCGGGGCAGCCCGCGAGGCGGCAGGCCGGCCCGGATAGCCGTGGCCAGCGGCCAGTCCATCGAGCCGCTGGATATAGACGACGGCCTGTGGCGGCTGGCGGTCAGCGCCACCGACTTCGCCGACAACGCGGCATATTCCGAAGGCGGCGCCTTTGATGTGATACACGACGTGCTGGCGCCGCGCAGCGCGCTTGTGACCTCCGGACCGGTTTACAGGCCCGCGGGCGGTGCTTATCTCACCTCGGCCGCGCTGTTCAACCTGTCGAGCATCGACGACCTTGTGGCAGTTGCTGATGGCATAGGCCTGGGCGTTAAGAACCAGTCCGCAATGCTGAAATCGGGCGAGCAGATAGTAAAAGAACTGTCATTCATGAACCCCCTGCCAAAACAGGGGGCGGCGTTCGCCTCTACGTTCGGCTTCGCTTCGCTGGGGACTCTCGCGGATGGTCTGTACAGTCTGACCTACAGGGCGGAAGATACACTTGCCAATGCCGAACTACCCAAGATCATGTCATTCTCCTTGGACAACACCCCGCCGTTTACCGGTTTCAACGTAACAGGCGCTTCCTATGAAACCCAGGACAAGGTGTTCGTTACGGGGACTTCCGGCCTTGCGCTTGCCGGTGTGGACGTAAGCTCCGGCGGCGTGGCCAGCGGTCTTATGTTGACCAAGTATAAACTCGACGAAGGCGCTTGGCAGGTGTATGCCGGCAGCTTCAGTGTGACCAATGAAGGCCAGCATACGCTGGCTTATTACAGCCTCGACCACGTGCAGAACATTGAGGCGTCGCGTACCCGGAGCGTTGTTGTGGATAATACGCCGCCCGCGGCCTCCATAACGCTGGGCGCGCCCATGTTCGAGGCTTTCGGTGTGCCGGTGATAACGCCCGAGACCCCGCTGGCGCTATCCGCCGCGGACCACGCCGCGGCAGGCCTGGCCTCCGGCCTCAAGAGCATCCACTACGAACTGATCGGCCCCGCCGGCGGCAGTTCGGGTGTCCTGAACTACACCGAACCGTTCCGCATAGCCGGCCAGGGAACCTACATTGTAAGGTGCTGGGCGGCGGACAATGTGGGCAATATCGGCAGCCCCGCGGAATTAAAGGTGGCTGTGACGGCGCTGCAGCGCGATGCCCTCATAGCTGCCGACGGGCTTGATATGGGCGGCTCGGCGGATATTTCTGGCCGCGTGGAGGCCGGTATCGCCGGGCTTAACGGCAACGCCCGCATACTGGGCGACGTGTATGCCTCCACTATAACGCTCAAGGGCAAGGCGCAGATAACCGGCCGGCAGGCCGCGCTTGCCGCGGGCTTTGCCGCCGAGCCGTTGGAGATGGCCTATATAGTGGCCAGAGCCTCCGCGGTAAATAACAATGCCCTTGTGCCGGCCCGGTATATCGCGGACGGCAGGCTGGTGGTCTCGGCTAATGCGGAGCTGACCCTGTCCACTGGTGTCTATTGCTTCACAGGCATGGACCTTGCCGGCGGCGCTAAGATTATTTTAGACGGCAAGGTGGAAATATTGGTGGCCGGTGATGTAGCCATTGCCGGCGGCAGTTCGTTCAACGCCGCGGGCGCAGCCTCCGGGGCTAACATCTTCCTCAGCACGCGGTCCGCGCTTACGTTCGCTGGCGGCGGCAGCCTGGCGGCTAATGTGTATGCGCCGTATTCGGACCTGAAACTTACGGGCAACGCCTTGCTGGGTGGGCATTACTTCGTAAGGACGGCGGTATTAAGCGGTACTGGCAACATTCTCCAGGCTGGTGAGACCCTGCCGCGGACGACCGCTGCCACCGGTGATACCGGTGGTAAAAACAGGGTATCGGCCATGGCCGCCGGGGACGCCGCGTATTCGGTGCTTTCAGGGCCGGACCCGGCCTTCAGGCTGGGCGAGGTGTACGTGTATCCCAACCCGGCATTGCGCGGCGCGGCCCCGGTGCTGCACATAGAGACCGGCATAGCCGACAGCGTAAAAATAACTATATACACGGTATCCGGACGCCCTGCGCATGAGCATACCCTCACAGGTATGCCCGTGGCGCTCGACGACGGCAACGGCCTGAGCTACGCCTATGAATATGTCTGGCGCGATAGCATCCCTAGCGGCGTCTACTATTACCACATCGAGGCTGAGAAGGGCGGGCAGAAAATACGAAAATCCGGCAAGTTCGCCGTGGTGAGATAAGGGGGTATTATGAAGAATAAAAACCCTCAACATGATGCAGCCAACCGCGCGGTTTACCTGTTATCGCGGCC
>Ga0075012_10002691_pt1 | contig 17294 bp, 4 predicted proteins | sample All_14_2_FD_71474 | JGI IMG/M metagenome (GOLD analysis project Ga0075012, IMG submission 71474) | Freshwater microbial communities in response to fracking from Pennsylvania, USA - Allegheny Zone_MetaG_DW_15 | ecosystem: Environmental > Aquatic > Deep subsurface > Groundwater > Drilled... | reverse complement strand
TTCCTGTATGGAGTAAAAAACATACTGCTTTTGCTGCAATGGCATAATTATTTAAATGCCACTGCTGAATCTCTGACGAATATATATTTATTTTGCATCTACTTAACGTTGTTAATATTGTCAAATGTAAGTCCACTGTTACCTTCTCCTCTGCCCACTGTTTTCTTTCGACCTATCCATGATACAGTTTTTCCGTTAAGCCATCTTGCCCGCTGGAACGTAGTCTCTACAAGGGTGCCTTCTCTTGGAATTTCTTCTTCCTGTATAAAAAGCGGTTTGTAAGTAAATGGCGCCAGCGGAAAGCCGTAGTTCTGCATGAATATATTGCGGTTCCCATTTATGGCCGGCAGGCCGGCGGTAATGGTTCTTAAGCCATAATTAAGTATTTCGGTGCGTGGCCTTATCATTGAATTGTTGTACTGATCAATTATTCTGGGCATAGCTGAACGCTGAAAATTGATTCTACGGTTGCTTGGTGGTGATGTTTTGTGCACAGCCATAAATGGTATCCAGTTTTCCGGAACTTCTGTGGACGACAGTTGGTATGTAAGTTTTGCATCGGGGTCTGTTGGTATCGGTAAGATATCGTCTGCACTGCCTTTAATTTTCTTGAGGTATGTTCTGAATTTATTGACCGCATCCATACCGTCTTTGCCCCGACCAAGGTTGTTGGGAACTATTTTTTCTATGCCCCATACAATGTCGGCCATTTCATCTTTCATAAACAGTACACTTTCTATAGGTTTGCTCTCAAGTATACCATTTACTGCCGGGGTAAGGATAAAGCAACCTGCAGGCGCATGTGTAGCACTAACAACATCGTTCTTTTTACTGATATCCATCCACCTCCATGACTTCCATTCTATAGGCTCTTCGGTAAAAGATGGAATGACAGTTGATGTACCTGACGGTGGTGTTGGCCTGCTTGAATAGTTGGGAATATATGTTTTTACGCCAAAAACATCGGTTACCGCAATGCCTGATATTTTTGAGTAGCTGCCTACCGGTAACCTACACGGAATCACAAACCAGTCGTCCTGAAACAGCAGGGCGAATTGGGTAAGCACAATTTTTGCAATATCGGTTGTATCGGCATCTATTTTACAGAAATTGACGTTGCCTTCTTCAAATTCCCACCAGCGGCTGGCCGGCATGCCAGGGAAAGATGCTTTAGCCATGAGCACCTGCCGCCTGAAAGTACCTGTAGCTGAAGGTGTGATATCTGGAGCAAGAGTAAAGAACCCCGTATCCTGAATAAAGGAATACCAGTCAAAATGTCCACCATGATATGCTGTGGAAAACAGTCTGGCATTACCTGCTCCGGCAACATTACCCCAATATGTATCAAACTGGTATTCTAATCTTTGTGGCACCCAGTTTTCTTTATTGGGTGCTGGTATCGAATACATTTTATTTACCCATTTGTTAAAATTTACAATTGCTGTTTGCAAAGGGGCATAGCTGATCATGCCGGGAATAACAGGCGGTGGCGAACTGGCAATGGCCGGAGAGAGTATCCCCTCCAATATACTATTTACCACTGTGCCTGGAGTAGAGGCTGTTATGTTTTTTACAACTTCAAAAACAACACCTCCGTCTATTATGTTTCCGCTAAGCGAATTGCCCTTTATAAAGTCTGCTGTCTCATTATCGCTGAATATTGCCGCCCCGCTTATTATCTGCTCATCTGACGAAGCAGAAGTAGGTTCTGTAGCATCAAGGCTGAAGCCTAACGGGTATGGCGCATTAGTGAATTTGAGTATAAGCGCATCATACTGGGGCGAAGTTATAGCACCGGCAATAACAGATTTACTGAGAAAAAAGAGCCACTTTTTGCCCATGAGCAGGCGCTCTTTTATGCTCCAGTTATACGTAACAGCTTCAATCATTGGCTCCAACGGCTTTGACAAATCGTAAGCTATGGGCTCTGTGGCATTCAGTCCGTTTACGGCCACTATTTTCTGATATTTTATCTCGGCTTTGGCAGCAATGCCAGTGCCGGAATCTGTACCCTTGTATTCGCCCATTTGCCATTGCCGGCCAAGCATCCATAAGGGATCGTGTATGCGTGCTTTAAGCACATTGCTAAAGTCTTGCTTTCTGGGACGTCCTTCAAGCCGGTTCCATGCCCAGAAAGGTGTTTGCGGAATGGGAACGACTGGTGGAGATATATCCGGGAGGTGTCTGGTAGGACCTGATGCTGCCATATTGATTCAAGTTTAAATAGTTAATGATGTTAGTTTATCCTGCAATCCAGCGAGGTCAGACAGTGCCTTATATTTTAGCACATATTCCTGTATATCCGGATTGGTTAGAAATTCTTCTTCTGTCATGCCGCTGGGTGTGGGTATATGTATGTGCCCACTGGCAGGTGCAGATACGGACGGGTCGGTAGTATAAATGATGGGTCCGGTATGACTGCCACTGCTGCCTGCGCCGCTACTGGTGAATGAACCGGATGAAGCACTTGCGGATGACGGCAGCGACGGGTCGGGAATAATCGGGCCACTGCCGGTGCCACCAGTAAATACGCCAGATGAGGCACTCGAGGATGAAGGTAGAGAAGGATCGATAATAACCGGCCCGACTGGCCCAATTGGCCCGACACCACCGGTAAATACACCCGTAGATGAGCCTGGATCGGTGATTACTATAGGCCCGCCGGGATATGTGCCGCTGCCGGGGCCTACAGATGTGGGCCCCGAGTTATTTATATGATAATCGAATGAGACGGTTTGTGCAGAACCCATGCCATGATTTTTAGGAGTTACCTCTCCGACTATTGCAGGCAAAACCCAGCGGAATACATCGAAAGCATTCGTTCTCTTTATTTCATCTCCCGATGCCGGAGCAAAGGTATGTGGACTCGTTAGCGATGAGCCTTCTATCTTTTTAAAGTCGTCGGGTTCTACCATGCGTATCTTCGCCATATCGATTGTGTCCAACAGTGTGTGTAGTAAGTCTTCCAGTCTCCAGGATTTGCTTATTGCAGTGTCGGTTGTTGAGTTGTTCTGAATGGCTTGCGGATTTATCGCCAGTAGTACATTCTGCGGTGGCTTGGCATGCGGCTGCCTATAGTTGAATGTAACTCCTGTTGTTTGTTCGTCGAATGGTATTTCTTCTGCCCATTCATCGATTATTATGCCGCTCAGGTACAGTGGTCCGCCAGGGGGAGACGATACATATTTTAGCTTGTTGTGGTCGAATACGGTCACCGAGAATTTATCGGAAGGAGGTGTATAGGAAGTAGGATATTCAAGGCCCAGCCAGTAATCGGTATTGGCATATGGCAGCTGTATGGGGCGCAATTGCAGCAATGGATGATTCACATCGTTTTTGCAAATCATTTTTATCGTTTCTGCAGTATCAATGTTTTCTCTTACACGTGCCAGGCCATACATCCAGTCGTCCATTACTTCGTCATATGTACCTATATAGTTGCTGAGTATATTGCCACCTGGGGGCGATGCAGGAGATGTGTCCAAAGCCTGCAATATACTGTTGACAGTAGCCTGCAGGCCGACATAATTAGCAAAACTGAAGTGTGGTATTACTTTAAAACCACCCAGCAGCAAAGACAATGAATCCACCAACCCCTTTACCTTTTTTTCATCATTGGTTGGCGCAGCTTCCGACATTGTTTTAATTACGGCTGCCTTCGCTAACCTATCTTCAATTGTTGCTGCCGCTGTATGGGCAAGGCTTATGTGTTTTGCCAGTATTTGTGCGTTTGCGTATTCTCCTGTTTTGCCAGAGTCAGGTACGGCATATATAATACCCATATTGGCAGACTCAATCAGCTTATTTTTTAGTGTTGTGAATGTACCATCCGATGTAACCATTCCGGGGGTATAGGCTGCAAGGGTATTCTTAAGTAAAGTAAGTTTCCCAGTTGATGCGTGAGTGAGTACAGTATATCTGTTCTCTAGTTCTGTAAGGTTATATGGTGCACCTGCACCTGCGGCAACGGTACTGCTGATGAAATCTGCAGATTTCATCCAACGGCTGCCACTAATTACCTTTGCAAGGGCAGAGATAAGTGGTAGGACTTCGCTGAAAGAAGCTGTTCCATCATCTTTCTGAGAATAGTCTACTGTAAAGTCGAGGTTGTGTGCGAGGTCAAAAACTGTTTTTGCAGTATAAATGATCCTGCTCTTCATTTCACCGGTATAGTTTCCACCGCTTACAAGGTAAATAAGGTCTATGGGCTTTATATTCAGCTGGTTTAAGCTGATAAAATGATCGACCGATGTTCCACTCACGGTATAGGTAACCTTACATTTTACTTTAGAGGGGTAATCGCTAATGGTAATGCCCGTGTGAATCTGGCTGTGTAAAATCTTAGCTATCCACAGGTTGAGACTACGCTCAGTTTCTGAACGGAAGGTTGAAGATATAGTACCCCAGTCGGAAGGTACGGAAACGGGATAGGTGCCAAGCGAATCTATCTGTTCCAGCATTGCTGCCATTTTGTGGTGCACCTTTACTGCACTTATTGGAGTATCCAGTATTTCGGGTTCCACGGGGGCTTTCCCTTCAGTCAGCGATTCGAAAATAGCTGAAGACCTGTCAAAATTACCCTTTGCTCCCTGGAAAATACCTTCCGCAAGCATCAAATCTCCCAGTGCATCAACTGCATTTGCAATCCTGTCAATTTCTTTTATAACAGCAAATGCGTCGGGAGATGTAGATGGTGGCATGCCTGCGCCAAGGCTATTGTTAAGTATGAAATTATTATATGCACCTGTGGCGTTTATATATGCACCCGAAGGTAGCGGAGCGGTAAGCGTGGCTGGATTGTTATAAAGATCTACAATTGATGCACGTGGGTGCTGATTGAGTAGATACTTGAATTCATTTCTGAATGATTCAAGCATGGCAATACCATCAATAAGATTGACCGGTCTGGTTTCATATGGGGGGGAAACCGTGCTGTCCCCGCTTCCGGCGGCTGCATGCTGGTTATTATTGATCTTGTTAGGATCTATTAATGGGAAAGCGCGGCGTAGTGAATATATGTATTTATCGAGGGCAAGAGACGATGTTGTGGCATTACGATCGTGCATGTTTCTTTCGAACATATACCCAATAAGGGAATTGATTGTCTGACCTGATCTTACTCCTTCTATTAAGGAATTTGCCAGCTTTATCCGCTCGGAAGAAAGATTTACAGCCATCCGGTTGTCAGCATTGTTATTTTCAGATTTATAGCCGCTTCGCAGTAGCGCAGCTGTGAGTGCGTGCGTTAGCGATGCGGTATGGATTGCTCCAAGGTTTGCTGAGTCGAAATAAACGGTTTCAGTAGGGCCTGCCAGATATTCTGATATTGCCGCACTGCTAACCTTATTTATGTTGGCATCCGGTCTTACATCAATAAGCCAGCCATATGCACCAAGATATATACCTTTTACTCTTGCCGATGGATTGAGTTCAGTTTTCCTGAATTCAAGCAGTCGTTTATTCACCATGCCGTAGTTCCATGCATCAAGTCTGTAAGTACATAGGTCAATATGCCCGCGAAGAAGCCTGTCGAGCTCATCTATAGAGGCCGATTTTATCTTTGAAAGACCGCTATCAAGACTATTTATATTTTTCCGGTCGAAACGTTCTTCTATTTCTGGTATAAGGGGCGAAGGTGGGCTTTGCCTTAGATACGCATCAAGCTGTTTATTAAACCATACATTGGTAGAGGCAAATGCAGATACACCTAGCTCATCTATTTTATCCGGTGTCATACGCCCATCCAGAAACCCAGCGGGAAGTACACCTAACCGTTCATAAATAGTGCCGGAATAACCGGGATAAGATGGATCAGAAACGCCGATATGAGCAGCGTCGAAAGTGGAGAAATCGACATTGGGTGGCCATTCTCCCGGGCCTCTGGAGCTGTTGTATGTATTGAAGAGCCAGGCAATTGCAGCTAAATTATAATCTTGCGTTGGTGGCGAAGCTCCGGGGATATCTGACGTATTAAAGGTAGAATCCCCTTTAAAAATATCGATTGGCTTTTTAAACAGGAAATACCATTTATTAAGCGGAGTACTAGCATACCCTATCTCCCGATTGGCCATCTGCAGAACAATGCTTTCTGGTGTACCTATAGCGTTTTTGATGTTTTTTGCAAAAATTGGGTTCTTGACGATAACAGGATTTACAGAAGGCTTATACCCTTCATAAATATCCATAACCGTATTACGGTAGGTAAGTAATACAGATTGTCGTAGCAACAGATACAGTAGCGATCTCGACGGCATTGTACCTGCATTATTATTGTTGTATATGCCCCAGAGGGATGTACCTGGGCTCTGAAGCCACTGTATATAATTTCCCGAATATGATGCTATAGCAGGAAGGAAACTACCGGGAGATAGCGTAGTTTCTGATACTGTAGCGCCACGCAGTGTATAAGGAAGCGGTGGAGAAATAAAGTTGACGTTGAACATCTGCAATGCGTTACGTATCCAGTCGTATCTGGGTATCGGAGAATTGCCTGAATATGCATTGGTAGCACTAGGTATTACCGCCCCCAGGTAATCGAGGAAATCTTTTGTATCGAACAGTCCTAATTTATCTCCCAACGGATGGAAGGCAGGATCGGGTAGAGATGGTATGGCATTTAACGGGAAAAGAAAGTTGTTGAAGATAAGATTAAAATACTCCGGTATAGTAGAAATGCCTGCGGGCGGCGGCGGGGTTGTCCATAAAGATGGTAATCCATCCCGACCACTTTTATGAAGGGCGAAATTTGCGGTGTCAGCAAACTTTCTGTTGTTTACAAAATAACGAGTGCTGGCTTCGGCCATAGTGGCATCGGAGCCAAGCATATACAGGAAGTCTGCCTGAGAGGTACCCATTATATGGCTTTTGTCAACTGTTTTGGTATGCCATGCACTCATTTCCAGCCACACTTTATTAAGCTGCTCTAAGGCATTGTATAGCCGGATGTTATATCTGTCCTGTAGAAAAGCATCTATCTGTGTGCCACCTATGCCCGGTGGCAGCAGGTCGATGCCATCTGAAGCATAATCCCACATGCTGTACGTCCCTATCTTAGGTGTTGCCCCTCCCGGTGGTGAAAAGATATCTGTATCGGGAGATATAGGCGGTGATGGGGGCAGCTTCAGTCCCTGGGGAAACGGTGTATGCTGGTCGTATTTAAGATGCCATTCCCACCTGCCGAAACTGGTTACGGGTAGTATGCCGTATGGTTGGTTCTTTATTCTAATAGAAGGTAAGGCGCCAGATGCCAGCACGTAGTCGGTGAAATATTCTCTGGTTCTTGTTACATTGTCATCTGTAAAAAGCTGGCTCATCATTTCTTTCATATAGTTACTGATAGTGCCACCCCACAATGCCCGGTTCATAGCAATAGAATTGCTAATCTGGCTTTTGTCCGCATTTTTTATGTGCTGGAAAAAGCTGTACTCTATACCTAGTGCATCTGCCAGCCATTGCCCATCTTTCCGTAACAGGAAGTCGGTTTGGGCAGTAAATAGCGCCCCCCCTCCGGTGGTAGAATAGCTTATTGCTGAGTTGGCATCGGCCGTGCTAAAGCCCGAAGATTCGTTGTCGGTATTATTAGTGGGCGTGCCAACTTCCAGAAATGCCATGCCGCCTCTTGTGTACCGATGGCTTGCAAACAGGTCCTGTAATAGATTTTTGCTGAGGGTATCGATATTAGGTTTATTATCTTTTTCAAACAGTCTGATACCCATAACAAGCACTTTATCAAACCCCTTGGTAGCTTCTGTCCCCATCATGCGGAGGGCCTTTGCCATACCTTTGTTTATTGCAACAGGGAAATCAATAACCCATTTCAGTTCGTCGTTTGTAAATTTTAAGTCTTCAGTGGCAGTCCAGTAATCAAAGTCCTCGGCATGAGGATCTATACCTGTGCGTAGCTCTTCGGGAATTAATCGGCCAAGTGCAATATGTTTGAAAATGTGGCTTCCAAAGTTTGCGGCATCACCAACAATATCGGTCGTCGCATCATCTATAGCTGCAAACAGGAACCTGTCGGGCATTACACGGGAAACCGAGGGTTTATCCCAGGAACTGTCTGTTGTGGTTACGCTGGGGAAAACTGGAGGCGTGGTATATATGTCGTCCCAGCTAGACAATACACTTATCACATCGACAGTACCGCTGAGATCAAGATAGCCAGTATGGATGGTCCCTATCAGATCGGCAAATATTTTCATTGAAGGGGCGCCGCTGCTGTATGCTACCGATATGCCAGGCAGTTCTGCAAGGGCCGAGAATTTTGCTGCACTTGCTTCTACTTTTCCAGACAACTCCGCATATATGTCCTGAGGTACAGCTTGTATGCCAGCAACTGCGCTGTTCAGGTATTCCAGCTGCGGTACATAAAATTCAATGTGTGAGGAGTCTATCGCCTGTTTCATTGCAACTTCTGTGAGAGAGGCTGTATATTCTGTCAGTAGGTCGATGTGGTCCATCACTTTAAATACCGGACTTTTATATGCTTGTTCCGAATGGTTTTCCGGCGTCATTGCATATATGATCCATTCTGCCCTTTCTGTGCCATGACCCGCTACGATGCCGTGCCATGCTGCAAGTTCAGCCACTGGGCTGCCATGGGCAGCATATATTCCGGTCCAGTAGGCTGTTCCCGAATCTATTTCGGGACCCGTAAGACTTTTTTCGAATGAATCGAGTGATATTTCATCGGGATATACTCTTATCCACAGTTCATCCAGTATGACTGGCGTGCCGAAATCTGTATCGATAATAGGGCCGCCAAAGTCAATAACCACTCCACCTCCTGTCCATACATCATCCCAATGATCGGAAACCCTGATGGTACCATCGTCAAAGATGTCAATATCTATAACTACTACTCCACCATCGAAAATACCGGTGCCAAGGTCAGGCCCGGGCCCGGGGCTTGGTGGTGATGGTGGAGGTGAAGGGCTAGGGTCATCAGGTTCAACCTCGCCAGGATATGTTCCTGGTTCCCATGTATCAGGGTCATCCCCCGGATAAGGGCCTGGGTCGGGATCGCTGCCGGGGCGTGCAGCAGTAGTTTCTGGCGGTGGCGGAACTGTAACAGAATTAACGGCATCAACCACGCTGATTACCTGAGCATTGGCTATTGATATTCTTTGTGCCAGAAATTTTACTTCGTTAGCATCCTGTGCTGACAGCCCCGTAAGCGCATCGGCAATTTGGTATACACTTTGCATATACCTATCAAACTCTGCCCGGAACTTGAATATCTGCGCACCGGCAAGATCGTTGTCTCCGATACTATCCATGTATATATCATATACGAGCGGCGGCATTTCTTTTGCCACGGCCTGCATATTTTTTATGGCATTATCGGCTATTGTAATACTGTCCTCTATTATCAAGGCTGCTTTTAATACTTCCGGCCCCACCTGATCAGGAGAAATAGTTACTTGGTTTGCTTTTTCAACAGGGCGGTAACGCTGTAGTGCCATATTGGGCAATATATACCTTTGCCATGCTTCGTTTAGTTTTTTACGAAGCTTATATAGTCTGAACCGAGCATCTTCGTTGCCTATATTTCCCAAATCATCTGAGACTGTTACCAGTTGCTCATGTAGATCAGGCAGCATTGTCCATACATACAACTTATCAAAATCATTTTCAGGGAGCGTTTTAAAAAGGTCGAAAACACCTGACACTGAAGACAGAAAGCTACTGTAGGCATTTTCCTGCAACTGTCCGTTTATGATATATCCCGCCAGAATGTTCTGATTAGTGGCAACAATGGAAGGAAGCACGCTCCAAGTATCTATAGTAGTCTGAGATACTTCTAGTTCCCAGTCGTTACTGATAACGGTGTTTGATATAAATGCAGCGATGTCTTCTGCCAGCGTTGTGGTTTCGTTTATTTCAATGCTTAACTCCTGTTGCAGGTTTGGCTCGCTACAATTTTCTGTGAGCCATGTGGCTGTTTGGGCAGATGTATAGGCCAGTTTTTTAAAACTTTGTTCCAGTTTGTCTCTTTCGGCTGGGTTTATGCTTCCCGTTATCTTCTGCTCCAGATTTGATTTAAGCGCCATAAATTCAGCCTTTATTTCGCGTGCTGCGGCAACTGTTGTTTCGCTCGTATAACCACGGAACGCCAGATGGGCTGCTGCAGCGGAAATAAGAACTGAGAAATCTGTGGCAAGGTCCAGCACATGCGTTCCATGGAGGCAGTCCGAATCAAGCAGGCTTGAGGGTTGGTCTTTCATGAACCGGGTCTCTGTTTTCACCGGCATCATAAAGCATGGTATATGGTGTTTTGTTTTACTCTTCAGTCTGGCCCGAAGTGCGGAAAGCAAACATGGGGTATCGTTAGTAACAGGTGTTATTTCACCTTTGCTTTTTGCATAGTTCATATGGAAGTTTATTGTTTGAGGGATCCCCCTGACGGGACGTTAACAAATATGTTATAAAAGCAGGCTTCTGCCATGTATGCCAATCAAAACAGGCGACTGGAACAGTATAGATGCCACCTGTGCAGCATCGGAAGCTGACCCGGGTGTAGCGTTGTTATTCCATTTCAACCCACCGGTTCCGGAAAAGCCGATTATCGGATTGGCAGGGCTGCTTCCTGAAAGGTCCAAACGCGCAGTAGCATATGGTACAGACGTGACTCCGGTTGTCTGTTTCATAAAATCCCAGTTCATGTTATCCCATGTACCCCAGAATGGTGCGGTTCCGGTTGTGCCGGCAGATGCAGGTGGCGGCGCATCCATGCCGAAGGTTACCTGCCCTGGCCGCTCTCTGAATACAAAAAACCAACCCGGATCGTACGGGTATGTACTTTGTAATTCATTACCCTTGACTTCGCTCTCTGTAAGGTTAAAGCCCAGGAGCACAACATCAGGATCAAGCTGCGCTTTGAATATGGGGAACTGTATCTTCAATGGATCAGGTGTACCATATGTATTTATCACATTTTCATCAAGAGCATGGCTATTTACAGGGTATGGAGGAGACCCCGGAGGTGGCGCTATAGTATTGGCCCATACGGCTTTCTGGGCATATATAAGCGTGTTGGGGTATTTCTTCAGCAAATCTGCCCGTACGAGCAATACGAGGAAGCCTGAAGGCAAGCTATTGAGGCGGGTTTCGGTATTATTGTCGCCCAGTGCGTTTCCCCATTTATGAATACGATTTATATCGTAAAGGTAATTTGGTGTAGAAGATCCTGGCTTATAGGTATCATTCACATCCCAGAACCGGCGAAAATAGCTGCCGCGCTGATCGGTAGGATATCCGCGCCACATAAGCTCTTTTGAAAATTCATGATTGAGGCCAACCATAAATGCCTCAATAAATTTGTTGTTGTTCTTGAGCAGCGCAACTGTATTGTTAGGATACTGGGAAAGATTTGGGAGGAGGTATTCCGTTGATATCTTTGCCAGATATTTGTAAGCGGGCTCATCCATTACCGGATAGGCCATTATTTTGTCGTCTATACCTGTAAAGCCATCCGTGGCTCCGCCGTACTGAAGTTCTATTTGTTTTAATACCCTGTTGGTAATGGTTACTGTTGGGTTTACTGCGTTTATCACCGTGGTTGCAAGGGTATTGGTATTTATGGCAAGATCTGTGGGTTTTACCACGGTTGCCTCATCCAGATCGTAACCATCAAGCATACTTCTAAACAGATCAAAAGATCTGATGTATACCGAAGACGTGAATACTACCATTCCCGCCCCGGGAAACAGGCCAGTTGGTGCGTTGGCTGTTGCCATTGCTGTCAGGTTGGTTTTCAGCATTTGACGACTGGGGTCGGTCATTTTTACAGTAGCAGCTTTTACCGGGCTGTATACCTGGCTCACATTGGCAACCAGCTCTCTGTTGCTAGCCGCTAACGAAAGCCGTTGTACCGCATAGCTGCGGTTGCGTACCACTTTCCCAAAACCGCTGTCTACCGAGGCTTTAGTAGAAAGGGAGCGTGTCAGTACGTTCTTCAGCGTAAATCCATTGTATGAAGCTGGAGCAAATGCAGTGACAAAAGTGCCTGGTGGCGGTGGGGTCGCTATGCTTGTCGTTGGGTTATTTAATATTTTTCCCAGAAATTTCGAACCAATGTTAATGGTGCGGCTCATCAATTCGTTTGAAGAGCAGCCGTACCCAAATCCCGTGCCCGCGGCTGAAGACAGTGTGCTTTTAGCATTGCCTACAAAATGCTTCTGGTATATCTGGTTGCTGACCGCAACAGCAAACCGCCCACGTGACATAAGATCGTTTATTCGCTGCACCTCACCTACCTGATTCCATGCGGCTTCCATAAAATGCTCTTGATTTTCGCGCACAACCTTGCTTCCGAGCCCGGCTGCGGCACGGTAACGTACATCAAGGTTCAGGTGCTGCATCCATGATAGGGTAGAACTCGTTATTTTACGGATTTTGGCATGCCACTGACCATACATGGGCGGCAGTACAACCGGGTCGTCATTGGCATAGTTAAGGCCGGGGATATAAGGGTTGGTGGGAGGGTTGGTGGCCAATGGCCCTGCAACAGCAGGGTTATCATCAGCCAGGTCGGCGCTCAGGTTAACAATATTAAGCAAGCCACTTGTATAGGAACCGAACCCGGAACCGCTTACGGAACTTACGCTTTGCGGAGGCGCCGGAATAAACTCTTCCGGCATTAATGCGCCCTCCATCTCTACTGTAGTGGTGCCTACCCCGGGAAACAATGAGTTCAATCCCATGCCACTATTGCTGATATCCATTTTTATGCCGCCCAAGGCAGGGTCTATGGCGCGCCGCTCTATAGCACGGGCAAGCGTTTCGAAATCGCCCATCAGTGCAGTACCAAACCGCCAACTGTAGTAAACAGGAAACTGATTGACCCCACCCACCCCGATTGTAGCGCTAATATCCCATGCCATTTTCTGCGAGGGAACGGAGGAGAGGTCAGCTGTACCTATGCCAGCCAACCTGCCGGTTTCGTATGCCGGAATCAGGAAGGCTGTGTACTGTGTATTGGGTGCAAGTCGGCGCGGGCATAACAAACGTGATATGCCAGCAGCAGGATCCTGTTGCAGAAATTCGGAGAGGCTTATGCCTGCGGGCAGTGGCTTGCTGATTTGCACATGTGCCCATGCCCAGTGTTCTCCCTGAGGGTGAAAATACTGGTCATAATTCCCGCCCACCTTCATGGTAAGTATTTTGGGCAGGCCCTCGGCAGCAGGTTCATTTATAGTATACTCGTCATCTTTCAGCACCACCAGTGACAACCAAGAGGTCAGGTGGTTTATATTATTGGTTTTGTTTGGCGTAAACTGCCAGGGAAAATCAACATCAGCAAATTCGATGAATGCCATCAGGTTGTCACTGAAATTGAATACGCCGTTAGCCGGCTCAGTTCTTATAATCATTGAAGGGTCAACGTTCAACACATCACCTGGCCCCAGTAAATTAAAAGGCTTATCTATGTTAACACCACCGTTTGTAGTGAGCCTTACCTTTACCCGCGCCCTTTCGTTTGGCGCACCAGCCATTCCCTCTGTTTCACTGGAGTATTTTATTAGCCCTTTCTGCATCCAGGGCAAAAAGCCTATTTGTCCGTCCATAGCGTATACTTAACTAAGGTTATCAATTTTATTTTATGGGTAAGTTGGCATCAGCACCAGCCCGGAAGCAGCCAACTGATCAATTCCGCTCAGGAAACTTCTTGCTTCGGCCCTGCTGCCAAAATCTGCCGGTACAGTTATCCCGCCTATGGTACTTACCGGCCCAAGCGTATTCACTGTTTTCACTTTATAGCGTTCCTGTTTTCCTGTTACATATGCCCCTGGTCGGTTATTCAGTGCTGCTTCCTTATTCACAACGGTATTATTGCTTACTACGCCTCCATTTGTGAAGCTGGAAGAAAGAAAATTGTGCAATGTTCCGTTTGTGGGTCTGCGCAGCTTGCTATCAATTGTTATTTTATCATAGCGCATGGTTTTCATCAGCATTGCCGGCCCGGGTATCCATTCTGCCTCGTCATCAAGCGTACACTTTACGCCACTTTTTAATGACTCAAATGACTTTGCACGTAGCTTCTCATTATCCGTCATTTTCAGGTACTGAGACGGTGCAAAATCATCGGTTACCGGCCTGGTTATGGCATTCAGGTTATGAAGCAGCGTAAGTCCATCCCACGAAACAATGCTCATCTGACTTATATTGTAAGTGCCGCCGTCGCTTACTGCCTGCTGCCCGTATATTTGTATTTTAAGGCCTAGCGGAGCTATCAGCTGGCTTACCTGTATGTAGCCCTGAGACAGTATAATATTTGATCCCTGTGGTAGCTCTTTAAGCCCTACCTTCAGCTGAAATCTTTTAGGTATTTCCACCTTCCAGTTACTGTCATTTCCTAATGCTGCATTTACAAGTGGCGCTACGGCTACAGATGGCGCTATTACAGCGGGCGCTGTGGCTCCCCATGTCTTTTTGATTGACTGGGTATCTTTGAACGGGCCAAGATGATAGCTTACTGAACCATGCGCATTCCAGGGGTTGGGGCCATCTACGTGCAGCAGAAGATTTACGCCCATTATGTCCCATTTCCTGATGCTTAAAGACACCATGCCGTGCGCATCTGCCTGAAAATGGAAGGGGTTGAACCGGAAGAGCGTATCAAAGCCTATTTCGCCTCTTATTCTTACAACTACCTCAAAATCTATACTTGCGTTAACACCGAATTGTGCCGTATTTGATGTGAGTGCAAAATATGATTTGACCGAGAGTGAGAATATTTCAGATTGCATGCTCATGATCATGCGTTCCATTTTCGGCACTTCCATAAATGCAGGTACCTGATATGCAGGATGGAAGCCTCCGGAGGAAAGCAGAAACTCTTTACGGTCGCCCCAGAAGAGGCGCATACATATATCTCCGGAAAGGTTGAACGTAAGTATTTTTGAGTCGTGTATGCGGGCATCAAACATCATGTATTTCTTATCAAAATCTATGATGCCGGCAAAAGTTACGTTTAATGTAACGATAGGGTTATTTACATCGGGCAGGCCGACGGCCACAGTGCCAAGGATGGCCGCCCGCACTGGTTTGGGAAAGTTGAGTACCAGCGCCAGATTGATTACCACCTGAGGGCGGTTAGGGTCTCCCCAGTCTATGCGGGCCAGCATGCCCAGCACATACCTGTTTTGCACCGAGGGGAAGAAAGTTTCAAGGTCTGTAATGATGCTGCTGATACGTTCTTCTACTTTTTCGGGAAATAGCACATTCCTTAATGTGCCTTTCTGCACACCTTCCATGATGGCTTTGGCATTCATATCCCGGTTGATACCAAGCATAGCTCCCAGGCCGGAAAGCGTAAAACCAAACCCTAATGGAATACCAGGCCTGAAGGTAACGCTAAGCATGGCAAACATCGAATACCCCGGTGTGCCATCGGGATTTTTGGTAGTGATGATGCCCACGCCCGTTACGCCGAACTTCTCTATAATCTCCAGATGAACGCCGCCTTTGTATATACCCTTCGCTGTATCGAGACTTAAGAAGCCGCCACCCTTTACCTGCTCTGAAGATAAGCTTATACCTACGCCGCCCGGCAGTTTAAAGCCCAGTGCCTGCTGAACAATACCTAAATTTGCCCCTGAAGCAGGGAAGCTTAAATTACTGCTTAGCCCAACGTTTTCTATTGTTAATACAACAGGTCCCATTTCGCATATAGCTGTAGTGGCAACCGTAAGTATTATTTCTCCGCTTTCTACACGAATGGAAAGCTTAACGTCTTTCAGTTGAACCGGACCGATTTTACCGTGTACGGGGATATTCAGCTCCAGGCCTCCACTACCGCCAAAGTGCAGACCATTAACATTATTCCAACCAATCGAAACATCAAATCTTGAGTCCAGGCCATTTTGCAGAATCTTATTCAGAAACCCATCACCATCATTTCCTTTTACTATCAGATGTATGCCTCCGATGCCAATATTAACACCATATTTCTTTTGGTTTCCAGCTGATAACTGAAGAAAAGCACCTATTACCATATCCGCAATTTCCAGTCTCGTACCGGTTGTGCTTCCAAAATTTCCTTTTTCGGGCACATCAAAAACCCTGCTGAATGAAACATGAGCATCAATTTCCGGTCCGGAAAATGTTGAAGGTAGATACACTTGGTTTTTATCTACTGCAAATGCGTCAATACTGCCCGTTATACCCCCGGTTAAAAACCATTCGTTTTTTCTTACATTGAACGACCATGCACCTAAAAGCCTTAATATAAGGCCATACAAACCGCCCGGAGTTTGCCCTACAAGGGCAGAGAAGCCTACGTCAACATTAGTTACAGGATGACTTAACGCTGAAAAGCTACGTGAAAAAACATCAACTACCGGCGGACTGAAAAGCGCAACATCATCCGCTTCAATTCCATAAGCGGTTATAAAGTGCATTGTGTGCAGAAAGTATGCTATGCGGGGAAAAAGTTTATCTGAAAATATCTTTGCTTCCATTTCATTCGTTATTCCGGAAGCAGACAGCGGATAACTGTAAATTGTTTTCAGATAAGTTATTGGGTCTGAAATTAAATCCCTGAGCCTGTGTAGCTTTATTTCTGATTTTAAATAGGATTCACGTATCCATGTCTCCCCCGGAGCCGGCGGAACAATTAGAGTAGGGGCGTTTATTTCTCCCGGCTCTATAATTCCCAAAAGGCTGAGAGATGCATGTAACACAGGGTACCTTTGCTGCAGATACCTGCAAATCAGATAATTGAAAAGATCGCGGCCTAAAGTCGCAAATTCTGCCTGAAAACCCGGATCGGTAATACTTAAGCTTGTAGAAAGAAAATCGTCAATGGTTTCTATTTCCCCTGCTAGATCTGCAATCACATCAAGCATGTCAAGGTAATCGGCAAGTGTTTCCGGCGGGGTAGCAATAGCTGTCTCAATACCCGTTATCAATCCATCGACCGCATTTAATTTCGCACGAAAATCTGTAAACGGGAAATTAGCGATCGCCTGCAGGTTCCAGCCCAGGTTCCTCAGCAATACTTTCATTTCAACGTCCTTTTGCAGGGCAAGCCTTAATGGGAGCGTTATCTCCTTAACTGCTTCCAGCAGTTCTTTTTGTTTATTGATCTGTTCCACTTTCTTCAAATTTATTCATGTATCTGCGCCTCGCCGTTACAACCAGCACACACATATATACAATAAACAATATTATAAACTTAATATTGATTAGAGGTTCGCATTTTCTGATAACGTCAAAAGCCACTATACAACTTCCATTAGTGTTCTTCGTATTAGAAAATTCATAATAATATTTTGGTATTTTATATGTAT
>Ga0075012_10002690_pt1 | contig 17298 bp, 13 predicted proteins | sample All_14_2_FD_71474 | JGI IMG/M metagenome (GOLD analysis project Ga0075012, IMG submission 71474) | Freshwater microbial communities in response to fracking from Pennsylvania, USA - Allegheny Zone_MetaG_DW_15 | ecosystem: Environmental > Aquatic > Deep subsurface > Groundwater > Drilled... | reverse complement strand
AATTGCCCAATGGGCAAATATGCCTGTTGGGCAATTGTGCTCATTCTAGAAGCATGATCAAAACTGCTGAGGTGATGGTCAGACTGTTGGAACGCCGTCACATCAGCCATTTCGTGTCTCTAAAATCGTCGGCACTATTGTCTGACGCGGTCTCGCTTCGTTCCGGTGTGCGCGCGGAGTGCTCGGAGTGCGGATACGATGGCGACGAGATCGACAATCTCTTGCAGGAGGGCCCCCACGACTGCGGGTAGGTACCCGAATGCGGCGACGAGCATCAAACCGACTGAGATGATGATGCCCATCCAGATTGACTGCAGGGCGATCTGCACGGTACGCCGTGAAACATACGCGACATCTGCCACGCGTGCGATGTCGTTCGAGGTGATTACCGCTGCGGCTGACTCGCTCGCGACCGTCGCCCCTCGTCCCGCCATCGCGATACCCACGTCGGCTGCCGCCAGCACGGGGGCATCATTAATCCCATCACCGACCATAAGTACCGGCCGCGGCCGCATGCCCTGCACGATCTCGACCTTGGTCTGGGGAGTGGTCTCAGCATGAACCGTGTCGATGCCGATCGCGTGTGCGACCGATTTAGCGGTGGGTGCGACATCACCGGTCACCATCGCGATCTCGGCCACACCCGCTCGGCGCAGACGGGACACGGTGGCCGCAGCCTGCTCACGAATCGGGTCCGACAAAATGATGACACCGGCCAGTTCCTCACCAACCGACACGTACACGGCCGTCTCGCCAGCCGCGAGTACGGGGCGATCGATCGGCCCGGTCGCCTCCTCGATGAACGTAGGTTTGCCCACTCGCACCACGGTGCCCTCCGCGAGAATGGCGAGCACACCGTTCGTTGCTACCTCGTCAGCGTTCGTGACTGCTGGCAGCTCGAGTTGTTGTGCTCTTGCGGCTGCGACGATCGGGTCGGCGAACACATGCACGGAGTACTGCTCAGCGGCTGCTGCGAGTCGAAGAGTTTCCGTCGCGGTGCGGGAGGCCGGTTGAATGTCGATCACGTCGGCTTTACCCTCGGTCAAGGTGCCGGTCTTGTCGAATGCGACTGCACGGACCCGGGCGAGCACCTCTAACACGCCACCGTCTTTGATAATGACGTTCAACTTTGCCGCGGAACTCATCCCGCCCATAAACGCGACCGGGGTGGCGATGAGCAGCGGGCACGGCGTCGCCACGACGAGCACCTCGGCAAATCGCACCGGATCCCCGCTGAGAAACCACGCGAAGCCCGCAATCAGCAATGACACAATGGTGAACGGCACCGCATAACGGTCGGCGAGTCGCACCATCGGTGCCCGGGAGTCCACGGCCTCCTCGACCAACCGTACGATCGAGGCGTAGTTCGAATCGGCTGCCACCTTCTGCGCGCGCATCGTGAAGCTCGTCGTGCTGTTGACCGTTCCAGAAAGCAGTGGGTCGCCCGCGTGGTAGTTCACCGGGATCGGTTCACCGGTCACGGATGATTCATCAATCGTCGCGTGATCCGATAGGAGCACCCCGTCGACGGGGAGGATCTCTGAGGAGCGCACCAGCAGTTCGTCGCCGACTTTCACCTCTTCGATCGCGATGCGTTCGACCTCACCTGTTATCGGGTGAATTCGACCCGCGAATGCTGGGGCTCGGTTCAACAGTTGGTCGAGTTCTCGGCTCGCGCGGCGAGCGGCGAGGTCTTCGAGTGCTTCCCCTCCGGTGAGCATCAACGCGATGATGAGCCCCGCGACATATTCCTGTACGGCGAGTGTCGCGATCATGGCGATGACCGCAAGAATGTCGAGCCCCCAATGCCCGCGCATCAGATCTTTGAACATGTCGATCGCGGTGATCACGATCACGATACCGAGCACCAAGTATGCGGTGACCCCGAGAGCCATCTCTGCGCCGGTCAGCCAGAGCATAACCCCGGTCGCCAAACCGACGAGCACGAACATCATGAGCTTGCGGTTGCGAAGAAATTCCACCGTCGATGACATTGCGTGTGACGCTTCCGAGGTACGTGGGGCGATGGTCTGGGCTGGCACGGTGCTGTTCTCAGTCTCTCTTCGAGAGGGTTGAGAGTGCGGTGAGCGCGGTCACATCAGTGATCGTGATCCGCCCCTGTTCCTGTTGTGAGATCACCCCGGTGTCGGTGAGTTTGCGAAGTTGCCGACTGAGGGACTCTGGTGTCGTGGACAGGAGCGAAGCGATGTCCTTCTTTGCGAGCGGCAGCGTCACGTCGATGGCTCCTCGCGGCCCTGGCGTCGCAGGGAGCGAGAGCAGGTAATCGGCGAGACGAGAGCTCACGTTTCCCGAGATGACAGAAGCCAGTCGCGCCTCAGTATCATCCAAGCGCTGACTCACTCCTTGCAGCATGCGCAGCCCGATGCTCGGATGCTTCTCGACGAGACGCCCGAGATCGGCATGACGGAACACGCACAGTTCGGTATACACCAGCGCTTCTGCTGCGTGATCGGGTCTCGTGCCGGTGAGAAACGCGGATTCTCCGATGAAGTCGCCCGGCCCGAGGACCCGGATCACCTGCTCGTGCCCAGCCGCACTTGTGCGAGCGATCTTCACCTGACCGGTGTGCACCACCATCAACTGCGACATCTCCGAGCCTGCTGTATACGCCTGCTCGACAGCGTCTAATCGGACGGTACGTGCAAATCCCGCAACTTCCACTTGCTGCGCATGTGTGAGCCCTTGAAACAGCGGTACACGGGCCACGCAGAGATCATTTGCTGGATCAGCATCCACATCGGTTGAAACAGCCAACGGCATCCTTCCCTTCCCTTCTAGTATGGCGACTCGTGGCACAACACCCGCGCTTCAGCTGAAGCCAGGGGTGGCGCGTGCAGTGATGTACGCGTGGGGCGTCCGCGGGTTCGAGCGCTGCCCGATCACCTCGAACCCGGCGTGGGTGAGGGCTTCGACCATCTTGTTCATCGGCCACCGGTATGCGGCGGCGATCGGATGGTCGAATGCCTCCCGCCGCGGCCCCGCGAAAAAGGACATCAGCAGCGATCCGCCGTCACCCAGCCGAGTGCGCAGTGTTACGAGCGCGTGTAGAAGCTCTTCTGAGCTCATGTGAATGGTCGAATACCAGGCGAGGATCCCGCCCCAGCGGGTCTCGCAACGGGCGAGATCGTCGATGGAATCGTGATGGAACACAACCGCGGGATGTCTGGCTCGGGCAATCGTGATGAGGCGATCCGATGGCTCGAGCCCTTCCACCGTGTGTCCGAGGCGTGCGAGGTGACCGGTCCAACGCCCGGTACCCGCGCCGACATCGAGAATGGGGCCATCGACTGCCGCGGCCCACGGCTCGATGACCGCACGATCAGGGTCATCCGGTGAGATCTCGGCACCGAGAATGCCCTCGATATCAACCTCAGGCGACCCGTATGCATCGGCCACCCGGTTTATTGAGGCCACAGGATCAGACGTCCGTGCTGCTGTGAATACGGCGTCCGTCGGTGCCTCAGGCCGCTGGGTCATGGTTCGATGATCACTTTGCCGGCAGTGTGCCCAGCCTCCACCATGGCGACGGCTTCCGCAGCCCGATCGAGACTGTATCGGTCCGTCACATGCGGGTCGACGAGACCGTACTGGGCGACGCCGGTGATCTTCTCGAGCCCTTCACGCGTGCGCACCACCGCTACGCCACCGAGTTGCTGCACGGTGGTCGGGTCTGCGGTACTGATGATGACGCTCGGGTCTTTGGCGACGACCGCGAGATCACGAAGCGCCTGCCCACCGACCAGGTCGATGAGCACATCAACACCCTCCGGCGCGATGGCACGCACCCGGTCAGCCGCACCCTCCCCGGAGGCAACGAACGTCGCACCGGTCGACTCCACCAGTTCCTGCTTCGCTGCACTGGCCACACCGATGACCGTGAACTTGTGCACATTGCCGATCTGCGCCGCCATCAGCCCGACCCCACCTCCGGCGCCAAGAATCAGCATGGTCTGACCAGGTTCCAGCTCGATCTGATGCGTCACGTCATACGCAGTCGCCCCTGCGACAGGCAGTGCTGCAGCGTCAGCAAAGGAAAGCTCTTCGGGCTTCTGGACGGTTTGTGCCGCATCCAACACCGTGTGCTTCGCGAACGTTCCCTGTCCTTTGGCCGCGAGGCCGAGCACCATGTCACCGACAGCGAAGTTCTCGACCTCTGCGCCTACGGCGGTGACGACACCGGAGGCCTCTCGGCCCATCGGTGCGGGAAGCGGCCAGTGGGAGCCCATCTGCCCCGCACGGATCTTCCAGTCAGCAGGGTTCACCCCGGCCGCTTTCACTTCGATCGCGAGCTCTCCAGGCCCAGGCGCCGGAGCGGGGCGTTCAACGAGTTCCTGCGTCTCGGGGCCGCCATAGGCGGCGAAGACCAGCGCTTTCGACATTATTGACTTCTCCTCATTCTCCAGGTGAGTGACACTTACGTGGTTGCCTGTGGCGGAGCGTCTTCACCCGAAGCCACTGCCGCATCAGCGAGTTCCTTCGTGGCATACTCCGCGTCAATTGCGTGCTCCGGAGGTGAATAGACGGTGTAGAGCACCAAAGGCTCATCGCCAGTGTTGCGGAAGTTGTGGCGAGTACCGGCCGGGACAGCGCACAGGTCGCCAGCATCAACGGTGTGCGTCTCGCCGTCAAGGTCGGCCTCTCCGCTGCCCGACACAAAACTCAGCAACTGGTCGGTGGTGTCATGCACCTCGTCGCCGATCTCCCCGCCCACCGGAATCGTCATCGCAACGAGTTGGGAATGCTTTCCCGTCCAGAGCACCTGACGAAAATTCGTGTTTGCTTTCGCGACCTCGTCGATGATGAAGTGCGTCGCCTTCTCGCCGACGCTGAACTGGTTCTCACTCATGTGTGTGGTCCTTTCTTAAGATGGAAGTTCGGATGAACTCTGGGCCGTGGCTGGTTCGACCGGGCGGCCTGTTTCATGTGCGGCTCGGGCGCGTTCACTCCTCGACAACGCAGTGGCTCCTTGGGTGTTGCGCAGCAGGCGCATCGCGTTGAGGATTACGATGAGCACCGATCCCTCGTGCATGAGCATGCCGATAGCCATCGTGACACCCCCTGCGAAGACCCCGACGAGCAGCACGACAACGGTGATGAGCGCGATCCAGATGTTCTGGCGCATGACGTTCACGGTGCGTTTGGCGAGGCTGATTGCTTCGGGCAGTTTCAAGAGGTTGTCGCCCATCAGGGCAATGTCTGCCGTCTCCACGGCCACCGCTGAGCCCGCTGCACCCATGGCAACACCAATGTCGGCGGTCGCGAGGGCCGGGGCGTCGTTCACGCCGTCGCCCACCATCGCGACCGTGTGCCCCTCGCGCTGCAACCGCGCGACAGCGTCGAGCTTGTCCTCGGGTAGCAACGAAGCATGGATCTCATCGATACCGACCGCCTCACCGATGGCTTCGGCGACAAGGCGCGTATCTCCGGTGAGCATCACCACCTTCTGCACCCCGCTAGCGTGCAAGCGCCTGATCATCTCGGGGGCATCCTCGCGGATCGTATCTGCGACACCGATTACGCCAAGCACGCTCTCATCGACCGCGACAATCATGGGGGTCTTGCCTGCCGCTGCCAGTTTGTTCGCAGCCACAGCCGCCCCCGCGTCGTTCACGATCCCGTACTGTTCGAGCAGCGGCACGTTACCGATGAGTACCCGCTTGCCGTGAGTGTCGGCCACGATCCCCTTGCCCACGACCGGTGTGACCGATCCCGGAAGGCCCTCGGGGGCCACTCCTTCTTCTCGTGCGGTGTCGAGGATCGGGCGGGCAAGTGGGTGCTCGGACCCTGCTTCTGCGGCGGCTGCCCAGCGAAGCACCTCGCGCCGATCCGCTTCAGGATTGAGCACAACGATGTCGGTGAGTACCGGGCGGCCCTCGGTGAGAGTCCCCGTCTTATCGACTGCGACGGCCGAGATCTTGGCCGAGGTTTCGAGGTACTCGCCGCCCTTGATGAGAATCCCGTTGCGGGCCGAGCGGCCGATTCCCGCTACGATCGCCACGGGAATCGAGATGACGAGCGCGCCCGGGCAACCGATCACGAGCAACGTGAGGCCGAGCACTACGTCACCAGAGATGAGGCCCGCCGCAAGCGCGAGTACCATCACCGCGGGCGTGTACCACTTCGAGAATCGGTCGATGAATGCCTGCGTTTTCGCTTTCGCATCCTGCGCTTCTTCGACACGGTGAATGATGCGCGCGAGCGTCGTGTCGGCTCCGATGCCGGTCGCCATGACCTGTAGGAATCCGCCCCGCGAGATCGTGCCCGCAAACACGTGATCTGACTTCGTCTTTTCGACCGGGATCGACTCACCCGTGATCGATGCCTCGTCGATCGCTCCCGTGCCGGATACGACCTGCCCATCGACGGGAACCTTCGCCCCGTTCTTCACGAGCACGATCTCGCCCATGCGCACCTGATGAGCTGCGACCTCGACCTGCTCACCGTCACGCATCACGACGGCCACGTCGGGGGCCACCGCGACCAGTTCAGCAAGCGCTGCGCGGGTCTTGTTCATCGTGCCCGACTCGAGGGCGTGCCCGATCGCGAAGAGGAACGTCACGGCGGCGGCTTCCCAGAAGTTTCCGATGAGTGTCGCGCCGATCGCTGCAATCGATACCAGCAGGTCGATACTGATGAACTTCACCATCAGTGCTCGCAGTGCCTTCACGACGATGCCGTACCCGGCGACAATCGCGGCGGCGAGCATGAACGTGTTCGCGAGGGTGAACTCGTGGCCCGATCCGTGGGCGTGTTCACCTGCGTCGATCCACCACTGCGGGCCGACCGTGATATTCCAGGTGTCGCCGAGGAGGCTCTCGATGCCGAACGAGACGAGAATAAGGAGGCCCGAAACAACCGGAATGAACCAGTTGCCATACCGCCACTTACGGAACGCGTTCACGAGTGTGCTGCCTTTCGAGTCAGGTGATGAGGTGCATTATTGCCTGTACAGGTCAACCGCTAGAAGGCGGAGGCCTTCGACTTGTAGCCGGCCTTATCGACAGCAGCAATCAGATCGCCGACTGAACTCTTCGTCTCGTCGTGATCGATTTCAACACGCCCTGACGCGAAATGCACCGTCACGTTTTCGACGCCGTCAAGCTTGCCGACCTGTTTCTCGATTTTTGTGACGCACGATGGGCACGAGAACCCCTCGGCACGTAGAAGAGTGTGGGTGGTGTCAGAAGCATTAGTCACGATTGATCCTTTCGGTTTGCCTTGAACTGGGCGCATAATCAGGGGTTTCCCGGTCATTGCGATTGAGAATACCGGCCAGGAAGTGATTCGGCCTTGACTTAGGTCAAGCCTCTGGTCCATCGCGAGAATCTCAGTCTTCTTGCTTGGAATCGTCATGGTCGCTATCGGTATCCCTCGGCCTCCTCGGTCAGCGCGGACGAACTGAAATGGCAGATCGGTCGCACACAATCCTGGGGCGCAGGAAGGCATTACGGAGACTCTCGAGGGCAAGAACTGCCTTTCTTGGAAGAACACCATTCCCAAGGGCTGCAAGTTTTTGGTTCGTGGTGAGGCCATGACTCAAATCCGTGACCCATCCCTGCGGTAGACCCATAAGCCATTCCACAAATTCCGGCGCAGGGCGCGGACCGGTCGCCTCATTGAGGAACGCCGGAGCGGGTGCAGGTCGATCGATGATCTGTTCCCACCGACTCACAGCTTCGGCGTACTTTCCCCATCGTTGAAGAACTGCCCGATCAGACTCCACAGGGTCTCCGGTTCCTCCGGCCTGGGGAAACCGGCGGGCCCGTGGAGCGCCAGGTCGATGACCTGGTGACTGAGCGCGATCGTCCCGCGCCTGGATTTCACCTGCTGGAGACTTTCGCCTCCACGGGAAGCGTCCGAGGCGAGTGGGGTTCGGAAGAGTGCGGTGGGCGATGATGAAAACGCGATATCGAGGGTGGGGTGCGCCGATGGAGGAAGCGGGTAAACCGATCCATTGCGCGTCATGCCGGAGGTTGGCCAGGTCTCCCAGAACTGCTCCTGCTGCCCGAAGAGGTCGAGGTGCGGTTTCTCCCAGATACCAAGGGTCGGGTTCCACACCGCGAGGGGTTGCACCGGTGGGGGTTGCATCTCCGTGGTTGCGTTGCTCATTGTCGTCTCCTTCGAGGGTTGCGCGGCTTGCGGGTGCGGAGAGCAGCCCGCGTACGTTCTCAATCACGACCCACTCGGGTTGCAGCGCGTCGATCGCGGCGGCCATGTGTGCCCAGAGGCCGGAGCGTGTGCCGGGTTTCAGGCCGGCCATCTTCCCGACCGTGGAAACGTCCTGGCAGTGGAATCCGCCGCAGAGGATGTCCACCGGTGGCACGGTGTTCCAGTCGATGGTGGTGATATCGTCGAGGTTCGGGGCGTCGGGCCAGTGGTGGGAGAAGACTCGGGCGACAGCTTCGTTGATCTCGGAGAACCAGATCGTCCGTGCCCCGAAGACTTCCTCTACGGCGAGGTCAAGTCCGCCGTAGCCGGAGAACAGCGATCCGACCCGTAGCGGTGCGGTCCGGTCAGTGCGGGGCTGTGCTGCCACGGGCGAACCTCCTGGAACGGTGATTCCCGGAGTCGCGCTGCCACTCCGAGCTGGTCACCAACCAGGTGCACAAACGACCCCACGGGCCCGCCGTTCAGCCGCCGCCTTCTACCTCGCGTCTGCCCGTCGGTGCCAATCGCTGCCGACCTCTCGCGGTTCGCTCGAACGGGTTGTCACGCGTCTTGCAAGCGAGGTTTGCCGCCTCCCGAAAGTGACCTCAGAAGTCACCGCGCCCGCGGGCTGCGGAGCTCACCTTCGGGGTGAGGAGAGGCGGTGCCTGGTGACGGTTTCGATGCGGGTGATGTCCGCCGGTGACGGCTACAAGTACCTCCTGCGCACCGTCGCTACTGGCGACGGTGATCGGGTGCCCTCGACTCCGTTGACGAGGTACTACACGGAGGAAGGAACGCCGCCGGGCCGATGGCTCGGGTCAGCCGTTACTGCGCTCGGCGGCGGAACAATCACGGTCGGCGACGAGGTTTCCGAGCAGCAGCTTCAACGTCTGATCGGGCAGGGCCGCGACCCGGTGACTGATAAGGCGCTCGGCAGTCCGTATCGGAAGTACCCGACCGTGACCGAGCGCATCGAACACCGCACGTCGAGGCTCGACGCCGACCTTCCCGTGACCGAGCGTGCCGAGGCGGTCGCCGCAATCGCGGCCGAGGAGAGCGCACGTGGGGTGCGGAAGGCGGTTGCAGGGTTCGATTTCACGTTCTCGATTCCGAAGTCCGCATCAGTGCTGTGGGCGATGTCGGACGCTGGCACGCAATCGCTGATTGCGGACGCGCATCACGCGGCGGTTGCCGAGATGGTTGCGTTCATCGAGCGAGAGGTTGCAGTAACCCGCGTGGGTGCTGCAGGACGCAACGGGGCGGTTGCGCAGGCCGATGTGTCCGGGGTGATTGCCACCGCGTTCGATCATTACGACTCGCGGGCGGGTGACCCGCATCTGCACACGCATGTGGTGATCTCGAACAAGGTGCAGACCGTCCACGATGGCAAATGGCGCTCTCTCGACGGTCGCCCCCTTCACGCCGCGACCGTCGCCCTGTCCGAACTTCACGAAGCCGTCTTTGCCGATCACCTCACCCGTGCCTTCGGCGTCGAGTGGGAGGCGCGGGACATGGGGCGTGACCGCAACCCTGCCTGGGCGATCACCACGGTTCCCGAGCGACTGGTGGCTGAGTTCTCATCGAGGTCAAGGCAGATTGACAAGGAGAAGAACCGTCTCATCGCCAAGTACGTCGCCCGTCACGGTCGGCAGCCGTCGCTGGCGACGGTCATCAAGTTGCGTGCGCAGGCGACGTTGGCGACCCGGCCGGAGAAGCAGGTCCGTTCCCTCGCAGACCTCACCAACGAGTGGCGGGAACGTGCGTCGCATCTTCTCGGTGAAGACGCTACCCGCTGGGCCCGTACCGTCACCGCCAACGACGCGCCCATGCTGTTGCGCGCGGACGATGTGCCTTTGGACGTGATCGCCTCGCTCGGGCGCAGCGTGGTGGAGGCGGTCGGTGAGAAGCGGTCGACTTGGCGGCGCTGGAACCTCACCGCCGAAGCCGCACGACAGACCATGCCCTACCGGTTCGCCACCACGCAGGATCGTGAAGCGGTCGTCGGGATGGTGGTTGATGCCGCCGAACACGCGTCGATCCGGCTCACCCCGCCCGAGCTCGCCTCCAGCCCAACCGTGTTCCGCCGGGCTGATGACAGCAGCAGGTTCCGACCGATCGCGTCGACGCTCTACTCGTCGCCTGAAATCCTGGCGGCAGAAGACAGGCTCCTCGAGCGCGCCCGCACCATGACCGCACCCACCGTGCCCGTCGATGTGATCGAGAAGGTCACCCGGCGCCCGGACCGCGACGGCAGGCTCCTCGCCGATGACCAAGCCGCCGCCCTCACCGGGGTCGCGATCTCTGGCCGGGCAGTTGACGTGCTGGTCGGCCCGGCGGGGGCTGGGAAGACAACGGCGATGCGCGCCCTGCGCACGGCGTGGGAGCGGGAGCACGGGCGCGGTAGCGTCGTCGGCCTCGCACCGTCCGCGGTCGCCGCGCAGGTCCTCGCCGATGATCTCGGCATCCGGACGGAGAACACCGCGAAATGGTGGCAAGACCACCAGAACACCGGCGCATCGTTCCGCAAGGGGCAGCTCGTGATCGTGGACGAAGCCTCCCTCGCCGGCACCCTCTCCCTGGACCGCCTCACAGAGCACGCAGCCGAGGTGGGAGTGAAGGTGCTGTTGGTGGGCGACTGGGCGCAACTGCAATCCGTCACCGCCGGCGGCGCGTTCTCCCTCCTCGTCCACGACCGCAACGACGTACCTGAACTGCTCGACGTGCACCGGTTCGTCAACGACTGGGAAAAGACCACCTCCCTCGACCTCCGCCACGGCCGCCCCGAAGCCATCGACACCTACACCGCCCACGGCCGTATCACCGGCGGGAACACCGAGGCAATGATCGACGCCGCCTACACCGCCTGGCGCACCGACACCCTCGCCGGGGCTTCAACGGTATTGATCGCGGACTCCAACGAATCCGTCCACGCCCTGAACCAGCGCGCCCGCGCCGACCTCATCCTCGACCGCACCGTGAACGCCCGCCGCGAAGTCGCCCTCCAAGGTGACGCCCGTGCCGGGATCGGGGACACGATCATCACCAGGAAGAACGACCGCCGACTCCGCACCCCGCGCGGGTGGGTGCGCAACGGGGATCGCTGGATCGTCACCGGCATCCGCAATGACGGATCACTCACCGCCCGACGCGCGGACAGCCGCGGCACCGTGATCCTCCCGTCCGACTACGTCTCCGATCATGTTGATCTGGGGTACGCAGTGACCGCGCATAGGGCGCAGGGAATCACGACCGACACCTCGCATGTGCTTGTTGATCCGTCTACGACGCGGGAGAACTTGTATGTCGCGATGACCCGCGGCCGGCACGCGAACCTCGTCTACGTCGCCACCGACCGCCCCGACGACAACCACACCACCCCACACCCGGCGGACGATCCTGATGCGACCGCGCGGAGCGTCCTCTACGGGGTGCTGCAGCACGTCGGCGCGGAACTCTCCGCGCACGAGACGATCACTGCTGAACAAGAGGCGTGGGGGTCGGTGGGACAGCTCGCGGCCGAGTACGAGACGATCGCGCAAGCCGCCCAACACGACCGCTTCGCCACCCTCATCCGTACTTCCGGTCTCACCCCGGAAGAAGCAGAAGACACGATCCACTCCGACGCATTCGGAGCCCTCACCGCAGAGCTCCGCCGCGCGGAAGCGAACCACCACAACATCGACGCTCTCATGCCGCGCCTGGTCGCAGCGCGCGGCTTCGGCGATGCCGACGACATCGCCTCCGTCCTCCACCACCGCCTCGCCCGCGCTACCGAGAGGCCGGCTGGTTCCGGGCGTACCCGCAAGGCACCCCGCCTGATCGCCGGCCTCATCCACGAAGCAGCCGGACCCATGTCCGCCGAAATGCGGAAGGCCCTCACGGAACGGCGCGAGCTGATCCAGCAACGCGCCGAAGCCGTCCTCGACCAAGCGATCGCCGAACGGCAGGAATGGGTACTCGCGTTTGGAGAGACACCGGCAGATGCGAGTGCCGCGGCAGCGTGGAAACAACAGGCGCGAACCGTAGCCGCGTACCGCGACCGTTACGGCGCCACCACACGCACGCCGCTCGGCCCAGCCCCCGATAGCGATGCGCAGAAGATCGACGCGGCACGAGCGAGAGCAGCCCTCGCGAGACTCCGCGACCTCGCCGGGGTCGATGGCAGCGATGATCCTTCGCGGACGGCGCGGCGTGAGGGTGCGAGCCGGGGCCTGTGACCAGGTGCCCTTCCGAATGTCGCTGGTACGTCATACCCTGGTGGTGAGGCGGATTTCTCCTTGATATGACGCTCCTCGGGGCAGGCCGCAAGGCCACTCACACGCACCGCCTCCGACGATCCGTCGTGCATGTGAGAGGAAACCCCGTCATGATCCGCCAGCTCTGGACCCTCAGCGTCCACACCCGCGCATTCCTGCGCCGCTACATGCCCACCAACATCCTCCTCGACGCCATACGTACCCGTCGGGGACTCAAATGGGGTATCCCCGCGATGCTCCTCGCCGTGCCCTACCTCCTGGCCGCGAGCACCTTCACCACACTCATCGCAGACGGCGGACCCGGATGGCTCAACCTCCTCGTCCTCCTCTGCCTGTGGAACACGATGAAGCTCGTCGTCATGGGACCGGTCAGCGTGATCCTGCTTGCCCGAGTCCGCGTGCGTGAGGCCGTTGCCCGGCGTGCGCAAAGGCGAGCTACGACCGAGCTGGCCAAGCAGGCTGCTGGAAGACCGTTGACGTCGAGTGGAGACTCGTTCCCATCGTCAGGAAGTTGCGTAGAGATTCCGACACAGTACCGGACGGCGGCGACTCGAGATATCTAGTGAAGCTCCTCGCATAACGGCCTGCGCAGTCACCATGCCGTTTATCCCTGGGGCTGGATTGTGACTCTGGAACGGACCTGAGCTCGCACCTGGCTGTACACGTCGACGTTGAGTGCAGGTGCGACCCAAAGGGATAGCGCGACGGCGAAATCAACCCGCTCGCCGAGTAGTCCGCCGGCCTGCTCGTAGCACTTGACCCGTACCTTCATGTTTGATCCCTGCCCGGATGCGAATGTGCTCTGCAACTCCCACGACTGGCGTTGCAGGGTTGTCGCTCCACGCGTCGTGGCGTCTGAGCTGAGTCCGGTTGGTGTTCCGAGCTTCGGAATGGCGCCCTCGGGCTTGACGAAAGACAACGCAGCTTTTCGGTATTGCCGATGCCGCCAATTGACGGGAGTGAGCCAAGCGAGGGTTGCCTCGATGCGTTTTGTCTCGCGTACGTTGAGACCATCGGGCAGCGGGAAGAGCAGTTCTTGTTCCTCGTTCGCGCCGATCGACCCGATGAAGAGCACGACAGCCTCATTCGAGGCGCAGCCATCCGCGTAGTCGCGTATCGCGGCGCCGTACCCGAAAGCACTCTCACTAGGGATCGGGTCGTGTTCCGAATGGTCGGGGGGTGCTGCTCCGTGCGCCAGAAGTGCTTTGATCGCAGACGCTCGTTGTCTTGTGCTGATGGACACCCCGGTGGTGATGTCGGCTACCAGGTCGTGGATTCGCGCTGCTCTTCTGGCGACGAGTGCCGCAGCCGGGCTCGTGCCGGAGATGTGTGTCTCTTGAAACTGGTTCGGCGTCGCAACCCGGATTCCTGGTCCCAGCGCCGAGATACCAGTGAACGAGATCGTTTCCTGAGCGGCGATGCCGTCTCTAAAGAACACGCGACCACCGTTGGCTGTGAGGTCTGGTTTGACACTTCGACGGTATCCACTGCCAGTCGGAGATATGGGGCTAATGGCCGGAAGCCCATCAGTGGGATCGACGGCGTATCCCTGCGGATCGACTGTCGATGCATCGCCGTGAATCGCGCCGACGCTGATCGCGTTCACCGATTCGGCGGGGGCGAGGAGTCTTCGCTTGTTCTGCTGACGGGCGATCGCATCGAGGATCGCCCGTCGTCGGTCATCGCCTTGGAGGCCAGCGATCTCGGTGGAGGATGCCGGGCTGAGAACGAGATTCTGGTGATTGCCTGCTGAGACGATGATGAGCACGCCGTACTGATAGCTGAGCCAGTCGATGATGCGTGCCCAAGACGACAGGATGGTTTCGAATGGTGCGGCCGGGTCACCCACCGAGATGTTGACGATCGCGATCGCCTCACCCGCTGCTGGCTGCGCGTCTGTCCCGTCGAACAGTTCCCGGAACACCCGCCACATCAGATCCGGCACGAGTTCCTCGACAGGCAACTCCTCGATCCTGTTCTCGGTATCGTCGGCAGGGGTCAGGATCGGGCGGACGAGTACCGGTCGCACCGCAGGAGCCTCGCCGAGGCCGCGGTCTCCCCAGACGGCCACTGACGACATCCACGTGCCGTGTCGCAGTTCATCGACGGTCGCCTTTTCGAGCAGATCGTCGGGATCATAAACCTCCACGCGGCCACGCAGTAGCGGGTGGTTCGCCGCCGGGACCCCATCAAGCAGGCAGAGAACCGGATCGCCCGTGGGCAGGTCGCCATCGATCTGTCCTTGTGCTTCGGTGGGCGGGCCGACGACAGGCAGGGCTTGCCCCGACACGCGCAGATACATGACGTTCGCAGAACGGACGACACGAACCGCATCGTGGTTCCCGGACGCCAGATCGCGCAGCACCTGATTCGGCACGGTGCACTTGAGCCCGTGATAGCCGATCTGGTCAATGATCGCCGATGCAGTGACCTGACCGCCGGCCTGTTCGACAAGAGCGGTCACCTCCTGCTGACTCTGTCGCCGCTTCTGATCACTCCGGCGATACCACAGCTCGATCTCGATACTCTGTGGGCGGTCATCAATGTGCCCGGCGAAGTACTCGTCCCAGTCGATGGCCCGCAGCCGATCTTGCGGCCCCCACGGTCGGAGGTCTTTCAAGTGGGCAAAGAGGTCCCGGAGCTTCGAATAGCCGTAAGGAAGACCATCCGTGGCTCTCCACGTACGCCAGAGCGAAAGCAGATTGTCGAACGCGGTCTGGTTCGCGCACACCGCATGCAGGCATGAACCGATGTACGGGTTCCGTGGTTCCTGGCTGACGAGTTCGAACTCATCGGTGGGCGTAATCGCGCTCTCAGCCTCGATGAGGATTTCGATACCAAGGTTGGCGGCCACAGCAGACAGATCGATCTGCTCATCGAGCGCTTCGAAAACGAGCACGAGCTGAGGGTCAGCGGCATGGATCGAGTTCGAAATCTGAACCTGATCGCCGATGGCGGCTATCGCCTCATCAAAACGTGCATCAATCCGCCGCGAGCGCTCCTCCGGATCGGTGAACCGCGCTCGTCCACCGCCACCACGCCGCCCTGGAATCGTGCGCGGCGAGGTAACTCGTCCCAGAATGACGGGCCGCTCAGTTGAGGCCCTATCCTCCGGAGGCACTACTCCTCGCTAACGTGGGCGCGACTAGACCACTGCTTGAGTAGCTGCTGCACGACTGCCGTCGATTCGGGCTCCGGCCCGGAGAGGATAGAGCGCCGCTGCACGTCCAAGGCGAACTCTTCGAGCTCAGCGAAGCTGACCCGGCCGAGGCGGTCGGCAATCGTCCGCGGAGAGAGCCCCAGGCTCACGCCGCTCCGTGCCGACCATGCTTGCAGCCACTCAACCTTTCCGGCCCGCGTGGGGTTCGGCAGGTCGAGTCGAAGCTGCATGCGCCGCCAAACCGCGCGATCGAGAAGCTCGGCATGATTGGTGGCGGCAATGACGATGACGTGGCTCGGAAGCCGATCCACTTGCAGCAGCAATGAACTCACGACCCGCTTGATCTCGCCCGTCTCGTGAGTGTCGCCACGTTCTTTGGCGACAACGTCGAACTCATCGAAAAAGAGCACGCACGGCCTGACCCTCACCGCGTCGAACAACGCCTCCATACGGGACGCGGTCTCACCGAGGAAACTGCCGATCAGACCTTCGTAGCGAACGCTCAACAACGGAACGGCCAACTCGGTCGCCACCGCCTCAGCCAGTGAGGTCTTACCGCCGCCGGGCGGCCCGACGAACAAGAGGCGATGACGAGGCTCGACACCGTGACTGCGCAGGAGATCACGGCGGTGATGCTCCTCGATGAGCTGACTGACTGCTTGGCGGGCCTCGACGGGAAGAACCAACTCCGACAGTCGCCGCTCGGGTTCCTGCTCGTAGAACAGTCCGCGAGCAGCGTCATTTCGCGCGAGTGAGGTGACATTGGCGGTCGGGGTGGATCGCCGTGTGCGCAACGCGTCAGTCAGTTGCGAAGCAAGCACATTGTGCTTCTTGTTCTCTTCCTCCGCGATGAGAGCCTCGGCCGCGCGCCGGAAGGCGAGGTCATCGCCTCCAGCGCCGGACTGAACGAGAGCCAAGAGCAGGTCTCCGCGTGCCATGCTTCACTCTCCTCTGCGTTCGTTCAGTCGACATCCCTCGTCTATCGTACCGAGTAGCCATAGGTGACCGTCCGTGTGCCGCGCCGTCGGAGAGCATCTGTCGACCTGGGCGGTCGTTGTTGCGAGCGCGGTGATCTTCTGGCTGGGACATGCGTCGCTCATCCCCGAGCGCTTAACCCCGACCAGCTGGCTTCCCCGTCTGGCAATCCTCGCGCTCGGTTTTGCCTTCACTCTCCTCCGTGTGTGGTTCAAGTCGCGGCATCTGAACCTCGCGCTACACCTGTCGTTCTACCTCGTGTTCGCGTGAGCCGGCCGGCGACCTTGCGGACGCAGCCTGCCACCTTTCTGGATCACGGCGCTGCGAACTGTCTTGTCATCAACCCCAAGTCTCTCGGCAATCTCCTTCAAAGTGAGCCCGCTAGCATAGAGAGCAGCTGCGCGGACACGCCCAGCGTCGCTGAGGCCAGCACTCCGTAGAGTCCCGCCAGACCCAAGCACAACCTTCGGGATAGTTCCGCGGTGAACTCCGTACTTCGCGGCTATCGAGCGAACGGGCATCCCGGCCTCGTAATCGGCGACCAACTCGGCCCGCCGCTCAGGGGTCAATCGTGTTTGAGACTTCACCGGATTTTTCACGACCGCGCCTCGTGAATCCTGTCTCTTCGGGGTTCGGTTCCGCGGTCCGCGGCGCTCGGCACCCTTGAGAACACGGAAAATCAACGATTTCAGCGCCGGGCGCTTGTTTGAGAATCGCTTGGGAAGGTCCACCGAATAC
>Ga0075012_10002687_pt1 | contig 17302 bp, 19 predicted proteins | sample All_14_2_FD_71474 | JGI IMG/M metagenome (GOLD analysis project Ga0075012, IMG submission 71474) | Freshwater microbial communities in response to fracking from Pennsylvania, USA - Allegheny Zone_MetaG_DW_15 | ecosystem: Environmental > Aquatic > Deep subsurface > Groundwater > Drilled... | reverse complement strand
GGCGGGAACGGCCGACCACGGCAGGAACGCGAGGGCGGGGGCAGGCGCGGCATCCGCAACCGCATCCGGAGCCGACAGCAGCACCTCGCCCCGCCAGACGGCGATGACGCGGGCGGTCGGGTCGGCGGCGAGCTCGTCGAAGAGCCCGGGCCGGGCGCGGCTGACGTCGTCGCGATCGATGCGGTACCGCGACAGCGGCAGACTCGCGGTGAGCGAGTGATGCATCGGCGACCCTCTCGGCTGTGGCGGCGGACGGCGGCGGCGAACAGTGACGGCGAACGGCGGCGCCGGACGGTGACGTCTGCTGCCCGTCGCGTGGCGCGGGGCCCTGGCGGGCGGTGGCGACCTACCCTGAAGGCATGGTCCGCCGCTCGCCTCTCACTCTAGCCGCGCTCGCGACCTCGGCCGTGCCCGGTCTCGCGGTCACGAGCGCCGCCCCGCTGGGCGGCACGGGCGGCGATGTCGACAGTGCGCTGCTGACGGCGAGCGACGGCCGCACGCTCGTGATCCGCGTGCCGCGCACGCCCGCCGCCGAGAGCGAGCAGTCGGCCGACCTGGTCGCGGTGCGTGCGCTCAGCGACGGCGTGCGGGCCCGCCTGCCGTTCGGCGTGCCGCGCATGGTCGGGCAGGCCCCGATCGACGGCACCCGCGCGATCGTCTCCGAGTTCGTCGACGGCATGCCGGTGCGTCTCAGCGACCTGACCCCGGGCCTGGCCGCCTCGATCGGCCGCGCGATCGCGGCGATCCACGCCCTGCCCACGAGCGTCGTCGCCGATGTGGGGCTGCCGCAGCTGCGCGCCATCGACGTCATGCGCGAGGCCGTCACGACCCTCGATCGGGCGGCCGCGACCGGCCTCGTGCCCGCCGGCCTGCTGCAGCGCTGGGAGCTCGCCGCCGACGATGCCGCCCTGTGGCAGTTCACCCCCACCGTCGTCAACGGCGCCCTCTCGGCGAGCTCGTTCCTCGGTGTCGGCGACTCGGTCACCGGCCTGCTCGGCTGGGCGCGCCTGCACGTCGGCGACCCCGCGCGCGACCTGTTCTGGCTGCTCGGCGCCGACGACTCCGAGGTGCCCGAGGTGGCCTTCGACGCCTACCACCAGGCGCGGGGGGTGCACGACCGCGACATCGCGCGCCGCGCGACCTTCGCCGCCGAGCTCGAGCTGGCCCGCTGGCTGCTGCACGGCGCCGACCAGCGCTCGACCGAGATCGTCGACGATGCGGTCGGGATGCTCCACGCCCTGCTCGACCGCGTCGGCGGTGACCTCGTGAACCCGCTGGCCGGCGAGGCGACGGCTCCAAGCGGCATGGCCGAGGTCGACGAGCTGCTCGAGCGCGGCGTGCCGCGCGGCCCCGGCTCGGCGGCCTAGCCCGCCTCAGCGCGCGGCGGCCGCCGCGATCAGCCCCTCGAACAGGCGCAGGTCGTCGGGAGACTCCTCGGGGTGCCACTGCACGGCCACTCCGAACCGCGCGCCGTCGATCTCGACGGCCTGCACCACGCCGTCGTCGCCGCGGGCACTGACGGTGAGCCCGTCGGCCACCCGATCGAGGGCCTGGTGGTGGTAGCTCTTGACGGTCAGCTCGGGCCCGAGCATCCCGGCGATGCGCGTACCCGGAACGGTGTGCACCGGGTTGTCGGCGAACGTCGCGTTGCCGTAGCTGTAGCGGGTCGAGCCAATGACGTCGGGCAGGTGCTGGATGAGCGTGCCGCCGAGGGCGACGTTGAGCACCTGCAGGCCGCGGCAGATGCCGAGGAAGGGCAGGTCGCGCTCGAGGGCGGCGCGCACGAGGGCGATCTCCCAGGCGTCGCGATCGGGGCGCGGGGCATCGTTCTCGGGATGCGGCTCCTGACCGTAGAGCCGCGCGTCGACGTCCTTGCCGCCGGTGATGATGAGCCCGTCGACGGCGTCGAGCACGCGGGCCACCGCGGCGGGGGCCGGCGGCTGCGGCGGCAGGGCCAACACGACGCCGCCCGCCGCGATGACGCAGTCGGAGTAGACCTTCGGCAGCACGGTGGCGGGGCGCTTCCACAGCCCCATCTCGGTGTGCTCGAGGTAGGTGCTGAGCCCGATGGCGACGGTCACGCGGCGCCGCCGTCGGCGAAGTCGGCGCCGTTGTCGTCGGCGCCGTTGTCGTCGGCGCCGTTGTCGTCGGCGCCGTTGTCGTCGGCACCGTGGCCGTGCTCGCGGGCGATGATGGCGCGGGCGCGCTGGAGGGCGCGGACGAGCTCGGGCTGACGGATGCCGAGCTCCTGGCTGACGTCGCTGTAGGTGCGGCCCTGCAGCAGCACGCCGGTGGCGGCGGCCACCAGGTCGTGCGGCAGGGCGGCGACCGACCGCTCGAGGGCGGAACGGTCGAGGGCGGCGACGGCCTGCTCGTGGCGGGCATCCGCGTGCGCGGTCACATCGAGGTCGAAGTCGTCGTCGCGCATGGGTGTCTCCGTTCGAGCGTTCCGGTGATGCGGGTGGTGCGGGGTAGAGCGGGTCGTGCGGCTGGAGCGCGGGGCGGCCGCCGTGACGACCGCCCCGCCGGGTTCAGCAGCTCAGGACGCGAAGTCCTTGACGAGCTGCTCGTTCTCCTTCGTGTTGATGAGCGCCACCACGTAGCCCACCACCAGAGCGATGAACGGCAGCAGAACGAGGAACCAGCCGAGGCCGTTCAACTGCCAGGCCGACTCGGGCAGCGACGGGTCGACCCCGTCGGGCACGGTGCCGGCCAGCAGGTTGAATCGCGACATCAGTAGGTAGAGCCCGCCGACGAGCAGCACGATCGAGAGCGCCGGAGCGATCTTGGTCGTCCACAGGTTGCCGCCCTCGTTCTTCATGAAGTACCGGATGACGGCGAGGCTCACGAGGATCTCGACGAGCACGATCGCGATGACCGTCACCGCGCTCATCCACGAGAACAGGTTGGCGAACGGGTCGAGCCCGGCGACGGCGAAGATCACCATGACCACGGCGGCGAGGGTCGACGTGATGATGACACCGGTCTGCGGAGCGCCGGCCTTGTTCACCTTGGCGACGGCGGCCGGCAGCACGCCACCGCGCCCGAGGGCGAAGAAGTAACGCGAGGCGGCGTTCTGGAAGGCCAGGAGGCCGGCGAACAGGCTGGTGAGCACCAGGATGCCCATGGCCAGGGTCAGCCACGAGCCGACGTACTGCTCGGTGAGGCCGAAGAGCACCCCGGCGGGGTCGGCCAGGCCGCCCGACAGCTCGATGACCTTGTCGGCCACCTGCGAGGCGCCCATGCCGGTCACCATGGCGAACGAGACGAGGGCGAACAGCACGCTGATGACAGCGATCGACACGTAAGTCGCGATCGGTACCGTCCGCTTCGGGTCCTTGGCCTCTTCGCCGTAGATGGCGGTCGCCTCGAAGCCGATGAAGCTGGCGAAGGCGAAGGCGAGGGCGATGCCCGCGGTTCCGGCGAAGCCGCCCGCGAAGATCTCGGTCGGGCTGAAGGAGGCAGCGAGGTTCCAGCCCTCAGGGCCGCCGTTGGCGAGCATCGCGATGGCGGCCACGACCAGCACCGCCACCTCGAGCACCAGCATGACGCCGAGCACCTTGGCGCCGACGTCGACGCTCAGGAGCGAGAGCGCCGAGACGATCACCCAGACCAGCAGTGACCAGACCCACCACGGCAGGTCGAGGCCGAGGCCGGACATGAAGCCCGACATGACGACGCCGAAGAAGCCGTAGATGGCGAGCTGGATGGTCACGTAGGCGACGAGGGCGGCGAAGGCGGCGGCGACGCCGGCGTTCACGCCGAGGCCCTTGCCGACGTACGCGAAGAACGCGCCGGAGTTCGTCATGCTGCGGCTCATCGTGGCGTAGCCGACGGAGAAGATCAGCAGGGTGATGCCGACCGCGAGGTACGCGCCGGGAACGGCCGCGCCGTTGCCGAGCAGCATCGCCACGGGAACGGCACCGGTGATGCCGATGAGCGGTGCCGAGGCGGCGACGACGAAGAAGACGATGCCGAAGACGCCGAGCCGCCCGGATTTCAGGGTCGATTGGGGGGTGTCAGTCATGGATCCGGAACTCCTCATTGAGTTGGGGTGAATCGTTCGTGTCGAAACGACCTGGGTTCAGGGTGGCGCACGAGCCCGCGCGCGTCAAGCACCGGGGCGCCCGATCGGCGTGGGGCGAACATCCCGAAACTGCCTATCGTTTGTTCACGAATGATTCGGTAGCCTGGCTCGCATGGCCGACCTCACCGGATTCCTCGCCCCGAAGACGCCCAGCGGCGCGAGCGCGATCGTTCCCGACATGCCCTGGTACTACTCGGGCACCCTGCTCACCGCCGAGTACCGCACCGACCCCGAGAAGGTGGCCGCCCTGCTGCCCGAGGGCCTCGAGCTCGCCGACGAGGATCCGGGCGCCGTGGCGCTCATCTGGGCCGACTGGCAGTCGTGCTCGACCGGCGGGGCCGAGCTTCTCGACCCCGTGCGGTCGCAGTACCTCGAGACCTTCGCCGTCGTGCGCGTCAAGCACGAGGGCGTCACCTACACGCGCTGCGTCGCCATCTGGGTGACGAAGGACTTCGCGATCGCCCGCGGCTGGTTCCAGGGCTACCCCAAGAAGCTCGGCTCGATGGCCGTCACGCGGGTCTTCACCGTCGGCAAGGCATCGCCCCGTCTCGCGCCGGGAGCGCGACTGGGTGCGTCGCTCGCGGCCTACGACCACCGCCTCGCCTCGCTCGTCGTGACCCTGCGCGAGCCCTCGGAGTCGAACGGCTTCGTCAACGGCCACCCCATGCTGCATTCGCGGTGGATGCCCTCCATCACCCCCGGGGCCGGCAACAGCCTCGACCAGCTCATCACCATGAGCACGACCGACGCCGAGATCGGCGAGACCTGGGTCGGCGACTTCGACCTCGAGCTGCACGATTCGCCGTGGGACGAGCTCGCGTCGATCCTGCCGGTGCGCGAGAAGATCGCGGCCTACTACCGCGAGGTCGGCGTGACCTTCAACGGCGGCCGGCTCGTCGCCGACCAGTCGAACCCGACCGTCTGACCCCTCCCCGTCGGAGCAACGACGGAGATGGCCCCGGGAACGCTCGCGCTCCCGGGGCCATTCGCCGTTGCAGGGTCCCGTCTCCGTCGTTCGACCGAGACGGGATGCTCCGCTACAGCTCGAGGAAGTACTCCTTGACCTCCCACTCGGTGACCTCGCGGGTGGCGGGATCATCGACGGCGGCAATGTAGCGCTGCAGCTCGTCGCGCTTGAGCACCTCGAAGACGTCGACGAGCGGTCCGCCAAGAATCTCGATGAGCGCCTGATCGGCGCGCAGGGCGATCAGCGCGTCCTCGAGGCTCATCGGCAGCACGACCTGCGACTCGTCCTCGTAGGAGTAGCCGACGGCGGGCGGCGGGGCGTCGAGCTTCCGGCGGATGCCATCCAGGCCGGCCGCGAGGATCGCCGCGGTCATCAGATAGGGGTTGGCCGCGCCGTCGGCAAGGCGCATCTCCAGGCGGGTGCCGCCGCCGCGCTCCGGCGGGATGCGCAGCATCGCGCTGCGGTTGTCGTAGCCCCAGTTCGCCCGGTACGGCGCGAGCGTGTCGGGGCCGAGGCGCTTGAAGGCGTTCACGGTCGGGTTGCACAGCGCGGTGAGCGCCGGGGCGTGCTCGACGATGCCCGCGATCATGTGCTTCGCGAGGGCGCTGAGGTCGTGCCCCTCGTGCATGAGGTTCTCGCCCTCGCCGTCGACGAGCGAGACGTGCAGGTGGAACCCGCTCCCGCCCTCGTCGCTCCACGGCTTGCCCGAGAAGGTAGCCGCCTGACCGACCCGCGCGATGAGATCCTTCACGCCCGCCTTCAGCATGAAGATGCGGTCGCAGGCGTCGAGCGCCTCGCCGTGCCAGATGTTGATCTCGTACTGGCTCGGGCTGAACTCGTGGTTGCCGGCGAAGACGCCGATCTGCAGCTGGTCGAGCATCCGCAGCAGGTGCAGGAAGGTGCCCTTCGGGTCGACTGTCGCGCCCGTGGTGTACACGCGGCCCGGCTGCGACAGTGCCCGGCTGAACGTGCCGTCATCATTCCGGTCGGCGATGTAGAACTCGAGCTCGGGGCCGACGACCGGCGTCAGTCCGAGGGCGGCGTACTCACCCATGATGCGCTCGAGCAGGGTGCGCGGCGCGAACTCGTTCGGGGTCATGTCGGGGTTGTTGGCCCCAGCGACCACGTAGGCCACGCCGGGCTCCCACGGCAGCGCCCGCCAGCTCTCCGGCACGATCTGCGTGATGAAGTCTTCGAGCCCGTCGCTGAGCACGTCGCCGCCGTCGAGCACGCCGCCCTGGGCGGTCGTGACCCAGACGCCCTGGCAGAAGGCGGGGCCGCCGTGGCTGATCTTGTCGAGCTGGCTGACGAGAAGATCCTTCGACCGCACGGTGCCGATGATGTCGGCGTAGATCACGCGGAGCACATCAATGCCCGCCTCGGTGAGCTCGCGCTGCAGATTGACGAGACTCCTGCTCATGTGCGACTCCTTTGTTGCACTCGGGATCCGACACTGGATCGTTTGGTATCAAACGATACAATAGGGGGGCGTTCGCCGTCGATGAGGAGGCCGTTTCGTGAGAGCCCTGTTCGTGCAGCACGATCACGTGAGCCCGCTCGGCCCGGTCGGCGAAAGATTCGCCCACCACGGCTTCGAGATCGACACGCACCTGGTCGTGCCCGAGGGGTCGTTCGCGAACCCCAACATCGAGACCGCCTTCCCGGCCGCCGCCGACTACGACGTGCTGATCCCGCTCGGCGCCCCCTGGGGCGCGTGGGACGACGCGTGCATCGGCCGCTGGCTCCTCCCCGAGATCGCGTGGCTGGGCGACGCCGTTCGCCGCGGGATGCCCGTCCTGGGCATCTGCTTCGGCGGCCAGCTGCTCGCGCGCGCCCTCGGCGGCTCGGTCGCGCCGGGCCCGCGCGGCGAGATCGGGTGGACCGCCATCTGGAGCGACCAGCCGGCCCTGGTCGGTGAGGGCCCGTGGTTCCAGTTCCACTACGACCGCTGGACGGTGCCGCCCGGCGCCGTCGAGATCGCGCGCACGCCGACGGCGTCGCAGGCGTTCACGATCGATCGCGCGCTGGCCGTGCAGTTCCACCCCGAGCTCGATGCGGCAGGGCTGCAGGGGTGGCTCGACTGGGGCGGCGCATCCAAGGTGCGCGACGACGGGCAGAGCCCGGAGGTCATGCTCGCGCAGACCCGCGCGTTCGAGGCGGCCGCGCGCGAGCGCACCTTCGCGCTCGTCGACACCTTCCTCACCGAGGTCGCGGGGCTCCTCCCCCGCGCCTAGCGGTCGGTCAGTGCCGTCGGCGCGAACGTCGATCAGTCCCGAATTGGCACAGCGAGGGTGACTGCCGGCAATTCGGGACCGATCGATGGCCCCCGTGACCGCAGCCGCGGTCGTCGCGGCTCAGACCACGCGGACGGGCATCCGCTTGATGCCGTGCACGAAGTTGCTGCGCAGGAAGTCGACGTCGCCGGCGGGGGCGAGCGTGACGTCGCGGGTCAGCAGGTCTTCGAACATGATGCGCAGCTCGATGCGGGCCAGCGCGTTGCCGAGGCACATGTGCGGTCCTCCGCGGCCGAACGACATGTGCTCGTTCGGGTTGCGGGTCACGTCGAAGCGGTAGGGCTCGTCGAAGACGGCGTCGTCGCGGTTGCCCGAGGCAAACCAGACCACGACCTTGTCGCCCTCGGCAATCTGGGTGCCCGAGAACTCGACGTCCTTCGTCGCGGTGCGGCGGAAGTGGTACACCGGCGAGGCGTAGCGCAGGAACTCCTCGACCGCCCACGGGATGAGCGAAGGGTCGTTGCGCAGGATGTCGAGCTGGTCGGGGTTCGCCATGAGGTTCTTCATGGTGTGGGTGATGGTGTGCCGCGTGGTCTCGTTGCCCGCGACGACGAGCAGCAGGAAGTTCGTGTTGAACTCGTGCTCGGTGAGCTTCTGGCCGTCGCTCGGCTCGCCGTCGGCGAGCAGCGTGACGAGGTCGGTGCCGCCCTTGCCGCGGCGCTCGGCGGCGAGGTGCTTGCCGTACTCGTAGACCTCGATCGCGGCCGGCGAGCGGAAGGGCACGTGCTTGTACTCCTCGCTCTCGGCCGAGTCGATGAGCAGGTCGGCGTGCTCCGGGTCGGTGTTGCCGACCATGCGGTTGCCCCAGTCGATGAGCTGCCCGGTGTCGCTGTCGGGCACGCCCAGCAGGCGGGCGAGCACGCGGATCGGGAAGTCCGCGCTGACCTCGTCGACGAAGTCGAACTCCTTCTTCGCGAGCGCCGCATCCAGGGTCTTCGCGGTGATGCCGCGCAGGAAGGTCTCGTACTTGGCGACCGCCTGCGGGGTGAACTGCCCCTGCAGCATGCGACGCAGGGCGCGGTGGCGCAGGCCGTCGGTCTCGAGCAGCGACCGGCGCTGGTCCTGCATCCCCGGGTCGACCTCCTCGAGGTTGGTGAACTTCGTCGAGGTGAAGGTGTCGGGGTCGCGCAGCACGCGCACGATGTCGTGGTACCGCATGACCGACCAGAAGCCGTGGTTGGGCGACTCCTCGGTCGACCAGTGGAGGCCGGGCGTCGCGCGCAGCTCGTCGAAGACGCCCCAGGGTGCGCCGTGGGCGAAGAGATCGAGATCGGCCAGGGTGAGAGCGGTGGTGGTCGACATGGGCGCCTGCTTTCGTAGGAAGCGATTTGTTCGGATGCTAACGAACTTCGGCGCGCGAGTCGAGCCTCAGCGTTCTTCGGGCCCGAATGAGTGAGGATAGAGCCCGGGATCGCGGCTGTGCACGGCCGCACCGAGGGGAGCAGAGATGCCGAGTCCGCACACGCTGGCCGAGACCGAGGAGCAGGTCGCCGGCAAGGTCGGAAGCCTGCCGCTCGACGTCGAGGCGATGGCGGCCATCTCCAACCTTTTCCGCGCCGCCAACGCGACCCGCAACTACCTCGAGCGCAGCGTTCTCGCCGCGAGCGGCCTGTCGTGGACGGCCTTCGTCGTGCTCTGGGTGACCTGGATCTGGGAGCCCATCGAGACCCGGCAGATCGCCGAGGAGGGCGGCTTCTCGAAGGCGACCCTCACCGGGGTGCTCGGCACCCTCGAGGCGAAGGGCTACCTGATCCGCGCGCGCAGCGAGCGCGACGGGCGCCTGGTCGATGTGACGATGACCCCCGAGGGGCGCGCGCTCATGAGCACCCTCTTCCCCGCCTTCAACCAGCACGAGTCGACGCTGACCGGCACCCTGTCGAGCGCGCAGCGCCGCGAGCTGGCCGACATGCTGCGGTCGGTCACGCACATCGCCGAGAGCGACCGGTAGCGCATCCCCCTTGCGCGAGAACGGGGCTCGGCTAGACTCCTGGAAACGTTCGCATCCGAACGAATAGCGATCGCAAGGGAGCAACCGCGTGCATCAGGTTGAGTTGGCCGGCCTCACCGTCGATACCCGCCACTACATCGGCGGCCAGCGGTTCGCGAGCGAGCAGACGTTCGAGAGCATCTCGCCCATCGACGGCACCGTGCTCGCGCACGTCTCCCGCGGCGGTGCGGGCGAGGCCGACGCGGCCGTCTGGTCGGCGCGCAACGCCTTCCCCGCCTGGCGCGACCTCGGCCCGCAGGGCCGCGGCGCCATCCTGCACCGGCTCGCCGACCTCATCGAGGCGAACATCGAGCCGCTCGCGCAGCTCGAGACCCTCGACAACGGCTCGCTGCTCCGCAGCCACCGCCGCGGGGTCATGCCGCGCGTGGCCATGAACATCCGCTTCTTCGCCGACTGGGCCATGGAGAAGCTCGAGCATCCGGTCTGGCAGACCCGCGGGCACGACAACGTGGTCAGCTGGGACCCGTCGGGCGTCGCCGCCATCATCACCCCCTGGAACGCCCCGCTCATGCTCGCCACCTGGCGCATCGGCCCGGCCCTCGCCGCCGGCGACACGGTCGTGCTGAAGCCCGCGGAGTGGACGCCGCTGACGGCGAGCGTCTTCGCCGATCTGGCCGAGCAGGCCGGGATGCCCCCGGGCGTGTTCAACGTCGTGCAGGGCTACGGCGCCGAGGTCGGTGCGGCCCTCGTGGCGCATCCCGGAGTCGCGCGCATCGCGTTCACCGGCTCGGTGCCGACCGCGAAGGCGATCATGCGCGCGGCCGCCGACAACCTCACCCCGGTCAGCTTCGAGCTGGGCGGCAAGAGCCCGTTCATCGTCACCGACGACGCGGACCTCGACCTCGCCGTCGACCTCGCGATCGAGCAGTACGACAACGCCGGCCAGGTGTGCCTCTCGGGCACGCGCCTGCTCGTGCACGAAGCGATCGCTGACGCCTTCGCCGAGCGGTTCGCGGCCCGCGCCGCGCAGATCGTCCAGGGCGACCCACGCGACGAGGCGACGCAGATCGGCCCGCAGATCCACCGCGTGCACCTCGACCGCGTCGCCGGCTTCGTCGAGCGGGCGCAGGCCGACGGTGCGCAGATCGCCTTCGGCGGCGGGCCCAACGACGACCTCGGCGGGCTGTACTACCGCCCGACCCTGATCACCGGCGCGAAGCCCGGCAGCGAGATCCTCACCGCCGAGGTGTTCGGCCCCGTGCTCGCGATGCAGACCTTCGCCACCGACGAAGAGGCCGTCGAGGTCGCCAACGCGACCGAGTACGGCCTCGCCGCCGTCGTCGTCTGCGGCGACCGCGAGCGCGCCGAGCGGCTGACGAAGAACCTCGTCGCCGGCACCATCTGGGTCAACTGCTTCTTCGTCCGCGACCTCGCCGCCCCCTTCGGCGGCAGCAAGAAGAGCGGCATCGGCCGCGAAGGAGGCGTGTGGTCGTTCGACTTCTACGCCGACGTGAAGAACACCGTCTACGCACCCGCAGGGTGGAAGGAGTAAGTCATGGGAAAGGTCGTCGGCGCCGCGATCCTCGCGCACGTGCCCACCATCATGCTGCCGCAGGACGTGCGGTACGACTTGAACGGCGGCAAGGAGATCAGCCTCGTCCCCGGCCTCAAGCGCTTCCGCACCGAGGTCATGGAGACGCTCGACTACGACACCGTCGTCGTGCTCGACTCGCACTGGGCGACCACCGTCGAGTTCGTCATCACGGCGCAGGCCGAACGCAGCGGCCTCTTCACGTCAGAAGAACTGCCGCGAGGGATGTCGCAGATCCCCTACGCGTTCAAGGGTGACCCCGAACTCGCCAACGCCGTAGCGAACTACGACGAGAAGAACGGCACCTGGGTCACGCCCATCAGCGACCCGCACCTGCCGATCTTCTACGCGACCGTCAACCTGTGGCACTACCTGGGCCGCGGGCTCGACAAGCGCTGGGTCAGCATGTCGGTCTGCCAGACGGCGCAGACCGACGACTTCCTGCGTTCGGGTCGCGCGCTCGGCGAGGCCATTCGCGACAGCGACCGCAAGGTGCTGCTGCTGGCGTCGGGCGCCCTCTCGCACACCTTCTACAAGCTGCGCGACCTGCGCAAGCACGAGGCGAGCGACCCGCGTCACATCTACAGCGAGGGCGCCCTGCAGGCCGACCTCGAGCGCATCGAGTGGATGAAGCAGGGCGACCACAAGCGCATCCTCGACACCATGGACGAGTTCAAGAAGTTCAAGCCCGAGGCGAACTTCAGCCACTGGCTGCAGATGGCGGGTGCCACGGGCGAGGAGGCCAACACCGCTCGCGGAGTGATGTACTCCGAGTACGAGAACTCGATCGGCACCGGCCAGGTGCACATCTACTTCCCCGAGCCCGAGGGCGGCTTCCCACTGCCGAAGGACGTCACGCTGTCGCGCGAAGACCCGACCGGCGATGTCGCCGCGACCCGAGGGAGCGCGGCATGACCGAGTACCGCCGCATCCTCCTCGACGGAGCGGCCGTGCAGGTGGTCCGGCACGGCGACGAGCTGCGGGCATCCGATGGCCGCACCGTCGGCATCGACGAGGCGGTGCACCTGCCGCCGAGCGAGCCGACCAAGATCATCGCGGTGCACCTCAACTACCCGAGCCGCAGCGACGAGTTCATGACGAAGCTGCCGCCCGCGCCCACGTACTTCCACAAGCCGATCACGGCGCTCAACAGCCACAAGGGCGCCATCGTGCGGCCGCGCGGCTGCCAGTGGCTCAACTACGAGGGCGAGATCGTCATCGTCATCGGCAAGACCTGCCGCAACGTCTCCCCCGCCGAGGCGGGCGACTACATCGCCGGGTACTCCGTGGGCAACGACTTCGGCCTGCACGACTTCCGCGATACGGATGCGGGCTCGATGCTGCGCGTCAAGGGCAGCGACACGCTCGCCCCCGTGGGGCCGGGGCTCGTGACCGACTGGGACTTCCGCGGCAAGACGATCCGCACCCTCGTGAACGGCACGGTCGTGCAGGAGGACTCGACCGACACCATGGAGTGGGACATGCACTACCTGGTGGCCGACCTCGCCCGCACGATCACGCTCGTGCCGGGCGACATGATCTACTCGGGCACGCCCGCGAACTCGCGGCCGGTGCAGCCGGGCGACGTCGTCGAGGTGGAGGTCGACGGTCTCGGCCGCCTCACCAACCACGTCGTCGAGGGCCCCGAGCCGATCCGCACCGACGTGGGCGCCCAGCCGACCTCGAGCGAGGAGGTCGTCTCGACCGCGCTCGGCGGCGACTGGGAGTTCCGCGGCATCCGCACGCCGTCGAAAGACCTCTACCCGTCCCGTATCGAGGAAGCCAGCACCGAGGAGAAGAACTGATGATCAAGATCTACGTCGACATGGACAAGTGCCAGCACTACGGCCAGTGCGTGTTCGAGGCGCCCGAGGTGTTCCAGCTGAACGCCGACGACAAGCTCGAGTACCAGGCCGAGGCGCCCGACGACTTGCTCGCCGACCTCGAGTCGGCGGCCGACGTCTGCCCCATGCAGGCGATCTTCCTCACCAAGGAGTAGTCGGCGATGACGGATGCTCCGCTGCTGATCGTCGGAGCCTCGATGGCGGGCCTGCGCACCGCCGAGGGTGCGCGGCGCGCCGGCTATGCGGGGCCCATCACCTTCCTAGGCGCCGAGGCGCACGCGCCGTACAACCGGCCGCCGCTGTCGAAGGAGCTGCTGCAGACCGAGGGGCAGGGTCACGCCGACGTGGCCTTCCCGATCCGCTCGGCCCTCGAGGAGGGCGTCGAGTGGGTGCTCGGCCGCGCGGCCGCCGCGCTCGATGTCGAGCGCCGGGTGGTCGTCAACGAGACCGGGCAGGAGCATCCGTACAGCGCTCTCGTAATCGCGACGGGCCTGCGGCCGAAGCCGCTGCCGATCGATGACCACGGGCTCGGCGGCATCCACGTGCTGCGCACGCTCGACGACGCGGTCGCCCTGCGCGGCGCCCTGCGCCCCGGCGCGAACGTCGTGATTCTCGGCTCCGGCTTCGTCGGCTGCGAGATCGCGGCGACGGCGGCGAAGAACGGCGCGAACGTCTCGATCGTGTCCCAGAGCCGCGTGCCGCTGCAGCGCGCGCTCGGGTCGCAGCTCGGCGCCGAGCTGCGGCGTCGCCACGAGGCGCACGGGGTGCGCTTCTTCTGCGGCGAATCGCTGTTCGGCCTGGTCGGCGACCCTGACGTCGAGCGCGTCATCCTGACCAGCGGCGTCATGCTCGAGTGCGACGTGCTGGTCGTCGCGATCGGCAGCGATCCGAACACCGAGTGGCTCCAGGGCTCCGGCCTCGATGTCTCCGACGGCGTGCTCGTCGACGCTGGCCTGCGCGCGATCGGCGTCGACGGCACCGTGCACCCCGAGATCGTCGCCGTGGGCGATGTGGCCCGCTACGCGAACCCGCTGTTCGACGACGTGCCGCGCCGGGTCGAGCACTGGAACCTGCCGACCGAGACGGGCAAGCGCGCCGGCGCGATCCTCGCCGCTCAGCTCGCGGGCCAGGACTGCGCGCCACTCGTGGCGGAGGGCTTCGCCCCTCTCCCCTCGTTCTGGAGCGACCAGTACGACGCGCACGTGCTCGCCTTCGGCATGACGTATCTGGCCGACCGCAGCGAGCTCGTCGCGGGGTCACTCGACGACGAGTGCGTGCTCGAGTACTACCGCGGCGACGAGCTCGTCGGCGTCTGCGGCATCGGGATGCGGAGCACGGTGCAGAGCTACCGCACGCGCTTCGCGGCGCCCGCGCGGGCGTAGGCCGGGCGCGCGTTCTCGCCCCTTCCGACGCCCGGGCACGGCCGACGTACTGTTGTGGCATGGCCTTCCGTCGCTTCGTTGCGCGCATCTTCTGGACGTTCAGCCGCTGGAAACTGGTGAGCGAACCGGCCCCCGATCGCCCGACGGTGCTGATCGGCGCCCCGCACACGTCGAACTGGGATTTCGTCTTCATGCTCGGCATCGCATGGAAGCTCGACATGCACTACCGCTGGCTCGGCAAGAAGAGCCTGTTCCGCGGGTGGCGCGGGCCGATCATGCGGCGTCTGGGCGGCATCCCCGTCGACCGCGAGTCGCCGGCCGCGGTCGTCGGGGAGGTGCTGGAGAGCATCCGTGCCGGTGAGATCTTCGGCCTCGTCGTCACCCCCGATGGCACGCGCACGGGCCACACGCACTGGAAGTCAGGCTTCTACGGCATCGCCCGCGAGGCGGGCCTGCCGGTCACCCTCGGCTACGTCGACCGCACGACGATGACGACCGGCCTCGGGCCGACCATCGAACTGACGGGGGATGTCGCTGCCGACATGGACCGGATCCGCGCGTTCTACGCCGACAAGTCGGGGGTGCGCCCGGAGCACCGGGTCGAGCCGCGCCTGCGCGAAGAGCTCTCCGGCAGCTGAGGTCGAGCCTCCCGACCGGTTTCCCCTCTCACCCAATGTGCCTCTCGCGGCACGTGCCGCGAGAGGCACACTGTGAAATGCGACTAGGGAGTCTCGTGCCAGCGAACGTGCACTCGCTCAATGAATGACAGTTCCTCCGCTGCACTCGCCGACTCCAGTCCGTAGTGCGAGCGAAGCACCGAGGCAAACACCTCGCTCAGCTCCGCAGCCGACAGGCCGGCATCCAGACCGTCACGCAGAGTGCTCACGAGGTCGTCGTACTCCTCGTCGTCGTCAGGGCGTATGGCTGGATCTTCGTAGACCCCGAGGAAGTCGTACTCAAAAAGCATGTCGGCAAGCAACATCGACCGGTCATCGAAGCGATCGCGCAGGCTCATCGCCTGAGAGTACATCGACCGCACGACGATGACGACTGGCCTTGGCCCGAAGGTCGAGCTGACGGGGATGTCGCTGCCGACATGGACGTGACCCGCGCGTTCTACGCCGACAAATCGGGGAGTGCGGCCGGAGCACCGGGTCGAGCCGCGACTGCGCGAGGAGCTCGCCGGCTCAGCGATCTCAGGCTGAAGGTGGGGCCACCCGGTCCGACTGGCTCAATCGTGCGAGAACGCGCGACTCCTCCCCATGTCGTTACAAGCTCCGACCGCAGTCTGACTGAATGTCCTACATGTCATACACTCGTGCGGGGAGGTCATCATGCTGTCCGTGCGACTGACTGCTGAACAGGATGCGATGCTCGAGCGGCTCGCCCGCGAAACGGGGCGCAGCAAGAGCTACTACGTCAAGCGCGCCCTCGACGACTTCCTCGCCGATCGCGCCGACTACCTGCTGGCGATCGCGGCCCTCGAGCGCGAAGAGCCGCGCTACTCGGCCGCCGAGGTGAGGCGCGAGCTTGGCCTCTGAGGTCGAGTACACCGCCACGGCCCTCCGCCAGCTCCGGAAGCTCGACCGACCGATCGCCCGCAGAATCGTCGACTACCTCGATGAGGTCGCCCAGCTCGACGACCCGCGCTCGCGCGGCAAGGCCCTCGTCGGTGACCGGGCCGGTGTGTGGCGGTACCGCGTCGGCAACTACCGCGTTCTCTGCGAACTACTGGATGCGGAGCTGGTCATCCTCGCTCTGGAGGTGGGGCACCGCGGAGAGGTCTACGACGGATAAGCATCGTCGCCTGCCTCGCCGAATCTGCGAAGCACGTCTGAAGGATTCAGTTCATGAAAGTGCTCGGCAATGAAGGACTCAAGGTCGGCGAACGGCACCCAGTCCACTGCCCACTGCTCGAGGGCGAAGTGAAGAGTCTCCCCCTCATCCCAATAGGAATCAGTGCACTCAGCGTCCGGGGCATCCCAGGGCACGTCGTGCACCTCCCACATGGAGGGAGCGATCTTGACGAAAAGGACGGCCCGTCCGGCCACTTCTCCACCCGAGGCGCGGCCACCAACCACCCCGGCTTCAGGGAGTGCCACCGTCGAACCCCCTACACGTTGAAGCGGAACTCGACCACGTCGCCGTCCTGCATGACGTAGTCCTTGCCCTCGATGCGCGCCTTCCCGCGAGCGCGGGCCTCGGCGACCGAACCGCACTCGACGAGGTCGTCGAAGCCGATCACCTCGGCCTTGATGAAGCCCTTCTCGAAGTCGGTGTGGATCACGCCGGCGGCCTGCGGGGCCTTCCAGCCCTTGCCGATCGTCCAGGCGCGCGACTCCTTCGGGCCGGCCGTCAGATAGGTCTGCAGGCCGAGGGTGTCGAAGCCGATGCGGGCCAGCTGGTCGAGGCCGCTCTCGGTCTGGCCGGTCGACGCCAGCAGCTCGGCCGCGTCCTCCGGGTCGAGGCCGATGAGCTCGCTCTCGATCTTCGCGTCCAGGAAGACCGCCTTGGCGGGGGCGACCATCGCCGCCAGCTCGGCCATGCGGGCGGCGTCGCCGAGCACGCCCTCGTCGACGTTGAAGACGTAGATGAACGGCTTCGCGCTCAGGAGGCCGAGCTCGCGGATCGGCGCGTCGTCGAAACCCGCCGAGGAGAGGGTGGTGCCGGCCTCGAGCAGCGCGCGAGCATCCAGCGCCGTCTGCAGCACGGCGGGGTCGAGCTTCTTGCCCTTGACCTCCTTCTCGTACCGCACGATCGCCTTCTCGAGCGTCTGCAGGTCGGCGAGCATGAGCTCGGTGTTGATCGTCTCCATGTCGCTGGCCGGGTCGACCTGGCCGGCGACATGCACGACATCGCTGTCGGTGAAGGCGCGCACCACCTGCGCGATCGCGTCGGACTCGCGGATGTTCGCCAGGAACTGGTTGCCCAGACCCTCGCCCTCGCTCGCGCCCTTCACGATGCCCGCGATGTCGACGAACGACACCGTGGCGGGAAGGATGCGCTCGCTGCCAAAGATGCCCGCCAGCACCTTCAGGCGCGGGTCGGGCAGCTCGACGACGCCCACGTTGGGCTCGATCGTCGCGAACGGGTAGTTCGCGGCGAGCACGTCGTTCTGCGTGAGCGCATTGAAGAGGGTGGACTTGCCGACGTTGGGCAGGCCGACGATGCCGATAGTGAGAGCCACGA
>Ga0075012_10002679_pt1 | contig 17348 bp, 17 predicted proteins | sample All_14_2_FD_71474 | JGI IMG/M metagenome (GOLD analysis project Ga0075012, IMG submission 71474) | Freshwater microbial communities in response to fracking from Pennsylvania, USA - Allegheny Zone_MetaG_DW_15 | ecosystem: Environmental > Aquatic > Deep subsurface > Groundwater > Drilled... | reverse complement strand
TGGCAGTGAAGGGCGATCGCATCGTCGCCGTCGAGGCGCCGGGCACCTTGCGCGGCGACAACGAGATCGACGCCGCGGGCAAGGTCGTGGCGCCGGGCTTCATCGACGTGCATACGCACGACGACACCGCGCTGATCGACAATCCAGCCATGGCGATGAAGGCAAGCCAGGGCGTCACGACGGTGGTGTGCGGCAATTGCGGCGTCTCGGCCGCGCCCTACGTCCGGCCGGATGTCGGGCACTGGATGTCGCTGATCATCAAGAAGAAGGAAAACCTGTCGAAGGACTTCGCGTCCTTCGCGGCAAAGGTCGATGCGGCGAAGCCCGCCATCAACGGCGCCTTCCTGATCGGGCACGGCACCCTGCGCCTCAATACGATGGGCGACGACCTCAACCGGGTCGCGAGCGCGGGCGAGATCAAGCAGATGCGCGAGTTGCTCGACCAGAGCCTCGAACAGGGCGCGATCGGCATGTCGAGCGGCCTGTTCTATGCCGTGTCTAGCCACGCTTCGACCGACGAGGTCGCGGAGGTGGCCGCACCGCTCGGCAAGTGGGGCGGCGTCTACACCGCCCACATGCGCGACGAGGGCGACCATATCCTGAAGGCGATGGACGAGACCTTCGAGATCGGCCGCCGCGTGGGCGCCGAGATCATCGTCTCGCACCACAAGTGCTCGGGCCGCTCCAACTTCGGCCGCATGAAGGAAACGCTGCCGCGCTTCGAGGAGGCGATGAAGAAGCAGCAGATCTCCTTCGACGTCTATCCCTACGTCGCCGGCTCCACGATCTTGCGCAGCGACATGCTGGAGCGGGCCGAGAAGGTGCTGATCACCTGGTCGGACAAGGTGGAAGGCATGAGCGGCCGCGACCTCAGGGAGATCGCCGAGGAGATGGGCTGCTCGATGAAGGAAGCCGCCGACCGCATCCAGCCAGCCGGCGCGATCTACTTCATGATGGACGAGAAGGACGTGCAGGCCGCCATGTCCCATCCCGGCGCCATGATCGGCTCCGACGGCATCCCGTTCGACGCCCATCCGCATCCGCGCCTTTGGGGCACCTTCCCGAGGGTGCTCGGCCACTATTCTCGTGACCTCGGGCTGTTCCCGCTCGAAGACGCGGTGCGGCGCATGACGTCCTATTCGGCTCAGCGCTTCCATCTCGCCCATCGTGGGGAGGTCAAGCCCGGCTTCTACGCGGATCTCTGCATCTTCGATCCGGCGACCGTGATCGACACCGCTACGTTCGAGAAGCCGATCGCGCCGGCCCGCGGCATCGACACGGTGATCTGCAACGGCGCCTTCGCCTGGCGCGACGGCAAGCCCGGCGGTGGCCAGGCGGGCCGTGCGCTGAACCGCCAGGCCATGCAGGACGAAGCCAACGCCTGATTGCCGTGGTGAACACGCCAAAGAAAAGGCCCGCGGAAGTGGGCCTTTTTGCTGATCAGTCGTTGCCTTCGTCGCGGCGGGTACGCTCCATGCGCTCATGGCGCTCCTGCGCCTCGACCGACAGGGTCGCGATCGGCCGGGCCTCGAGACGCTTCAGCGAGATCGGCTCGCCGGTCTCCTCGCAATAGCCGTAGGTCCCCTCCTCGATCGACTTGATCGCCTGGTCGATCTTCGAGATCAGCTTGCGGAAACGGTCCCGCGTCCGCAGCTCCAGCGAGCGGTCGGTCTCGGCGGTGGCGCGATCGGCAAGATCCGGCTGCGCCAGACTTTCTTCCTGCATGTTCTGGAGCGTCTGGTTTGACTCCTCGATCAGCTCGTCCTTCCACTTCAGCAGCTTCTGCCGGAAGTACTCCTGCTGCATCGGATTCATGAAAGCTTCACGTTCTGACGGCCGATAATTCTGCGGCAACGTAATCGACATCGTCGGCAACTCCACTCGAAGCCACGACGGTCCGCCCGGGAAGGGCCGACCCTTTCGAAGCGCGCGGAGTATAGGGATGGGCTTTCGCGGAGCAAGAACGTTTCGGGGCCGCGCCGCGATTCAGCCGTGCACCGCAACAATTACAGCGGTTGTAATAATCCTCAGGATTCGAGGCTTTCCGCGCTTCCCATCAACCGCGATGCTGCATCGCAGCAAATGCTTCCAAAGACAGCAACCTGGCGAAGGTCGTGGTCGGATCGAAGGCAGGTTCGACCGAGAACGCAGTTTCGGCCGCTTCTCCGAGGCTGGCGCCGTTGGTCAGAGCTTCCACGAAGGCCGCCTCCGCCGGGTGAAGGCTTGCGAAGGCGGCATCGTCCGGCCGACGCAGAACGAGCACCGATGCCGGCCCTTCGTCTAGGGCGACCGTTCCCGAGGATCCCCTCGGCTGGGCGGCGTGCCAGATCCGGTCGATCGGCCAAGGCGAGCGGACCAGCGACACCCCAGTGGCCAACGCCAGCTTCAACTCGAACAGCCATTCGGGAGAGAAGTCGGCCAGATCCGGCGCCAAGAGCCGCGGCGCCATCGGCGCGTGGTAGGCAAGGTTCAGCGCCCAGTCGAGCCGCGCCACGTCGCCGAGGTAGGGCAGCGTCGCCGCAGGACCGTGGCCGGTGACGTAAGCCGGAAAGTCCGCGCCGTACTCCGCCAGGACGGGCTGCACCGGCGGATGCAGCGAGACGAACTCCCCCGCCATCGACTCGAAGAAGGCCTCGCCGACGATGGCCTTCACTGTCGGGAAGCTAGCTCCAAGCGCTCCCGCCAGGCTCTGGCGGACATGGTGTCGATGGATGCGCAGGCGTGCCGCGGCCGTGATCGAGTCGCCCATGACCGAGGCGGCGAGATCACCCCGGTCCTCGCCTCGGAGGTGCACCGCGAACGCGGCCTGGAGATCACGCAGCGCGCGCATCGGCCTCGACGCCGAGCGCCTGTGCCGCCCGCCGCGCCTCGTCGAGCAAAAGGTCCAGTGATGGAAGGTCCGTGTCCCATTCGACCAGTGTCGGGTGCGGCCCGCAGCGCCGCACGATCTCGTCGAACAGCGCCCACACGCCCTCGCTCACTCGGCTGCCGTGATCGTCGATCAGCACCGGTTCCCCATCCACATCGTTCACGGCATGGCCGGCGAGATGATACTGGCCGATGGCCGAAGCCGGCAGTCCGTCGAGCCATGCCGCCGGATCGAGCCGCAGATTGTGCGCAGTGACCACGATGTTGTTGGCGTCGAGCAGCAGCCCGCAGCCGGTCCGGCGGGCCAACTCCGCCAGGAACTCCGGCTCGGACAAGGTCGAATGCGCAAAGCCCAGATAGCAGGACGGGTTCTCGACCAGAACCTGCCGTCCGAGCCGTTCCTGCAGCCGGTCGACATTTGTTGCGACGACCTGGAGCGCCTCCTCGGTGTAGGGCAACGGCAGCAGGTCGTTGAAATAGCGGCCGCCCACGACGCTCCAAGCGAGATGGTCCGATACGAGGGCGGGCTGGAGCCGACGGATCAGGGCCGCGACGCGGTCGAGATGGGCCTCGTCCAACCCGTCGACCGAACCGAGCGACAGGCCCACGGCGTGGACGGAGAATTCGTAATCCTCCCGCAGACGCTCGACGGTCCAGAAGGCCGGCGAGTTAGCCAGGTAATTCTCCGCGTGGATCTCGAGAAAGCCCGTGGCCGGCCGGTCGCGCGCGAATTCGGCGAGATGCGGCGAACGCAACCCGATGCCCGCGACCGGCTTCACGCTCAGCTCGGCGTGAGCTTTCCGCCGATGATCTTCTCGCAGGCGCCCTTGGGAACGGACACCCAGGCGTCGGGCTGCGCGTCCGTCTTCGAGGTGCCCGCGCAGGACGACTTCGCGGTCTGGCAATCGTTCTTGCCGGCTTTGGCGATCCCGTAGCACTTCTCCATGTTGCCCTGCGCCTGGCTGGTGGCGGCCGGCAGCACGAGGGCGGCGGCAAGAGCCGAGGCGATCGCGACGCGGGTCGTGTTCATTGTGTCCTCCATGAAATTACGACACCCAGTCTATACTGCAGATTGCGGCAGCAGGGCGTCGCCCCCCGGATAACGTACCCACAGCGGCGGAGTAACGGAAACTTGTTCGACAGACCCGGCAATGGAGTGCTGAGCCCCGGCGACTTCGTGCGTCACCCCGGCCAACCGGACTGGGGGCTGGGTCAGATCCAGTCGATCATCGGCCATCGCATCACCGTGAATTTCGAGAATGCCGGCAAGGTCGTGATAGACGGCAACGTCATCGAACTCGCTGCAGACGACGCATCGCCTCGCTGAGTTCGACGGGCGTATTGACGTTCAGGAAGGGCGCGGCGTTGCCCGGCCAGACGAGTTCCTCGAAGGCATAGCGCTGGGCGAAGGTCTCGACCCTTCGCATGCCTTCCTTGAGGATGGCACGGCGGAGGTCGCCCGCCAGCTTCACCGACCAGATGGCCAGCGTATGCTCGCGGCGCTTGCCGTGACGCACCATCAGCACGTCGGGCTCCGGCACGTGCATCAGGCCGCACAGCCGGACAGTCAGATCGAGGGGCAGGAACGGCACATCGGCCGGCGCCGTCAGAATCCAGCCGGAATGCGGGTGATGCCGGCGGGCCCATTCCATGCCGGCGAGAATGCCAGCCAGCGGCCCGAGCCGCCGCCCCTCGCGCTGCGCCATCTCCTGGATGTCGGGCGGATCGGCGACCACCGGCACGCCCAAGGCCCGGAATTCCGGCGCCGGGTCGTTGGCCACGATCACCAGATCCATGACTTGGGGCCGCAGCCGCTCGACGACGTGCGCCACCATCGGCCGCCCCTCGAGGACGCGTAGCGGCTTCAGGACACCCGGGCCCATGCGCCGCCCCTCGCCGCCGGCGAGCACGACACCGACCACGGCGCCACTGCGGACCGGTCCGAATTTCTGCAACGCTTTCGTCGCCATGATGGCACTATGCGACGACCAACGAATCAAGCAAGGGGGGGGAGCTCCAATGACGTTCAGCATCGCCAAGGCCGCCACGTGGCTGCACCAGGTCGACAAGGCCCGCGCCGTCGTCGGATGGTGGCCCGAACGCTTCGCCACCGACGACGAACGCTTAGCCTACAAGGTCCAGGATGCCTTCCTGAAGAAGCAGGTCGTCAAGCAGGGCCCGCTGGTCGGCTACAAGATCGCGCTCACCTCCCCGCAGATCCTGGCGCAGACCGGCCTGAAAGGGCCGGCCTACGGGCCGATCCGCAAGAAGCGGGTGTTCGAGCACAAGGCGACGGTCCGAGCCGATCGCTGGACGCGGCTGGGCGCCGAGCTGGAAATCATCCTGATCCTCAACGCCGACGTACCGGCGCCGAAGGGCAAGCCCTACGACCGCGACTCCATCGCGCCCTATGTCGGCGAAGCCCGCGCCGGCTTCGAACTGATCGAGGACCGCGGCGCCGACTACAGCCGCCTCGCCGTCAATCCGCTGATCATGGACGCGGGCTGGAACGGCGGCTCATTGCTGGCCAAGCCCAACAAGGACTGGGCGAGGCTCGATCTCGGCAATCTGCACGGGTCCGTTTCCTTCGACGGCAAGGTCGTGCGCGAGGGCCACTCGGGCGACGTGCTGGGTCACTGCTACAATGCGCTGGCGTGGCTCGCCAACAAGCTCGGCGAGCACGGCAAGCGCCTGAAGAAGGGTATGATCGTCTCATCTGGCAGCATGGTGGCCTGCCAGTTCGTGCCGCCGGGGAGCACCGCGACGGGTAGCATCGAGGGATTGGGTGAAGTGACGCTGAAGTACGAGCTGCCGAAATAGCGGCCGCTACCTGAAGGTCGCGTCGGGTCGAAGCTGTCGCCACGACAGCCGGCGCACCGCCTCGCGCCCGACCACCAGTGCGTCGTAGTCGTCGGGAAAGAGCTGGGCGATCGCCGGATCGAGCGCGTTCAGCCCGCCGGCATAGGCACCGAACGCCGGGAGGATGAGACGCCTCCCGTCGGTGAGGAAGCAACGCCTTCGCAAGCCGCGGCCGCGCACGGTCAGCGCCGCCACCGGATGATAGTGGCCCGAAACCTCGCCCTCGGCCGGACCGAACAGCGCCTCATGCCGGAACACGAGTTGTCCGGCCTTGATCTCCTCCGCGACCTCTCCCCAACCCGCCGGCGGCGGCACGGGATCGTGGTTGCCGGAGATCCAGACAAAGCGCGTCTGCGACGCGAGCCGTTCGATCTCCTGCCGGTCCTCATGCGCAATGCGGTCGATCGCGGCTCGGTCATGGAACGAGTCACCAAGGCAGACGACCGTCTGCGGCTGCACCGCATCGATCAGCGCCGCCAACGCTCCCAGGGTCTGGCGCGTGTCATAGCGCGGCAGCAGCTTGCGGGCGCTGACCGCATAGGACGAGCCTTTCTCCAGATGGAGGTCGGCCACCGCCAGCAGCCGCTCGGCCGGCCAGTACAGGGCCCCCATCGGCAGCGCCTCTAGCAGGTGGCCCGCGCAATCGAACTCAAGCCCCTTCATGAAGTGCCTGATTCAAGACCCACCGGAATACTGCCACGATCTCCCGCAATCTCATGCGACGCACGATTGACCTCATCCTGGACCGTGCGCAAGGTGGCTTTATGCATCGTCTCGTGTGTTTCGTGCTCGTCGCCTTTCTGGGCGGATCGCAGGTGGCCTTTGCGCAAATGCAGCCGCATCGTGCAGAGTACGTGCTGCGACTGGGGGCCGCCGCCAATGCACCGCGCATCGGCACGGCGATCCACGATCTTTCGCAGGATTGCGCCGGTTGGCACCTCAAGCGCGACATCACCTCCGAGATCGCGCTCACCGCCTCCTGGAAGATGAGCCTGTCCTCCAAGCTCGATGCCGAGGAGCCGCGCAGCGGCAACAGCCTGCGCTACCAGACCACCCAGGTTCAGAACGGCAACAAGCGCGAAACGAAGGGGCGGGTCCAGCGCGCCCAGGGTGAGCTACGCGCCGAAATCGCCACGACAGGTGCCCAGCCTTCACAATTCTTCCTGCCTTTCGCCACGTTGATGCCGGTGGCGGCAATCGACCACCTCACCGAGCGGCTGCGCGCCAATGCCACGTCCTTTCCGGCCCTAATGTTCGATCCCGAGGTCATGGGCGACGGCTTCCTGATCGACGTGACGCAACTGGAGGACGGCCGCCTGCGTGCGTCCCGGCCGATGGACAAGCAGGTCGCCCTGCCCAAGGGAAAGTCCTGGCCGGTGTCGATGAGCTTCACCCGCGGTCGCGACCAGGCGCAACGTCCATTGTTTTCCGTGACGGCGCAGGTGTTCGAGAATGGCGTGCTGGACCGGCTGACCGTCGATACCGGCCTGCTCACCGTGACCGCGGATCTCCAGAGCCTGGAGATGCGGCCGGCGCCCAACTGCCCGCGCTCCTGACCTAGCCTCCCAGGGATCATCCGTTCGTCCGCCATGTGCGTATGTCGCACATGTCGGTTTCGATCGTCTGGTTCCGCAGCGACCTTCGCCTCTCGGACAATCCCGCCCTGATCAAGGCGTTGGAAGCCGGCCGGGCCGTCGTGCCGGTGTTCGTGCTCGATGAGGAAACCAGCGGCGTGCGGCGGCTCGGCGGCGCATCGCGCTGGTGGCTGCACCACAGCCTGCAGGCGCTCGATGCAGCGTTACGCCGGCTTGGATCGCGGCTTGTCCTGCGCCGTGGCCCTGCAGAGAAAGTCCTGGTCGAGCTTTCGGCCGAATGCGGCGCCGAAGCGGTGTTCTGGAACCGACTCTACGACCAGGCCTCGCGCGAACGCGATACACGCCTGAAGAAATCGCTTTCAGACCGCGGCCTCGCGGTTGAGAGCTTCAAGGCCAACCTGCTCTTCGAACCTTGGGAGGTCGCCACTCAGAGCGGCGATGCCTTCAAGGTATTTACACCCTTCTGGCGCGCCTGCCGGGCGATGGCGCCCCCTGCGGCTGCGCGGCCGAGCCCGAAGAGCCTGCCCACGCCAATGTCCTGGCCGGCTGGCGAAGCTCTCGCCGCGTGGCGCCTGTTGCCCACCGCACCCGATTGGGCGGGCGGACTTCGCGATGGCTGGACGCCGGGCGAGGATGGCGCCCGGCTGCGACTAACTCGTTTTCTCGACGAAGCCCTCGAGGACTATCGCACGGCGCGTGACCGTCCCGCGGTCGAGGGCACGTCCCGCCTGTCTCCCCACCTCGCATTCGGCGAGATTTCACCGCGGCAGGTCTGGCACGCCGCGATGACCGAGGGCGCCTCTGCGGCGGCCGAGAAGTTCCTCTCTGAGGTGGGCTGGCGCGAATTCGCCTACCACCTGATCTTCCACAACGGCGATCTGGCGCAAAAGAACTTCCGGCGTGAGTTCGATGCCTTCCCGTGGGCCGATCCGGGAACCGCGCTCGGGGTCTGGCAGCGCGGACGCACCGGCTATCCCATCGTCGATGCCGGGATGCGGGAGCTATGGACGACCGGCTGGATGCACAACCGCGTGCGGATGATTTCGGCGTCCTTCCTGACCAAGGATCTGCTGATCGACTGGCGCCGCGGCGAACGCTGGTTCTGGGACACGCTGGTCGACGCCGACCTCGCGAACAACGCGACCGGCTGGCAGTGGGTAGCGGGCTGCGGCGCGGATGCCGCCCCCTACTTCCGTGTCTTCAATCCGGTCCTCCAGGGCGAGAAGTTCGATCCCGAGGGCGACTATGTGCGGCGATGGGTTCCCGAGCTCGCCCACCTGTCCAACGATGCGATCCATCGCCCTTGGACGGCCGGCGTGCCGGCGGATGTCTATCCGTCACGGATCGTCGAGCACGGCGCCGCGCGGGACCGGGCGCTGGCCGCCTTCCAAACCATCAAGAAATCAGCGTAGAAGCATCCAGGGGAGCTTTCCAAAATGAAAATCGCCGTCATCGGCGCCGGCGTGTCCGGTCTCGGAGCCGCCTGGCTTCTCAGCCGCCGCCACGACGTGGTCGTCTACGAACGCGAGAACCGGTTCGGCGGCCACTCGTGCACGGTCGAGGCGCCGACGAAGCAGGGACGCCTGCCAGTCGATGTCGGCTTCATCGTCTTCAACGAGCGCAACTATCCGAACCTGATCGGGCTGTTCGATCACCTCGGTGTGCCGACCGAACCGTCGGACATGTCGTTCGCCGTCAGCCTCGACGAGGGCGGCTTCGAATATGCGAGCTCGTTCTCGGGCTACTTCGCCCAGCGCCGCAACCTCGCCCGCCCGTCCTTCCTGCGGATGACGCACGACATCCTTCGCTTCAACCGCATGGCGCCGCAGCTGCTCGACAAGGCGGAGGATCTCGACTTCACCATCGGCGACTTCATCGAGCAGGCGGGCTTCGGCGCCGCTTTCCGCGACCGCTATCTCGTGCCGATGGCAGCCTGCATCTGGTCGACGCCGCTCGGGCGCATGCTCGACTATCCGGCGCAGACCTTCGCGCGCTTCTTCAACAATCATGGGCTCCTGACGGTCGGGCCGCAGTTGCAGTGGCGCACGGTGAGCGGCGGCAGCCGCTCCTATGTCGAGCGGATCGTGGCGCCGCTCCGCGCCCGCGCCCGGCTGGCCACTCCGGCGACGGCCATCCGGCGGCTCGGCGAAGGCGTGGAAGTGCGCGACGCGGGCGGACACTGGGATCGCTTCGACCGGGTCGTGCTCGCCTGCCATGCCGACCAGGCTCTTTCCCTTCTCACCGACGCCGACCAGGGGGAACGCGACTTGCTCGGCCGGTTCGCCTACTCGACCAACGAAGTCTGGCTGCATGGCGACGAAAGCCTGATGCCAAAGCGCCGCAACGTCTGGGCGAGCTGGAACTACGTGGCCGACAGCCGCAGCCGCGACAGCAACGTTAGCGTCACCTACTGGATGAATCGCCTGCAGAACCTGCCCGACGCCGTGCCGCTGTTCGTGTCGGTGAATCCCGGCCGCGTGCCTGCGCCGGCAACGGCCCATGCCCGCTTCTCCTTCGAGCATCCGATGTACGACGCGGCGGCGATCCGCGCGCAGCGTGACTTGCATCGCATCCAGGGGATCCGCGGCACATACTTTTGCGGCAGCTACTGCGGCTATGGCTTCCACGAGGATGCCCTCTCCGCCGGCCTCGACGTCGCCGAGCAGCTCGGCGTCCATCGCCCGTGGCCGCGTCCCGACGAGCACCGCCGGATCGGCGACCCGCCACGGGTCGTGGCCGACAAGCCCGCGATCCCGCCGCTGCCGATTCCGGTCGCGGCCCGCACCGCGGCCGAGACCCCGTGAGCGGCGCCGCACCCCATTCGATCGTCGACGCCACCGTCGTACATCGGCGGCTGAGGCCGCGCGAGAACGCCTTCCGCTACAAGGTCGGCTATCTGTGCCTCGGCCTCGACGCGCTGGAAAGCGCCGCCGGCCGCTGGCTGAAGCTCGACCGCCGCGGCGCCGTCTCGTTCCGTCGTGCCGACCACGGCGCGCGGGACGGTTCGGACCTCAAGCACTGGCTCGTCGGCATCCTGCGCCAGCAGGGTCTCGCGGATGTTTGCGACGGTGAAGTCGTGCTGATGACCATGCCCCGCATGCTGGGCTACGTGTTCAATCCGGTGAGCTTCTGGTTCTGCCGCGACCGCACGGGAGCGATCCGGGCCGTGCTGTGCGAGGTCAACAACACCTTCGGCGAGAGCCATTGCTACCTCGTGCACCATGACGACCGGTCGCCCATCGCTCCCGACCAATGGCTCGACGGCCGCAAGGTCTTTCACGTCTCGCCGTTCCTGCCGATCGAGGGCGGCTATCGCTTCCGCTTTCGGCTCGACACCGAGCGCGCGCATGTCGATGTGAACTATCACGACGATCAGGGCCTCATGCTCGCCACGTCGGTGGGCGGGCGGCGCGAGGCGCTGGACGATCGCGGCGTCCTGCGGCGTTTCCTCGCCAACCCGACCATGACGCTGGGCGTCGTGGTCCGCATCCACTGGCAGGCCTTGCATCTGTGGCGGAAGCGGGCGAAATTTTACACCAAGCCAGCACCGCCGTCGGAGCTCGTGACCCGCTGACTTGCACTTCGGACCGCATGCCCCTCGCCGCCCGGTTTATACTCAAATCCCTGGAACGTCTGTCCGCCGGTCGCCTGACCGTGCGGCTTCCCGACGGCAAGGTCCGCGTCTTCGGACAGGAAGGTGCCTCGCTCCACGCCGAAATCGACGTGCGCGACTGGCGCTTCTTCCGCCGGGTGCTGCTCGACGGCGACATGGGATTCGCCGAAGCCTACATGGAGGGCTTCTGCGAATCGCCCGACCTGCCGGCCCTGATCGGTCTCCTGCTCGCCAACGAGCAGGCCCTGGGCAAGATCACGCGGACCAACTTCTTTCACGGGCTGCTGCTCAAGTTCCTGCACCGACGGCACGAAAACACCCGCGAGGGATCCAAGAAGAACATCCATGCCCATTACGACCTGGGCAATGAATTCTACGGCCTGTGGCTCGACCCCTCGATGACCTACTCCTCCGCCCTCTACGAGGGTGAAGCGGAGAAGCCGCTCGAAGCCGCCCAGATCGCGAAGTACGAGCGCATCCTCACCCAGCTCGGCGCGCGCCAAGGCGACAGCATCCTCGAGATTGGCTGCGGCTGGGGCGGCTTTGCCGAGGTGGCGGCCCGGCGCGGCATGCGGGTCACCGGCGTGACCATCTCGAAGGAGCAGCTCGACTATGCCCGCGCCCGGCTCGAGAAAGCCGGGCTGGCCGACAGGGTCGACCTGCAGTTCCGCGACTATCGCGACATCGAGGGCCGATACGATCACATCGTGTCGATCGAGATGATCGAGGCGGTCGGCGAACGCTATTGGCCCGACTATTTCGCGACGCTGAAGCGCCACGTCGTACCGGGCGGGTCGGCGATCGTGCAGGCCATCGTGATCGCCGACGATTTCTTCGAGCGCTACCGCAAGCACCCCGACTTCATCCAGACCTACGTATTCCCGGGGGGCATGCTGCTGTCTCCCTCCAGCCTGCGCGAGCAGTGCCGGCAGGCCGGCCTCAAGGTGGCCGAACTCTACAGTTTCGGACTGGACTATGCGCGGACCCTGGAAACCTGGCTCGGGCGCTTCGATCGCGTCGCCGACCAGGTCGGCCGCATGGGCTTTGACGACCGTTTCCGGCGGATGTGGCGCTACTACCTGGCCTATTGTGCCGCAGGCTTCTCCATGCGCCGGACGGACGTTTTGCAGGCACACTTCAGGCATATATAACGGTCGGCAATCATAAGGCCGCCGGTCAAAGGTGAGCCGAACAGGAAGGCAGAATCCGCGTGCATGCGCCCAAGTCCGGCCTCGGCTCGACCACGTCCATAAGGCTGCGTTTCGACCGTCTGGTCGCCTACTCGACCAACCAGCTGCCGCTCAACATGGCGGCCCTGCCGGTGGTCCTGAACGTCAGCCACTTCTACGGCGAGGTGCTCAAGGTCCCGCTCGGCATCATGGGCCTGATCTTCATCGCGACCCGCGTGATCGACGCGATCCAGGATCCGGTGATCGGCTTGATCAGCGACAAGTTCACCCATCGCGGCCCGCGCGGCCGGCTCACCTTCGTCGCCCTGATGCTGCCACTGCTGATCGGCGGCTTCTACATGCTGTTCCATCCGCCGCAGTCCCTGTTCATTCAGCCCGGCCTGCTGGCGACCTGGTTGTTCGTAGCCCTGTTCGTCGTTCACCTCGGCTATGCCGGCGTGTCGATCAGCTATCACGCCCACGGCGCCGAACTGACCGACGACTACAACGAGCGAACGCGTGTCACGGTCGGCCGCGAGATCTTCGGTCTGATCGGCATGACACTGGCGGTCGTGCTGCCCACCTACTTCACCGCCCAGTTGGGCGACCACGCCGGATATGTCTACATGGGGCTGATCTTCATCCCCATTGCCGTGCTTTTCGCTCTTCCCACCCTGCTCTGGTCGCCGCCCTCGGTGCATCCCCCAGTCGTGCGAGAGAATCCGGAGATCCACGTCCGCTACTTCCGCGACTGGCTGACCGGACTGATGCCATGGCTGGCACGACCGACCCGGAACATGGAGCAGAGCTTCACCCTCAAGACCCTGATCCCGTTCTTCGCCCCGCTGAAGAACCGTCTGTTCCGTCGCCTGCTGCTGGTCTTCATCGTGAACGGCGCGGCGCTCGGCGTCGCCGTCTCGGTGATGCTGTTCTATGTCGAGCACGTTCTGAAGGGGAACAAGCTGCAGGCCGGCATCATCCTGCTGGTCTATTTCGGCGCCGCCGCCGCCAGCGTGCCGCTCTGGATGCTGCTGTCGCGCCGCTTCAGCAAGACGGCCGCCTGGTTCATCGCGATGGTCCTGACAGCCGTCGCGATGACGTTCGGCGTATTCCTGGGCGCCGGCGACTTCGTCTGGTTCATGCCCATCGCGGTCATCACAGGCCTCGGAATCGGCGCCGACTATGGGCTGCCGCCGTCGGTCCTGGCGGACATCATCAACTCCGACGAAGGCAAGGACACGAAGGGCGATACCGGCGCCTATTTCGGCCTGTGGGCGCTTTCGACCAAGCTGGCGACGGCCATCGGCGCCGCCGGCTCCCTGCCCGTGGCCGCAGTGCTGGGCTTCAATCCTTCGCAGGGTCAGTACAGCGGGACGGCGCTGGTCGTCGTCTACATCGTCGTTCCCGTGATCATCAAGATCATCGCAGCGCTGCTGATCTGGTACATCCGCATCGAGGCGGATCGCGGCTCGGTGCGCGACGAACTCCTCGGGCGGCGCACCGCCACCCTCGGCTAAGCGAGGAAGCCCAGCCTCTGCGGCTGGCGCAGGCCGAAGTCGAACGACTGGCCCCAGCAGCCGCGGGCCAGCGTGGCGAAGACGTTGCGAAAATCGACCGTGTGCCGCAGGTCGCCGTCCTGCAGGTCCGTCAGTGACGGGTAGGCACCGTGAAGGCCGCCCCTCACACTGCCGCCCATGATGAACTGAGGCGCCGCCGTCCCGTGATCGGTGCCGCCGCTCGCATTCTGCTTGGCGCGCCTGCCGAATTCCGAATAGGTCATCACGACGACATCGTTCCAGAGGTCTGCCGCAATCAGGTTCCGGCGCAATGTCGCGAGGCTCGAGGCGAGAAACGCCAGCAGACGTTCGTGGGTCGGTGGCTGGCCGGCATGGGTGTCGAAACCGCCCAACGCCACCTTGATCGCCACGACCGGGACTCTTGCTGCCAGGATCCTCGTCGCGAGGTCGAGTTGTCGGCCCAGCTGATATTCCTCGCCATAGGCTTCGGCCGGCGCCGGCACGTCGTGCAGCCGGTCACGAAGTCCCGCCGCAGCGGCGTTGATCTCACGCCGCACCGCGAGCAGGTGATGGAGGGCAGGATTGCCGCCATCGCCGGTAGGCGAACCCCTTCGGATCGCATTGGCCTGCCGGAGGAAATTCTCGGCGTCCTGCATGACGATGGTGCGCAAGGACGGTCCGGTCGCAGGGAGCGCATTGCTGTCCGCCACGATGCAGTCCACGCCGACACCCTTGGCGAGGCCGGCGCCGTTGAAGGCCTGCGCGACCCAGCCCTCGCTGAGCGTCTGGGAGGCGGCCGAGGCGGTGTCCCATATCTCGATCGACCGGAAATGCGACCGGTTCGGATAAGGGTATCCGACGCCCTGGACGATCGCGAGATCGCCCGCCTTCCACGAGGGCATCAGCGGCATGAGCTTCTCGTGCAGGCCAACCCTCTCGTCGAGCTGCAGGATCCGCTCGCGCGGCACGCCGATACCGGCCCGCAGTTCGCGGTACTTCGGGTCAGCATAGGGCACGAGGGTGTTCAGCCCGTCATTGCCGCCTTTCAGCTCGACCAGCAGGAGCGTACGGCCCATCGCCCTCTCCTCACTTCAGCTGGTAGGAGGTGTCGAGCAACGCCGCCGCCACGATCGCGCCCGCCGTCCCCTCCGTGTTCGCGCCGTCGACCGGTTCGACCGGCAGGAGCGTGCGCAACAAGGTGGGACTGTCGACGCCGGCCAGCGACGGGCCGAGTCGCACTTCGTTGCCGGCATTGCGCAGGCTACGCCCTTCGACCGGACGTGGCGGTTCCATGGCCATTTTGGATTCGACGGCAGGCAGTTGCTCGCGGCGGTCGGCCCGTCGGTTGGGGCGGTTGGCCATCCGCATGCCCGCCTCCATCGGCGCCACGGTGGTCGCCTCGATCATGCGGCGAAGGAACTGCTGGCGCAGCAGCAGCGTGTAGGTCGAGATCCAGCTCTCGCCGCCCGCCCATCCCTTCACGTTCGGCGGATCGAATGGCACCTGCCCAAGCCCCTGCAGCATGCGCACCAGTCCCGTCTTCTCCGGCACCGGCAGGCCGAGCACGTGGACCGACCCGACGACGAGGTCGACCGGCGATTTGATCAGGGCGCCACGGGTGGCGCGGTCGCGGAAGGCGGCCGAGAGGAAGAGTTCCCGCAACAGCGGCCTGATCTCGTAGCCGCCCTGACGGAACGCCGCGGCCAGCCGTCCCACTTCGGCCGGGTCGGGCCGCATCGACACAAACTCGCGCCACAGCTTCTCGACGATCAACTCGGCGGTACGGGGCTGGGCGAGCAGGATCGCCAGGATCTCGTCGCCACCGAAGCGGCCCGACTTGCCGAGGAACGTCTTCTGTCCGTCGTCGTGGCGCGCCGGGTGATCCACGAACTGCCCCGATTCACGGTCGACGCTCCAGCCGGTGAAGGCGCGCGCCGCGGCCTTGATGTCAGCCTCCCCGTAGTGGCCCTCGCCCAGGGTGAAGAGCTCGAGCAGTTCGCGGGCAAAGTTCTCGTTGGGCTGGCGCGCAACCGATCCCCTGCCGTCGAGATAGATGAGCATCGCCGGATCGCGCGCCACCGCCTTGAGCAGGGTCGCGTAGTTGCCGAGTGCCTCCCGCCGGAACAGCGCGTTCTGGCGGAATAGCGATGAGGGATAGCGCACCTTCGCCAGCGAGGAGGTGAAGTGGCCGTGCCAGAACAGGGTCATCCGCTCCACGAGCGGCTGGTCGGTCGCAATCATTTCCTCGACCCACCAGTTCTTCAGCTCGCGCCCCTGCTCCCGGACCGGCAGCGTCACTTCGAGCTTCTTGCCGTTCGCACCCGACCTGCGCTCTGCCTCGGCCGCCTTTTGCCGGCGCTGCAGCTCCGCCGGGCCCATACCGATCCAGTCGGGCGCGGGCGTCACCGCATCACGCCGGGGATTGGCAAGAAGCCGCTCGACGGCTCCCGCGTAATCGAGCGCCTCGAACGCCTTGATCTCGGCCGGCGTCACACCGAACGAAGTACGTGACAGTAAGTGCCGTGCACCGTCGAACCCGATGGCCGTATCCGCGCGCAGCGGTGTGGTGGACCAGAGACCGGGCGCAAGCGCGGCCGACAGCGCCACGGAGCCCCGCACGAAGCCGCGACGACCCAAACGTACATTCACGACAGGCCTCCCTATTGCGGCGGTCGCGGCGGCCCGCCCGGCGGCGGACGCGGCGGCGGGGGTGGTGGAGCGACCCGGTCGACCAGCAACTCCTGCAGCCGTTCGCGCTGCTCGGGCCGCAGGGACGGCTGAAGCTCCATCAGGGTGCGCAACGTTTCCTTCTGCTGCTCGGCCCGCAGCCGGCTGACCTGATCGATGAGCCCATCGATCCTGGACATGTCCAACGGCGTCCGCCCCATCTCGATGCCCGTCTGCTCGCGGACACGCTGGATTTCCTGCAACCGTTCGCGGCGCTCGTTGGCATAGCGGTCGAACAGATCCTTCATCTTCTGGCGCTGGTCGCCGTCGAGGCCGAGATCGCGCATGACCATCTCGACGGGATTGAACCGCGGGCCTCCGGGCTGGCCGGGTGCGCCGCGCGGTGGCGGCGGGTGCATCTCGAACGGCGGTGCGATCCAGCTTCGGTAGACGAAGCCGACCAGCACGAAGGTATTGAGCAGCAGCGACAGCGCCAGCAGGGTCTGAAGCAGACGCGAATTCATGTCAGATACCGTCGCCGGCGAAGAACTCGCTGACCTCGTTCGAGGTCGTCGTCTTCACGTAGGCCGCATCGGTCGTGGAATAGACTTCGCGCTCCTGCGCGAGCGATTCGCCCAGGCCGCCACCGACGACGAAGCCGCCTGTGGCAATCACGATGGCCGCCGCCGCCATCACGCCCTGCTGCAGCGCATGACGCGTACCAGCGAAGAGCCGTCGTCCGGTCAACCATCCGGCAAGCAGGCCGCCACCCGAAGCTGCCCGCTCCGCCTCGAAGCCGACGAGCGCGCGCGCCCGCACCACCATGCGCTCCGGCGCGGCGGGCACGGGCTTGCCCAGGATTTCGGCGAGATCGATCGCGGCCCGGCGAAGCGCCGGGTCCGCCGCCATCGCCGCTTCGACCGGCGCAGCCTCCCCCTCCGGCAAACGGCCCTCGAGCCAGGCGGCGAGGTCCATGTCGCTCACGGCGGCAGGCGCGTCGGCTGGCTGGATGGCGAGGCTTCGCCACAGCTCCTTGTCGCTCCTCGGGGTCCGCCGCTCG
>Ga0075012_10002678_pt1 | contig 17349 bp, 12 predicted proteins | sample All_14_2_FD_71474 | JGI IMG/M metagenome (GOLD analysis project Ga0075012, IMG submission 71474) | Freshwater microbial communities in response to fracking from Pennsylvania, USA - Allegheny Zone_MetaG_DW_15 | ecosystem: Environmental > Aquatic > Deep subsurface > Groundwater > Drilled... | reverse complement strand
CTCTTTGCGCTTCATTCAATTGTTTTATAATCTGAAATATTGCAGCTCCCTCAGCCTCATTAGCGAGAACCTCTCCTTCCTTGAGATTGAACAACGCTGCTGCCTCGGGAGCAACATCCATTGCTTCCTGCGATTTAACAGCCGGTGCTTCCTCCTGTTCAACAACTTGCGCTTTTGTCGGTTCAACAGCCGGCGCTTTTTTTGCATTGGCAGCCTGTTCTTTCAACTCGATCAGTTTGTTGATCTTTTCCAATCCCATCTTCACATTGATGTCATCCGGGTTTGCCAGCAGTGCCGCTTCCAGTTTTTGTTTTATGGAACTCACGTGACCGGTATAGACCTTGCCGTCACCGCAGGAGAACGAAAGCACGCCTGTTGGCTTCATGTTCTCATCGACCCAGGTACACAAAAATTTACGCGGCGGCTCTTTTGTGGCTTGTGCCAGTAAAAACTCATTGACCGCATTTTCATCCGGGAAAATCATGACATTATTTTCTTTGGTGCAAGGCGTTTCCGGATATAGCGCATTGTAATCCTCGACCATCAGCGGCCAGTCAGAATTATCAATTCCGGCGTTTTTCAACCTAATCAAATGAGGCGTTTCTTTGTCTTGCTCAGAATCGGCTGCCGGTGCTTGAATCAACGGGTCAGCTTGCGCCAATTGCGCTGCAAGTGCAGCAGCTGCTGCTTCGGCATTGGCATTTGCATCGGCATTAGCTTTAGCGTTAGCTTCCTGATCAGCTTTGGCCCTGGCTTCCTGTTCCGCTTTGATTTTGGCTTCATCGGCCAATTCCGCCTGTCGTTTCATTTGTTTATCCAGCTTGGCTGCTTGTTTTACACTTTTTTCATCACTTGCCATGTTTCACCTCATTGCAAAACCAATAAATAATCAGATTGAAAGATACCATACAAGTTATGTCAATAATGTGTCGACTCAACGTTTTTTACACATTCTTGACATTTGTTGGAAATCAAATCTTGATTGTAGTATAGCCTTAATTTTTGAACAAGTTAATCAAAAAAAAGCCACGCATCAGCGTGGCTTTATCAAAAAAACCTGTCAATCTATTTCTTTGAAACCGCCAACAATGGCTCATCCATGTTCCACACCACTTGTGCGCCCACCAAATCAGCCGTACCCTTGGCCATTGCGTTGACGTTATACGTACTGGTGCTGGTACCCTGGACTTCAGTTCTGTTAATGGGTTCAGAGCCAGCAGAGAACAGATGCGTGTAACCCAAATCAAAGCCGATATTGGGTCGCGCCTGGTAGTGCGTACCAATTGACAAAGCCCAACGATCATTATCAGCGATACGGATATCACGATTGGCATCATTGGTTGGTGTTTGGTCGTAACCGCCACCCGCACGCAGCAACCATTGGTCGTTCAGTTTGTAGTTACCGCCTACTGCAAAACGCCATACGTTTTTGTAGTTTTGCTCAGAGCCGGAATTCAAGGGTGTTGGATTGAATTGAACGCTGGCGGGGAAGGCAGGACCTGCCGCAGAAGCAGCTGCCACGTTGTTCAATTGAATCGTTTTGAGCGAGCTCCAGCCGGTGTAAACCACAGAACCCAACAGCGCAAAACGCTCGTTCAGATCATGGTAACCACTCAAAGTCACAACATCAGGAAACTCGATGCTGTTACTGCTCAGATTGTTGCTCCATGTTTTGGCATTGGGATTAGCCGCATTCACAGACGCGGGACTAACTATAATCAGACCAGGATTGGACAGTTTTCCGGTCAACTGACTCCAGCCATGGAATTTTTGTTTCATTTTGGACTGATAGTTCAAACCAATGCGTGTATGGTTTTCATTGAACATACCCAATATCCCGGCGTGGAAACCAACGCCCCATGAATCACCGATATTGTAGGAATAAGAATCTACAGCCGATGGTGCAAGGCCAATCACAGGCATGACAGTCGGCAAACCCAGCATACGGTTAAATTTTACACGCGCGTACTGAATATCCAAACCAGCACCCAGTGCAAAATTCTCGGACACTTTACCACCGATTTCAGGTGAAATATCCGTGGTGAGCAATTCACTGTAAGTAGCCGCGTATCGCAGAGGGCCGTTTCTGTCCCAGTCGGTTGACAAACCAAAAGGAGACGTGACACTCAAACCAACTGCAGCATTGTCGCCAATGGGTCGAGCGTAGTGGAACGCAGGAATAAACGCACTGCGGGCACCATTCAGATCAGTATAAGACTCGGTGAATGCGGGTGGCGCAGCAAGAGGTGGATTGGCAGGCGTTACGAACGTGCTGGTACCGGTCACGGTTGATCTTGGAAACACACCGGCACCACTCATAACAACTTGCTGATTGTGTATCAAAGCCAGACCAGCAGGGTTATACCAACCTGTAGATGCATCAGCCGCTTCAGCAGCAATACCGGCTGCGTAGTTACCAAGCGCCACGGCACTGGTTTCAGTATACAGGGAGAAACTGCCTGCTTGCGCAGCACTGGCGGCCAATACAGCCACAACCGCGGCACTAATCCTTGTTACGATCGGTTTTTGTACGCTCTTCACTCAACACTCCTTAAACAGTAAATTGCCCTTCTGGCATGAAATTCAAAAATGATAATAAATGAAATGCATCCGTTTTCAAACCATTCTGAAAAAAAATATCCAATAAAATCATTGTTTAGCAATAAAAAAACCAATCTGGCCATATTGGTGGCAAGACTTGTCAAAATAATCAACTCCATGCTACTGTGTCTTTTTTTTGCCCGGACATTGAACATGCAACAAATCGTAAGCAAATTCGGGGGTACCAGTGTTTCCTCCCTGCAAACCTGGGAAAACATCGCTAAAATTACCCTGCAACACATCAACAGCGGTTTGCAACCGGTCATAGTCTGCTCTGCCCTGACGCAAATTTCCAACAAGCTGGAACAAGCGACCGAGGCCGCCATGCTGGATCAGCATAAAAGCGTGCAAAACGACATCTCGGAAGGCTATTTTCATCTGGCCGAAGCCCTGTCCGTACCCTTTGATCTGATTGCAGACGATCTTGCCCACCTGGATCAATGGCTGACCGGCATCGCCTTATTAAAAGAAGCACCGGCCAAAACGCGCGCGCAAATTCTCAGCCTCGGTGAGTTGATGATGACCCGTCTTGGTCACGCATTTTTGGTCAAACAGGGCATCAACGCCCACTGGTTTGACGTGCGCGAAGCCCTGGTGTCCACGCCTGTTCCCGGCGGTGACACCATCAACTTCCTGTCCGCCCGCTGCGCCAGTGATCCTTGTCCCCAACTGCGTGACAGACTGTTAAACACCGGCGCCCAGGCTGTGATTACCCAGGGATTTTTTGCCGTCAATCCCCAGGGCGACACCGTACTCCTGGGCCGCGGCGGCTCGGACACCACCGCCGGTCTGCTGGCGGCCAAACTGCAAGCCAGCCGTTGTGAAATCTGGACCGATGTGCCCGGCATCTACACCGCCAACCCGCATCAAATGCCGCATGCCCGTTTGTTGAAGCAACTGAATTATGACGAAGCCCAGGAAATCGCGTCCATGGGAGCCAAAGTATTGCATCCTAATTGCATACCGCCTGTCCGCAGCGCCGGCATTCCCATGGATGTCAAATTTACCCGCATGCCTGAGCATTCCGGCACACGTATTTCCAAAGACAGTGATGAACTGGCGCCGCCGATCAAATCGATTCAGGTCAAGCACAGCATCATCATGATTTCCATTGATACCTTGAACATGTGGCATCAGGTCGGATTTTTGGCCGATGTCTTCGCCGCTTTCAAAACCCACGGCTTCTCTGTGGATTTGCTGTCTTCGTCTGAATTCAACGTGACCCTGTCTCTCGACAGCAACGCAAAATTCCACGATCGCAGTGCGCTTGACGCTTTGCTGGTCGATCTGAACAGTTTTGGCCGGGCAAAACTGATTGAGCCCTGCAGCGCGGTCAGCCTGGTTGGTCATCGTATCCGTACCGTTCTGCCGCAACTCGGCCCGAGTCTGGAGGTGTTTGAAGACAAGCAGGTTTATCTGATGTCGCTGGCCTCCAACGATTTGAATCTGACCTTTGTGGTGCATGAATCTCACGCGGAAAAACTCTGCCAGCAACTGCACACGCTGCTCATTGAAAACAGCCCGCAAAGCTTCTATTACTCGAAAAGCTGGCATGAAGAATTTGGCAATCCGCAGCAACGAGCCACGCCCTGGTGGGTCTTGAAACGCGATCATTTGCTGGACATGGCGGCAACCCAGTCGCCCTGCTACGTCTACAACAAAGAAACCCAGGAACAACGCGCTGATGATTTGCTGGGCCTGAAAGCCATCGATAAACTGTTCTATGCTATCAAGGCCAACGCCAACGCCGGGGTGTTGAAAACACTGCATGACAAAGGGATCGGTTTTGAATGTGTGTCGATCAACGAATTGCGTCACGTGCTCGACCTGTTTCCGAACATCGATCGCAAACGCATCCTGTTCACGCCGAATTTTGCGCCCAAAAGTGAATACGAATTCGCCTTGAGCCTGGATTGCTACATCACCATTGATAACCTGTATCCTTTGCAAAAATGGCCGGAACTGTTTAAAAACAGATCCATCCTGCTGCGAATTGATCCAGGCAGCGGTGCGGGTCATCATAAATTTGTTTGCACGGCCGGCAATGAATCCAAATTTGGTATCGTTCAGAGCGATCTGGAAGAAACGGCTCGCCTGATCAAACAGCATAAAATCCAGGTTATCGGCCTGCACGCCCATTCCGGCAGTGGTATTTTAACCACGGAATTATGGCAAAACACCGCACAAATGCTGACGCTTTTGCTCGCCCGTTTCCCGGAGGTGCATATTATCAATCTGGGCGGCGGTCTCGGTGTGGTCGAAAAACCAGGCCAGCAGCCATTGGATTTGGCCGTGCTCGATGCCTCCTTGCTGGCGGTTAAATCGCAATTTCCGAATTTGTCATTCTGGCTGGAACCCGGACGTTATTTTGTCGCCGACAGCGGCGTGATCCTCGCCAAAGTTACGCAATGCAAAGAGAAAGGCAAAGTTCGTTTTATCGGAATCGAAACCGGCATGAACTCGTTGATGCGCCCTACTTTGTATGGTGCCTGGCATGAAATCGTGAATTTAACACGTTTGCATGAAGAAAAAACCGGATTTTCGCATGTGGTTGGCCCTATTTGCGAATCGGCAGACACCCTGGGTTACGATCGGTTATTGCCGGATACGGTTGAAAACGATGTGTTGCTCATCGCCAACACCGGTGCGTATGGCTATTGCATGGGGTCACATTACAACTTGCGCCCGCCTGCTCAGGAATTGATATTGGAGTAAGCGGTGCTCAAGGACGCCGCTCAACGCCAGCAAGCGACTGACCCCTATGGCTCGTACATTGTACAAGCGCCGGCGGGTTCGGGTAAAACCGAGTTGTTGACCCAGCGTTATTTGCGTTTGCTGGGCACGGTCAGCGCCCCGGAACAAATTGTGGCCCTGACCTTTACCCGCAAAGCCGCCAGTGAAATGCGCGAGCGGATCCTGCTGGCGCTTAATCAAGCCAGTCAGGCTTTGCCTACCCAATCCGACCATCAAAAACTCACCCGTCAATACGCGCATGATGCACTGAACAACGCCCAAAAGCAGGGTTGGCAATTGCTCAATCAACCGAGCCGGCTGAAAATCATCACCATTGATTCGCTGTGCCAAACGCTGACCCAGGCCGTGCCCTTGCCGGAGCAGCAAACACCTTATGCCCAAATCACCGAATCTGCGTCCTCACTCTATCTGCGCGCGGTTCGTGCCTGTCTCAGCGATGCCCTTGAACAGCCTGCATTGCAAAAACCGCTGCAATGTCTGCTGCAACATCTGGATAATCGCCAGGATACGCTGCTGACATTACTGACTCAATTGCTGGCCTCTCGCGAACAATGGCTGGCACCGGTTTTTCAAGCCCGCAGTCAGGACAGGGAACGCTGCGAGCAGGCACTGGCGGCGATTGAACAACATGAGTTGCAGCGCTTTCTGGATAGCGTTCCCTTTGAATGCCGTGATCAACTGCAAAGCCTGAGTCAACAAATCGCCAGTATTGAAAACAATCCCGAGCTTGAACGTTTTGCGCTGACCTCATGGCATGATTTTGAGCAAATCGATCGTGAAACGGCAGCCGGGCTGGCGGCTTTGTTATTAACCAAAGACGATAAAATGCGTAAAAGCGCGGATCACTATGTCGGCTTGAAACGCGGTGCCTGTCCGAATGATCTCTATGATTTTCTGAAATCATCCAGCAAAGAATTATTTCAAACCCTCAGCGAACAGACAGATTTTCTCAGCGCACTGATCCGGGTGAAAAAATTGCCGCCGCCACGGTATGACGATCAGCAATGGGCGGTGTTACAGGCTTTAATCAGCTTGCTGCCCTTGCTGGCGGCACATTTACAAATGGTGTTTCGCGACAGCAACGAAGTCGATTTTTCGGCCATTTCCCAACAAGCTTTGCTGGCACTCGGCGATGAAGAGTTCCCCACGGATTTAACCCTGCATCTGGACAACAGCATTCATCATCTTCTGGTGGATGAATTTCAGGACACTTCTATACAGCAGTTTCAATTGCTGGAAAAACTGGTGCAAGCCTGGTCGCCCGGCGATGGCAAAACCCTGTTTCTGGTCGGCGATCCCATGCAATCCATTTATCGTTTTCGCCAGGCCGAAGTGGGGTTGTTTCTGAAGGCGAGACAGCAAGGCATTGCGTCCGTTGCGCTGACTTCCCTGGAATTATGTTGTAATTTTCGCTCGACCGAGACCTTGATTGATTGGGTTAATAGCCAGTTTAAACAAATTTTTCCGCAACAGGACGACATCGAATCCGGTGCGATTTCCTACCATCCATCCGTGGCCAGCAAAGCGGCCAGCGCCGACAGCGGCATTCAGGCACTGGAATACGCCAGCAAAGCGGAGGAAGCCGAGGCACTTGCGTCGATCATTGCCCAAGAGCTGGACGACAACCCCGAGCACAGTTTGGCGGTGCTGGTGCGTTCGCGTTCAAATTTGTCGCATTTGATTCCGGTTTTGCGCGCCCGCGGCATTCCCTTTCAAGGTGTGGAAATTGAAAAACTCTCCAGCCTGCCGCATCTGCGCGATGTGTATTCGCTGACCAAAGCCTTGCTCATGCCCGCCAATCGTCTGCATTGGCTGGCTTTTTTACGCAGTCCCTGGTGCGGCATTGGTTTGGCTGATCTCCATTGCCTGGCCAGTTTTGATCACAAGCAACCATTATATATTGCCTTGTCACAGGCGGATAAGATCGAGGGCTTGAGCGATGAAGGACGGCGGCGTGCCAGCTTTGTTTTTCAGGTTTTGAGTAACGCACTGGCCAGCCGTTATCAACATGCCTTGAGCGACTGGATAGGTGAGGTGCTCAAGCAACTGCATGGCGAGCACATTCTCGATGCGTCTCAAACAGCGGATCTGGAGCAGTTCTGGATGTTATTGTCGCGGTTCAGCCCCAGCGGTCAACTGGACAATCCGGAGCAATTTGAGCAGGAATTCGAGCAATTGTATTCGCAGCGCATCACCCCTTCCCGTCTGCAAATCATGACCATTCACAAATCCAAAGGCCTGGAGTTTGATTGCGTTATCTTGCCAGGTCTGGGCAACAAGCCGATGAAACAGGATAAACCTTTGCTGCGCTGGCTGGATTTACCGACCCAGGGCGAAGAGGATCTGATTTTGCTATCCCCGATTCAGGCGGCGGATGAAAAGGAATCGCGTCTGTACAATTATCTGGGCAGCATTGCCGCTGACAAGGAAGCCTATGAGCAGCAACGTTTGTTGTATGTTGCCATCACGCGTGCGAAAAAGAAATTGTATCTGGTTGATTGTCATGAAAAAACCTTGAAAGGTACGTTTCGCGAACTGTTGCAGCAGGTGGATTTTGGCGGACAGGAGCGTGGTGAAACGCCAGAGGAAATCCTGCTTGATCAACGGCCTGTCATGCAGCGTTTGCCAATGTTTTTTTACCCGGAAGAACAACAAAATTTATTGCCCGTTGGCGAACGGGTTCAACCAGACAGCCTGTTGATCCAGGATAAGCGGCAATCAATCGGCACGATCGCGCATGAGTTATTGCAATGGATTTGCGACCATCACCCAGGCAGTATCGATGAGCTACCCTGGTCTATGATTGGCAATCGTTTCCGCAGTTTGGGGTTTTTCCCCCAGGAGCAGCAGCAGTCAATGCAACAATTAGCGGAACAAATCAAGGCCTTGTTTGCGGATCCGATTGGACAATGGTTGTGCCGGCAGCATGAACGGGAGCATAACGAATATGCGTTGCTGGTGCGGGAAAACAATCAGGTATCGACCCGAATTATCGATCGCACCTTTTACGAAGACGGCGGCCGCTGGATTATCGATTTTAAAACGGGTTCCGACAGCGACTCGCATCGCCAGCAGGTCAATCATTATGCGAGTTTATTGCAGCAAGCAGACGAAGCACCCATTCGCTGCGGTTTGTTTTATCTGACGGATAGCCGCTGGGTGCATTGGCAATACGATGCATTGCACCGGTAACTTGTTGGGCCAGGGCCCAACCTACCCGTTCGCAGCGAGATCTTGTTGGATCAAGGGTGCAGTTTGCCTCGATCTTGCTGTGAACGGGTAGGTTGGGCCCTGGCCCAACAAGCCGCGGCACAGAACTCAAGGCTGTTGCTTATACTCGCGCAATTCGTTACAGTAACGCGTCTACAACTACCCTCAGGTCAACCTCATGAGTACATTGATAATTTGTCTGTTTATTGCCTGTTTATTGCCTTACCTGTCCAAATTACCCGTAGCCTGGGCCATGTCACGTGCTACTGGCGGATATAACAACAATTACCCCAGAGAACAACAAGCTTCGTTGCAAGGTTTTGGTGCCAGGGCTGCTGCCGCTCATCAAAACAGCTTCGAATCCTTGCTGATTTTTTCAACTGCAGCCATCACGGCACTGGCTACCAACCACGTAACCGACATGGTTCAATATCTGGCCATCGGTTACATCGTTTCGCGCGTTGTATACCATGCACTGTATCTGATGGATCTGGCGGCCTTGCGTTCAACTATCTGGTTGGTCGGTTTGATCTGCAGTTTGACGATTCTCGGCTCCTGTATTTAGGCTTATCCGGCTCGCGGCTTGTTGGGCCAGGGCCGCAACCTACCCGTTCACAGCAAGATCGAGACAAATTGTACCATTGATTCAACAAGATCTCGCTGCGAACGGGTAGGTTGCGGCCCTGGCCCAACAAGCCGCGGCTCTGATCTTTATCGATTACATCATTCCATGGCACACTGATGACAACAACTGAAACCATCCTGCAATCCATCATCGATCCCTTTCTCGGGCAAAGCATCACAGCTCTGGGCATACAAACCCGAATAGAGGAAAGTGGACAAACACTCAACATCCATCTACACGCCGGCTTCCCTACCCTGCCGCTGCAAAACAGCCTGTTACCGGCTGTGCAACAAGCCTTTCCTGATAAAACCGTCAATTGCGACATGGATTTTTTTATCCGCGCCCACAAAACGCAATTATTGGGTAAAGGTCTGCGCGGTGTGAAAAATACCATTGCCATTGCTTCCGGCAAAGGCGGCGTGGGTAAATCCACCGTCACGGTGAATCTGGCCGCCGCCCTCGCCCGCGCCGGCGCCCGGGTGGGGATTCTTGATGCCGATATTTACGGACCGAGCATTCCACTAATGCTGGGCGAACATCAAGCCGTTCAGCTTGAGGGCGATCGGTATCTGCCGATCACGGCCCATGGCATCCAGGCGATGTCGATTGGTTATTTGACCGATCCGGATCAAGCCCTGATTTGGCGCGGCCCGATGCTGGCCAAATCGCTGCTGCAAATGCTGGATATCACCCTGTGGGATGAACTGGATTATTTGTTTATCGACCTGCCGCCCGGCACCGGCGACATTCAATTAAGTCTGGTACAAAAAATCCCCCTGACCGCCGCGGTGGTGGTGACCACGCCGCAAAACGTGGCCACGCTGGATGCGCAAAAAGCGATAAAAATGTTTGAGAAAACCGGGATTGACGTATTGGGGCTGGTGGAAAATATGTCGACCCATATTTGCGGCCGCTGCGGTCATGAAGAAGCCTTGTTTGGCACCGGCGGCGGGCAGCGTTTGAGCGAATCCTTCCACGTTCCCTTATTGGGTCAATTGCCACTGGACGCTCGCATACGCAGTCAATGTGATGAAGGTACACCCATCGCATTGGATGACCAGGATTTGGGGCAGCATTTTATGAAAACGGCGATGAATCTGGCACTTGCTCTGGCCAAAAAACCGTTCAACTATGCCAATAAATTTCCGCCGGTAGTTGTTGAATAACCCGTTTTCGTCCTACGCAAGGCGAGGGGTATGTGCTATCGTTAATTGAGTCATAATAACCCGGGAACACGCTATGAGCATCTGGTTTAAACCCATTACCGCCGACGATCTGAACGCACGCGGCAAACACACCTTGTCGGATTTTCTCGACATTCGTTTTACCGAAATTGGCGAAGATTCGATAACGGCGACCATGCCGGCCAGCGAACGCAGCAAACAACCCCTGGGCATTGTCCATGGCGGTGCCAATGTGGTGTTGGCCGAAACGCTGGCCAGCACAGCGGCGAATGCGGTGGTTGATATCGAACGATTTTATTGCGTGGGTCTGGAAATCAATGCCAACCACATCCGACCGGTACGCGAGGGGCTGTTAACGGCCATTACCCGCCCGATTCATCTGGGTCGCACCACCCAGATTTGGCAGATTGATATTTTTAATGAAGATGGAAAACAAACCTGTGTGTCACGTATGACCGCAGCGGTTGTTGCTCGATAATATTTAATATGGGAAAAGGATATCCAATGAAAAAATACTCAAGCCTGGCCATGCTGATGATTGCGGCCTTCTGTTCTCCATCACTTTACGCTGACGGGATTAATCTGGATTGCAAAACCGACAAGCCCAAGCTGCAAAAGGCACTGACAGATCAGGAAATTACCGTTTACAATATGGCGCATATTGCTACCGCAGGCACCTTTATCGGCCCGCAGTTGGCTTTTACGGTTACTGCAAGCCCGCATAAAAAGAAAAACGAACTGGCGATTAGTTCGCGCATGGGTGAATTGGTTATCAGTGCGGGCGAAATAGATAAATTTGACGTGACGGTCATTGCTACCAATGGCTGCGGCCAGGCAAAATCAAGCTTCAAAGTGATTGTTGCTGCGGAAGAAGAGTAACGGTGTTGGGCTTTGGCCCAACACGCATAGCATTTTTAACGCGGTGTTAATAAGGCGACAACGTTCATGGCAAGCGCCTCCCTCATGACCAGCTCCGCCGCGGTCAATTCTTTAACCGGCAAGGGCGCATTCTGTGCAAAAAAACGCAGGTCCCTCGGTTTTTCAAGATTTGTCATTTTCCCCTGAGCAGGTTTCTTGCCCACGTGTCCTCGATGAGAAACAGTCTGATGACTACCTTTTCCTGAGCGCCCCATAAATACTCCTTGTTAATTAACGACAATTTTGGCGCAGTCTAACGGATTGAGCCTAAAGATCAAGATATTTCAAACGTCCACCAGCAGATCCTTCGCTTCGCTCTGGATGACATAACCACTGGCCGTGCCACACCGAAGCCTCGCTGTGTCGCCCAGAGCGAAGCGAAGGGTCTCCTGATGCTGGCTCGGTATAAATTGCAGCAGATCCTTCACTTCGCTCTGGATGACACGCCTGTATGATCTTTCATCAATTTAGATTATAGTTATAAAGGACATAGTCAAACTGTCTGATAGCCCTCTCATTAATAAGGACATTATATGCAAAACACAAAGATTGAAATGGAGTTAGTGCCCACCAACCTGAAACGTAACTGGAAATGGTTGCTGATGCTCGGCGTTTTGTTTGTTATCCTCGGTGGAATTGGTATGGGTATGGTTGTCGGGATTACCCTCCTCAGCGTCATGTTCCTCGGTGTTCTCCTGGTTATTGCCGGTGTAGCTCAGCTTTTTGACCTGACCAAATGCCCGGAATGGAAAGGGATGATCTGGCATGCGCTTATCGCCCTTCTGTATATTTTTGCCGGCGGACTGGTGATCTACGATCCCGTTCTGGCCTCAACTGTCATCACCGCCATGATTGCCTGGGTGTTAATCGTCATTGGTATCGCGCGTTTGATGATGGCGTTCAGCCTGCGTCATGTGGGTGGCTGGGGTTGGTTATTGCTGGCTGGTTTGACCGCCATTGTTCTGGGTATCATTATCCTGATTCATTGGCCATGGAGCGGTTTGTGGGTGATTGGTTTGTTTATCGCCATTGAATTGCTGGTCGACGGTTGGACTTATATTTTCCTTGCTATTGCCATGCGCAACAAATAATCTTGTTCAACCTGGCTGCCCTGTACACGCAGGGTAGCCTGTCTTTTTTTCAATCATACAGGATGTCATTATGAAAGCTATTGCCTATCAACAAGCCGGTGGTATTGATGTGTTATCGGATATTATCGTTCCCAAACCCGAAGCGCAGGGCTACGATTTACTGGTTGAAATCTCGGCCATTGCCGTCAATCCTGTGGATTGCAAGGTTCGCGCGCATGTCACTCCTGAACCCGATCAACCCAAAATTCTGGGCTGGGATGCAGTGGGGATAGTCCGGGAAGTTGGCAATAAAGTCAGCCTGTTCAAACCAGGTGATCAAGTATGGTACGCCGGTGATTTAACCCGGCAAGGTTGTAATAGCGAATTCCATTTGGTTGACGAGCGCATCGTCGGCCTCAAACCACGCAGTCTGACGGATACTGAAGCCGCCGCCCTGCCCTTGACGACACTGACCGCCTGGGAGTTGTTGTTTGACCGCTTGCAGATCAATCGCAAAGACGAAGGCAGCCTGCTGATTACCGGCGCCGCTGGCGGTGTTGGTTCGATTCTGGTGCAGCTGGCGAAACAGCTCACGCCCATGACCGTCATTGGTACTGCGTCTCGTCCTGAATCACAACAGTGGGTCAGAGACAGAGGTGCGGATCTGGTGATTGATCATCAATCACCGATGCTGGCGCAGCTTCAGGCGCATGGCATCAAGGAAGTGGATTATGTGATTAGCCTGACGCATACCGATCAGCATGCTGAGGAGTTGATTAATTGCTTGAAGCCGCAGGGCAAATTCGCTTTGATTGATGATCCGCTTGATCTGGATATCAAATTGTTCAAGCGCAAGAGTATTTCCATTCATTGGGAAATGATGTACACGCGTTCGATGTATCATACGGTTGATATGATTGAGCAGCATCGTATATTGACTCGGGTAGCGGATATGGTGGACTCGGGCAGGATTAAAACCACTTTGAATGGGGAACCGGCGCCGATTAATGCAAAGAATTTACGCCTGGCGCATCAGCAGATTGAAGGTGGGAGATCGCTGGGGAAAGTGGTTTTGTCGGGCTTTGGGGATTGAGCGGTTGATGCGGTGCCACCTGGCACCGCATCCCATCAAACCAGGGCCCCCATAATCCCACTCAAATGCGCATACGCCTTTCGCGCATACACCAGCGGAATCGCCTTCGCCGGATCCTGCTCCGCTTCAACTATCAACCAACCCTGATAGCCCTGCGCCCTTAAAGCCCGCAACACTGCGGAAAAATCCAGACATCCATCCCCCGGCACCGTAAACACCCCGGCCCGTACCGCGTCCATAAAATTCATCCCCCGTTGCCTTACTTCTTTCAACACGCCAGCGCGGATATCTTTCAAATGCACATAGCGAATCCGCTCGCCGTACTGTTGAATCAAATCCAGGGGATCAATATCCGCAAAGGCCGCATGGCCGGTATCCAGCAGCAAAGACAACAAACCCGGGCTGGTGTTTTGCATCAAATACGCAATCTCAGCCGCGTTAAACACCCCTGTTCCGGCATGATAATGATAAACCAGTTGCATATGATGATCGTTGGCGACGCGGCCAATGGCATGCAAGCCGCGAATCACCGCAGCCCATTGTTCTGTCGTGAATTGCGGTTTGTCCTTGCCCAAAACCGCCAAATCTGTACCCTGAATCGCATGGCCGCACTCGCAGACATTGATATAACGAGCGCCCATCGCGCGCATGAAACTCAAATGATCGAGAAAACGCGACATCGTATCCTCGTATTTATCTGGCTCGCTAAAATAGGTACTAAACCAGGCACTGGACAATTGCAGACCCGAATCCGCCAGCGATTGCTGCAACAGCGGCACGTTACGCGGGTATTTATTACCCATTTCTGTGCCTTCGTAACCGGCCAGCGCCATCTCGCTGATACATTGTTCAAAGCTGATATCCGCGCCCAGCGACGGATCATCGTCATTACACCAATTGATCGGTGCGATACCCAATTTCATAGCTGCTCCTCAATATGCTCTGATATTATCCAATTGTTCACTCATTTTTTGATAAGCCGCCCGCACGTCCTCAGACTGCGACACATCCGCCACCGCCACGCGCCACCAACTGTGATAGCCCTGACTCATGGTCTTCGGCAAAACCGGCAGCACAATCACACAGCTTTCCGGTTCCGCTTTTGCCTGTGCCAGTGCGTTTGACATATCCGCATAACTGTCCGCATAAAAGGTTTTCGCGCCCAAAGCCGATGCATATTGACAAAAATCGATGGGAAGATATGGCCCGCTCAAGCGTTTGCTGGCAGCATCCCGATAACGGAATTCATTGCCGAAACCCTGACTGCCGTTGGCTTCCTGCAAATTACGGATGCATTGATAACCGTGATTATCAAAGAGCACAACGGTGATTTTTTTGCGCTCCTGAATGCTGGTCAGCAACTCGGAATGCAGCATGACAAAACTGCCGTCGCCAACCAGAACATAGACCTCTCCCGCCGCATCTTCTTTGGCCAGACGCACGCCGAGACCCGCCGCAACTTCATAGCCCATGCAGGAATAGGCGTATTCCAGGTGATAATCTTTGCCAGCTTTCGACTGCCACAAACGATGTAAATCACCGGGCAAACTGCCGGCGGCGGCCACGATCACATCGTCTTTGCCTACAAATCGATTGAGAACGCCCAGCACCTGGGTTTGATGCAAACCCTGCTGCTCAGTGTCCGGCAAGGCGCAGACGCGCTCCAGTTCCTGATGCCATTCTGTGCGCAGTTGATTGATGCGCTGACCATATTCCGCCGGGCTTTGCCAGTCAGTCAAGGCCTGTGACAACTGTTCCAGGCCGTTGCGGGCATCGCCTTTCAATAACAGCGCATCCATTTTCAAACCGTCAAAACGACTGACATTCAAATGAATCATCCGACAGGCAGCTTGTTGAAAGCCCCATTTGGAGGAGGTGGTAAAATCCTGCAAACGAGAGCCGACCACCAAAATCACATCCGCATCTGCAGCCACGATGTTGGCAGCAGCCGAACCAGTCACACCCAGGCCGCCCAGATTCAGCGGATGCGCGAAGGTCAACGCGCTTTTGCCCGCCTGGGTTTCCGCAACCGGAATGCCGTGTTTGAGCGCGAACGCAGCCAATTGTGTGCTGGCCAGGGAATAATGCACCCCGCCGCCGGCAATCAACAACGGCTTTTTTGCCTGACGCAACAGCGCCACCGCTTCCTCAATCGCACGTTCAGGCACGCGTTCACGATCAATATGCCATAAACGTTTGGCAAAAAAAGATTGCGGATAATCATACGATTCGGATTGCACATCCTGGGGTAAACACAGGGTCACAGCGCCCGTTTCTGCCGGATCGGTCAGCACGCGAAAAGCGTTCAGACAAGCCGTCATCAATTGCTCCGGGCGGGAAATGCGATCCCAATATTGACTCACCGGCTTAAAACAATCATTAACCGACAAGGTGTAATCCCGGGTATTTTCCAGTTGCTGCAATACCGGATCCGGCTGGCGTGACGCAAAAATATCGCCGGGCAATAACAATAAAGGAATACGATTGGTCGTGGCGGTGGCCGCGGCGGTGATCATATTGGTCGCACCAGGGCCGATGGACGAGGTGCAGGCAAAGACGCCGAGGCGATTTTTTTGTTTGGCGTAAGCAGTCGCAACATGGGCCATGCCCTGCTCGTTATGCCCTTGATAATAGGTTAAACCCTGAGCGTCGTACTCCAGAGCCTCGCCGATACCGGTCACGTTGCCATGGCCAAATATACCAAACACGCCCTGCACGAAGCGATATTCATGCTCATCGAGCACGACATATTGATTGGCCATAAAACGCAGTAAGGCCTGCGACATGGTTAATCGAATGGTTTTCATGCGGTTTCTCCTTGCGTCCAGACGCGTTGACTGGAAGACGTTTGCCGCGTCCATTCATGTTCTGGTCGAAACGTTGGGCTGATGTAGGGATTGTTATCCTGATGGCGGATAAACCACAGGGTATACAGCGCGTATCCCGGCGCGGTGCAATGGGCGTGTTCCTGACCATCGGCGATTTGATAGGTGTCGTTGTGTTCGATGCGCACAACATCTTTGCCGTGTTCGCCAAAGGCAAAACCCTGGGGCTCGGAAAAGCGATAATGATAGATTTCCGGCTGCGTGTGGTAATGCGGCGGATAACTGGACCAACGCCCCTGGAAGGTAATGATTTCACCGACAACCAACCTGGATTCGGGTCGATTGCGTTTGTCGAATACCGTTCGAACGATACGGTATGAGGTGTTTTCCAGCAGACCTTCGCCGCGGTGATCCAGCTCCAGCATATTGGATTGGTTAAACACCAAGGGCTCGAAGGATTGATCGTTCTCTGTTTCAATCAACAATATTTCGCAATCGGTCAGGGCTTCAATTTCAGCCTCTGTGCTTGACGGGCAATGCAGCACAATGGGGGCTTCGGAAAAATAATCCACCCGTTCGGCATCGACACTCTGTCCGGCAAAATGAAAGCGCAAACGCCCCGTCATCAACTGTGCGGCAAACTCGAACTCGGGACGACAGGAAAAACGCGCGCCCATGCGTAGTTTCACCGAACTGAAATTCATGTCGGTACGATTGTCTTTGGCATCTTTGTCAACAATCAGGGTCACGCCATCCGGGAAGGCTTGCGCTTGCTTGATGACCACATTGGATGCCGCCACAGTATCAGCAATCAGGCGTTTCCAAACGTAGGGATCGTGATCGTACTCCTGAATAAAATAGCGTAATTCGTCCCAATGCGGCATGGCTGGTGCGCATCCGTGCCGGGTCACCACCAGGGCACCGCAAGCGTTGGCAAGGATGCTGGATTGTTCAAACGATTCGCCGCGCAGCAAGCCGCGCAACAACCCGGACATGAAGGCATCGCCGGCACCCAGCACGTTCAGCACCTCGACCGGGAAGGGTTTGGAATGCAGGGCTGTTTCTTGAT
>Ga0075012_10002673_pt1 | contig 17383 bp, 15 predicted proteins | sample All_14_2_FD_71474 | JGI IMG/M metagenome (GOLD analysis project Ga0075012, IMG submission 71474) | Freshwater microbial communities in response to fracking from Pennsylvania, USA - Allegheny Zone_MetaG_DW_15 | ecosystem: Environmental > Aquatic > Deep subsurface > Groundwater > Drilled... | reverse complement strand
AGCTCAAGCCTTCTCGACATTCTGCAGACCGCACCAGCGGGCCCGCTCACCACGACAGCCGTCATGCTCGTGCTCGTCGGTGCACTCTCGAAATCGGCGATCGTTCCTCTGCACTTCTGGCTGCCCGGGGCCATGGCGGCTCCGACACCCGTGAGCGCCTACCTGCACGCCGCTGCCATGGTGAAGGCGGGCATCTACCTTCTCGCCCGACTCGCCCCCGCGTTCGTTGTCGTGCCGGGCTGGCGCGAAGTACTCATCGTGCTCGGCATCGCGACGATGCTGCTCGGCGGCTGGCTCGCGCTCAAACAGACCGATCTGAAGCTGCTGCTTGCCTACGGCACCGTCAGCCAGTTGGGATTCCTCACCGTCGTGACCGGCTTCGGCACGCGTGACACGGCGCTCGCCGCACTCGCCCTGCTGCTCGGCCACGCGCTCTTCAAGTCGACACTCTTTCTCGTCGTCGGCATCGTCGACCACGAGACGGGCACGCGCGACCTGCGCAAGCTCTCGGGCCTCGGCAGGCGCGCCCCCGCGCTCGCGGTCGTCGCCGCGCTCGCGCTCGCGAGCATGGCAGGGCTGCCTCCGCTATTCGGCTTCGTCGCGAAAGAGGCCGTGCTGCACGGCCTACTGAGCGCTGCGGCGGGCACGCAGGTCGACGCGGCAGGTGCGGTCTGGGCGAGTGTGGCGCTCGCGGGCGTGACGCTTGGGTCGGTGCTCACGGTCGCGTACAGCATCCGCTTCTTCTGGGGAGCGTTCGCGCGCAAGCCCGGCGTTGACGACACCGTGCTGCTCGCCGAGCGGGGGGTGCAGAGTCGGCGATTCTTGCTCGCACCGGCCATTCTCGCCGTCACGGGTCTCGCGCTCGGTCCGCTCGCGGGCATTGCAGACGGGCCGATCGCGGTGGCGGCAGGTCGATTCGCAACGGGAATGGACGACGACGAGATCTACCACCTCGCACTGTGGCACGGGCTCGGCCCCGAGCTTGGGCTCTCGCTCGTGACCGTCGTCGTCGGCGCTCTGCTCTTCGCGGCTCGAGAGCAGGTTGGCCGCGCTCAAGCCCGATGGAGCACGGGCGTCAACGCGAGCGACGTCTACTGGGACGCCGTGGGTGCCGTCGACCGTCTCGCCGCGCGCGTCACGAGCATCACCCAGCGTGGATCGTTGCCCTTCTACCTCGGCGTCATTCTCGTCGTCTTCGTGGGCGTCATGACGGCTGGGCTGCTCATTGGTGACTCGTGGCCCGAGTCGTTGCGTTTGTGGGACCACCCAGCACAGCTCGCGATCGGCGTCGTCATGATCATCGCCGCGATTGCCGCAACGCGCGCACAGAAGCGCTTCGCCGCACTCGTCATCGTCGGCGTCACGGGATTCGGTATGAGCGCCATCTTCGCGCTACAGGGAGCACCCGATCTTGCGATCACTCAAGTGCTCGTCGAGGTCGTCACTCTCATCGCCTTCGTGCTCGTGTTGCGTCGCCTGCCAGCGCGCCTCGGTGATCGGCATGGCAGCACACACCGGGTGCTGCGCGCTCTCATCGCGATCGGCGTGGGCACCACCGTCGTGCTCGTCGCGCTCATCGCGGCAGGGTCGCGCATCCACGAGCCCGTGTCGCTCGCGTGGCCGCAACTCGCCTACGACATCGGTCACGGTCGCAATGTCGTCAACGTCGCTCTCGTCGACATCCGCGCGTGGGACACCATCGGCGAGCTCGCTGTCGTGATTGCCGCCGCGACCGGCGTGGCAAGCCTGCTCTTCTTGCGCGGTCGCGGCGACGCTCCGCCGCGGCTGACGAGAGGGGTCGTGCAGCGGCGCATCGCGTCTCGACTCGACCGCGTGCGCGAACAAGGTCACGACGGTGAACAGCGCGGAGCATGGATTCTCGCGGGCCCCACTCTCGACCCGCGCCATCGCTCGATCTTGCTCGAGGTGGTCGTGCGGCTGACGTTCCACGCGGTGATCGTCGTCTCGCTGTATCTACTGTTCGCCGGGCACAATCTGCCAGGCGGTGGTTTCGCGGGCGGCCTCGTCGCGGGTCTTGCTCTCGTCGGCCGTTACCTGGCCGGAGGGCGCTACGAACTCGGCGCCGCTCTGCCTCTCGGCGCCGGTTTCGTGCTCGGCACCGGACTCGTCATCGCGGCCACCACAGCGATCGTGCCGATGCTGCTGGGTTCGCCGCCGCTGACCTCGACCTACTGGGAGGCCGAACTGTGGCTGCTCGGCGAGGTCTCGTTCGTCTCGTCGACGTTCTTCGACATCGGTGTCTACCTCATCGTCATCGGGCTCGTGCTCGATGTGCTGCGCAGCCTCGGCGCTGAAGTCGACCGGCAGGGCGGGGACGAGCAGTCGGCTGATCGTCCCGCGTACAGCATCATGACGAAGGGTGGCGACGCATGACTCTCTCGCTCGTGCTCATCATCGTCATGGGAGTGCTCATCGCCGCGGGTGTCTACCTCGTGCTCGAGCGCAGCCTCACGCGCGTCGTCCTGGGCGTCTTGCTCATGGGCAACGGGGTCAACCTGCTCATGCTCTCGATGGCGGGGCCGAGCGGACTCGCCCCGATCGTGACCGATGGCATCGAGCCCGAGCAGTACAGCGATCCTCTGCCGCAAGCACTCATCCTCACGGCCATCGTCATCACGTTCGCCGTCTCGGCGTTTCTGCTTGCGCTCATCTATCGGTCGTGGCGCCTCGCCAATGCCGACGACGTCGCCGACGATGCCGATGACGTCGCACTGCGCGGTGGCGACGTGATTCTGCCGATGGAAGAGACCGCCCCCGACGAAGGCGACACCGAGTTCCCGACCGAGCCGGGCAGCGAGGCGGGCCCCGGAGTCGACGACGCCGACGGCATCGTCATCGTCTCTGATGACGCCGACGCCTCTGCCGATGCTGACGCTACGACGACCACCATCACAGAGGGGGATGCCCGATGACGGCTCTCGTGCCCCTCGTGGTGCTCATCCCGCTGTTCGCGGCAGCGCTCACTCTCGTGCTTGGTCGGCGTGCGCGTGTGCAACGCATCGTCGCCGCGCTCGCGCTCACCGCCGTTCTCGTCATCGGCGTCGTGCTGTTGATCGTGGTCGACGTCGACGGCGCGCTCGTCGTCGACGTCGGCGCCTGGCCGGTGCCCTATGGCATCGTGCTCGTCGTCGACCGGCTCTCGGCGCTCATGGTCGTCATCTCGGCCCTCGTGCTGCTCGCCGTTCTCGTGTTCTCGATCGGACAGGGTCTCGCCGACGGTGACGACGAGACGCCAGTATCGATCTACTACCCGACCTACCTCATTCTCACGACGGGAGTCATGGTCGCGTTCATCGCCGGCGACCTCTTCAACCTCTACGTCGGTTTCGAGATCTTGCTCGTCGCGAGCTACGTGCTCATCACTCTGGGCGGAACCGAGTCGCGCATCAGGGCGGGCGTGACCTATGTCGTCGTGAGCCTCATGTCGTCGGTGCTCTTCCTGGCATCGATCGCCATGGTTTACGGAGCGCTCGGCACCGTCAATCTCGCGCAAGTTGCCCTGCGCGTACAAGAGTTGCCGCTCGACGTGCAGATTCTGCTGCACGTCATGCTGCTCGTCGCGTTCGGCATCAAGGCGGCGGTGTTTCCGCTCTCGTTCTGGCTGCCCGACAGCTACCCCACGGCACCCGCCCCTGTCACCGCAGCCTTCGCAGGCTTGCTCACCAAGATCGGCGTCTACGCGATCATTCGTGTCGAGACCGTCATCTTCCCGACGCCCGAGCTCAACCCCGCTCTCATGGTGCTCGCGCTCTTGACGATGGTCGTCGGCGCCCTCGGCGCGGTGGCTCAAGCCGACATCAAACGAATTCTGTCGTTCACACTCGTGAGCCACATCGGCTACATGATTCTCGGTGTCGCGCTCGGCACAGCGGCCGGCACAGCAGCCGCGATCTACTACATCGTGCATCACATCGTCGTGCAGACGACCCTGTTTCTTGCTGCCGGGCTCGTCGAGCGCGAGGCGGGCAGCACCTCGATCTCGCGCATCGGCGGGTTGCTCGCGAGTGCGCCGCTCGTCGCCGTACTGTTCTTCATTCCCGCCCTCAACCTCGGCGGCATTCCGCCGTTCTCGGGGTTCATCGGCAAGCTCGGCCTGTTCCAGGCCGCCGCCGAGCAAGGCGACGCCCTCGCGTACACGCTCATCGGCGCCGGAGCTCTCGTCTCGCTCTTGACTCTCTACGCACTGGTGCGCGTCTGGAACCTTGCGTTCTGGCGATCGCGCGACGAGGTCGCGGGCGATGAAACGCGACTGCTGCGAGCGGTCGAAGAGGCCCCGCTCAGTACGTCCACGATCAGTGAGACGCGTGCGACGCCGCGGCTCATGACCGTGAGCACGGCAGTCATGGTCGTCGTCGGTCTCGCGCTCACCTTCTTCGCCGGGCCTTTGTACGCGCTCTCTGACCGCGCAGCCGACAACCTCAATGGCCCCGACGCCTACATCGAGTTGCTCTTTCCCGGAGGGGTCGAACCCGCGGGCGACGGCGACCCGACGACCGTCGACCCGATCGACGACGAGGGGGCCGAGCGATGAGCGGGCTCGGCCGCCTGCTGCGCGCCAGAGCGATGCGCGTTGAGTCGCGGGGCGGAAGCGTGCGTCGCACAGTGACCCTGATCGAGCAGTTGCCGCTGCTGCTCGCTCTCGTCGCGTTGTGGATGCTGTTGTGGGGCTCGGTCTCGCCCCTCACCATCGTCACGGGCATCGTCATCGCCGTCAGCGTGACGCGCGCGTTCTACCTTCCACCCGTGGAGCTCTCGGGTCGATTCAACCTCTACTGGTTCCTCGTGTTCGTCGGGCGAGTGCTCGGCGAGATGGTGGTCGCGTCGTTCCAAGTGGCCTTCATGGCGTTCTCGCGACGCCCGGCACCTGAGAACATCGTCGTGCGCGTCGACTTGCGCACACGCAGCGACTTCATCATCACCGGTGTCGCGATTGCGGCGTCGATCGTTCCGGGAAGCGTCGTGCTCGAAGTCGACAGAGCGAACGCCCGCCTGTACGTGCACACGCTCGGGGCATCCACGCCCGAGGAGGTCGAACGGGCTCGCCATCACGTGCTGAGTCTCGAACACGACTTGCTGCGGGCATGGGGTTCGCGCGAAGAGTGGGCCGAGGTGCGCCCATGATCGACCTCGCCACTCTCACCACAGTGCTGCAGTATGTCGCCGGCGGAATGATCGCGCTCGCCGCCCTCGTCGTGCTCGTGCGCATCGTGCGTGGGCCCTCGCTCGTCGATCGCGTGATCGGCGCCGACGTCATGCTCACGACGCTCATCATCGTCGTCGCCGCCGAGATGGCAATCAACGGTCACACTCACACCGTGGCGCTCATGGTCGTGCTCACTGCAGTCGGGGTGTTCGGCAGCATCTCCGTCGCTCGCTTCATCTCTCGGCCCGACCCGCGAGTCGAGGCCGAATCTGACGTGATCGATGGTGAGCACACCGTCACCGACCATGCCGACGACGCTGACGGTCACGGCCATGGCGAGCGTGCCGCACAGGAGAACATGCAGCTTCCGCCGAGCGCGCACGAGGAGGGAGAGCGATGAGCATCGCAGACAGCGAGTCCGTGGCGGGCATCCTCGACCTCGTCGCGGCGATTCTTCTCGTCGTGGCGGCGTTCCTGACGCTCGCCGCGGCGATCGGGCTCATTCGGTTTCCGGATGCCCTCGCCCGCCTGCACGCCGCCACCAAGCCGCAAATTCTCGGGCTCCTGCTCGCCGTGCTCGCGCTCGCGCTCGGAGTGCGCAGTTGGGCAGTGCTGCTCTTGCTCATCCCCGTCGTCGTGTTCCAACTCTTGACGGCGCCCATCGCCGCCCACATGGTCGGCCGCGCCGGTTATCGCACGGGCGAGTTCGTCGATGACAGCCTCGTCGTTGACGAACTGGCACCTGACATCGATGCGGCTGGCAATGCAGAGCTTCCCGGAGGGCGCTGGACTGACGAGCCGCCGCCGAGTGCCCTACCCGCCCGTCGACCGCCGCGCAAGCGCTCGGGCCCGGCGAAGGGGCGCCGCCGCGGGTCGTAGACTCGACACCATGTCGGAGTTCGACCACAAGCCCCGTTCCCGCGTCGTCACTGACGGCATCGAAGCTACAACCTCCCGCGGCATGTTGCGCGCCGTCGGTATGGGCGACGACGACTGGGACAAAGCGCAAATTGGCATCGCGAGCTCGTGGAACGAGATCACGCCGTGCAACCTGTCGCTCGCTCGCCTCGCCCAGGCGGCCAAAGAGGGTGTGCACGCTGGAGGTGGGTACCCGCTGCAGTTCGGCACCGTGAGTGTCAGCGACGGAATCTCGATGGGCCACGAGGGCATGCACTTCTCGCTCGTCAGCCGCGAAGTCATCGCCGACTCGGTCGAAACCGTCATGCAGGCCGAGCGCCTCGACGGCTCGGTGCTACTCGCAGGCTGCGACAAGTCGATTCCTGGCATGCTCATGGCAGCGGCCCGACTCGACCTCGCGAGCGTCTTCCTCTACGCGGGTTCGATCGCTCCTGGCTGGGTCAAGCTCAGCGATGGCACCGAAAAGCCCATCACCATCATCGACAGCTTCGAAGCCGTCGGCGCCGTCAAGGCGGGAAAGATGAGCGCCGAAGACGCGCACCGCATCGAGTGCGCCTTCGCCCCTGGTGAAGGTGCCTGTGGCGGCATGTACACCGCGAACACGATGGCCTCGGTGGCTGAGGCGCTGGGCCTGAGCCTTCCGGGGTCGGCGAGCCCGGCATCCTACGATCGACGCCGCGACATGTATGCGCACCGCAGCGGTGAGGCCGTCGTCAATCTGCTCAAGAACGGCATCACCGCCCGGCAGATTCTCACCCAGAAGGCGTTCGAGAACGCGATCACGGTCGCCATGGCGCTGGGCGGCTCGACCAACGTCGTGCTGCACTTGCTCGCGATCGCGAACGAAGCCGAGGTGCCGCTGACGCTTGACGACTTCAACCGCATCGGCCAAAAAGTGCCGCACATTGGCGACTTGAAGCCTTTCGGCAACTACGTCATGAACGATGTCGACCGTCAGGGCGGGCTTCCGGTTCTGCTCAAGGCGCTCCTGGATGCCGGGCTACTGCACGGCGATGTGCTCACGGTCACCGGCAAGACGATGGCCGAGAACCTCGCCGAGCTGAACCCCGACCCGCTCGACGGAGAAGTGCTGCGCACGCTCGACAACCCCATTCACGCAACCGGCGGTCTCACGATCCTGCACGGCTCGCTCGCACCCGACGGGGCCGTCGTGAAGACGGCGGGCTTCGACGCTGCCGTCTTCGAGGGGCCGGCTCGAGTGTTCGAGCGTGAGCGCGCCGCGATGGACGCCCTGACTGCTGGCGAGATCAAGGCCGGCGACGTCGTCGTGATTCGCTACGAAGGCCCCAAGGGCGGCCCCGGAATGCGCGAGATGCTCGCCATCACCGCAGCCATCAAGGGCGCAGGGCTCGGCAAGGATGTACTACTCTTGACCGACGGTCGATTCTCAGGCGGCACAACCGGACTGTGCATCGGCCACATAGCTCCCGAAGCGGTAGACGCAGGTCCTATCGCCTTCGTGCGCGATGGTGATCTCATCCGGGTCGATATCGCTGCTCGCTCCCTCGACCTACTGGTCGACGCAGTCGAGCTCGAGGCGCGCCGCACCGACTGGGCGCCCCTGCCTCCGCGCTACACCCGCGGCGTGCTCGCGAAGTACGCCAAGCTCGTGCGCTCTGCCGCGCAGGGCGCCGTCACGGGGTAGCCGGGCCTTCCCGACCGATCATCTCCCACGCAAGGACACTCGCACCGATGCCCACGGAATCCACTCCCGTGCCGAGCTCACCGCCCGCCAGCAAGCGCAACGAACCCGTGATGCTCACGGGCTCCGGTGCCGTGCTCGCGAGTCTCGAGAAGCTCGGCGTCACCGACGTCTTCGGCTTGCCCGGCGGCGCCATCATGCCCTTCTACGACGAGCTCATGGCCTCGACAGCCATTCGTCACATCCTCGTGCGTCACGAGCAGGGTGCTGGTCATGCCGCGGAAGGCTACGCGGCCGCGAGCGGTCGGCTCGGAGTCTGCATCGCCACCTCCGGCCCCGGCGCGACCAACCTCGTCACGGCCATCGCCGATGCCCACATGGACTCGGTGCCTCTGCTCGCCATCACGGGCCAGGTGTTCTCGACCTCGATGGGCACTGACGCTTTCCAAGAGGTCGACATCACGGGCATCACGATGCCGATCACGAAGCACTCCTTCCTTGTCACCGATCCTGCCGACATTCCTGGCGTGCTCGCCGCCGCCGTGCACATCGCGACGACGGGTCGCCCCGGCCCCGTGCTCGTCGACATCACGAAAGACGCGCAGCAGAAGACGGCGCCGTTCATCTGGCCCCCGAAGGTCGAGCTGCCCGGCTACCGTCCGGTCACCAAGGCGCACGGCAAGCAGATTCAGGCTGCGGCTCAGCTCATCGCCGAAGCCCGACGCCCCGTGCTCTACGTCGGTGGCGGCATCATTCGCTCTGGTGCGCACCGCGAGCTGCTCGCCTTCGCCGAAGCGACGGGAGCGCCCGTCGTCACGACGCTCATGGCGCGCGGCGCCTTCCCCGATTCCCACCCGCAGAACCTCGGGATGCCCGGAATGCACGGCACCGTGCCCGCCGTGCTTGCGCTGCAAGAGTCAGACCTGCTCATCGCTCTTGGTGCTCGCTTCGACGACCGCGTCACGGGCAAGGTGAGCGAGTTCGCTCCCGGCGCGCAGATCATCCACGTCGACATCGACCCCGCCGAGATCGGCAAGATCCGCCACGCAGACGTGCCCATCGTGGGCGACGCGCGCGAAGTGCTCGTTGACTTGCTCCCTGCGTTCCGCGACGCGGCGAAGCAACACGAGCCCGACACGAGCGACTGGTGGCGCAGGCTCACCACACTGCGCGAGCAGTACCCTCTGGGCTACGTCGATGACCCCGACGACGGACTGCTCGCCCCGCAAGCCGTCATCGAGAAGATCGGCGAAATCTGCGGACCCGAAGCGATCTACGCCGCGGGAGTCGGCCAACACCAAATGTGGGCAGCGCAGTTCATCAAGTACGAGCGCCCGCACGCGTGGCTCAACTCGGGCGGCGCAGGCACCATGGGCTACTCCGTACCCGCCGCAATGGGAGCAAAGGTCGCGCAGCCCGACCGCCTCGTGTGGGCGATCGACGGCGACGGTTGCTTCCAGATGACCAATCAAGAGCTCGCGACGTGCACGATCAACGACATTCCCATCAAGGTCGCGATCATCAACAACTCTTCGCTCGGCATGGTGCGCCAGTGGCAGACCCTCTTCTATGACGGAAGGCACTCGTTCACCGACCTGCACACTGGCTCGATGACGTCGAGTGAGCAGACGCGCATGGTGCCCGACTTCGTCAAGCTCGCCGAATCGTATGGTGCCCTCGGCATTCGCGTGACGAAGCCCGAAGAGGTCGAGCCGGCGATTCGCCTCGCCAACGAGACGAACGACCGCCCCGTGGTCATCGACTTCATCGTGAGCCGCGACGCCATGGTCTGGCCGATGGTGCCGCAAGGCGTTGGAAACTCGTCAGTGCAGTACGCGCGTGACCACGCGCCCGAGTGGGAACAGGAGTAGCCGCATGACGTACCACGTGCTCTCCCTCCTCGTCGAAGACAAGCCCGGTCTGCTGACTCGCGTCGCCGGACTCTTCGCGCGCCGCGGCTTCAACATTCGCTCGCTCGCCGTCGGCACGACCGAGGTCGAAGGCCTCTCGCGCATCACGGTCGTCGTCGAGGTCGAAGGCCTGCCGCTCGAACAGATCACGAAGCAGCTCAACAAGCTCATCAACGTGCTCAAGATCGTCGAACTCGACCCTGCATCATCGGTGCAGCGTGAGCACATGCTCATCAAGGTCAAGGTCGACAACTCGACGCGCTCGCAGATTCTCGAGGCAGCCAACCTCTTCCGCGCTCGCGTCGTCGACGTCGCCACCGACGCCCTCGTCATCGAGGTCACCGGCGACACCCAGAAGGTCGAAGCGCTCCTGCGAGTGCTCGAGCCCTACGGCATCAAAGAGATCGCCCAGTCGGGCCTCCTCGCGATCGGTCGAGGCTCGAAGAGCATCAGCGAGCGCGTGCTCAAGAACTGAATCCGCCACCCACCAAACCAAGGAGAACACCCCTCGTGACCCAGATCTACTACGACAACGACGCCGACATCGCGCTCATCCAGAGCAAGAAGGTCGCCATCGTCGGCTACGGCTCGCAGGGCCACGCGCACGCGCAGAACCTGCGCGACTCGGGCGTCGAGGTCGCCATCGCGCTCAAGGAGGGCTCGAAGTCGATTCAAAAGGCGAGCGACGACGGCTTCAGCGTCATGACGGTCGCCGATGCCGCCGCCTGGGCTGACGTCATCATGATCCTCGCTCCCGACCAGCACCAGCGTTCGATCTACAGCGAGAGCATCGCTCCCGCCCTGACCGAAGGCAAGACGCTCGCCTTCGCTCACGGCTTCAACGTGCGCTTCGGCTACATCGAGGCCCCAAAGAACGTCGACGTCATCCTCGTCGCCCCGAAGGCTCCTGGCCACACGGTGCGTCGCGAATTCGTCGCGGGTCGCGGCATTCCCGACATCATCGCCGTCGAGAACGACGCCACGGGCACCGCATGGGACCTCGCGCTCTCGTACGCCAAGGCCATCGGCGGCACGCGCGCCGGTGTCATCAAGACCACCTTCACCGAAGAGACCGAGACCGACCTGTTCGGCGAGCAGGCCGTGCTGTGTGGCGGAACCTCGCAGCTCGTCCAGTACGGCTTCGAGGTGCTCACCGAGGCTGGCTACCAGCCCGAGATCGCCTACTTCGAGGTTCTTCACGAGCTCAAGCTCATCGTTGACCTCATGTGGGAGGGCGGCATCGCCAAGCAGCGCTGGAGCGTCAGCGACACTGCCGAGTTCGGTGACTACGTCTCGGGCCCGCGCGTCATCGACCCCAGCGTCAAGGAGAACATGAAGGCGGTGCTCGCTGACGTGCAGTCGGGTGCCTTCGCGAAGCGCTTCATTGACGACCAAGACGCCGGGGCTCCCGAGTTCAAGGCTCTGCGCGCCAAGGGTGAGCAGCACCCCATCGAAGAGACCGGCCGCAAGCTGCGCGCCCTCTTCGCGTGGAAGCAGCAAGACGCAGATTACGTCGACGGTTCGGCCGCGCGCTAGGCGCTAGACCTCCTCAGCCAACCGCAGAGGACACCCACGAGGCCGGGGCCCCCGCAACCAGGGGCTCCGGCCTCGTGCTGTCTTCGCCCTCTCCATGAGAATGCAGCCCCAGCTTCGCTCGCTAGGCTCGCAGCATGCCTCGCACGCCCGAACCCTCTCACTTCAGAGATGAGCCAGGCCGCGCGCAGCAGGACGAATTCGACGACGACGCCGCACTGCGGTGGGACGACATCGACGACCCGAGTTACGCCCACACGGGTAGTGCGAGCGCCGGGGCAGGTGAGCGCGACGGTACCGGAGACCTCACGTCGGACGACTTCCGCGAGGGCGACGCGCGCGTGGGAGGCGCGGCGGCGAGCGGAGAGCATCCACGAGGCGCAGTCGTGGCCGGCCGGGTCGTCACGGTGATGGGCGCAGTCGTGTTCGCTGCCTACACGCTCGCCTGGGTCGTCGGTGTCGGCACGCTGCCGCTGAGCGGTCCGACGCTACTGCTCGAGGTGCTGTACCAGTTCGGTGAGTTTCTGGCGATCATCGCGAGCGGGCTCTGGTTCGGTGCCACGCTCGTTCTCACTCGCGGTCGACCGGGTTTGCGCGCTGGCTGGTTCGCGCTCGGAGCGCTCGTCCTGGCCCCATGGCCCTTCGTCTTCGGGGTGATCGGATGACCGACTCGACAGCATCGACGCCCAAGCTCGACGCGACCGTGTCGACGAGTGACCGCGGCACGCGGCTGCAGCGCGGGGGAGTGGCCGCGCTGCTCTCGCTCGTCGCCGCGTGGTTTGTCTGGGATGCCGTGGGAAGCCTCGTGAGCCTGCCGCAGCTCTATGAGCAACTCGGCATCGCCGACGATGTGCCATGGATCGCCCTGTGGCTTGGGGTTGCGCAGCCGGTGGTGCTCTACGCCGCAGCGCTGGTCATTGCTTCGCGGCAACCGCTCGCGCGCGGCACCTTCGTGCTGCTCGCGGGGCTTGCCGCGATCGCCGCCATGCGCCTGAGCATCATTGCCGTCGCGACGGGCACGATCACCATTCTTTGAGTCGACAACCCAGCGAGCCAAAGGTGGTCGGCTATCCACATGACACCACCGCGAACGGGCCCGTGGACGTCTTCTTGACCACCTCGCGGCCGTCTACTCGAATGGAGCACGTGATCCAGCCGTCCCAGGCGTTCATCTGGGCGTTGAAGTTCCCTCGTTCGTACGATCCCGGCGCGGAGGTGGTGAAGAACCGTTTGGTCCATGGCAGAGCAGCGTTGTTCGCCTGCTCAATGGAGAATTGACCTGGGGCGATCCAGGTCACCATGCCGCGTGAGGCACTGCTACTCACTGCGAACTCGACAACGTGCCGTAGGTCGGCTGGTATTGCGGCACCGACCGGTACGGTCGTTCCCGGTGCTATGGACTGGCTCTGAACGACTCCCGAGCCATCAAGTTGCCCGGACGACAGTCCGGCTTTGAGGAGAAGTTCGGTCGCGCGCTCTTCGTTCTTCCCCGTCAGGCGGGGGACCTGCGTAGCAGGCCACGCGAGGGACAGCTCAACGCGATCACCCACCTCCACTATTGACTGAGCATTCGTTCCTTGACTGGCGACAACCCACCCCTCGATGCTGCCGAGTCGCGAGGTGAGAGTGTCCAGTTCATCGAAACCCCATTCGTCTCTGATACCGAGATCGAGACCCAACGAGAAGTCTTCGGGTACAGATCCAGAGAATGTCGCGGTGCGCGACACGACGGGAGTGAGACCCGAATCTTCCAGGAAGTGCCGCGCCTCAGACAGTGGGAGTCCCGTCACGATGGGCACCTGCGTGAGCGGCAGGGCGAGAACCACGTGGATCTCGGAGCCCGCCTCGATCCACGTGCCAGGCACAGGGTGCGTTTCGACCACCTGCCACTCATCAGTGTTGGTGTTTCCTGGAACGCTTTGAGTGCCATCTAGCGGGAGGCTTGATGCATCGATACCTAGGCGCGAGACAGCACTCTTGATGCTCTCCACATCGACCGACTCCCGAACGCCTACCCCCCTTTCGTCGTTGTCGATTCGGACGACGGTCATCGAGCGGTCTCCCAAGGCCAGACCGCGTCCCGAGAGCGACTGCTGGTATGAGCCGGCATCCAACCCTTCGAAGTGCGGCACGACGACTCGGTTGATTGTGAATTCGACGGTGATGTCGTGCCCAGTGAAGACCCGAGTTCCAGCCTCTGGCGACTGCGAAATCACTCTGGTGAACGGCTGCACCCATGGTTCGGGAGCGTCATCGCTAAGGATTGGGTCGAGCTCGCTGGAGACGAGGGCAGCAAGCCCATCGTCGAGCGACATGCCCATCACGTCGGGCACGTCGACGCGTTGCGAGTCGAGCACGCCCCACGTTCCCCATCCAACTCCCACGACCGCGACGATCGAGATCAGGCTGAGTGACAGCTTGCGTCTCTCGGGTGAGAAAGCGGCGCGAACGGCATCTCGAGACATGGCCTGAATGCTGGCAGTCCACCTTCTGATCGTGGCTTGAAGGCGTTTGCGCCAATCGGTTGGCGTTGTAGGGAACTTGGACATGCGAAGCCTCCAGAGAACATGGAGCGCCCTGGGCGCGAGCACAGCGTATTACGTGAGTTGACGTCACACTACGCGAACGACACCTCTGCGAGCTCAGGGGGGCATGCTGCCCAAAGAACCGGGGCTGCTGCTAGCCCAGCCCCACCCACAACACGAGCACGATGAGCGCAAGCTGCAGCAACAGTCGCGGCCAGAACGGCACGGCGAACACGCCGAAGCGGTCGCGATGCCGTGCCGCATAGGCGTTCGCGGGAAAGACGCAGACGAGAAAGACCGCGAGCGCGATGCCCGCCGCTGCCCGTGTCGGCTCCAGCAGCAGACCGATGCCGCCCGCTATTTCGGCAACCCCGGTGACGTACACCCACCAGCGCGGCGAGAACGGGCGACCGTGGAAGACGGCGGGCACCATCGCCGCCATGCCGCGCACCACCGCGGGCACGAAGTGGGTGACCCCGATCGCGATGAAGACAACGGCGGTGACCCAGCGTGCGAGCTCGAGCGCAGCATCCATGCCGCCCACGGTACGCGTGCGCGCTGGACGCTCGGTGCGGCATACAGCCTGCGATAGCCTGGACGCACCGGCCACCACCGACGCTGAACTGCGCACCTGCCCTCTGTGAGTGCTGATGCGCTGCCGGACTACCACCGCGCCCTCGCTCGCACCCCCGCGTTAGGAAATCCTCTCCGTGTCCAAGCCGGTCGTTCTCATCGCCGAAGAGTTGTCTCCCGCCACCGTCGACGCCCTCGGGCCCGACTTCGACATTCGCCACGTCGACGGCACCGACCGAGCGGCGCTGTTGCCGGCGCTCGCCGACGCCCACGCCGTGCTCATCCGCTCGGCGACGCACATGGATGCTGAAGCCATCGCCGCAGGACGCAACCTCAAGGTCATCGCCCGCGCCGGTGTGGGTCTCGACAACGTCGAGGTTCCTGCCGCGACGGCGGCGGGCGTCATGGTGGTCAACGCCCCGACGAGCAACATCATCAGCGCCGCCGAGCTCGCCATCACCCACTTGCTGTCGCTCTCGCGCCACCTGCCCGCCGCTGACGCGAGCATGAAGGCTGGCGAATGGAAGCGTTCGGCATTCACGGGCGTGGAACTGTTCGAGAAGACGGTCGGCATTGTCGGCCTCGGACGCATCGGTGTGCTGGTCGCCCAGCGACTGGCCGCCTTCGGGGTGGAACTCATCGGCTACGACCCCTTCGTGCCACCGGCTCGCGCGCAGCAGCTCGGAGTCACCCTCGTGAGCCTCGACGAGCTCATGGAGCGCTCCGACTACATCACGATCCACATTCCGAAGACTCCCGAGACCACGGGCCTCATTGGTGCCGAACAGTTTGCGAAGGCCAAGCCGAACCTGCGCATCGTCAACGCGAGCCGCGGCGGCATCATCGACGAAGATGCCTTGCTCGCCGCCCTCGAGTCGGGTGCGATCGCCGGCGCTGGGCTCGACGTGTTTGTCAACGAGCCGCCGACGGGCTCGCCCCTCCTCGGGGCACCCGGAATCCAACTCACGCCGCACCTCGGTGCCTCGACCGATGAAGCCCAAGAGAAGGCGGGCGTCTCGGTGGCGAAGTCGGTGCGGCTCGCCCTGGGCGGAGAACTCGTGCCTGACGCGGTCAACGTCGCTGGCGGCATCATCGACCCGAGTGTGCGCCCAGGCCTCCCGCTCATGGAGAAGCTCGGCCAGGTTTTCGCGGCACTCGCCGACCAGTCGTTCGCGAGCATCGACGTCGAGGTTCGCGGCGAGATCGTCGAGCACGACGTCAACGTGCTCAAGCTCGCGGCACTCAAAGGGGTCTTCAGCCGCATCTCGAGCGAGCAGGTCAGCTACGTCAACGCTCCGCTGCTCGCTGAGCAGCGCGGGGTTGCGGTGCGGCTCATCACCGACTCGGTGAGCGAGGAGTACCGCAACCTGCTCACGATCCGCGGTGCTCTCAGTGATGGCACGCAACTGAGTGTGTCGGGTACCCTGGTCGGCGCCAAGCAAGCGCAGAAGATCGTCGAGATCAACGGCTACGACGTCGAGGTTCCGATGGCTGAGCACCTCATCGTCATGGTCTACACCGACCGTCCGGGCATTGTGGCTGTCTATGGCAAAGAATTCGGCGACGCGTCGATCAACATCGCCGGAATGCAGATCGCCCGGCACACGGCCGGCGGTCAGGCACTGAGTGTGCTGACCGTCGACTCGCGTGTGCCGGACGACCTGTTGGAGCGCGTGGGCTCGGCGATCGACGCCACGCTCATGCGCGAGATCACGATCGTCGAGCAGTAGCGCTCGACGATCGCGATGACGGCCTTACTCGATGGGGTCGCTCGCTACTGACTCACGGCGCGTGACTTGGTCGCCGTTGGCGGGGTCGACCTGGGTGCGCTGGGTCGTCACTGATGAACGCTTGCGCGCCATGAGTACGGCCCCGATGATGACCGTCACGATGCCAGCGGCCATGAGGATGTACCCCACGGTCGACAGCTCGATCCAGTCGAGGCTGACGTTGACCGCGAACGCCAGAATGGCGCCGACGGCGAACAAGAAGATTCCGAATCCAATGCTCATTGTGGGAGCTCCTTTCGATTCAGAGAGTGACCCTAGCGACGAGTGGATGCTCGGAGTGAGGCCTTGACAACCCTGCACGCAGTGCGCACTACGCTGGAAGAGCCGCGCATCCCCGGTATTCCGCGGGTGCGAGACCCCACCTGAGAATTCGCTGGCTATACCCCCCAAACGGGGTACACGGCACCCGCGCGCAAGATTCGGAGAGCATCCATGACCCGCACCCTCGACCTGGCCGTCATCGGCGGAGACGGCATCGGACCGGAGGTGACAACCGAAGCTCTGCGCGTGCTGCGAGCAGTTGTCGACGGTGACGTCGAGGTGCGAGAGACGGAGTACGCCCTCGGTGCGACGCACTATCTCGAGACCGGCGAGATTCTTGACGACTCGACGCTCGAGGCGCTCGCGCAGCACGACGCGATTCTCTTCGGTGCCGTCGGCGGCGACCCGCGTGACCCGCGCCTCGCGGGCGGCATCATCGAACGCGGGCTGCTCTTGAAGATGCGATTCGCCTTCGACCACTACGTCAACCTGCGACCAACGCTGCTCGCCCCAGGCATCGCATCGCCATTGACGTCGCCCGGTGCAGTCGACTTCGTCGTCGTGCGCGAAGGCACCGAAGGGCCCTACGTCGGCAACGGCGGTCGGCTGCGTGCAGGAACCGAGCACGAGATCGCAACCGAAGTCTCGATCAACACGGCGCACGGCGTCGAGCGGCTGGTGCGCTTCGCCTTCGACCTCGCCATGCGGCGCGACAAGCGGCTCACGCTCGTGCACAAGACCAACGTTCTCGTGCACGCGGGTCGACTGTGGCAAGAGGTCGTCGACCGCGTGGCAGTCCACTTCCCCGAAGTGGCTGTCGACTACCTGCACGTTGACGCCGCTACGATCTTCCTGGTGCAAGATCCTGCACGATTCGACGTGATCGTCACCGACAACCTCTTCGGCGACATCCTCACCGACCTGGCAGCCGCGATCGGCGGCGGAATCGGTCTCGCCGCCTCTGGCAGCCTCAACCCCAGCGGCGCGTACCCGAGCATGGTCGAGCCCGTCCACGGCTCCGCGCCTGACATCGCGGGGCAGCAGAA
>Ga0075012_10002672_pt1 | contig 17388 bp, 17 predicted proteins | sample All_14_2_FD_71474 | JGI IMG/M metagenome (GOLD analysis project Ga0075012, IMG submission 71474) | Freshwater microbial communities in response to fracking from Pennsylvania, USA - Allegheny Zone_MetaG_DW_15 | ecosystem: Environmental > Aquatic > Deep subsurface > Groundwater > Drilled... | reverse complement strand
CCCTCGTGGTCGCTCCCCTGCTGACGATTGGGGTGCAGGCGCTGCTCGGGCAGTAGCCCCGGCGAACTCAGCAGTCGCAGCTGATCGCGTGCGCGACCGGTGCCGTGAGCGGGTCGATCTCGCGATGAATCGGCCCGTTCGCCCCCTCAACCGGGTAGCCCTCTCGGGCCCAATACTCGAAGCCGCCGAGCATTTCTTTCACGGGCACGCCAAGGCTCGCGAGTTCGAACGCGCCCTTGGCGCCGCCGTTGCAGCCGGGCCCCCAGCAGTAGACGACGACGGGGATGCCCACGCCGAGCTCCCCGACCCTCGCAGCCAACTCTTGCCGCGGAATGTGCACCGCCCCCGCCGCGTGCCCTTGATCCCACGCGGCCTGACCGCGCACGTCGACGAGGTGGAAATCTACGCCGGCCTCCAGTGCCGCTGCGACGTCAGAGGCGTCGGTCTCGAACGCGAGTTTCGCACCGTAGTGAGCGGCCGTGGCGGCCGAGTCGGCGAAGGGGCCGAGGGCGTCGGTCATGCGGTGGTCTCCTTAGGGGCAGTGCGGGTGGCCTCGACGGCTTCGGTGCTCTCGGTGAGGGCGTTGATGTAGCGAATGAAGATCGCGATCCACGCGAAGATGATCGCGAAGGCCACGAGCTCGTAGGCCGTCAAGTTGAAGTACTGCACAGGGTAGAACAGCAGGGCTCCACCCACGAGGGCCACAGCGAAGCCCGCGGACACCACGAAGAACTGCCAGGGCAAACCCCTCAGCACCCACGGCGAGGCGATGAGTAGCGCCAAGAAAGCGAGGGCCATGCCGATCGCTGCGGTGTTGTGCAGCAGGATGCTGAACGACACCGGGAAGATACCCACGAAGGCGAGCATGACGCCCATGACGACGAACACGACCGACACGATGCGCGCGGCACGCGGCTTGACGAGCACCCCGCGGTCGACGAGCACTTGCAGGTCGCGCTGCAGGTAGATCGCAAAGGTCGTCACGAAGAAGCCAGCGATGATGAGCGTGATGTTGAACAGGTTGCTCGAGCGGTCGCCGAAGGTGCCGAGCTGGCTGGAGTGGTACTCCCACCACTTCGGGTCGCTCGCGGTCGCCATGGCCGTGATCGTGCCGAACGTCATGAAGAGCACGAGAAAGCTCGACATCTTCGGCGTCGTGATCGACGACACCGAGAGGTAGATCCAGTACGCGGCGAGCGCCGTCACGAGTGCCATCGCACCGGTCGACACGAACACGTCGAGCACGACTCCTTGAAAGCTCGCCTGCAGCAGCAAGAAGACCGCGATGGCCGCAAGGGCCGCGAGCACGGCGTGCACGAGGGCGACAGTCGTGGCGTCGACGAGGAACTTCCACGACCGTAGCTCGAGCCGCCACTGCTGGCCTTCGATCGAGCGACTGCGCCAGTAACCCACGTATGCTGGCGATGACGATGGCGCCCGCCGAGGCGACGCCGAGCGAGATGACACCCCAGATCGGCGGATACGTTCCGGCGAAGATCACTGCGCCGACAACGATGCTGACGGCCGCCACGACGAGGGCGACGATGAAGGCTTCCTGCTCAACATCGAGCAGGGTGCGCGCAGGGCGAGGGTCGTTCATGCGGTCAGTCTGGCACCGAGTGGATGCTCTACGCACGCACCGCGCAACCCGGAATTATGCACCCCCACGCGTGGTTGAGTTGAGGCATGACCGACTCTCTCGCACCCGCTGCAGACACCATCACGATGTACGGCGCCGACTGGTGCCGCGACTGCCGTCGCACCGAAGCGCTGCTCAACGACCTCGGCGTCGAGTGGACGAAGATCGACGTCGAAGCCTCGGCCGAGGCGGCCGCTCAGGCGCAGGCGATCAGCGGCCGCATGAACATTCCCGTCGTCGTCTTCGCCGACGGCTCCCACCTCGTCGAGCCGAGCGACGACGCCGTGCGCGCCAAGCTCGGCAAGTAGCTCGCGGAAGGGCGCCTCGAACGTCTAGGCGCGGCTCCAGCGGCGCCGAGTCGCAAACGCGAGACCGCCCAGTGCCATGAGCGCGAGACCGCTCGCGAGCATCCACCCACTAGCGGGGCTGGTACCCGTCGCAGCAAGGTCGGCGGCCTCGAACCAGACCTCGACAGTGCCGGTCTCGTCGTCACCGAGAGCGGCGGCCGAGAAGTCACCCTTCTCGCTCTCGCGAGTCGAGTCGTAGGGCGCTGCCGCCGGAGCCGAACCGACCGCGAACTCGTCGACCGGGTTGTACGACGTCAGTACGAGCGTGTACGAACCCGGCTGCAGTTCGACAGTGAACTGCGGGTAGCGGTCGCTCATGACCGTGCCCGAGCTCGTGAGATAGAAGTCGCTGAACTCGTCGAGGTCGCTGTCGTCGTCACACGCGACAACGCCGAGGTGTCCGTCGGTCGGGTCGAAGTCACTGTAGAGCGCCAAGAACGGGTCTTCGAGGTAGCGCTCAGGCTCGCTCCACAGCAGGTCGCGGCTCGTGGGCAGCAAGTCGGCGAGACGGAAGGTGTACGTGCCCGAGCGCTCGACCTCGACGGTCGCCGACGCGTAGAAGTGATCGCCTGAATCGATGCCGCAGTCGTCGAAGCCGCCCAGAGTGAGATCGTCATCGTCATCCCAGTACTGGGGGTCATCGGCGACGACGAGGTCGGGGTCAGCGTCGGCAGGAACCAGAAGTTCGATGTCGGTGAGCAACGAGCCCACCGGGTCGTCGACATCGACGAGCAGGGGTGTCTCGACGTAGAAGTAGCCGCGAGGGTCGCCTTCATCGTCATAGAACTCGAGCTCGAGATCTGGCCCGACCTCGATCGCCGAACCCGTCGGCACGATTGTGTCACCGCTTACCCACTCGTCACCCATGACCTGCGCGTTTCCGGCGTCGGGGCCGTCGGTGTAGGTGAACTGCGGGGTGACGCGGTCGTCGTCGTCATCGTTGTCCCAGATGGAGAATTCGCCGCAACCCGTGAACTCGATCGTCGCCGTGTCTTCTGCGTGGAGGGGCAGGTAGACCCAGTCACGCTCGTTCTCGTAGTCGTAGGTGTCCCAGTCGGGCAACTGGTCGCAGTCGATCGTCACGGTGTAGTCGGGGGCGCTCAGCGTGCCCGCATTCGCGACGGTCACGCCCGCGGGCAGCGCGGTCGCTGCCCATGCAACAGTCGGCACGGCGAGCGCTGCCCCCGAGCCGACGAGCGCGGCGGAAAGCACGAGGGCGGTGGAGCGGCGGAGGGTTCGGGACATCGCAGGCCTCAGATTTCTCGGGTTTGAGCGCAGGGGAGGAGAAAGACGAGCAGGGAACAGAACGAGGCTCAGTATTGCAGTCGCTCGGCCTCTCGCGGAAGAGGAAAAACGGTGGGTGTTGAACGCTCAGCGCAGTCGACCGATGCCGGGCACGAGCCTGCCGACGCGGGCGGCGTATGCCGCGTAGTCCGGGTGGCGTGAGAGCAGCATCCACTCTTCGAGGCGTGCCTTGGTCATGAGCACGCTGAGCAGGGCAATGAAGGCGAGAAGGTGCAGCACCGATGCGCCGATGACGACGAGGCCGAGACCGACGACGAGCAGGCCCGTGTAGATCGGATGCCGAACGCGCGCGTAGATGCCGGTCGTGATGAGTTGTGCGTCAGCCTTCGGAATGGGGCTCGGGGTAAGTGCACGACCGAGCCCCGCGCCGCCAGCACCGGTGATCGTGAGACCGAGCGCGACGACGGCGAGGCCGAGCACGATCGTGGCAATGCCGCGAGGCCACAGCGAGCCCCACGGCATCGCGGCGAGCAAGACGAGAAACAGCAGTTGCGCGATCACGAGGCCCCAGGCGAGGGGCTGCGGGATGCTGCGCTCAGGCTCACTCACGGCGCGAGCCTACGCCCGCGAACGACGGCGGGCTAGCCGCGAGACTTCTTCGCCGCGATGAGGTCTTTCTCGTCGATGGGTGCGAGGCCGCGGGCGCGGAGGTCGGCGTAGTAGGCGCGTGCCTCCTCCTGGCGCTCGTGCTCGACTCCCGTAGCGATCTCGGCACGCAGGTGCTCTGGCGCGAGCTGGAAGGCGTCGGTGAGAGCGAGCACATGCGGCCGCAGACGCGGCAGCAAACGATCGTCGATGTAATCGGTGATCGCCGCAGCACGGTGATCGCTGAGCCGACCGTGAATGAGGTACCAGGCGAGGTTCTTCTCGATCATCGTGAACCCGAAGAGATCGCGCAGCCACGTGAGTACTTGGCGTGTGCCCTCGTGCTCGATGCCCTCGACCGCGTCGGTGAAGGCTTCCCACTGCAGCAGTTCGGCGTGAGCTCTGGCTGTCTCGATGAGTGCGTTCTGGTGGCGGTTGAAGAGCGCGGCCGCTTCGCGCTTCGCGAGCTTCGCAGCGGGCCGCAGCTTCGCGGCGAGCTCTTCGACCATCGTTTCGACGCGGTCGGTGAGCAACTGGCGCTGCGAAGCGGTGTCGCGCACATAGCCGATCGAGCGGGCCGTCGAACCGAAGTCGACGACCGACTGGGCGAGCCGGCGAAGGCCCGAACGGTTGACGGCGGCCTCTTCGACCTGACCAGCGACGAACTGCGCGAGTGCACCGGCGTCGGCCGAGGCGAACTTCTTCGAGTAGTCGCTGAGCAGTCGCTTGGCCACGAGTTGCAGCAGCACATTGTTGTCGCCCTCGAAGGTGACATAGATGTCGAGGTCGGCGCGCAATTGCGCGAGCCGGTTCTCGGCGAGGAATCCCTGGCCGCCGCACGCCTCACGCGCCTCTTGCAGAATGTCGAGCGCTGCCCACGTGCTCAACGGTTTGAGCGCTGCGGCGAGCGTTTCGAGGTCTTCGCGGTCGGCGTCGGTGTCGGCAGAGCCTGAGAACACGGCGTCGAACTTCTCGAGAAAGACTTCGTGCGCGAACGACATCGCATAGGTCTGCGCGAGCCGCGGCAGCAGCCTGCGTTGGTGTCGTTGGTAGTCGAGCAACACGATCTCGTCGTCTCCCCCGCCGTCGAACTGTCGGCGTTCACTGCCGTAGCGCAGAGCGATCGTGAGGGCGAGCTTGCTCGCCACGGTCGCGGCCCCGTCAAGCGAAACGCGGCCCTGCACGAGAGTGCCGAGCATCGTGAAGAAGCGGCGACCGGGGCTCGCAATGGGCGAGGTGTAGACGCCGTGCTCGTCGACGTTGCCGTAACGGTTGAGCAGGTTCGTGCGGGGAATGCGGACGTTGGTGAAGTGCAGTCGGCCGTTGTCGATGCCGTTGAGGCCACCCTTGAGCCCGTCGTCTTCGCCTCCGACACCGGCCAAGAACTCTCCGTTCTCGTCGCGGATCGGCACGAAGAAGGCGTGCACGCCGTGGTTTACGCCCCGCGTGATGAGCTGCGCAAAGACGACGGCAGCTTTGCCGTGCAACGCTGCGTTGCCGAGGTAGTCCTTCCACGCTGCGCGGAACGGCGTGTGGATGACCCACTCATCACTCGCGGGGTCGTAGGTGGCCGTCGTGCCGACCGCTGAGACGTCGCTGCCGTGCCCGGTCTCGGTCATCGCGAAGGCGCCGGGCAAGGCAAGACTCATGGCGTCGGGCAACCACCGCTGGTGGTGCTCTTCGGTGCCGAGGTGCTGAATGGCTGCCGCGAACAGCCCCCACTGCACGCCCGACTTGATCTGCAAGCTCGGGTCGGCGAGCACGAGTTCTTCGAAGCCGGCAATGTTGCCGCCGTTGTCTTCTTGCCCCCCGACGCTCTTCGGGAAGGCCCGGTGAACCGCCCCCTCGTCGACGAGGAGCTTGAGCTGGCCGAGCACCCGCTCGCGATGCGCCTCCATGCCGAGGGAGGGGTCACGCTGCATGGCGTGCTTCGCGGCCATGGCGCGAGAGGCGCGGCGTGCGTCGGCCCAGCGGCCGAGCAGCAGTTCGCCGAGCGCGGCGACGTCGATGTGCGGCGTCGCCTCGGGTTTGGTCGCCCCAGGGTTGGTCGCCTCGGGGTTGGTCGGGCGATCAGCGGCAGCAGAGCTGTCGACGGGTGCAGCGTCGATGGTGGTCATGGTGCCACGGTAGGTCGGCGCGCGGCCGGTGCCGAGTCTCTCGTGCGGGGGCGACGAAGGCGAGTGGATGCTCCGCGCGGCTGTTGTGGAGCATCCACAGTTGCTGGGCAGTTGCTTAGTGGGTTGCCCTGCGTACGCCGTCCGCTCGTTCGCTTCGCGCGAATACCCTAGGGGGTATTAACAGGATGTGGAACAATGGACGCATGGCCACCGTGAACCTCACCGCTGCCGACTTCGAGCAGACCGTCACCGCCCCGGGCATCACCCTCGTCGACTTCTGGGCCGAGTGGTGCGGACCCTGCCGCATGTTCGCTCCGATCTTCGAGAAGGCTTCGGAGCAGCACGCCGACGTCACCTTCGGCAAGGTCGACACCGAGGCCGAGCAGCAGCTCGCGGCTGCGGCGAACATTCGCTCGATTCCCACCCTCATGGCCTTCCGCGACGGCATTCTCGTCTTCTCGCAGCCGGGTGCCCTTCCGGCCCCAGCGCTCGAGCAAGTCATCACCGCCGTCAAGGGCCTCGACATGGACGACGTGCGCAAGCAGGTCGCGGCTGCGCAAGCTCAGCAGGGCTGAGTCATGACCGCTCGCTCGATGCGAGCACCATCTCGTCGATGAACGACGTGATCGCAGGAAGCAGCCGCTCGTCGAGCGGCAGAGCGAGTTCGCGACGATAGCCACGCAGGCTCTTGACCTCTTGCGGTCGCAAAATGTGGCTCATCCTTTCGAGCAGTAACGTCTGCGTCGGCGCCGAACGCAGGTCGGCGATGCGCTGCAGATCTTCGGGCGGGCTCTGCAGGTCGAATGACCCGGTGATCGCGAGCACCGGCTGGGTCGCCCGCGCGATGTCGTCACTCGGGTCGTAGGCCATGAACTCGCGGTGCCACCGCGCATTCACGCGCACACCTCCGATGCGCTCGACATCGGCAGTCGTGTTCATGAGACGCTCGCGGTTCTTCTCGGTCTGCGACTCGAGGTCGGTGCGCATCACCCGCAAGATGACCTTGACGAAGCCGGGGATGTCGTCGACAAGGGCGCGCGATTGCCAGCGCAACACTTCGAGTCCACTGCGGGCGTAGCCGCTGAGCAGCACTCCAGCCGCGATCGCGGGCCGATTGATGAGCAGTTGGGGCACGAGCCCGGCTCCCTCACTGTGCCCGATGACGATGACCGGCGCACTCTTCTCGAGGGCTGCGTCGATCACGGCGAGCGTGTCGGTAGCCAGGTCGTTGAAGCCGGCCTCGAGAAACGAGCCACCCGACTCGCCGACACCGCGCTTGTCCCATCGCACGCTCGAGATGCCAGCGTCAGCCAGACCCTGAGCGAGCATCGCCTGAATTCCCAGGGGCATGCGGCGAGCGTCTCCGTTGCGGTCGAGCGGACCACTACCGGGCAAGAGCACCGCCACAGCGCGGCTGTGCGGTGGCTCGACCCACTCGCCGGCGAGGTGCACCCCAGCATCGAGGTGCAGGGGGGTGCGCTGAATCTCGTCACTCCAGGCGATGGCACGCGTGCGGGAGCTCATGGTGGTGTTCTGCTTTCTCTCAGGGGCTTCCCCCTTGGTCGCTGTTCCTCGGGGTGATCTATTGTTATCATAACTGAGAACGGTTTGTCACTCGAAGAAAGTTGTCGTCGTGGAACGCACGAAACTGCTTCTGCACCCGGTGCGCATGCGCATTGTGCAGTCGATGCTCGGCCGGTCGACCCTCACGACAGCGGAGCTCTCCGCACAACTCGGCGACGTCGCCCCCGCAACGCTCTATCGCCACATCTCGACACTCATCGAGGCGGGAGTCGTGCGCGTCACTGACGAGAGGAAGGTGCGAGGCGCCGTCGAAAGAACCCTGCAACTCGACACCTCAGCACTCTCGGCTGACCCTGACGCCGACGACACGACTGATGACGACCTCCGCGCCGGCTTTCTCGCCTATCTCGCGAGTCTCGACACCGCCTTCGACGCCTACGTTCGCTCGCGAACGGCGAGTCTTGCTGACGACCTGGTGGGCTTTCGCCAACTCGCGGTGACCGTCACGGATGATGAGTGGATCGACGCCCTCGCGGCGATTCGCGGTGTACTGGCGCCGTTGGTCGATCGACACGAGGCGCCCGCAGGGGCACGACGTCGCTTGTTTGCGACCGTGACCCTGCCCGCACCCTAGAGTTCGGCGCGGTTGCGAAAAAAGCGGCGCACCCGCTCGCCCACGCTCGCGGGCGGTGGCTCGTTGTAGCGGTCGACGTACTCTTGGCCCGACATGCTCTGAATGCGCAGCATGATCGCATCGGTCGCGGTGCGCCTGGCGCGACCCGACTCTGCCGACCCGTAGATGCTCACGTCGATGGGCTCGCCGAACTCGATCGTCACTTTCGCCCGGCGGATGCGGTTCGAGCCCACGGGCTGCAGGTTCTGAGTGCCAGTCAGAGCGACGGGAACGACGGGCGCTCCCGCGGTGAGTGCGAGCCAGGCGACCCCCGTCTTGCCGCGATAGAGCTTGCCGTCGCGCGATCGCGTGCCTTCGGGGTAGATCGAGAACGCGTGGCCAGCCTGCAACTTGGCAAGACCAGCATCGAGCGCCTCTTGCGCAGCCTGACCCGCGCCGCGCCGCACGGGTACCGCCCCGACACCGGTAAAGAACGCGCGCGAGATGGCGCCCTTGACTCCCGTTCCTGTGAAGTATTCCTCTTTCGCGAGAAAGCTCACCGGTCGCCGCGAGAGCAAGCTGATGACGATCGAGTCAACGAACGAGAGATGGTTGCTCGCGACGACGACCGCACCTTTCTTGGGCATGTTCTCTCGACCGATGACGACCGGTCGAAACACAATCATCGCGATCGGCCCGAGAAAGGCGCGCGCGAGAAAGGTCAGCATCGACTCATCGTGTCACGAATCTCATGCCGGATCAGGCATCGTCACGGGCGGGGGCTCTTCGCCGCGCACGATCGCGAGCACAGCCTCACCGAAGCGCTCGAGCTTCGCAGCACCCACGCCGCTCACTTCGCCGAGCTGTTCGAGTGTCGTCGGCTCAGTGAGCGCGATGCCGCGCAGGGTCGCGTCGCCGAAGACGATGTAGGCGGGCGCCTCGAGCGCTTTCGCGGTGGATGCTCGCCACGCGCGCAACCGCCCGAACAGCCCCGCGGCAGTCGCCGGAAGGTCGCTCGGCACCGACCGCTTCGACCCGCGGCTTGCCCGCACCACCTCTTTGCGCAAGCGCACGGGGCGTTGTCCGCGCAGCACGTCAGCACTCGCTTCGGTGATGCCGAGCGTTCCGTACTCGCCCTGCACCGCGAGCAGCCCTTGCGCGAGCAGTTGCCGCACGGCGCTGCGCCACTCTTGCTCGCTGAACTCGGTGCCGATGCCGAAGGTGCTGAGTTCTGTATGCCCGAGCTGTTCAACGCGCGGGGTGCGCTTGCCGAGCACGATGTCGATGAGGTGCCCGGCGCCGTAGCGCTGGTTGCGCTCGCGGTCGAGGCGCACGATGGTCGAGAGCAGCTTTTGCGCCGGCACGGTGCCGTCGATGCTCTCGGGCGGCGAGAGGCACGTGTCACAGTTACCGCAGCGGCCGCCGGGCAGCGTCTGGCCGAAGTACTCGAGCAGTTGCGCACGCCGACACTCGACGGTTTCGCAGAGGGCGAGCATGGCATCCAGTAGTTGCCCCATGCGGCGCTTATAAGCGGGGTTGCCTTCGCTGCGCTCAATCATCTGGCGCTGTTGCACGACGTCTTGCAGTCCGTAGGCGAGCCAGGCCGTCGATGGCAGGCCGTCACGACCCGCGCGACCGGTCTCTTGGTAGTAGCCTTCGACGCTCTTGGGCAGGTCGAGGTGGGCGACGAAGCGCACGTCGGGCTTGTCGATGCCCATGCCGAACGCGATGGTCGCGACCATGACGATGCCGTCTTCGCGCAAGAAGCGTGACTGGTGATCTGCCCGCACCTTGGCGTCGAGCCCGGCGTGGTACGGCAGCGCCGGGATGCCGTGCGACTGCAGTTCGGCGGCGGTCTTTTCGACGCTCGCGCGTGACAGGCAGTAGACGATGCCGGCGTCGCCGGGGTGCTCGCTGCGGATGAGTTGTAGCAGCTGCTGCACCGGCTGGTTCTTTGGCTCGATGCGGTACTGAATGTTGGGCCGGTCGAAGCTCGCCACGAAGGTGCGGGCTTCGCCGAGGTCGAGCCGCTGCACGATCTCGCGCGCGGTCGCCTCGGTCGCGGTGGCGGTGAGGGCAATGCGCGGGATGCTCGGCCAACGCTCGTGCAACATCGACAGTGCCAGGTAGTCGGGCCTGAAGTCGTGCCCCCACTGCGACACGCAGTGCGCTTCGTCGATCGCAAAAAGTGCAACCTTGATGCTGTCGATGAGTTCGGCGGTGCTCGGCACGGTGACGCGCTCGGGTGCCAAGTAGAGCAGGTCGACCTCGCCGGCTTTCAGCGCACGTTCGACCTCGCGCCGTTCGTCGGGGCTCTGGGTCGAGTTGAGAAAGGCTGCGCGGGCGCCGACGGCGTCAAGGGCATCCACTTGGTCTTTCATGAGCGCGATGAGCGGCGAGATGACGACGCCAACACCCTCACGCACGAGCGCCGGAATCTGGTAGCAGAGGCTCTTGCCGCCGCCCGTGGGCATGAGCACGAGGGCGTCACCGCCGGCGACGAGGTGCTCGATGATGGCCTGCTGCTCGCCGCGGAAGGCCGGGTAGCCGAAGACCGTCTCGAGCACCTGCTGGGGTGTGCGCGGACTCGTCAGCTCGGCGGTCGTGGTCACTCGCCCCAGGCTACCGGGCTGGTCTGACGGAGGGTTCGGCGGGCGCTCAGATGTGGATGGCCGGGTCGACGAGGAATCCGTCGGGCCCCGTGCCCGCGGCCGAGCGGTCGAGAGGGCGAGCGACGGCGGGAATTCCCGTCGCTACCGAGTCGGGCGGAACATCTTTCGTCACGAGCGCCATCGCGCCGATCTGCGAGCGCGCACCGATGGTGATGGGCCCAAGCACCGTCGCGCCGGCCCCGATGAGCACGCCATCGTGCACGGTCGGGTGACGCTTGACCTTCTCGAGCGTGCGGCCGCCGAGCGTCACGCCGTGGTACAGCATGACGTCGTCGCCGATCTCTGCCGTCTCACCGATGACCACGCCCATACCGTGGTCGATGAAGAAGCGTCGCCCGATCGTGGCACCGGGGTGAATCTCGATGCCCGTCCACCAGCGCGCACCCTGTGCGACCATGCGCGCGAGCAACCGCAAGCGCCAGCGCCACAGGCGGTGGGCGATGCGGTGCCACCAGATGGCGTGGAGTCCCGCCGAGGTCAGAAACACCTCGAGACCCGAGCGCGCAGCCGGGTCGCGCAATCGGGCGGTGCGGATGTCCTCCCGCATGCCCATCTACGCGCGCAGGTCTTCGTAGAGCACGCTCGAGAGGTAGCGCTCTCCGTAGCTCGCGACGATGACCACGATGGTCTTGCCCGCGTTCTCGGGGCGCTTCGCGAGCTCGATCGCCGCGTGCACCGTGGCACCCGACGAGATGCCGGCGAGAATGCCCTCTTCAGCAGCGAGGCGGCGAGCCATCGACACGGCCTGGCCGATGTTGACGTCGATGACCTCGTCGTACACCTCACGGTCGAGCACGGCGGGCACGAAGTTCGCGCCGATGCCCGCGATCTTGTGCGGGCCGGGCTGACCGCCGTTGAGAATGGGGCTCTCTTCGGGCTCGACGGCCACAACCTTCAGCTCAGCCTTCTGCTGCTTGAGGAACTGACCGGCGCCCGTCACCGTGCCGCCCGTACCGACGCCCGCAACGAAGATGTCGACGGCGCCGTCAGTGTCGTTCCACACCTCGGGCCCGGTCGTGGCACGGTGAATGGCGGCGTTCGCCTCGTTCTCGAACTGCTTGGCAAGCACGGTGCCGGTGCGCTCGGCGACGATCTTTTCGGCTGCAGCTACAGCGCCCTTCATGCCCTCAGAGCCGGGGGTGAGGATGAGCTCGGCACCGTATGCCTTCAAGAGCATCTTGCGCTCTTCGCTCATGGTCTCGGGCATGGTGAGCACGGTCTTGTAGCCGCGGGCTGCGCCGATCATGGCCAGCGCGATGCCCGTGTTGCCGCTTGTTGCCTCGACGATGGTGCCGCCGGGCTTCAGTTCGCCACTCTTCTCGGCCGCGTCGACAATGGCCACACCGAGGCGGTCTTTCACGCTCGCCGAAGGGTTGTAGAACTCGAGCTTCGCGAGCAGGGTGGCTTCAGCGCCATCGGTCACGCGGTTGAGGCGCACGAGCGGCGTGCCACCGAAAGCCTTCGTGATGTCGTCGTGAATGCGAGCCATGAGGGTCTCCTTGAGTCTGTGGGGTTTAACGCGTGCCTGCGCACTGCGCGCGACGGTGCGTGTGCCGGTTTCTAGCCTACGGGGGCGGTGGATGCTACGCCTGAGTGTGACGTTCGCCGACGACTGCAACCGGCTCGCCGTGCGGGGCATTCCCGGCGCGCGACGTGAGCGCGGCATCCACTGACAAGATCGACACCATGCTCACCGTCGTACTCGGCCTCGCCGGCGCCCTCGTCTACGGAGCCGCAGACTTTCTCGGCGGACTCGCCGCGCGCCGCATTTCGGCCTTGCGTGTCACAGCCATCGGAGCGCTCTCGGGCGTCGTGCTGTTGGCGTTGGGCACGCTCGTGGTTCCGGGCCGGTGGTCGTTCGAAGCCGTGCTGTGGGGAGGCCTCTCGGGGGTGACGGGCGCCGCCGCAATTGCCCTGCTCTACGCCTGTCTCGCGATCGGCCCGATGAGCATCTTGTCGCCGCTCACCGCCGTGACCTCAGCCATCGTGCCTCTCACATGGGGCCTGCTCACCGGCTCTGAGTTGGGGTTCATCGCCTACCCGGCTTTCGCGATCGCGCTCGTCGCCGTCGTGCTCGTCGGGCTCGTACCCGAACAAGGAGCCGTGCGACCCACCCTGCGCGGGCTGCTCATGGCTCTCGGCTCGGGCACCCTCATCGGCGCCTTCTACATCTTGATCGACCTCACGCCGCGCGATTCGGGGCTCGTTCCGCTCGTCGTCAATCGCACGGTCAACGGCGGCATCATGATCGTGGTCATCGTGGGGCTCGCACTCTTTGCGGCGCAGCGTCACGTTCGCGCGGTGGATGCTCGCACCGCGGTGCTCGACGGCACGCACGGTGTGCCACTCGGGTCGGCGGGCGGCACGGGCGCGGGTGTTGCGGGCGCGGGTGTTGCGGGCGGCACGGGCGCTGGTGTTGCGCGCTCGAGCGTGCTCGCGGCGGCAGCGGCGGCGCTCCGCGGTGGGTGGCAGGCCGGGCTCTGGCTCGCGATCGGCTGCGGTCTGCTCGACGCGACGGCCAACATCATCGTGCTCGTGGGCCTGCGGCTCGGCGACCTCGAGATCGTGTCGGTGCTCACGGCGCTGTACCCGGCCGGAACAATTCTCTTGGCCGCGGTCGTGCTGCGCGAACGCATCGGGCGACTGCAGTGGGTGGGACTCGCGCTGGCCCTTGCCGCGAGCGCGATGCTCGCGGCGGCCTGAGCGCAGCATCCACTCGCCGATCTTGTGACGCGAGTGTGCCCGCGAACGGCATGTGTGGCCTCGGTAGGAATCACACATGCCGCGACGGGGCACACTCGCGAGGAGCCGGGCTAGAGCGCCGCGAGTGCGTCGAGCGACTCGTCGCCGGGGCGCACGTCGAGGTACTGCGCCTCGATCTCGGCGCGACCGAGTAGCTCGTCGAAACGACGGCGGCGCGGACGCGTGATGAGCGTCACGACGGTGCCGACCTTGCCTGCGCGACCGGTGCGTCCGGCGCGGTGCAGGTAGGTCTTGTACTCGTCGGGAGCGTCTGCCTGTACAACCAGCGAGATGTCGTCGACGTGGATGCCCCGCGCAGCAACATCGGTAGCCACCAGCACTTTCACCCGACCGCTCGTGAGCTTCTCGAGGTTGCGAGTGCGGCGCGCCTGGTTGAGGTCACCGTGCAGGCTGACGGCCGGAATGCCGGCGTCGTCGAGCTGGTCGGCGAGCTCTTCGGCGAAAGCGCGAGTGCGTGCGAAGACGAGCGTCTTGCCGTCACCCGACGCGAGCTGCTCGATGATCGCGCGCTTGTCACGCTGCTCGACCATGAGCACCTTGTGGTCGATCGTCGACGACTGCTGGTCTTCGCCGGCCACCTCGTAGACGCTCGGGTTCTGCAAGAACTCGTCGACGAGGTTGGCAACGCCCGAGTCAAGCGTGGCCGAGAAGAGCAGCTTCTGGTTGCCCTGACGCGTGCGGCGGATGATGCGCTGCACAGGCTCGAGGAAGCCGAGCTCGCACATGTGATCGGCCTCGTCGAGCACAACGATCTCGATCTGGCTGAGGTCGAGGCGACCCTGCTCGATGAGGTCTTCGATACGACCCGGGGTACCGATGATGATGTCGACACCACGCTGCAGGGCTCCGACCTGGCGACCCTGAGGCACACCGCCGTAGATCTGCGTGGTGAAGAGGCCCACACTGCGGGCGATGGGCTGCACGGTGCGGTCGATCTGCAGGGCAAGCTCGCGCGTCGGCGCCATGATGAGCGCGCGAGGAGCACGACCCATCTGGCGCTTCTTGCCGCCACCGTTCTCCATGAGGCGCTCGACGAGCGGGGCTCCGAAAGCGATGGTCTTGCCCGAGCCGGTGCGGCCGCGGCCGAGAACGTCGCGACCCGCGAGCACGTCAGGAATCGTCGCAGCCTGAATCGGGAAGGGCGCGATGGCGCCGAGTTCTTCGAGCGTGCGCGTGATGTTGCCGCCGAGGCCGAGATCGGCGAAGGTCACACCCTCGACGTCGCGAGCCTGCACGGCGTCAGCGGCGAGACGGTCGAGCACGACGTCGTCGGTCGGTCCGCTCTTCGCGTCGCGGCTGGGGTAGAAGCTCGACTCGGTGCGAGCCGGGCGATCGTCGCGGTCGAACGAGCGGGCCGGACGGTCGTCGCGGCCAGTCGAGCGAGCGGGACGGTTATCGCGGCCGGTCGAGCGCGGAGCGCGGTCGTCGCGGTCGAAACTGCGAGCCGGACGCTCGTCACGACCGGTGGAGCGAGGAGCACGGTCGTCGCGGTCATATGAACGAGCAGGGCGCGCGTCGCGATCCCAACTGCGGTTCGGGCGACCCTGATCGGTCGACCGCTCTTGCGGGCGCCACTCGGGGCGGTGCGCCGTGCGGCCGGTGCCGGTGCGCTGCTCGGTCGTGCGGGCAGGGCGACCACCGCGGTCGTTGCGGTCGGCTCCGCGGGCAGGCCGTGCATCACGGTCAAACGAGCGGGCCGGGCGCGCGTCACGGCCCGATGAACGCGGGTTACGGTCGTCACGCTCATACGACCGAGCCGGCCGTGCATCACGGTCGTACGAGCGCGCCGGGCGCGCGTCACGGTCGTACGAGCGCGCCGGGCGGTCGTCGCGCTCACCGCGGCGGTCGGGGGCGTGGCCACGCTCGGCACGGTCATCTTTGCTCCACCGGGCCTTCTTGGCAGGAGCGTCTTGCTCTTCGGGGCGGTAGCCACGGTGCTTGGGGCTGCGGGCTCCAGGCGCGCCGGCACGCGCCGTCGTGCGGCTGCGGGAGGTGTTCTCGGTGCGATCGCTGCGGTCACTGCCGCGAGTGGTCTGACTAGTGGTGCGGGCGCGCGCGGGCGCACCCTGCTTCTTCTGAGGCATGGTTCTTTCTGGGTTTCGCGCAAGAGGCGTCGTCGGCGCGCGTAGCGCCGTGATCCCAGGCTGTCGTCGACTGGGGGCCGTCACATCTCGATGGTGAGCTCGTACCGTCGAACGACGGCGAGCACCGGCCTGGAGGCGCACACAAGAGCACGCGGATAACCGCTTCGCCTCGAGCCGACCCTTCAGTGTAGCCGACTGCCTTCAGCGGCACAGCGATCTCGCGCTCAGTATTCTCAGTCGTGTGATGAGGATCGCCGTGGAAGGCCCGCGACAGCCCGACGTCGAAGCCCTGCTGCACGCGGGCGAGGTGTACGCGCGCAGCCTCTACCCCGCCGACAGTTGCTACATGCTCAACCTCGACGAGCTCGAGGCTGCGGGTGCGCACGTGCTCGTCGCGCGCGACTCCGACGGCACGGCACTTGGCATGGCGGCGCTGGTTGACCGCGGCGATGGCTCCGCCGAGCTCAAGCGCCTCTACGTCGACGAGGCGGGGCGCGGTCGCGGGGTTGCGACAGCGGTGATGGATGCTCTCGAACAGCTCGCGCGTGAGCAGAACATCAGCGTGGTGCAACTCGAGACCGGCCCGAAACAGCTCGCCGCGATCGCTCTCTACGAAGGCCGGGGCTACGTGCACATCGACAACTTCGGGCCCTACGTGGGCGACGACTTCAGTGTGTGCATGCAGAAAGTGCTCGCGCCGATCGACTAGGCGCCCGAGCGCAGCCGCTCGAGCTCTTCGCGAATGCGACGCAGGTGATCGGGATGCGCTGCGCCGCTGCGCTCGAGGTCGGCGACTTCGGTGAGCAGGGCATCCACATCGTCGGTCGGTGACGCGGTCGGCGCCACCGGCAGTCGGATCGTTCCGGTCGCCGTCGGCAGCCCCTCCTTCGCGCGGTCGGCGGTGACCTCTTCGCGCGCTTGGTCCATGGCGGTGAGCACGATGCCGATGAGCACGTTGAGCACCGTGAACACGATGAAGAACATGTAGCTGAGGAAGTACAGCAGCGCCCACGGCGTGACGTCGATGCCGCCGAGAAACGAGTCGGGGAAGTTCTCGAGCGTGAGCATAACCGTGAGCGTCAGCATTGCCGCACCGATCGTGCCCCACTGCTCGGGGTTCTGCCCACCAAAGAGGTACACGCCCGCCATGGCGTAGATGAACATGAGGAAGCCGATGAGCACGGCGAGGTTGGCGAGCGGAGCCGTCGACTTGATCATCGACAGCATGAGGATGCGCGCCTCAGGCAAGAAGCGGAAGATGCGCAAGATGCGCAGCAGTCGCACGAGTCGGAAGATGACCGTCGCACCGTCGAGGAAGGGGATGGCGACGACGATGACGAAGTCGAAGACGTTCCAGCCGTTGCGGAAGAACATCCACGGCTTGCGGCCGTACGAGATGATGCGCAGCAGCACTTCGACCGTGTAGAAGACGATCGCTGCGCGGTCGATGAATGTAGCAGCGGCGAAGACGCCCGGAGCGAGATCGCTGTAGGTGAGCACGGCGAGAGCCGCTGCGTTGGCGATGATGACCGCGATGGTGAGGAACTCGAAAGCGTTGCCGTACATGAGGCGCGCGAGCCACTGAATGCGGTACGGCGCGAGTTGCACGGTCGTGTTGGTGAAGACTCCGGGAGACACTGTGCCCGAGTCGTCGGGAGCGGCAGGAGCGGGGGCGGGCGCGGCCATAGCGAATCGCTTTCGGTCAGGGGTGAGCCGAGCCTACTGCGCGCGGGGGGCGC
>Ga0075012_10002671_pt1 | contig 17399 bp, 18 predicted proteins | sample All_14_2_FD_71474 | JGI IMG/M metagenome (GOLD analysis project Ga0075012, IMG submission 71474) | Freshwater microbial communities in response to fracking from Pennsylvania, USA - Allegheny Zone_MetaG_DW_15 | ecosystem: Environmental > Aquatic > Deep subsurface > Groundwater > Drilled... | reverse complement strand
CCATTCACACCCCCCGCCCATGTCATTCCGGGCGGCCTCCGCAAGGAGTCGAGGCCCGCATCAACCAAAACCCCTCAAAAATCAAAAAACCCCAAAACCCGAAGCCGACCCGGAATCCATGCCGGTATTCATAATTCAGGAAGATCACGATCAAGGTGTTTTAATTCAATCATTTTGAATTTACTTTGAAATCGTTCGGATCTTTTCTCTCAATACCCAAAGCAGAAAAATCGGTGTGGACTTCAGATTTCTTTCCCACAACCGTCGCGGTTCCTGTAAAAATCGTGGCAACCATTCCAGGCCCAGCCTGATCCAAATATCAGAAGACCGTTTTTTTGTTCCGGCGTAAAAATCAAAAACCGCGCCGATGGCTCCAGTGAAAGGCACATTCAAACGATTTATGTTCTGGTGTATCCATTTTTCCTGTTTTGGCGCTGTCATTCCGACCCATAGGACATCTGGATTCGACGAACGAATGGCATCCACCATTTTCCGGTTGTCTTCAACTGTGAACTGATCTTTGAATGGTGGCGAATAAACACCACAGACTTCAATTTCCGGGTATTCACGGTTCAATTTTTCTTTGATCAAACCAAGCACCGTATCCGAAGATCCAAGGAAAAAATATTTCAAACCACCCTGTTTTTGTGCCTGTGAATTCATTTCAAGAAAGAAGTCTGTACCGGCTACTTTTTTTGTCATAGGCAGACCTAAGATTTTGGCCGCCAGTATGATTCCCGTGCCATCTGGAAGTAAAATATCCGCCGCATGAAGAGCTTTCTGGAAAACAGCATCGTTTTTAGCCACCACAAGGGAATGGGGATTGGCACAGGCCATATAGGTGCTTTGAGATTTGGTTTTTATAGAATCCAAAGCCTTGGCAACACAAACGCTGCAACTATCAGAATTGATTTGATAATCAAAGAGTTTTACGTAATCTGTCATATCAGTTTTAGACTCCTTAAAATCAGCAATAGCCTCACTATAGACATCCTCGAGCATTTTTATGTTTATCTCGGAGGTGTATTTTTTATCGAATTCTTCCCGGACTCTAAGGCGACAATCCCGGGCAAACCCTTCATCGGCAATGAACGATTTCATTTTGGCGGCAAGATCATGATGATTTCCCGGCTCAAATTTCAATCCGGTAACACCCTCCGTGATGATTTCATCCAGGCTGCCGATTCGGGAAGCGATAACCGGCGTTCCCGTTGAATAGGCCTCGAGAATGACCATGGGGAACCCTTCATAACATTCTGAAGGCACAATCTGACACGTTGCATTTCCAACAATTCTCAGAACATCGTCGCGTGATCTGAAACCTAACATGTCTATGGGCAGTCGATTTTTTTCGATGAATGATTTTATTTCGTGTTCCAAAGGCCCTGAACCAATGATTTTTAGGGGGTAACCGCCCATGTCGGTCCACGCCTTGACAAGTGTCCTGATCCCTTTTTCTTCACTCAACCGCCCCACGAAAACAGCGTAACCAAGGTTCTCTTTTATGTTCGAACCTGATGCCGGGAGAAAATTGGGTTTAACGGTAATTCGATACGCAGGCATTCCCCCTTTAACCATACGGCTTTTCGCAAAATGGGTTAATGCGATGTAGCGGTTAACGTTTCTTGTGAATGATTTTCGCCAACGGTTATATTGAATCATCCAGGTCTGGGCGGCTGTTGCCAAAAGAGAATTCCGGTAGCATCTGTGTTGCAGGGCGGACAGAAGGTTTTTGTCAATACAATCTTCACAGGGCACCCCCTCTCTCTGCAACAGGGCTTGTGGGCAAATATACCTGTAGTTATGGAGCGTCTGAACGACAGGAACGTTATTGTCCTGGCATGCCGCCCAGCCGCTGGGCGATATGATGGGAAACGTGTTGTGGAAATGGGCCACATCCGGCCGGTTTTTCCGGATGATGGACGTGAGCTCATTGTAAGTTGATTTTGACCAGGCTCCGTTCAGGGCTGTTTTAATCTTGTCAGAAAAGCTGAGGTCATGAAGCTCGTCGTTATGTTTTTCATAAAGGATAAGGTCGTGACCATGGCTTTCCAGAAGTTCAATTTCATTTTTTACAACCGTATCCTCACCACTTGGTGCGGAGGTACGGTAATAATCGTGGGCGAGCAATATTTTCATGTTGATTCTTTCATTTAGCGGAAAATGAGGTCGATCAGTTATTTTCAAAGCATGGTGCAAATCGGCAAGGTAGCGAAGCGATGGGAAGGGCGGATTTTTCAGTCAGGAAAACGAACCTTTTTTATTTAGAACGTTTTAATATTAATCCTTTAATGGGTTTTAGAGTCGGTATGGGCCAGCTTGCCCGCATTGAATCTGCATACGGTCCAATCATATCAAATGGTATTTGCTGAAATCCCTTTTTGAGTGCGGGAGACTTTGAATTCAACTGAAAATTGTTGAACTTCTTATCAACGAACATTGGGTCGGCGATTAGGCTATTTTGATCCATTCCACTTTCTTTCCACTTAGACCACTGAAGATCAGAAGCTACTTTCATATACGGGATTTGCAGAGGAGATTCAGTAGGGCAAATTATGTTGTTATCAGAGACGTGTGTGTTCAAATCCAGATAGCCATATATATTGTAAAGTGCAGAAGATGCTTTAGTTCTATAAACGATATTATTTACGAATTGATTCCCATACATCAAAGAGCCTTGCTTAGGATCTTTGATGGTAGACAGGGCGGAATATTTTGAAAAACCCATTTCTTTGATCTTATGAAACATTAAAGGTAATTCAGGGTATGTATCGGCGATAGAGCTTAAGACCAGCTGTGCATTTGAACCAATAAGCAAGTTGTTCTTGATAATATTATCTCTGCCACCATGAACAAAAATTCCCCCACGGCATGTATCAACAACGATATTTCCATAAACCTCAGTACCGCTTGAAAAATCATCCAGATAAATCCCAAATGTATTGAACGGTGTCCGCCATAATTCAGTGGTGTTATTACGACCGTAACCACCACTGTCATGCACATAATTATAGCGGATGATGTTTCCACGCTTGGTCCAGTCACGGGCACAGCTATAGATTACACCGCTGTCCTGAGTTTCCTGGTTGACATGGTGTACGTGGTTGAATTCAATAACGTGGTCGTTGCCGTCAAATTGAATACCGATTCGAGGTGTGTCGTGTACCAGGTTATGGGCTACCACATTGCCGACACCATCACACCGGATTCCAGCACTGTATTTGGTGTAGACCCCAATATTCCGAATATAATTGTTTTTTATACAATTTTTACCAGCTGAAAGAGTTTTCCTGACACCGCCTGAAATCATAATACCGGCGCCGCCCGTATCCTTGATATCATTACCGATTATAGAAACATCTGTAACATTATAACCTTCAATACCATTGCCCCCGGTATTGGAAATGTTACATTTCGCTATCATTATGCTTGAAGCACCATTGATAAAAACACCTGTTTCATTGCAGCCTGTTATTGATAAGCCCTCAAACTTGACATTGGAAGTACCACCATTGATTTGAAGGACCCTTTTCAAATGGGGTACTGAGACAAATTTGAGCATTTCCGGATAAGTGGGCCAAAAAAAGAGAGTTTTAGTGGGATGATCGAAATACCATTCCCCAGGAGAATCAAGCTCTTCCTGAATATTCTGAAAATAATACCGGTTGCCTGGAACGATACCATAAGAAGCACTTCCTGCTAATGTTACAGTTCTTTGCATCCTATCAATAGCATGTATAGCGATGGTGTTATTCCAGTAGTTTGGACCAGGAAAAATAACGATTTCGGCATAGTCAGGCTTATCCCAGGTATTAACCTGGCCTTTACCATATTTAAATTTCGTCTTACTGCCTTCTTCGACTGAACTCTCGACATACAAGAAACCCTTGCCGAAGGGATCGTTCGGATCAATATTGGGAAACCTTGCCAACGTTTGACGTTTTGTTCCGGCAAATAACTGGCGCATGCCATTCAATGCTATATACGTCCCACGGAGATCCGCCTTATATATTAATCCATTATGAGACACAAAATTTGAAACAGGGAAAGCCCCGCTCAAAACCGGTTTTTCATTTTTGAAAGCTTTATAGGTTATTGGGGCTGAAACTGTTCCTGAATCTTCAGCCCCTAAAGAGAACGTTGAGTTCAAACTGTAAAGACCGCCTCGAATGCGGACATTAAATTTATCATGGGAATGACCAAGGATTTTCAATGTTTTTATCGCATTTCGGGCTCGTTCAAGTGTGGCAAATGGACCATCTGTCATGGTTTGATTTGGCGAAGAAAGTGTTCCAGACCATTGGTCATTGCCATTTGGAGCAACATAGAGATTTGTTTCTTTCAGAGCATATGCGTAGTCATCAAAAACCACAGAAAGCATGCAAATCATGCAAATTAATGAAAAGAAAAAAAAGTGATTTTTAATTCTGATGGCCATTGTTGTATTTATCAATATTTTCAATTATTTGGCGCAAAAAGTTTAAAAATGATTATAAGTCCAAACAATTTAGAATCCCTCTGCACATGTTTTTAGCCATGTTTTCAGTGGTATATTGCTTAGATGATTCTAAAGCACCTTTGTGTAATGCAGAGAGTTTTTTGGGGTTGTTGATAAGTTCAATAATAGTTCTAGCAAATTCTTCTTCATCCCCAGAAATGTTCAAACCATTGAAACCATCTACAAGATAATCGATCTCAGGGCCATGAAGTGCATCAGGTGTTGTTAAAAACGGCAAACCTGAGACAAAGCTATCAAGTATTCCTAACCCAACAGCACCAGGGTGAAGATATAATTCAGCAATTTTAAAACAAATCGCCTTTTCTTTTCCAAAAAGCGGGCCAGGATAAACAATGCATGGGTTTATCAAGCTTTGGTTTTTAACATAATCAGAATCGACACCGGCGCCAATAACAATGAGCCGAAAATTTGGTACTTTTTTGTTTATACGAAGAGCACTATTTATCAGAAAGTTTATTTTTTTTTCGGAATAAAGCGAACCGCAGAATAGAGCTACATAATCATTTTTATTAATATTTAGATGGTTTCGCATAGCGACAATATCATCAGCTGTCACAGATTCAACTAAAGCCCTGAAACCACATGTATCCATTGAATTATAGACAGTGGTTATTTTACGTGCGTTAACACCGTTTTTAATTAAATACCGTTCTGTGCTTTTTGTATAGGCAAACCAACAACTTGACCATGTTAAAAGGCACTTTTTGAGATACTCTGAAAAACCGTTCTGTTTTCCTTGATGGTTGTATCCATGTCCCCAAAATGCCACTTTTTTTAAACCAATCTTAGACAAAACAAGCAATGGATAGTTATGCAACAAGCCAGTAGCTTGTGTTATTATGATTAGATCCGATGTAAAAATATCAAATAAAGACGGAAATTGTAATAAAACACGGTCATTTTTTGTGTATAGCCGAGGTACCAAGGACCCAATTTCTGGAGGTAATTCTATATTATCTTTTTTGCTTTCATCGATTAATCCGGGCTTACTGTATACTATTGAAAGACCTACATCGGCCTTGGCCAGTTGATCGGCAAGAAGATAAAAAAATGATTCACGATATTGTTTAATAGTTGCTTGAATAATTATTACTCTGTACTTTCGCTTCATATAGTCCTATTGACGGATGTTTATTATTTTTTTGATATTTTATCAAATCGGGTTTGAATATCGTTTGGCAACATCTTTATTTTATTCCATAAATTAGGTGAGAGAACCCGTAAATATAATTTTATTACTTTTAAAGGCCAGGTCCATCCTGCGTGACGAATACAAAAAACCAACCATTCACCAGGTGGCAAACCTTTTGGACCCTGGAGATGTCTAAGCCTATTTGAAAGAGGTTTTGTATGGTCCGCCCATGATGGGGTAGGATTGTTTTTGCATGTACCTGCATAATATGGAGCAACCCAAATCGGGATATTTGATTTTTTTGCCCTTAAACCATAGTCTGTATCGCCAATAGCGTGGGTATACGCTGAGCTCAAGTTACCAAGTTTGCTGAACGCAACCTGCGATACTAATACGCAATTTCCATTAAATGTATCACAGGGTTGAAAAGATTCATTGGGTAAAACCGGTCTAAAATCGAATGAGTTTTTTTGGATTTGTTTACAGCCCCCATACGTATGTGCTGCTGTTACTGGATCTTTGGTTGAACCAACCACAATTCCGGTTTGAATAAAACGGCTCACATTTCCCATGAAAATTACATTTAAAAGGTTGTCTATGGCATCAGAAAAAAGAAGCGTGTCATCATTCAACCAAAGATAAAAGTCATGATTCTTTTTCATGGCTTCTTTCCAAGCTAATCGCATGCCACCACACCAATAGAGATTGCCAGACCCTTCAATAATATTAACAGACGAAAAACGCTGTCTTACAGCTGAAGATGTTCCATCTGTCGAACCGTCATCAACCAAATAAACCTCAAAGGTTATATTTTCTGGCAATTTTTGCTGATATAACGCATCAAGACACGACAGGGTTGTTTCCCGTCTGTTGTGACATGTCATAAGGACAGCAATTCTAATTATAATATTCTGAAATTTCACATATTCATTTCCCATTTAATATAATTTTCCTTAGCTAATACACAACGAGCGGTTGATAGGATTCCCGGTCAGTTTGTTTAGACCAAACAATTATTGACCCAATGACAATAGCCATGAATAGCATGCCTTCGTCAATTGCTTTAGAATTGAGAGGTGATTCTGTCAAACAGCGCAAGACTGTCATGAGGGCAAGACAAATTGATATTCCCTGAGTTTTAAGACGGGTACGCCAAGCATCATACATTAACCGTATTATGAATGTAATTAGAAAGATAAGTCCTAATAAGCCGTTCGTACTGAGTGTTTGGACAAACATGTTGTGAGCTTGGCCGCCAGCTGGCCCAACGCAGTGTGATATTTTTGCATTCGACCATAATGATGGCCCAAGTCCAAATAAAAGGTTTCCATTCCACCAAGCATTCAAGGCTGTTTTCCAAAGTTCAAACCGTCCTGAGAGGTAATAATTTAATTTTTGTGAATTTAATTCGGAAAAAGACAAAATCAAAAAGCTACTGACAATCACAACCAGAGGAAAGAAAAAAACAAACCGCCACTGGATTTGCATACCAAGTCGTTCAGTTTTTTCGAGGACCAGATTTTCGGGGTTCGAATAAAGCCACATCACAAAAAACCCGAGAAGGGACGCAACATAGACTGTTCTTGATTGGGTCATAATCACAACTAAAATTGCAGCAAGGCGATTGGAGAACCTAATTAACCTTGATGGTGCAGGCTTGTAGACGTCCAAAAAAACAAAAGACAAAGCCAATGGGGCGAGACCATTCGCATTAGCTGAAACGCCAAAGAGGGTGAATGAAAAACCTGAAAAAAGACCGGGGTCTGAAGAAAACCCAGTCAACAATGCCCAGTCTGGTTTGATGATGGCTGCAAGTAAGCTACCCCAAATATATAGCAAGCATGTATTTTTAGCATATATTATAAATTTATCTTCTGTCCTGATCGCACTAAGCCATACCACAGTCATGACAAGTGCAGGGAAAAAAAACCGGTAAGTTAGGCCACCGCCGGGAGTGCCAAAAAGTGACGAAATAACAGCAGATAGAGAAAAAATAATAAAAAGAAGCCAAAGAAAAAAACCACTGCTGTACCATTGATTAATTATCCCGAGCATGAGAGCCATGGCACCAGTTATCAATATGACGGTTGAAAGATTTCCAACGAACTGTATAGGAAGGTCCCCCTGAAAAACGGAAACAGCTAAAGCTTCACCGTGCCATCCTTTTGATAAATAATCACCATGGGAAAAGTTGAGATCTCTAATAATTATCAGGTTGGTCAAAACAGACCACACTCCCAGAATCCAGAACAGGAGGGCTGCCCAAGGAAAACTTTTTTTTAAAAAAAAACTTTTCCCGATAAACACCAGCATGCCCCCTAAGAATATGACGAGAAGAAGGTATATATGAATACGATTAGTTATCATAGGTGTTGTGTTAATTCTCTATACAAATCAACATAAGCTCTTATACTTTTTTCAATGCCGTACTTTTGCGAAATCTGCTTGTTCAATGATAACGATATGTCTTTCTTTGCTTCTTTTGATAAAATGTAGACCTGTTTTAAAAGTTCAGCTAACGATTCTGGATCTGTTCCCGACCAAAAAGTCCCTTTAATTTTTTTGAAGTCGTTCAAACCGTAAACATCGCTTAATATCACCGGGACACCCACTGCCATAGCCTCCATTGCCGCAATGCTTAGTCCCTCGTGCAAAGAAGGCATGACAAACACATCTGCTGCAAATAGCGGTATCAATGCATCACTTGTGGGTCCTACAAATTTTGATTTGTCTGCGATCCCAAGGCCTGTGGCCAACTTTTGTTCAGGATATCCCTCCTCCTCCCTTCCCACATGAATGTACATGAAATCAAACGTATCTTTAATCAAGGCTAAGGCTTTGAGAATTGAATTATGATTTTTTACAGGAGCGCAGTTCCCGACACTCACAATAGTGAAAACATCTTGTGGTATTGCATAAAAATCTCTGGCGGCCTTGCGTTCTGAAAGGGTGGGAACCCGATATTTTGTGTTGTCGTACCAGTTGTTGATCAATTCAGTCCGGTTGTTGAATGTTTGAACTTCACAATCATACACGGACCTTCCGATGCTAACTTGTTTACATTTAAGAAGATGGAAAATTTTTCGTTGAATGTAACGTCTACATGCGAGAAAACCTGAAAAACGAAAGGAGCTGTGGATAGTTCTGACCACTTGAGTGCCTGTAATCTTTCCGGCCAAAGCATAATAGAATGCTGCCTGCTCGCAGTGAATATGAACAATATGGAAACCTTCTCCCTTAATAAGCTTTATGAGCTCGACGAAGAACGATAAACTCTTCTTAAAAGGAATGTGACGAATCGGGTATCCTGCAATACCCAATTCCCTGGAATATGGACCGACTGAAACGCCAGTTGATAAAATAGTGATTGAAACGCCCGTCTTTACCCATTCATTGGCCGCGCATCTCATCATCACTTCTGCACCAGAGGGCAATAGCTCATTAAAAATGTGAAGCACTCTTAGGTTTTTCATCATGTTCTTTCTGATAGTAGTTTTTTATATTCATTCACACAAAGGCCAATTACACGATCCATGTTGAATTGTTTGATTGTTCTTGAATAACCGGCCATTGACATTTTTTTCCATAGTTCATCTGATTGAAGTAAATTAATCGCTGATGCTGCAATATCGTCTGGATTTTTAACATCGCAAAGTATACCGGCTATCCCATGGTCGAGAACCCATGGGACAGCCCCAGATTTATTTCCACCTATAACCGGAACTCGCCTCGCCATCGCCTCGATAAGCGTGTTTCCAAATGACTCTTCCAGAGAGGGATGGATAAGAAGGTCGGCCTCATCCAATAAATTGATAAGTACATCTCGCGATACCGAACCAATAAACTCTATACCTTTGTCCAATTCTCTTGTTTTAGACCATTTTTCGGCACTTTGATGGGGCCCAAATTCTTCGCCAATCAAACGGAGTCGACAGGCTGGAATGTTTCGTTTAATTGTTTTAAAAGCGACAATAAGGTTTTCGATATTTTTATGTTTACCCATACCGTTACAAACGGAAACAACAATGGGTTCATATGCGTTTCTTTTTTTTTCGTTACACCTGAATAGACTGTCCTCAATGGGGTTTGGAATTACGGGTACTTTTCGTAAATATCTTAGTGAAATAAGTCTCTGGATATAAAATGAATTCGCTGTTATATTACGTGAAAGGATGAATGTTTTCCAATCCATGAAAAAACGTATCAGCCGGTAAGGGTGTTTGTTAAACCAAAGGATTTTTGGAGCCCAGTCACGAACAGTGACAAGTGTTTTTATTCCAGATGAAAGTGCGCCCAAGGCAAACTCGTAAGTCCAGTGTGCATGAATTATATCTGGCTTTTCTCGTGCTGCCGCCTTTTTAATATAATCCCGCTCCTTTTTAAAAAAATCCATTGCACGTAACTTTGCCCTTGAGCGATAAGGGCCCATACATATGGTCAGCCGTGGTCCTCTAAAAATGATTTCATCATTGACGGAAGGATCGAGAGAAAATATGACAAGCCTGTAACCTCTTTCCAACAATCCCTTTGCGATAAGATTAACAGCTGTTCCACCTAAGCCTATTGGAACGGTACTTATGGATTGGGGGATATCATTCAAATAATCATAAAATGTTGAAAGAAGTATCGGCCCTGATATGCCAATTCTAATGTTTCTATTTAACATAATTAATTCATTTGGTTCATTGAAAACTTCAATGTTGCAATGGTCACACACTATACAACAGAATACCCATGTGGTATTTCGATAAAAAAATTAGGTTTTACTTGATTAAGGGTGTTTGTTTTAAAAGCATTTATTAATTCAAGCATATATTCATATCGTATTCGAGCGGTGTGCTTCTGGATAACCAACTCTCTCCCATTTTTTCCTATTTCTGAATGGTTTGAGTTGTTCTTTCTCAAGATAGTTTCTGCTATGTCAACTGCCTCTTCAGGTGTCTCAAAATAAAACAAGTGTTCTTTATCTTTGAAAAAAAATTCAAGATCTTTGCTTCGTTTACAGAGGTGCGGGACACCTGATATCAGTGAGTTGACGACTCTGTTTGAGAAATAATAAGAAACGTTATTAAAGTTGTTTGTTCCTAAACTCATGTGTGCCGACTGTAAAACAGATTCCTGCTCTGAAAATTTTAAAAAACCTTTAGATGCCTTGTATCCATCCCACCCGTATCCAAATAACGCAAATCTGTCCCCAAACTTTCGCGTAAAAATATCGACAAGTTTTTCTCTTAAGTTTTGACCATCCATGAAAAACATTGGATTTTTACCAGGAAACATATATTTACGGAATGGGTTTCTGATATTAAGTCTATTTGCCACCATTACGACGTCATATTTTTTCGACCCCTCCGATTCGGGTTTTTTCCCAAACTGAACATGATCAGCTTTTTCTGGAAACAGAATGACGTTTTTACATCCTTTCTTGCGGAAATTATCAATCAAACCACCACAGGTTAAGAGTGTTAAATCAAACACACGACCCGCTTTTATCATATCCGATGGAATCGAAAAAAAAGTATCAGCTGATTCTTGTATTAAAACGCTTTTAGGTATTGCCTTGCGTATGCGATGAAAAATTTGCTTAGGAATCCCCGCACCAGCAAGTTGGTTCCATAATAAAACATCGGGTTTGTATGAATTTATCAAAGAAATAAGCTCTATCCCCATTTTATTTGAGGAATTATAATGGGTTATTCTTTCTCTGAAAGGATACTCTTTATAATCAGAAAAGAAACCTTCATTAACAAATTCATGGAAGGTATGCCTTACATGAGGAATATTTGATGGCGATGAATTATTAATGACAAAAAGGAATTTCAATTTTAAGGCTCCATTTTGAATGTATTTTGATCAAAAAATTGTCCGTTGAGTTAACAGGCTAAAATTCAATGATACATTATTTCACTGAGCTGTATTTTCTGCCTCTATCCGTCCAAACAATAGACGACTTGCAAGTCGATTAATCTTACTATCTTCGGATACAGATAATCGCATCTTCATTATACCTGCGGTTGTTTTTTGTGGGCCAAACCTGAAACTTAATATAAGGATAATGGCGCCACAAATTATATCAATAAACAAAGCTATACTAAGCCCAATTTCAAAGAAAACGCAAAGAGAAGAAGCGCCGTATATTGAACCGGCAACGATTAACCCTGTCAGAAGAGGCCCGAAGTAGATACTTTTGATGTCATTTCTTTTTATGCCGAAAATGATGCATGCTGTTAAAATATATACTATATGCCTCACAATAATAGCTACAGCAAGGCACATTACAAAACCCATAAGGCCAAATCTTCCAAAAAAAATGAATAATATAAATATGATAGTTAGGTAGCATGCTTGAATTATTATTTTGATGTTTAGTTTTGCAGAGGACTCAAGGAGAACCCCTCCGAAGTGACTCAGGTAATTAAAAGGTGCTACTAAGCATAGAATGGTAACGACAGGTGCAGCGCTTAACCATTTAGGGCCCAGTATAATAAGAACTATCGTATCGGAAGCTGCGGCCATACCGAAACATAAGGGTATAATCAAAGAGCCAATAACCTGAAGAATGAGAATGTAGTTTGAAGCAAGTTTTTTTGTATCAGAATGAATTCGACTGAATGCTGGAAATAATACACGCGAAAGGCTTGACACGGCATTTTCAATAGGGAGATTCGAAATCATAAAGGCTCTGTTATAAAGACCGATGGAATTTCCACCCATATAACGACCGATAAGAAGTGTATCCAAATTCGATGATAAAAACTCAAGAAAGCTTATTATTGAAACTCGGCTACCATATGAATAAAGAGATCTGAATGATTCCCAATTAAATGTTGGGATACAATTGTGTCTGGCAAACAGATTGAAAAGGGCAGCAGATATAAAGCTTTGTGAAAGCGAACTACCTACAAGACTCCACGCACCAAACCCATTTCGTGCCATACCAATTCCGACAATCCCATAACCTAATAGATATGAAATTATTTCAGTTAATGCGATTGCACGAAAATCCATCTTTCTTCTGAGCAAACTATTCGCCGTCGCGGCGATACCATTGATTAAAAATGAGAGTGCCATTATTCGCACAAAGGGAACTACGGTTTCTGTTTTGTAGTAAGCCCCCGCTAACGGTGCGATAAACCAAAATAAACCAAAAAAAAGAAAACCAAGTGTTACAGAGGAGGTGAAACCAACTCTGATATCATCCGAAGATATTTCTCGTTTTTGAACCAAAGCTTGAGTAATGCCCATCTGTGAAAAGTATTGTCCAAACCTTAATATTACACCGGCCATCGCAACAACACCAAAGGCTTCGGGATTAAGAATTCTTGCCATGATGGCTGTCAGGCCGATCTGTGCGAAAGTGTTAAAGAGTGTGGAGGTATAACTCCATTTTATCCCTTTTATAGTTTTGTTTGTGAGATTTTGGGCGGACATTTTTTGCCTGTTAATCTAAAAGAGTAACCTGTTGCAATACAGGGTTTTAACAATTAAAATTGAACCTACTAATGTACCAGTCATATGCCCTCCTAATACCGCTGGCAAGATCAATCCCCGCCTTCCACCCCAGTTTTTCCATCCGGCTCACATCGAGCAGCTTTTTCATGGTCCCGTCCGGTTTGCTGGTGTCGAAGGTCAGTTCTCCGTCAAACCCCACGGTTTTTTGGATGAGTTCGGCCAGTTCCCGGATGGTGCCGTCCCGGCCTGTTCCCAGGTTGACGAAGCAGGGGGCGGGATAGGCGGTGAAATGGTCTCGGATCACGGTGTCCGGGAGGTTCATGACAAACACGCTGCCGTCGGCCATGTCGTCCACGTGGAGAAATTCACGCCGGGGGGTTCCGGTTCCCCAGATCACCACACGGTCTTTTTTCTGGATTTTCGCCTCGTGGAATTTCCGGATCAGGGCCGGGAGCACGTGGGAGGTTTCCAGGTCGAAGTTGTCGTTGGGGCCATAGAGATTGGTGGGCATCACGGCGATGAACCGGGTGCCGTACTGCCTGTTGTAAGCCTCGCACATCTTGATTCCCGCGATCTTGGCAATGGCGTAGGGCTCATTCGTGGGTTCGAGAAGGCCGGTGAGCAGATGTTCCTCTTTCATGGGCTGGGGTGCGTTTTTCGGATAGATGCACGAGGAGCCGAGAAACAGAAGGCGGTCCACCTGGTTTTCCCAGGCGGAATGGATGATGTTGCTTTGAATGACCAGGTTGTCGTGGATGAACTGGGCCGGATAGCTGTTGTTGGCATGAATCCCGCCCACTTTGGCGGCGGCGAGAAAGACGTATTCCGGCTTGCGGGTTTTGAAAAACCGGCTGACCTCGGCCTGGTTTCTGAGATCCATGGAGACCAGCTCCACGGGCAGGTGGTTCAGGTCTTCGGGACAGCGGGAGTGAAAGCTGCCCGTAAGATTTGTGTACCCTTTTTCGGCCAGGTTCCGGACGATGGCGCTGCCCACCATGCCCGAGGCTCCGGCAATGAAGATTCGGCTCGATTTATTCATTTTTTGTAAACACCTGAAAGCCTGCACGCTGGCAGAGTTCGTCTTTTTTGGCTTCTTCCAGATCACGGGCGGTCATTTCCTTCACCAGTTCCTGGAAGCTGATCCGGGGTTCCCAGCCGAGGTTCCGCTTGGCTTTGGAGGGGTCGCCCAGAAGGGTTTCCACTTCCGTGGGCCGGAAATAGCGGGGGTCGACCCGGACGATGGTTTTTCCATTGGCCACGTTGATGCCACGTTCGTCGATGCCCTGGCCTTCCCAGGCGATGGCCATGCCCAGTTCCCTGGCGCAGATTTCCACGAATTCCCGCACGGAATGCTGTTCTCCTGTGGCGATGACGTAATCGTCGGGCCGGTCCTGCTGGAGCATCAGCCACTGCATTTCCACGTAATCCCGGGCATGGCCCCAGTCCCGCAGGGCGCCCAGGTTGCCGAGGTACAGGCAGTCCTGAAGGCCTAGAAAGATGCGGCTGAGGGCCCGGGTGATTTTCCGGGTCACGAAGGTTTCGCCCCGGATGGGGGATTCGTGGTTGAAGAGAATGCCGTTGCAGCCATAGATGCCGTAGGCCTCCCGGTAATTGACGGTGATCCAGTAGGCGTAGAGCTTGGCGCAGGCGTAGGGTGACCGGGGGTAAAAGGGCGTGGTTTCGGTCTGGGGGATTTCCTGGACCATGCCGTAGAGTTCCGAGGTGGAAGCCTGGTAAAACCGTGTTTTCTTTTCCAGGCCCAGAAGGCGGATGCCTTCGAGCAGGCGCAGGGTTCCCAGGGCGTCGGCGTCGGCGGTGTATTCGGGGGCTTCAAAGGATACCTGGACATGGCTCTGGGCCGCCAGGTTGTAAACTTCGTCGGGCTGGACCTGCTGGAGAATCCGGATCAGGTTGGTGGCGTCGGTGAGATCCCCGTAATGGAGGATCATTTTCTTTTCCACGTCGTGGGGGTCGCTGTACAGATGGTCGATGCGGTCCGTGTTGAACAAGGATGCGCGGCGTTTGATGCCGTGGACTTCGTAGCCTTTGGAAAGAAGGAGTTCGGCGAGGTAGGCTCCGTCTTGTCCGGTGATGCCGGTGATCAGTGCTTTTTTCATGGGATGTCTTTTTTGTGTCGGGTGGTGTTGGGTTTTATTTTGGGATCGCCGGGTTGAACCCGGCATGGGTGCCGAGTGCAACTCGGCGTTCCTGGTTATTGCGTTCCGAGGCCGGAGCCTCGGAACGAGGTGTGGTGTTGCTGGTATTTTGGGGCCGAGGGGTGCTCGGCGGTTTTGATGTGGATGGGGGCCATTTTGTCGGGTTTGGAGAACCCGACCTACGATGGTGAGTCGCGGGTTGGGGTTTATTTTGGGATCGCCGGGTTGAACCCGGGGTGGGTGCCGAGTGCAACTCGGCGTTCCTGGTCAGGAAGCCTTCATCAGGAGTTTGGCCCAGAACATGCCCAGATCCATGACAAAGAAGTGGAAGGCCAGGAGCCCGCAGGCGGCGGCGATGAGGATGCCGATCAGGACACGGTGGTGTTTGGTCTGCTGGCCCGTGAGGTCGAACATGGTGGTGATGGCCGGGATCTCTCCGAGCACGGGGATCTGGGTGGTCCGGGTCAGGGCCGAGGGGCTGTGGATGGCGTCGTCGAGGAATTCGGTGACGGCGGCAAAGCCGATGCCCACGCCTGTGGCGAGGACGATGCCGATCATCACGATGGCCAGACGGTTGGGCTTGAAGGGACGTTCGGGCAGGCGGGGCGGTTCGATGAGGGTGAAGCGTTCGCCTTTCTGGTCTTTTTCAAGGCCGCTGGCCACTTTGGCGTCCATGGTTTTCTGGGTCAGGTCGTTCAGCTTGCTTTCCAGGTTGGCCTGCTCGGCCAGCATGTCTTTGTACTGGCCTTCGATCTGGGCTGAGGAGCCGATCCGGGATTCGTACTGCTGCTTTTTGGTCTTGATGTCGTTGAGCTGCCGTTTCACCGAGTCGATTTCCGAGCGCAGGCTGGAAAGCTGGGACGACAGGGTGATGTAGGCCGGGTTGTCGGGGCGCTGGCGTTTGCTTCCGGCGGGTTTCACGGCTTCAAGCTGGCGGGTCAGTCGTTCGATTTCCGCTTTGGTGTTGATCACGTCGGGGTACTGGTCGCTGAACTTGGTTTTCAGGTTCACGAGCTGGACTTTCAGTTCTTCCAGGCGTCTCTGGTCGCTGTTGAACTCCAGGTTTGGGGATGTCATGGCCAGCTGGGAGGACAGGTACTTTTCTTTTTCCGTGAGGATCTTGAGCTGTTCCACCAGGTTTTCGCTGTTCTTTTCGGCGGAGGCGATGAACTGCATGTTCACGTTGGCAAATTCGGGCAACCGCATCATGTTGCGTTCTTTGAAGGAGGATATTCTGGCCTGGACAGAGCGGAGTTCGGTTTTGACCTTGTTCATTTCATCTTCGAGAAACTGGGTGGTTTCCTCGGATTTCTTGGTCCGCTCCTTGAGGTTTTCCTCCAGGAACAGGGAGGCCAGGGCGTTGGTGGTGGCCAGGACTTTGGCAGGGCTTTGGCCTTCGTAGCTGAGCTGGAAGGCGATCATGGCGGTGGTGGGTCTGCCGGTCCGGCGGTCCATGACTTCGGCGCTGATGGTGGACACCTGGATGTTCTTCCGCATGATGGCCACGATTTCCTCGGAGGTTTTTTTGTCCCGAAGTTCGGTGTAAAGGTCCTGTTTGTTGATCAGTGAAAGGAGGTTCACGTGGCCCATGATCCGCTGTTTGATGACTTCGAGGCGCTGTTCGGCAAAGCTGGTGACGGTGGTCATGACGAAATCCTGGGGGATTTCCTGTTCCTCGATGAGGATGGTGGCCGAGGACCGGTAATACGCGGGCAGGCGCAGGGCCACGATGACGGAGACAAGGATGATGGCCAGGGCCGGAAGGATCAGGGCCTTTTTGCGCCGTTTGAGAATGGGCAGGATGTCTTTGGGTTCGATGGGTGCTTTGTTCAACGTGAAACCTCGCGGGTTTGGTTCGGTTTTAGTATGACGGTATGTTTAGCATGGTTGGATCGGATGATCCAGGGTTTCGTTTCCGGGGGTGTGTGTTTGGGAGCGCCGGGTTGCACCCGGCACAGGGGCCGAGTGCAACTCGGCGTTCCATGTGGTGAATTTTAAGGGTTTGCTTCACGCTCCGGCATGGATTCCGGGTCGGGAAAATACTCCCGTTCGGAATGACGGGGGCGGAACACGTTGAGTTCGCCAGACGGTTTTATATGGATGGGGGCATTTGTCGGGTTTGGAGAACCCGACCTACGAT
>Ga0075012_10002670_pt1 | contig 17401 bp, 23 predicted proteins | sample All_14_2_FD_71474 | JGI IMG/M metagenome (GOLD analysis project Ga0075012, IMG submission 71474) | Freshwater microbial communities in response to fracking from Pennsylvania, USA - Allegheny Zone_MetaG_DW_15 | ecosystem: Environmental > Aquatic > Deep subsurface > Groundwater > Drilled... | reverse complement strand
ATATTGTTGAAAATATCTCAAAAAGAAGGAATCTTACCAAAATAAAATATTTAATACCATTCTTAAAAAAAGATTATCTATTGAATGAAATGTCTCTGCAAGATATGTCAAATAAATATAAGATAGATATAGATGATATAAAAATATTGTTAAAAAATATAATCGCCGATCATAGATCAAAACCAGAAACGACATTATTTGATATATTGTCTTCTATATTTAAAAACGCCAAGATAGAAGAGCAAACCGCTATTAAGAATTTGAGATTTGATTTTTATATTCCATCTATGAGATTAGCCATAGAATATGACGGAGAGTTTCACCATAATCAAAATAATTGGGTTCATGGCGAGGGGGCAGGCGGACAATATAATTATGAACAATCCGTAAGGAATGATAAAACCAAAGATGCTTTGGCTAAAGAAAATTATATATACGTAATAAGAATAAAGAATAAAAAACAATTAACTGAACAATCAGTTAGGAGAATAATTGATGAAAATTTTCCAGAAATTCTTGATAACCTGGATAAGCACAATGCAAAAGATAGGTTTGACGAATCGAATATCTAAGGGAAACGGCAGAGATAGCACACCTTCTTCACTTAGGAGAAAGGGGCACACTCTTCTTAAGCCCACCGACAGTCAAAAGAATGCTATATTTACAGCTATGCTTAAAAAAATGAAGATAGCCAACTGGGACATAGATGACGTAAGCGACACCTATGATAATTATATAAGCGATAATTATTGGCCAGAAAGACCCCTTGATATTATAGATACTATAGTAGTGGGTTCTAATAATAGCGACAATTGGGATGTCGGAGACCAATTTGACTTCGATACATCTGATAATAACGATGTAACCCCAGGAAAGCCTTTAAATGGCATATCATGGCATATATTTATAAACGAGAATGGTATGGTTAAATATAGTAATCTATATAAACATATTCTGCCTCATACACCATTCGGCAACACTAGATCTATAGGCATAGGAATGCAATATCTTATAACAAATAATGATACTCCTCCTGCAAAAAGGATGCTTATAGTATTAGAGCGCACATTGGTTTTATTATGTTTACAATTTAAACTTAATCCATATAAAGCAATTAAAACACAAAGCGAGATAACAACTCCGCTATTTAAGAGATTGTTTTATTCTTTCGCTACCGGACATAAGAAAACAGCTACTATTTCACCTGGCCCTCTTGTTCCAATACAAGCTATCATAGAACAAGTCGCAATAAAGATGCAGACAAAATTAAAATATGCTGGATTATATCATGGACCAATAGATGGAGCGTTCAACGAAGAAACAAAAAGAGCACTAAATTTATTCCATTCTGAATCTATAGAATTACTATATGTAAGAAGTAAAAATCAATTAAATAGAGAGAGGATTAGATAGTGGAAATAGGTCCAAAACAGAAAAAGGTAGTAGACAAGATAGCTCAAGTATTCTACAATCTAGAAATATTTAAAAAGATTATGTGGTATTTTGATGATAAAGAATATAAAATAATGTTATATGTAATGCCAGTGGTAGTATACGAAGATATGGTAATTGATGTACCAGACGAAGAGATAAAAGACTTCGGCTTCGTATGCCCGTTGCCAGCAGAAGAAGACATAAGAGACGAAGCTTTTCTTAATTATAAATCTACGGAAATCGTTAAGAGTCTATTGGCAGCATATATAAGCGGTAATGATAATAGAGTCATTAAAATAGTAAACTCTACCAATAAAGAGGAGAATTAACTATGGCTTCTATGAAAGCGCGCAAGGGCAATCCGATGGAATTTAATACTGCATATTCCTTATTGCAATCTGGATATATCGTTGAGCGTAGCGATATGAATGTCGCTGGTGTAGATCTGGTTGTAAAAAATAAATCTATGGAGACGCTATACTATGTAGAATGCAAACATCATAAAGGTTTTAGTTGGAATGAGCTAATTAAATATTTCAATAAGACGAAGAAACATTGCACAGGTTCTATAAAGCCGATGTTAATATTTAGAGCAAATAATCAACCCGTATTGATTATGTTGGAGCAAGGCGACTCTAAAGTGGTTCTTGAATACAATGATTTTTTTATGACGGCTTGGAGCAAGCGTCCTACTGGATATAAACTATGGAAGAATAATGAATCAAGCGAGAATTAATGAAATCAAAAATGACATAAATGCCATATATACGCCAGACATCACAGCAGAAAAACTATATTTGACAAATAAGGGATATGTAGAATTTATATCTAATATATTATTATTAGAGAAAAATATCTATCCTTATACCGGCAGATATTTTAATATACTTGCCTACGCGAAGCGAGACGACAGACCTATGGCTAAAGTTGAATGCATGGAATTTATAAAAGATATATATAACCATATAGATTATAGATCTGCAAAAGCGGATATATTTCTGGCTATGCATAAAACTTTATTACAATATAAACGTCTAAATAAAAAAAACAGAGTAAGTCCTTTTAAATTCATAACGATATATATACAATATAATTTTAGAGACATACTCATAGGATTGTGGAATCAAAAGAAAAAAGCTGATAGTTTAATAGCAACAGGAGACGGTGATGTATCGATTGAATTTAATTATTCTCTTGGTCACATAGATGATTTAATTTCAAATAGATACGAATCCTATATACATTGGCTTAATAAGGGTTTAAATATTCCATTAAGCAAAATATCTAAGAAACTAAAGATAAGGTATCCAGATTTAATTAATTATTTATCAAAACACAAAGAGATTAAATATGAGTAATGCTCCTGATATTAATGTGTCTGATTTCATTATGGATCTTGGATACTTAGAATTAGATGACATTGTTGGTCAAGATGAAGCCATAGACGAACTAAAAAATATAGTTGACGCCATAGAAAATAAAGATATATATGCTATGTGGGGATACAATATACCAAGGGGAATATTACTTTTAGGTGGCCCTGGCACCGGCAAGACAGCTACGGTGAGGGCGTTGGCCAAAAGGCTCGAGAATACGGTTACTCTTATGGAGTTAAGATACTTAGATATAGCGAGCAAATGGGTAGACATGCCGATAGAACAGTTGCGTAATTTCTTTGCTTTAGCTGAAGAAGAAAGCAAAAATAAACATGTATTAATATTTATAGATGAAATCGACGCCATGATACCAAATAGAGAAGACCAATTACACGAGACATCTATGAAAAGAGTAAATGTATTTCTGGAATGGATGGATGGCGGATTCAATATACTAAAGAATATAACAATAATAGGCGCGACCAACAGAAAAGAAGGCATAGATAAAGCTGCTTTGCGCCCTGGTAGATTTGGCAAGATAATAGAATATAAAGATCTATGCAAAAAAGATATAATACATGGTATAAAAATACATTTTTCTAAAAGGAAAATAGATAGCGGACTAATATTAGATATAGACTGGAGCGAAGTAGAGTCTTCGACCACTGTGAAATCTATGACTGGGGCCGATCTACCAGAAATTATAGATAAAATATTGTCTATAAAAGTAAAAGAACATATATCTATGATCAGAAATAATATAGACGACAAACCAACTATATCCACTAAAGATTTTATAAATATAATTAACTCATATAAAACCAATACAAATAATAAAATTAAAATAGGATACCAACAACATGGATTATCAAGCTCTGTCTAGTTTTCATTTTTGGAAATATCTAGACGATGCATTAGTTAGAGATAAATATTCTGGTGAACGTCGAGAAAGCTTGTACCCATCTGAGTCTTCTTGCGTATATGTAGATCCAAAAACAAAGAAAGCTAGGATAATAGGTGGATGTCTAAGAAAATCATGGTATAGATTGCTTAAATTCAAACAGTCTAATCCAGCAAGTACAAAAAGTCAGTATATCTTTGAGTTTGGTAGAATGGTAGAGAATTTTATTACAGATCTTACCAAAGTCGCTAAGGTCTACGACAATAATAGTGTGAAATTTTGGGATCGCTCTTCCTCTGTCTCTGGAGAGATCGACATAACTGTCAAACATCCAGACAACAATAAATATATCTTCATAGAATGTAAGTCTACCTACGGTGGTATGATGAGAAATGGTTATGAAGCAGGCAAGGCGCGTGACCTATTTGATCACTATAAAGGCGCTGGAAGAAATAGAGTATTCGTTAAAGGTAAACCAAAATATGAACACGTATTACAATTAGCAACCTATTTATATACACATAAAGAAGACCCAGATCTATTAGGTGGTAAGTTAGTATACTTTCTGCGCGATAACTGTAGTCGTTCGGAGCATGACGTGCATTTAGTAGAAGAAAGTGGCAAATATAGGGTGGCTATTAACGGAGAGATTGACAAAGGATTCTTCGTAGAAGACATCTATACTAGATATGCCGAACTAGCCGAAAAAGTAAATCAGGACATAAAGATGATGAGAGAGGGCGTAGCTAAAGAACAACTAACGCCACCAGATAGAGATTATACAATTGAATATTCTGCAGATGAAATAGAAGAACGCGTAGCAGATGGGAGAATAAGCGCTAGGATGTATAAATCTTGGCAAGATGGTAAAAGTTTTCCATCTGATTGGCAATGTAGTTATTGTAGTTTCAAAGATTTATGTTGGGGCAACAGAGCTAAACAGCAGTCCGAAGAAGACGAAGAAGATTAATAATAATTTAAGGATATAATATGTTATTAAAGATGGCAGTAAAGCCTAATAGCGACTTTGATTGGAGCTGGACTTTTATACCAGCACCATATGGAGTAAATTATTCAAGTAAAGTAGTAGTGCATCCAGACAATATACCAAATCCAGATTCGCCAACTGGATATGAAATGGTTAGAGAAGTAGAGATACGCGTATGGCACGATCCAAATTTAGAGCCATCAGTATTCGCAACACGAGATACAGCATTTTTAATTAATGAAAACGGCGGAACAATAGAGAGGATAAATTAATATGGATAAAATAGCAGAAATGATAGCTATATTTATGAATATGATATTAAATGGGATAGCCAATATCAGAGACTTTATCTTAGCGCTCATGGGCAGAATAGAGTATCAAGGAGTAATAGCGTAATGAATAGTCAACCAATTATAATTGGAGCGGGTCACAGAGCCAGACAAGGCAAAGATTATGCTTGTAGTTATTTACAAAACATATATCCAAACACTTATTTATTGCATTGGGCCGACTCTTTATATGAAGAAGTTACAAATAAAGATAGAGAAAATCTATTGATAGAATATCAAATTCCAGAGAATATATATAAAATATATAATGGAAAAAGTTTCGACTACTGTACGCCAGAAGAAGTTCCAGAACTACACCATTTATTTGCCGAGAGAAATATAACTGAATACGCCGGCATGGATGAAAAAGACTCTCCAATGTTACAGTGGTGGGGAACAAATTATCGCAGACATAAATATGGAGAAGATTATTGGGTAAATAGAACTATAGATAAGATAGAAGAAATATCTAAGTCTCACCACTCAAATCTATGGGGGCGCCCAGTAGTACTTATTGCAGATACTAGATTTCCCAATGAATTAGCCGCTATAAAATTAATGAACGGATACTATATAGAATTAGAAAGATGGGAAAACGGTGAAAGATACTATGCAAAAGATAGAGATCCAAATCATCCTAGCGAATGCTCTCTTGATAACTGTTTTTACGATTATCTAATATCTGCAGAATCTGGACAAACTAATTTAATAGAAGATGCTATAGAGGAGATTTTTCATGACATTCTTGCTAAGGCTAATCCTGCGTCGGTTGGAAAAGCTACTTATTTTTCTTCGGAGGAAGATTAATTATGCGCCGAAGGAAGATCCTTCAGTACAGATAATTATACCAAGAGAAGATTTTTACGAAGTATTTAATAAACAATATCTTAAGGATACACAAGGAAAACAATGAAAGTATTTGTATATGGCACTCTTAAAAAAGGCTATATGAATAATTATTTATTAGCAGATGCCACCTATATAGATGACGCAGTAACCAAAGGTAATAAATGGGGGATGGACAATTACATATATTATCCGGCGGTATTCCCAGATACGTCTCGTACAGCAGGTTATATCTATGGAGAAATATGGGAAATAGATAAATCTATATTGTCTAATTTAGATAGATTAGAAGGATATCCGTCTTTTTATACTAGGAGTATTATAAAAGTCGTAGACACAGATGGCAAAGAGCACGAAGCTATAATGTATCACTATGCTCACAAACCAGCTAACTCTATACCACAACTACCTAATGAAGATGGTGTGATAGAATGGAATAGATAATAATATAAAAGGTTATACGATGGAATATATAATAACTACTGATACACACTTTGAACATAAAAATATTTTAGAATTCGCCGAAAGACCTATGGGTTTTGAACAATTTATACTTAACAATTTGGAAAGGCATGCAAATAATTCAAATATCCTAATACATCTTGGTGATATATCATGGAAAAACGATAGATTTTGGAATAGGCAGTTGACATCTATGCCATTTAATAAAAAATGGTTAATAAGAGGAAACCACGATAAAAAATCTAACGAATGGTATCTAATGAACGGATGGGATTTCGTAGGTGAATATCTAGAAATAAATAATAATGGCAAAATTGTTTCATTTAGTCATAAACCAAGAGAGATTCCATTAGGCAACATTAATATACATGGTCATTTTCACAATGTTTCCATGGAGAGAATAAAGAAAATCGAACCCGAACTATATGACATATATAATACGCCAAATCATATTCTTTTATATCTAGAACACGATTACGAGCCATTTAAACTATCACACTTAATAAATGGAATACAAAATGGAAATAGATGAGGTAAGAAAACAGGCGATCAGAATAACAGATAGATTCTATAAAAATCTTAATATAACAGATATGTCTCAATGGGACGGATTATCTATAGATATAGAAGCAACCATCAGACGTTTTGCCAATAATAATACGTCGATAGATATAGAAAATAATTCTATTGGTGGCCTAACAGAATTAGAAAAGAAGGAATTAGAACTAGTCTGGAATAAGAATACTGATTATGGCAATGAGAGAATGACCTATGATAAATATTTAGATGCTGGATTAGAAATTATGACTATGGCCTATCTTACTGGCAAAAATGCAAAATAATAAAATAGGAAAGAAAAAATGACAAAAATAAATGTTTATATGCAAGATGGCAGGGTATTCAACTATGACGTGGCTAATCCGACAAAAGCAAGAGAACATGCGCATAGAATAATAACCCTTGGATGGAGAAATGTAACCGACGGGATTATGGAATATTACCCAGTACATCAAATATTAAAAGTGACATTTGAAGATCCAAAAGATATTTTAGCAGTAAAATATGAAGGACGGTAATCAAGATATAAATATGCCCCGACATTAAGTCGGGGTAATATTTATTGATTTTCTAAGTCTAATACTCTCGCCTTGAGACTATCTATCTCAGCTTGCAAAGCCTCTATGTATTGATCTCTCTCGGCCGTCCTCTGTGTATCTAATCTTTTGAAAGTTAAATTTGGCACATATGCAACAGGCATACCATCTATCACACTTTGGAAATCTTCAAACAGAGTCTCTAAAACTGTTAATCTTTCATTAGTTGTAGCCATTTATATTCTCCTTAAAATATCCCAAATTTTAATATACCTATATTATAATATATACTATTTTTATTTAAGCTATTTATATAATTAATCCCCACATACCCTCCATAATATCCACTCTTTACACCAGCCGTAGCGCCAATTCCTTGGACATTTAACAAATCCTGAAACATAATAGTTCCACCATAGAAATATTCCCATTTAACTGGGAACGGCACAACTTGTATATCTATCTGCGAAGGCTTAAGATATTTACTATTTGTATTGACATCTATGAAATAAGTTCCATCTTTATTGAAATTGACCGATGCATCTATTCTCATTTTAAGTTCAAGATTTTGTATAAATAATTGCCATGGAGATTTTGTTTGAAACCATCCGGCTAAGATTAGTTCATTTGGCACGATAAAATTAAATGTTCTATCTGTAGTGTCTGTTGGTCCGTCGTTTGTATTAACATATATAACCGTCGGCGGCAAAGTCTTAATAGAATCGAATCTAGCTTTCCATGAAAATGCCATCTCTGTATATACACTAGTCTCTCTTTTTGAATCTTTAAGTAATTTAGCCAATTCTTTATTGTTTATATTAATCTTAGTTAATTCAATAGCTTGTTTTTCATATGTATTCTTAGCTACTTGTTCTAATTTCTTAGCTTTAGCTGTCTCATTGCGCCAGTTAAGTATCTCTTTGTCTTTCTCCAGTAGAAGATAGTACATATAGCCAAACATAGATAATACAATTACCATAGGAATAACTATTTTCCAGTGTTTAATAATAAATGGAAATATAGTTTTGCTAAATAAATTTCCCAATATGTTTAATATAGGATTAATAAAACCGCCGAGCATGCTTAATAAACTTCCCATAACTATCCCTTTTTATATATAACTGGTACTTTCCATTTTATACGGAAATATGCAGTTTTTAATATTGTCCTAGTCCTTATATATACGCCATCTCCATCCGACTGACTGCCGCTCTTGCCACTAGATGTGTTTCCTTCTACAGTTTTACCTTTGGTGTAATCCCAGTCTTCTATAGCCATAGCCCAATGCCCAGTGCTTAAATTACCATTTTGCCATATTAAGATGTCGCCTTGTCGTACTCTATTCTTTCTGTCGAATATTCTGCCAACCTCTACGGTATTTTTATCTTTTTTGAATGCTTGGGCAAGACCAGATCTTATAGTTGGAGAAAGTATCGTAGATATCTTATTTGCTTCTGTTAATGTAAACGAACCATAAGCGGCACACCAAGAATCACCTTTGCGTCTACCTACAGATTTAAGAAACATTTCTACTTCTTTCCCGTCATTATGTCCGGTGGCTTCTTTTACTCCTACATATGACAAACCTATTTTAACATGTGTTGGAGTAGTGTCTTTTATTGTAACAATTGGTATCTCTGCCAATGGCAATTCTGCTGGCTTAGCTGTAGATGAATCTTTGGTAGTCGCCGATGATATTGGCGCTTGTATCTCTGGCAATTGATTTGCGTCTTTGTTTTTATCGGTAGAGCAATTAACCAAGAACAGCGAGAGTAACAGCACTGACGATAAGCGCGCCAGATAAGAAAAGTAAACCATGTGCGATATTCCTATTTTTGATTTCAATCTGAGTGTCCAACTTCGGCAAAAAGAATACATCCCATGCTTTCAAAATACCTAAGTCTACACCAGTTATAAATACTATCAATCCTATATTAGAGTAGTCTGGGGCTACGCGTAATAACAACATAAAAAAAGCAAACCCACCCAATAACAATAAATATAAGAATTTATTGACTGTTTGACCGAGATGATCTCCAATTGTTTTTCTACTCTTCTTAAATCCACGTATCATATTCCTCTTAAATTTTAAACTTTTCCTTTTAATTTTATCTACTTCTTTTTTAGTGAGTGTCCTCTTACGGTTGCTGCTAACTACTTTCTTCTTAGGTAAAATCTTACCAAGCATATTCTTAATAAATTTCAACATAATTGTATTCCTTATCTTATAAATAATGTAAATATATATCCAGCCTGCATGCTAATATAACCTGCTGGTATTTTTATATCTTGTTTCTTTTCAAATAAATATATGATAAAACCTATAACTAAAGGTATTAATCCGCCTATAGCTCCCCACATTCCAGATTTAACTTTTAGCATAGCTATTTCTATATCTTGTTGATTTTGTTTTTCTAAAATTTTCTGCAACAATTCTTTATGATCTTCTTGAGTCTTTAAGACTAACTGTGAGTATTCGGTCCAAGTGTTGTTTCCCATATTATTACAGGCGCTCCTTTATCGCAATAAAGTAATTGATCTTGCCATTGGCAATAGGAGTAATAGTAGTGTGATCAGTCACTAACTCCCCACTTTTTTTCTTATTTATTATATCCCCTGACCAAATCTTCCCAGAAATTATTGTATCCCACATCTGTTTGTAAAAATCAGCATCATGTATATTGCTTTTTAATATCCTTGGATTTTTACCTATAACCTCTTCTATGTCGTATCCCATATTATCACAAAAAGCCTTATTAACAAATACTATATTGCCATTTGAATCTGTTATGACTATAGAATTGACCGCTGAGTTTAAAGCTGCTGTTTGAAGCTTCATTGTTTCTTTATATGCCATTTCTTCTGTTATGTCATATGCACTACCAAATATTTGTCTAACAGAACCATCTTCATTTCTAGAGAACACGCATTCCCTTAGGTGTATCCATGCATATCGTCCATTCTCATGGAGAATTCTAACATCATATTCTAATATTTCGCCATCTTTCATCGTCTGATATTTGGGCAATATAGCATTAGTATAGTTATAGTAATCGTCTTCGTGAAATAAATCCTTTATAAGCGTGGCGCCGCGCAACTGTAGATCTGTTGGCGTATATCCCAACATATTATATATCTTGTTATTAGACCATATATTTTTCTTAAGTTCCAAATCATAAATATAGAAATTATCTGGCGTAACATTTATAATGGTTTTAGCAAAGAAATAATCATGTAGCAGATTGTCCTCTTCGCGTTCCATTTTTTCTATCAGTTTGCGCATTTCACCTTGGCGCTTGTTTATGTTCTGTATTTTTTCTTCTATTAGAATAGTAGTTTCGCTCTTCTTATTATAGAAAAAATTAATTAATTTAGTTAATATTAGATTAAGCATCATTCCCTCTGATCTTATCTGAATCCATTAGATTTTCTATTGTAACTGGCATAGGACATTCTAGCAATTTTATATCCAGTAATTCTTCGTATATCCACAATATATAATCTAAAAAATGTAGCCGTTGACGGAAGCTGGGTTTAATCTTGCCAGTTATTATATCAGACATATGCTCATTCAGTTTCTTTTTCTTTTGCCAAGTAGTATCTTCTAGCGGTTTAATTACAATATGGTTATTATCGGCCGTTACGTCATCTATTCTAACTAATTTTATTTCCCACATGTCTGCCGATATTCCTATATTTTTATCATATATCATTATAGGAGTTCCAGAATTAATATTGTCTTTATATATGATGAGTATATCACCTTTTTGCATATGTGAATCCTATTATATTATTTCAGATAACCCAGTTTGCTTAGTTCCAGTATATGCATTTGCGGCACAATTGGTAACGCAATTTATTGATGTAAAACCACCGGTTGTATCGTTTACTATTATATCTCCAGTGCCAGTGCCGTTTTTCAACACGCAATTATACAAGTTTAGATAATTGCTAGCAGTTTTGAATAATGGCAAAGAACCCGTTCGAGCAACGTAACTATTGTGTATATTGCAAACAGAATAATTGCGAACAGCATGACCATTTGTAGAACCAGTTATTTCAAAGAATGGAGAGTATATATTAACAGTACCATCGTTTATTAGTATGGCATTTGAAGAAACGCCTATCAGAGCGTCATTTTTATATAATTTACCATGTAGATAAGATACAGAGCTTCCGCCAGATATGGCAGACTTCAGTAATCCCATTCCTTTTTTGGCTATTATATCATTGTGAGCGTGGAATTCACACGTCCCATTGCCGGCTATTGACACAAGAAATTGAGAGGTCGATGTTTCTATGGCGTCGTTTCTTATTATTCCATAGACATGGACTATGCCACGTTTAACAGTAATACTGCCGCCTAGATTGCCGGCTGTCTCAGAATAACTAAAGTTATTAATATTACCATACATATTAACAGTTGGGGCATTTGTTCCAGAGCCTATATCAAAAGTCGGAGAGACTCCGTCTTCGGTCGTGTGCCATACATCTGAATATATGTCGACGACTCCTTGGTCTATCTTTACCGCAGAAGCAACAACAGAAGATGTTATTGTTGCGTTTCTACCAAAAGTAATATTGCTACTGGCATTTGTAATATGAACGGCATAATCATTAGATGTCTGCACTATAGGAATGTCTATATATGCATTTCTATATCTAGCAGAACTATCACATATTACCTTACCGGATATATAGGTGTTTTTAGGATCCAGAGCTACTATAGCTATATTGCCAGTATCTATATCATTATGAACAAAAGTTAGCCCACCGGTATAAACTCCTGGATAAACAATGACTAAACCAGATAGTTGTGCGCCAGATGCTAATAAATAGTTTACGGCAGCTTGTATAGTTTCAAAGAATGGACCACTACTTGGTTTATTTTGCCAAGCAGGAGAAACATATACTGTGTTTGCATTTGTATACACTCCCGAGCCTGCACTTGTTCCATTTATAGAATCCAATATCGATTTATATTGCGCAGAAGATATAAGCCCGCCGCTTACGGCAGAGGAGTCAGTATTATTATTAACCAATGGAAAGACAAGTTTGCGATTGACATTGTCGTATGTTGGTTTGTCGTAGCTAGCCACATTACTTATTTCAGTGCTGTTTTCATCTATAAGACTGGAGTCGCCTATAATTTTTCCGCCGGCATCCGTTATGTTATTGCCCCCAGCATTTGTTTTCATAGCCTCTAGTGCGATTCCAAGTGTATCCTGGTTGCTATTATCAACTTTTTTTATCCTTGCATTACCATCTTCGTCAATCCAAAAAATATGATAAGATGGACTAGTAAAATTAGGTGTAGTATTTCCGATCAATAAATTAGGAGTCTGCACCACTGGATAAGAAGCAGAGTAGTAGACCCAAGACATTGGTGCTCCAGCATGCATAGCAACGCTACCAGTAACGTCAGTAGTAGATTGTGAAAATGGTTCTATTGTATATGTGACTTGTACATATCTATATACTTGGAATGCATTATTGTCTGCGGTTTTCTTTATGCTAAATTCTATAGGCGTAGTATTTGTTATATTTCCGCTCTTAAGTAAATATTTCTCGAAGAAAGCTACTATATAACCAGATGATTCACTATCCGACACTTCTACTTTGGCTGTGATTAGACCAGTGCCAGAAGCAGCCGAATCATATGCTAGCTGATGTCTAATTTTCACCAACCCATCTATTACAGAAGAAGAGGCGGATGCTCCAAGATCGAAACGATATGTGGCTACTTTGCCGTTGCCAGAATCATCTATGTCACTTGCTAAAATCATACAATTATTATATGTCGTAGGATCTTTAGGACTAGTGGCTGTATATGGAGCTATCGGAGTAGTAGGTATAGTTTTTAATTCATAACCAACTAACCCATTTTTTACCCAAAGAGCTACTTGCGCATTGTTAAATAGCATTAATAATTCAGTCGTATCTACAATAAATTTATTTACATCATTGCCAAGGTTTATGCTAGCCTGTTTTATCTTGTTTCCGTTTCCCTTGTTATCAAATACTTCAAATCCACTAGGAGACATAAAAGAAACCGGATATTCGGCTGTACCATTTTTCATCCATAATATAGGTTGCCAGTCACCATCTTGATATATCATCTCAAATGCAGCGAAAGTATTTCCGTCTACATCGGCGAATCCCATTCTTACCTTTTCACTGTTTACCTCTTCCATATATGCATAGGCGGAAGCTGTTTCGTCGGCTGTAGTTATCCTTTTGATTATGGCAGTTTTATCATCGCTTTCTAAATGTAGTGCGCTTTGCACTATAGCTAATGCTTCATTATATTTTGTACTTATATATGTAAAACCAGTGGCATCGGCATATGTCCATATGCTATTATCTGAATCCCACGTGGCAGTTCCTAATAAATATTGGAAACTATATCCAGTAGGAAGAGTAGGTTCGCCCTCGTTTTCCACGATAATTTGTAATACTGGAGCCAGCTTTATTCTAGTCGAAGTAGGTATAAATTGCTTAGTAGATGGATCTTGTAGCGCTATGGGATCGTCTGGAAATGATTCCGCGTGCTCAGAATAATCTATCTCATCAAATTTTAATGCAACATAAATATTAAACGAATCGCCAGCATCTAATACTTGTTCGCTCAATACATTGCTCATTGAGAGTCTATATCCATCTATATACCATACCCCAGTCGCGTTGACATATTTATCTGGGCCGTCAGTATACGTAGAAAATGAAGTGGCGGACGTTCTACAATTGCCGATGATTTCCTTAAAAAATGCTACAGTTTTATATCTCAATAGATTTTCTATATCATGAAAATCTTTTGGATTTTTTGGCGCATTCTTTATGATATTAACGAATTCATATTGTGCAGCAGGCACAATACTATCTGGATTAAATAAAAATTCACTCATTTTTTTACCTCATTAAAACGTTAATACTGGATGCCATAGATATCCCCAGATTGAAGATACGGGCGTGATGGTTATGGTTTTATTAGTGGAATTAACAGATATAGTCATATCAGACGCTTTAGTCACAGTAGAGCCAGATTTAGTAAAGAATATAGGCTCGAACATACAGTCGGTATATGGCCACGAATATGTTTGTGGCGTAGATATAGGAGATGTGATGCTACCCACTTTGACGCCTTCGCGTAAGCCGTTTTCCATATTAGCCAATATCTGCATCATCAACAACATTGATTGATATATGGAGAGTGGCTTTGAGTTATCCGAATCATAGAATATGCCGCCATCCTTAGATGTAGAAGCGGCGGAATCAATAGCTATAGTCGTACCGTCTAGCGAATCTGTTTCTGGATCAACATCAGAAGGAAGAGTGGACATAAAATCCACCACATTATTGACAACATCTTGTAGCTGTGCTATATCTTCGGCGACTGCGGATGTGAAACCATTTAGTTCATCAGAGTCTATTGGGCTTCTCTTTGGTATATTTAGCGGAAAAGTAGATATGTTAAATTGTTTTAAATCCATCTTATTATTCCTTTATATAACTTTTATTTGCATATCATATAATTTAGACGTGTTTATATTATCTGAGTTAAATTTGGCCATTAGTTGCAGTTTAGTAGGCAAAGAATTTAAATCATTAGAGTCTATGTCGTATTTTATCACCAAAAATTTCTCAGTCAATATATTGATAGAATCATTTTTAAAAATTGCGGTAGGAGCTCCACCTATATTCACAAAAGTGAATTTATTTAAATCGTTATCCTCTACTATATTTATATATAGTTCAGGAGATATAAAAGACGACAGATGGGTGCCTATATATATATTGTCTATGGATAGCAAGTATGCCGTATAATTATCTATTCCGTCGTTTACATTGAACTTGAAATTATATACGCCTTTATTTAGCGTGGTCTTATTATCTATAAATTCTGAATCTATATATCCTTTGCATACAGAGAAATCTATCGCAACGCCATCTTGCGCTACCGCTATCCAGCACTCTCCAATATTATCGCTTACTTTGCAGCTACCAAGATTTCTTAATAACTTGGGTTGTATTACAGATATGAAATTTAAACTGTCTTCAGTATAGTTAGTAGCATAGTTATAACCATATATATATGGATGAGTTACATCTAAGTCAGATCCGAAATCTACGTTGCCATCAGTCTGATCTAGGAAAATTTGCGCCGGACTAGACAATACATCAATTATCGTCCCAGTGCCGTCTATGGAATTATATGGAGATATTGGCGCCCAAGCCGACCAAACACTATTGCTATACCAGGAAACAAAATAGTCTATAGACGAATTTTCCGCATCAGTCTGATTGGTTGTAAGCATTATATTTGAAAATGGGGTATTGGATATTACTTCTTCTGTAGTTAATATAGACTTACTCGCATATGTGAAATATGATAATTGTAAATTTGAGCCTACTATTTTATAATATTTGCCAACAGTGGAAGTATTATCTATGGATAGGTTTTTGTCTGTTTTAAAAAATAACAATATATTATTCGTAGATATAGTATCGAAGGATACGTCGGCGGCGCCATTATATATCGCATAATCTTTAACTATTTTATATATTCCGTCTACCAGCGCCATAACTTTTATATATGCACCGTTGATGTTCTCTATGGTGAGATTTATTTTATTAACATATGTTTGCTCGGTCAATAATATAGATAATTTAACTTCTATATTATTAGAAAAGCCGACTGGCATATTGTATTCTGCAATCCATTTCCCTCCAGAGAATAACAAGCTCTCTGGTTGATTGGCAATTGGACTACCAAAATTAATATATCCTTGTGTAACTGAAGCCTGCGAGATAGATAGTATTTTTGAATTATCTACTATTCTTGTAATATCATATATTCTTTTACTAGATACGCATCCAGTGTTAAAATCTATATTTGCATCAGAATTATCTGGATCGATATTGTCTCCATTCGTAAAACTATCAGATAAAACGACATTAACGCCAACCGTGCTTTTAGCCAATTCTATTTGTCTTATATCAGAATACAATAGTTTTATAGATGTTAATAACGAAGAGATTTTATTTTTAGCTAATGTATTAGATTTTATAGTATAGTCATATAAATAATCTACAAAAGCATATATAGTTATTATATCTAGCTGTGTTTTATCAACTAGTTCATTAAACCAAGTAAGCGACGCAACTTGTCCGTCTTCTACAAACATTCTATCTTTTATAAAGCTCGAATTGGCGTCCACATCTTTATATTCATCTATAAATATAGCGCATATCATCTCTAAAGATGGATATATGGTTTCGTCTAATAATTCTCTCGCTATAAAAGACTTAATTATATTTTCTCTTATGTCTTTAAAAGTTTTCATGTTCTTACGCTATAAATGATAGATAGGTTATACAGTATGGGTGTAAGCGTCTCTATTAATTCTGAAATACTAGAGCCTAGATTTTCGTGTTTGCCATAGGATATGCGAAGTTGTTTATCTGTTAGGCTATTGTTGCCATAGAATATATTCATCATTTCTTCGTCTGTAAAATTAATTATATTATTATTAACAGTGTAATACGAAGAATCTATTTCGACAGCGATATTATATTGTATTCTATATGTAGAATTAGAATCAAATATCCATGGATCAAGCACAATATAGTCGCCGTCATCTCTGCGCTCTATTTCAAAATCATCGATGGTCAATTCATAAGAATCATATGTATAATATTTTACTGTGACATCGGCTTCTAAATATGGATTTCTCATATAAAGTTTTTTATTAAAAAAATCTATAGAATACGCATATTCATGATTTATAAATTCTGTAAAGCCGTCTATGTAATCTACTCTATTGCTTCCTTCTATGGATATATCGTTTGTGATGGTTCCATCTGTTTCCAGAACGGGAACTATTGGCCTGTTAGATAGATTTATTTCAGTAGCCGACATAGGTATCAAATCGTATATCGTCAATATATTTAGCGTGCCATCATCTTTTAAC
>Ga0075012_10002667_pt1 | contig 17405 bp, 12 predicted proteins | sample All_14_2_FD_71474 | JGI IMG/M metagenome (GOLD analysis project Ga0075012, IMG submission 71474) | Freshwater microbial communities in response to fracking from Pennsylvania, USA - Allegheny Zone_MetaG_DW_15 | ecosystem: Environmental > Aquatic > Deep subsurface > Groundwater > Drilled... | reverse complement strand
ACGGTCTTCTTCAAGGGCTGCCCGCTCTCCTGCCTGTGGTGCCATAACCCCGAAGGTCTCTCGCCCGGAATCGAGATCGTCACCTTAAGAGATCGCTGCGTCGGCTGCGGCGACTGCGTCATCGCCTGCCCGCAGCAGGCCCTGGAAACCGTCCCGACCGGTGGTACCGCCCGCAACCCGGCCCTCTGCACCGCCTGCGGCCGCTGCGTCGAGGCCTGCCCGGCGCTGGCCCACGAGGCCACCGGCTGGCGGACTACGGTGGCGGCGGTGATGGCGGCGATCGAGAAAGACCGGCCTTTCCATGACACCTCCGGCGGCGGGGTGACCTTCTCCGGCGGCGAACCGTTGCTGCAACCGGACTTCCTGCTGGCCCTGCTGCAGGAGTGCGGCCGCCGGCAGATCCACCGGACGGTCGACACCACCGGTTTCGCCGCCACCGCGACCGTGCTGACGATCGCCGCCGAAACCGACCTCTTCCTTTACGATCTCAAGATCATGGACAACGCCCGGCACCGGCGCTACACCGGTGTCGACAACGGGCTCATCCTCGCCAACCTCGCCGCCCTCTGCCGCGCCGGTCACCAGGTGCGGGTCCGGATCCCGCTGGTGGCCGGCGTCAACGACGGCGAGGACGATATCCGGGCGGTCCTCGCTTTTCTCGACGATCTGCCCGGCATCACCGGCATCGACCTGCTGCCCTACCACGGCAGCGGTCGGGCCAAATACCGCAAACTGGGCAGGAACTATCCCGGCGAGGCGCTGACGGCGCCGGACCGCAAGCACATGAACGCACTCCTCGGCCTCATCACGGGTGCCGGATTCCAAGTCAGTATCGGAGGTTGACATGAACAGCCGGATCGAACGCCTTCGCCGCCAGAGTTTTGAGGCCAGGCCATCGATATCGATCGAACGGGCGGTGCTCGAGACCCGCTTCTACCAGGAAATGAGCGGCCGCCACTCGCTGCCGGTGCTGCGGGCCCTGTGCTTCAGGCACCTGTGCGAGCACAAGACCATCCATATCGGCGACGACGAGCTGATCGTCGGCGAACGGGGGCCGGCCCCCAAGGCCGTGCCGACCTTCCCCGAGCTGACCTGCCACTCGGCCGAGGATCTGCGCATCCTCAATGACCGGGAGATGACCAGCTACCGGGTGGCGGAGGAGGACATCCGCACCTACGAAGAGGAGGTTATCCCCTACTGGCAGGGACGATCGATGCGTGACCGGATCTTCCGCCAGGTGCCGGCCGAATGGCGGGCAGCCTACGAGGCCGGGCTGTTCACCGAGTTCATGGAGCAGCGGGCCCCCGGCCACACCGCCCTCGACGGCACCATCTACCGCTGCGGCCTGCGCGACTTCCAGCAACGGATCACCACCCGTCTCGAATCCCTCGATTACCTCGGCGACCCCACCGCCGCCGACCAGGCCGAACAGCTCCAGGCCATGCATATCGCCTGCGAGGCGGCGATGATCTTCGCCCTTCGCCATGCCGAGCTGGCCGAAAAGCTGGCGGCGGCCGAGACCGACCCCCGGCGCCGCGACGAGCTGGCGGCGATCGCCGCGGTCTGCTGCCGGGTCCCGGCCGAGGTGCCGCGCACCTTCCACGAGGCCCTGCAGATGTACTGGTTCGTCCACCTCGGCATCATCACCGAGCTCAACGGCTGGGACGCGATGAGCCCCGGCCACCTCGACCAGCACCTCCAGCCCTTCTACGACCGGGGACTGGCCGACGGCAGCCTCGACCGCGACCGGGCCAAGGAGTTGCTCGCCTGCCTGTGGATCAAGGTCAACAACCACCCTGCCCCGCCCAAGGTCGGGGTGACCGCCAGGGAAAGCGGCACCTACAACGACTTCACCCAGATCAACCTCGGCGGCCTGATGGCCGACGGCAGCGACGGCGTCGGCGAGGTCTCCTACCTCGCCCTTGAGGTCGCCGCCGAACTGCACCTGCTCCAGCCCCAGCCCAGCGTCCACATCAGCAGCGGGACCCCGGAGCGCTTCCTCAAGGCCGCGAGCCGGGTGATCCGCCAGGGCTACGGCTATCCCTCGGTGTTCAACTCCGACGCCGTGGTGATGGAGCAGCTGCGGGTCGGCAAGACGATCGAGGATGCCCGCGAGGGCGGCACCAGCGGTTGCATCGAGACCGGCGCCTTCGGCAAGGAGGCCTACATCCTCACCGGCTATCTCAACGTACCGAAGATCCTCGAGCTGACGCTGAACAACGGCATCGACCCGCTCTCCGGCGCCACGGTCGGTCTCGCCACCGGCGATCCGCGCACCTTCGCCGATTTCGAGGCGCTCTACGCCGCCTTCGTTCGCCAGCTCGATTTCATCGTCGGCCTCAAGGTCAAGGTCAACAACTACATTGAGCGGATGTACGCCAAGTACTCGCCGGCGCCGTTCCTGTCGACCGTCATCCATGACTGCATCGACAAAGGCCGAGACTATTATGACGGCGGGCCGCGCTACAACACCACCTACATCCAGTGCTGCGGCATCGGCACGGTGACCGACTCCCTGTCGGCGCTCAAGACCCATGTCTACGACAGCGGGGCGGTGGCGATGGAGCAGCTGCTCGCCGCGCTGGCGGCCAACTTCCAGGGCCACGAGGCCCTGCGCCTGCGGCTGTGGAACCGCACCCCTTTCTTCGGCAACGACGATGATCGCGCCGACGACCTGATGCGGCGGGTCTACGCCAGCCTTTACACCGCCATCGACGGCTGCGCCAACACCAAGGGCGGGGTCTACCACCTCAACATGCTGTCGACCACCTGCCATGTCTACTTCGGGCGGATGCTCGGGGCCACTCCCAATGGCCGCCTGGCCCATCTGCCGGAATCGGACGGCACCTCACCGTCGCAGGGCGCCGATCGTAATGGCCCGACGGCGGTGATCAAGTCGCTGGCCAAGATGGACCAGATCCGCTCCGGCGGCACTTTGCTCAACCAGCGCTTCCTGCCGAGCGTGCTGGCCACCGAGCAGGATCTCGACAACCTCGGCGGCCTGATCCGCACCTATTTCCGGCTCGGCGGCCACCACATCCAGTTCAACGTCGTCGACAGCGCCACCCTGCGTCGGGCGCAGCAGCATCCCGACGACTACCGCAACCTGCTGGTGCGGGTGGCGGGCTACAGCGACTACTTCGTCGATCTCGACCGCCACCACCAGGAGGAGATCATCAGCCGCTCCGAGCAGGAGACTTGCGGCTAGGGGTATCCACACCCTGCCCCCGGTCTCCATCCATCCGCGGCCCGACCAGGCCTATTTCCCCGGCACGAACTGCGGCCAGCGGTTGGTGAAGCGGTCGCGGCCGAGGCGGGCGGTCCAGCCCTCCCTGAGATCGTAGACGTAGAGCTGGTAGTTGGCCGAGTCGTGGTCATGCTCGCCGGGGCGGCTGGCGCCATAGAACACATAGCGCTCGCCCTCGATCGCCGGGAAGTACTCGTGCCCGCGGGGGGCGTCACGGTCGAGCACCGTCTCGCTCCGGCCGGTCGCCAGGTCGGTGCGGACAACGCCGGTCCGCTCCTTCATCCCCGAGGTGGCGACGTGGTACACCACATCAGGGTCCGTCGACCATACCGGCTGGCAGCCCTCGCCCAGCTCCACCGCCCGGCCGTCCTGCAGCCGTACCGCCCAGGCGGTCCAGCGCCGCGGTCGGTCGCTGGTGAAGGCCACCCACCGGCCATCCGGCGAGATCCGGGGCTTGGCCATCTGGGCCCGGACAAAGGGTCCCTGGCCACGGGGGAAGATCTCCTCCTCCCGGCCGCTGGCGATATCGACCCGGATGATCCGGCGCCGCTGCCGTTCGGCGATCACCGCCCTGCCGTCGGCGGTGAACGAGGGGAACGTGGCGTCGGCCAGCAACAGCCGGTCGTCGGAACCGTCGAGACGGCAGAGGCGGATCTCCGCCGGCGCCCTGAGATTGGCGCTGCGGGCCCGGGCATAGACCACCCACCGGCCGCGGGGATCGACATCCGGGAACATCTCCTCGGCGGGACTGTCGATCACCGTTTTCAGGCCGCTGCCGTCCGGGTTCTGGAGATAGATGCCGAAGCTGCCGGAGCGGTTGGAATCAAAGAGCACGCGTCCGGCCGGCAGGGCCTGCAGATGCCGGCGCCCCTCCACTTCCTCCGCGGTGTAGGCCACATCGCCCGGCCCCGCCGGGCTGCCGTTGGCCACCAGCACCTCGCCGACCAGCACCACCGCCGTCGAAATACCGAGCCACACCGCCACCGATGCCGCCAGTTGCAGCCAGCGCCGGGTGGCGGAGATCGCCGCCGCCGGCCGCGGCTCGCCGGCCCGAAAGATCGGGAGAAAGAGCACCAGCAGCGCCGCCAGGCCGATCCCGGCGCCGTAGACCTGGGTAAAGAGGTGATGGGCGACACCGGTCAGCTTGGCCATCGGCTCCGGCAGGCCGAGGAAGTGAAAGGCGACGGCCCAGGTCCCCTCGTAGGCGCCGAACCCGCCGATGCCGCTGATCGGCAGGGAGGCGGCGAGCTCCGGGGCGATCAGGCCGACTAAACCCTTGTGGGGCGGCAGCTCGACGATGCCGAAGCCCATCGGGCCGACAATTCCCAGCAGCAGAAAGTACATGGCGGTATATTTGGCTAAACGGACGAGGACGGAAAGGACGACAACCGGCATAAAGATCCCGGCCCGACGGGTGATCCGCACATCCTCGGCGACCGAGGCGGCAAAGGTTGCCAGACCGCTCTTGATCCGCCCCGGCAGCAGCGGCAGCCGCGGGAGCAGGCGGGCCGCGCAATCCGCCAACGGGGCGAGGAGGAGCAGGCCGATCAGGGCACTCCCGGCCAGGGCCAGACCGAAGGCCCAGACCACGAGCCTGGAAATCCCCAACTCGCCGGCGACCACCAGGCCGACGACGATCAGCAGCGGCGCCACCGCGACCATATCGAAGACGAAGGAAATGGCCATGCTCGACGACGCCGCCCCCCAGCTGACCCCGAGCCGGGTCCGGCACAGCCAGAGGTAGATCAGGCCACCAAGCCGGGCCGGCAGCAGATCGGCGAAGAGGTTGCGGACCAGGACCGTCAGCAGCATCGCCAGCCGGCCCGGCCGGTAGCCGACCGGTTCGAGCAGCAGCAGCAGGCGCCAGGACCGGCAGATGCTCATGAACAGGGAGCTGACGACGAACAGCAGGATCTCCGGCGGGGCCATGTTGGTGATCGCATCGACGACATCCATCGGCTCGATATCCTTGCCGATCCACCAAAAGACCAGGATGGTGACCGCCACACTGCCGATAAACGACAGCCAGCGGGTGCCGCTGCCCTTGGCCCCGGCTGGCGGCCGTTCGGGTGTCGTGGTGAGGTTCATCGGGAAGGTCCTCCTCAATTATCGGGAACCCGGCAGGACGCGATTGCGCCTGCCGGCTGGGAGGAGGCGGGGACGATTGCGGCCGTCCCCGCTGGCAATGCTGTACCGGCTCAGGGCCGGTACGGTTTCAGGACTGCAGCGCCTCGGCGATCGAGTCGCAGACGTAATCGATATTCTTCGAGGTCAGGCCGGCCAGATTGATGCGGCCGCCGCCGACCACGTAGATGTTCTTGTGCTGCCGCAGCCAGGCCACCGTCGCGTCGGACAGGCCGCTGAACGAGAACATCCCTCGCTGCCGTTTGATATAGGAGAAATCGCCGGCGACGCCGCGGGCGTTGAGGCCGTCGACCAGAGCGGTGCGCATCGCCACGATCCTCTCCCGCATCGCCGCCAGTTCGTCGAGCCATTGCCGGTGCAGGCCCGGGTCGCTGAGGATTGTGGCGACGACCAGGCCGCCATGGGCCGGCGGATTGGAGTAGATGACCCGCACCACCGTCTTCATATGGCTCATTGCCACCGCCGATTCGTCGGCGGTGGGGCTGACGACGGTCAGGGCCCCGGTCCGCTCGTTGTAGAGGCCGAAGTTCTTGGAAAACGAGCTGGCGACAAAGAAATCGAGGCCGCCGGCGGCAAACTGCTCGACGGCATACCGGTCCTCCTCGACCCCGACGCCGAAGCCCTGGTAGGCGAAATCGAGAAACGGCAGCCAGCCCCGCTCCCTGGCGATCTCCACCACCTCACGCCACTGGCCCTGGTCGAGATCGACCCCGCTCGGGTTGTGGCAGCAGGTGTGGAACAGGACGATGTCGCCGGCCGGGATCGCCTTCAGGCTCGTGACCAGACCGGCGAAATCGACGGCCTTGGTGGTCGGATCGTAATAGGCGTACTCGCCCAGCGGAAAGCCGGCGGTGGCGAAGACCCCCTTGTGGTTGGCCCAGGTCGGGCGGCTGAGCCAGACCGTCGCCTCCGGCATGAACTTCTTCAGCAGATCGGCGCCGACCCTGAGCGCCCCGGTGCCGCCCGGGGCATGGACGGTGGCCGCCCGTCTGGTCGTCACGACCTCGCCGCCGTCGCCGAACAGCAGTTTCTGGACGCAGACGGCATAGACCGGATCGCCGGAGATCGGCAGATACGATTTAGTGGTTTCCCGCTCCAGCAGGATCCTCTCCGCCGACTTGACGCAGGCGAGAATCGGGGTCTTCCCCGCGTCGTCCTTGTAGACGCCGACGCCGAGATTGACCTTCTGCGGGCTCGGGTCGTTGCGGAAGGCCTCGGTCAGACCGAGGATCGAATCGGCCGGGGCGGCGACAATATTTTTCCACATATACTTTTCTCCAGATGCGTGGTTGATGGGTGGTGCACGAGGTGCCAAAAATACCCATTTCTCCGCTTGGGTGTCAACAGGAATACGCGGCCGGCCTGCCGCTGGCGCCCGGCCCGCTCTTCCGCAGGGGATCGTGATCGCCGCGATATCGGGCGCGGCCGCTGCCATCCGCCTTCGACGACAGCAGCGGCCGCGCCCTTCTGTCCGGGATGCCGTCATGTGCGCCATGACGGCGGCGCTCTACTTCACCGTGTACTGAAACTGAAACTGGCGAGTCTTGCCGTCGGCCAGTCTGGTGCCGACCACGAACCGATACTCCCCTTTTTCGGTGAGGGCGAGATCGACGCCGAACTGGCCGTCCATCGCCATCATCGCGATCGACTCGCTCTCCTTGCCGGCGGGATCGGTGACCTTCACCGCCGCCGTCCCTTCAGCGATGGCGGCGCCGGTGCCGCCATCGTTGAACATGACCATCAGATGGTGGGTTTCCTTCATCCCCATCTTGGCCATCGCCGCCCCGACATCGTTGAGGTGGGCCATGCCCTTGACGCCGTCGACGGTCGTTTCCCCCAGCATGATCATCTCGCCGCCCATGGTCATGCCGTCCATCTTCGTGTCGCCTTGCGGCATGACCTTACCTTCCTGCATCGTCGCCGAGCCGCCATGCTCTTGGGAGGCGGCCAGCGCCCCGAGGGGCAGGGTCAGCAGCAGGACCGAAAGGATTGCGCACGTTGTGGTTTTCATTGTCGTCTCCTTTGAAGTTCGTTGGTGTTTATTGTTCCTCGATGTCCCCGGCACTGGTCGGGGCCGTCTCCTTCTGCAGATGCCGGCCCCGCCAGATGAAGAAGATCACCGGATAGACCAGCAGTTCCATGATGCCCGAGGTCACCACCCCGCCGACCATCGGGGCGGCGATCCGTTTCATGACATCGGCGCCGGTGCCGTGACTCCACATGATCGGCAGCAGACCGGCGATGATCACCGCGATAGTCATGATCTTGGGGCGGATGCGCTTGACCGCCCCGTGATGAATCGCCTGCACCAGATCACCACGGGTGACCATCCGGCCCTTCTTCTGCCACAGCCCGTGGGCCAGATCGAGATAGAGCAGCATCACCACCCCGGTTTCGGCGTCGAGGCCGGCCAGGGCGATAATCCCGACCCAGACCGCAATCGAGGTGTTGTAGTCAAGCAGGTAGAGGAGCCAGAAGGCGCCGACCAGCGAGAAGGGCACGGCGAGAAAGACGATCGCCGTCTTGACCAGGCTCTGGGTGCTGGTGAAGATGATGACGAAGATGATCAGCACGGTCAGCGGGATGATGACCAGCAGCCGCGCCCGGGCCTGCTCCATATACTCGTACTGGCCGCTCCAGACGATGTTGTAGCCCTGGGGCAGCTTGACCTGCTGCGCCACCGCCTGGCGGGCGTTCTTGACGTAGGTGCCGAGATCGACGTCGACGATATCGACGTAGACCCAGGCGGTGCGCCGCGAGTTCTCGGTCTTGATGCTGTCCGGGGCGTTGCTGATCGACATCGTCGCCAGTTGTTCCAGGGGGATATGTCGCCCGCCCGCTGCGGGCACCAGCACCCGTTGCAGGGCACCGAGATCACTGCGGAAATCGCGGTCGTAGCGGACATTGACCGTATAGCGCTCAAGACCTTCGACGGTCTCGGTGATCGCCATGCCGCCGACCGCGGTCTGGATGATCTCCTGGATATCGCCGACGTTGATGCCGTAACGGGCCGCCTTCAGCCGGTCGATCCGGATGTCGAGATAGCGGCCGCCGACCACCCGCTCGGAGATGGCGGAGAGGGTCCCCGGCACCGTCCGCACCACCGCCTCGATCTCGGCGCCGATCCGGCTCAAAGTCTCCAGGTCGTCGCCCATGACCTTGATCCCGACCGGAGTCTTGATCCCGGTCGACAGCATGTCGATGCGGGTCTTGATCGGCATGGTCCAGGCGTTGGTCAGCCCCGGGAACTGGATGGCGCGGTTGAGCTCGTCGGTCAGCTGCTCGACCGTGAGCGGCCGCTGTTCCGGCCACAGCCGACGCAGCGGCTTTTTGAGGAACTCGAGCCCCGCCGGCCAGCTGGAATAAAAGCGCATCGCCGGCACCGTCCGCCACTCGCTCTCGGGCTTGAGGGTGATGGTCGTCTCGATCATCATCATCGGCGCCGGATCGGTGGCGGTCTCGGCCCGGCCGATCTTGCCGAAGACATGCTCCACCTCCGGGAACGAGCGGATGATCCGGTCGGTCTGCTGCAGCAGTTCCTTGGCCTTGGTCACCGACAGTCCCGGCAGGGTGGTCGGCATGTAGAGGAGATCGCCTTCGTACAGCGACGGCATGAACTCCGAGCCCATCTGCGTCAGCGGCCAGGCCATCGACAGCATCGCCGCCAGGGCCGCGATAAGGGTCAGCTTGCGCCAGCGCAGCACCAGATCGACCAGCGGATGGTAGATGCGGATCAGCAGGCGGTTGAGGGGATTGGCGTGTTCCGGCCGGATCCGGCCGCGGATGAACCAGCCCATCAGCACCGGCACCAGGGTGACCGACAGCAGGGCGGCGGCCCCCATGGCGTAGGTCTTGGTGAAGGCCAGCGGCTTGAACATCCGCCCGGCCTGTTCGGTCAGGGTGAAGACCGGCACGAACGAAACGGTGATCACCAGCAGGGAGTAGAACAGGGTCGGTCCGACCTCGACGGCGGCATCGCGGATGATCTGCCAGTGCGGTTTTCTGCCGCGATCCCGCTCCAGGTGTTTGTGGGCGTTCTCGATCATGATGATGGCGGCGTCGATCATCGCGCCGATGGCGATGGCGATGCCGCCGAGGCTCATGATGTTGGCGTTGATCCCCTGGGCGTGCATGATGACGAAGGCCATCAGGATGGCGACCGGCAGGGTGAAGATCGCCACCAGGGCGCTCGGCAGGTGGAAGAGAAACAGCATGGTGACGAGGGCGACGACAACGCTCTCCTCGACCAGTTTCTCCCTGAGAGTGGCGATGGCCCGCTCGATCAGGCCGGAGCGGTCATAGGCGGTCTTGATCGTCACCCCTTCCGGCAGGCCGGCCTTGAGACTCTCCAGCTTGTCCTTGACCCGGGCGATGGTCGCCAGGGCGTTTTCGCCGAAGCGCATGACGACGATGCCGCCGACCGCCTCGCCCTCGCCGTTCCACTCGGCCACTCCCCGCCGCATCTCCGGCCCGAGCCGGACTTCGGCCAGGTGCTTGACCAGCACCGGTGTCCCCTCCCTGGTGCTCATCACCACGATATTCTCGAGGTCTGCCAGGGAGCGGATATAGCCGTGGCTGCGGACCACGAACTCGGTCTCGCCCATCTCGATGGCGCCGCCGCCGACATCGAGGTTGGCCTTTTTGATGGCCATCATCAGATCGGTGATTGGAATGTTGTAGGCCAGCAGCTTATTGGGATCGACGGCCACCTGGTACTGCTTGACGAAGCCGCCGAGACTGGCCACCTCGCTCACCCCTTCCACCGAGGTCAGCTCGTAGCGCAGGTACCAGTCCTGGATCGAGCGCAGTTCCTGGAGGTTGTGGCGATCGCTCTCGATCGTGTACTCGTAGATCCAGCCGACCCCGGTGGCATCGGGGCCGAGGACCGGTGTCACCCCCTGCGGCAGTTTGCCGGAGACGTAGTTGAGATACTCGAGGACCCGCGACCGGGCCCAGTACATGTCCGTGCCGTCATCGAAGATGATGTAGACGAAGCTGCTGCCGAAAAAGGAGTAGCCGCGCACGACTTTGGCGCCGGGGACCGACAGCATCTGGGTGGTCAGCGGGTAGGTGACCTGGTCCTCGACGACCTGCGGCGCCTGACCCGGATACTCGGTGAAGACGATGACCTGGACGTCGGAGAGGTCGGGGATGGCGTCCACCGGGGTGTTCCGCAGCGCATAGACCCCGCCGATGACCGCGAACAGGGTCAGCAGGACGACCATGAATCTATTGTGCAGCGACCAGTTGATGATCTTTTCAAGCATGGCGGTCTCCGGGCCAGGGGTTCACATTGGGCTACTTGAACAGGTCATCGAGTTTTTCCGCCCCATTTTTGTCGGCCGGAACGCCGGTCGTCTCGCCCGGCCCGGCCTTGCGGTCACCCGCCCCCGCCGTCCCTGCCGGCGCCGTCATCTTCTGCACCGCCTCGCGCAGGGTGCTCTCCGAATCGAGCATGAACTGGGCCGAGACCACCACCGACTCGCCCTCCTTGAGACCGGAGAGGATCTGGACATAGCCGTTGTCATCGGTAACCCCGCTGTGCACCTGGCGGGGCTCGAACCGGCCGTCGCCCAGGGCCACGAACACCGTCTGACCCTTGCCGGAATTGAGGACGGCATTGACCGGAATGGCCAGGGCCCCGTCCACCGCCGAGGTATCGATGCTGACATTGGCGTACATGTCGGGCTTCAGCTCCAGGCCGGGATTGGCCAGTTCGAGGCGGGCCCTGGCGGTCCGGGTGTCGTTTTTGAGGTAGGGGTAGATATAGGTGATCTTCGCCTCGAATGTCCGGCCGGCGGCAAAGGGCAGTTCGACCCTGGCCGTCTGCCCCACCTTCACCCACGGCAGTTCGTATTCGAAGATATCGGCGTCGATCCAGACCGTGGAAATATCGGAGATCTGCAGCAGTTCCTCGCCGGCCATGACGCGCATCCCCTCGAGCGCCTTCTTCATCGTCACCACCCCGCTGTGGGGGCTGAACAGGGTCAGGGTCTTGGTGATCCGGCCCGATTTCTCGATCGCCTCGATCTGGCCGGGGCTGATATCCCAGTACTGCAGGCGGGTGCGGGCGGCTTCGAGCAACCGTTTGGCGCCGGCGGCGATCTCGGGGACGGGACTGGCCGCCAGCTTGCGGCGATTGTCCAAAGCCAGCAGGTATTCCTGCTGCGCCGCCACCAGTTCGGGACTGTAGATCGCCATCAACGGCTGGCCTTTTTTGACCAGCTGCCCTTCCTGATTGACGAAGAGCTTTTCGATCCACCCCTCTATCTTGCTGTTGACCGAAAACTGGCGGTCTTCCTCATAGGTCAGCAGGCCGACGGTGCGGATGGTCTTGACCAGCTGCCGGCGGGAGACGGGCTCGGTCCGCACCCCCATGTTCTGGGCGGTCACCGGATCGATGCTGATCGTGCCGGTGCCGCTGCCGTCCTCGGTGACCGGGACCAGATCGTGGCCCATATAATCCCTGCCGGGGGCGTCGCGCACGTAGCCCGGGTCCATCGGCGACCGCCATTTGGTGACCGCAGGGGCGGCGGCCTGGGGCTGGGCCCCGGTCGCGCCCGGTTTCAGCGGCACGAGGGTCATGCCGCAGATCGGACAGTTGCCCGGTGCATCGCGGATGATGAACGGGTGCATGCTGCAGGTATACAGCTGTTTCTGCTCCGCCGCCGCTTCGTTCTTGACCTGGCTCTGCGCCTCATGGGCGTGCTGCCGCTGGCTACCGAACTGATAGCCGCCGGTCGCGGCGACGATCACGACAACGATCACTGCAATTGCCTTCAACAATTTCACCGGCGTTCCTCCATCCATTGTCCAGCTCGAGGCAGCGGCGTGCCGACCAGACCTTCCAGCACCGCCAGCTGCATCCGGTGTTCCGCCACCGCGTCATGGTATCCCCGCTCCAGGTTGAACAGGGACATCCGGCTGTCGAGCACCTTCATGAAATCGGTCTTGCCGACCCGATAGGAGGCCAGCGTCGCCTCGAAAATGCCTTCCGCCTGGGGAATGAGCCCTTTGTCATACAGCTCGGCCAGTTTGCGATTGCGTTCGAGGGCGGCCAGGGCGTCGGCCACCGCCTGGCGGATCTGGTTGCGCAGGACATTGCGCTCCGCCAGCAGCATGCGGCTTTCGGCCCCGGCCTCGGCAACCATGGCGTGGCGGCGGGTTCGCTGCACCGGCAGGTTGAAGGCGACCGAGGCGCTGTACATATCGTCGCCTTCGCTCATCGGTCCGGCATCGATCTGCATATATTCCAAAGAGAAGGTGAAATCGGGCATAAACTCCTTCTCGGCCAGGGCCCTGCCGATGTCGGCCCTGTCGATCTGGGCGGCCACGGCCTTGAGTGCCGGCCGGTGGGCGTCGGCCAGTTCTTCCAGGTCCGCCTGACCCACCCTCACCGGCTCGATCGCGGTTGCCGGCGGCACCGGTAGACTCGCATCAACCGGGCGATAAAGCAGGCTGTTGAGGGTGGCGGCGAGGGTGCGGTGCTTCTGCTGCAGCTCGAGGCGCATCTCCTCCATCTTCGAGCGTTCGAGCTGGGCCCTGAGGACATCCTGCTGCAGGCCCTGCCCGACCCCGTACATCGTCTCGGAGAAGCGCACCAGATCATCGAGGGCGGCAATATTTTTCGCCACCACGTCGATCGCCCTGTCGACCGCGTAGATGCGGTACCAGGTCTCCTTGACCATCCGCCGCAGCTCGATCCGCCGTTCCTCGATCCGCCAGCGTTCGACCTCGGCCTCACGCTCCGCCCCCTGCCGCTGCAGACCGCGCTTGCCGAAGAAGGGCACGGCCTGGCTGAGGCCGATGACCTTGGCGGTGGTGGCATCCCGGTTAAAATCGAAGGGATCGCGGACCAGGCCGTTCTGGATCTTGAACATCAGCATCGGGTCGGCGAGGACTCCGGCCTGGGCGGCCCGGTGAACGGCCATCTGCCAGCGCTCTTCCGAGGCGTTGATCTCGGGATTGTTGGCCAGGGCCTGGTCGATGAGCTGCTCGAGTTCGGCCTCGGGGTTGGCGCGCCCAGGCTCGGCGGCGGCAGCGGAGACCGCCGTCAGGCAGGGCAGCAGGAGGAAAAGAAGGGAGAAGAAGACGGGGTGGGGAGTCCGGGTCATGGCAGCCTCGCGGTTTATCAGGGTAATCCTCGCTTTGTACATACACCACACGGTAATACATGGTTTGCTGTTCTGCCGCTATTATAGAAAATAACGAATGGAATTGACCATCCATGCCGAACTCGACGGCATCGGCAGGGCAGCTTGCTCTGTCACTATCTGAGCAGGATGGCGATCACAATACGATGACTTTGAATGCCGGACAGTGTGGAAAAGAATCCTATTCACTGTGTTCTCCCAACTTTTCAGATCTGCGCCTGATGATATGATAGCCGCCTGCCAGGGCAATGATCACGGCGGCGATACCCAGGAGAATGTCTCCGGTGAACTCCTGCTTGCTGAGGACGATGACTTTCCGGGAAATGGCAATCAGGGCAACGGCGATAACGATCGTCACGTGTTCGGTGCTCCTGTCGAGATAGGTCTTGATGATTGTCTCGAGCAGTTCGATGCCGATCAGCACCAGCATGAACAGGCCGAAGATCTCGATCAGCTCGTCAATCTCGAGCAGAAACAGCGGCGGCGTGACGATATCCTTGACGATGATCCAGCCGAGCTCGATCGCAGCCAGCAACAGAACGATCGCCATCATCACCACCAGCGCGAAAATAAGGACCTTCTCGAATTTTTTGATCAACGATATCATCTCCCCTCCTTTCAGCGCGCTTTCCGGGAAACAACCGGGGCCGCCGGTCATCCCGGATTATTGGTCTTCCCGTCTTTTCCCCCCGACTCCGTCGAGGTGAAACGGATGCTGTCCGGGGCGTTGGTGCCGCCGGTCATGACAAAGTTCATCGCCTCCTCTATGCTCCAGTCGGTCTGGACGACTTCGCTCATCGGCACGATCTCGATATAGCCGGAGGTCGGGTTGGGCGAGGTCGGCACATAGACCGCAGCCAGTTCACAGCCGCTGGCTTCGTCGCGGATAATCCTGGTGACGAGGCCGACGGCCTTCATTTCCGGCGTCGGGAAATTGATCAGGACGACGCGCTGACCGCTTACCGGCGGCTGGTGCAGGGTCTGGAGAAAGCGTTTGGTGGCACCTTAAATGGTCTGCACCAGCGGCAGGCGGGCGAGGATGGCCTCGAACAGCTCGATCAGGCGGCGGCCGACGACAAAAGAGGCCAACAGGCCGATGCCATAGAACAAGGCCAGGGTCATGACGACCGCGACCAGTCGCTGGAAGGAGGTGTCGCGCAACCAGTCGGCCAGGGTCGCCGAGAAACGCCCAACGACGCGGGCAGACCCCAGTAGCAGCGGCGTGCCGACCTCGGCCAGGATGCCAAGCAGAAAATCGAAGACCAGCCAGGTCACCCACAGCGGGGCGACAGTGAAAAAGCCGATCAAGGTGTAACGGGCGAAATGGGCGCCGTCGCGCCGATCATGGCCGGATCGCGTCATTGTTTTTGCCATCGTGTTGTATCCCTCAGGAAACTGCTGTGCATACCCGATTCCTTCCTCTATAGTGCCACGCCCATTGACCGGAACAGTGATACTTGTACCTGTATCGGCCGGGGCCGCTCATTCGGCCTTGACTTCGGCGGCAATCTGTTCCTGCTGTTCGCCTTTTTCCGTTCGTATCTCCGCTTTTTGCCAGCCCCGGGCCAAAAGTCTTCCCTTGAGCAGTTGCTCGAGGGCGCGTCTGGTCGAGTAGAGGGCCTCCAGGACAATATCGAGGCCATCGACGCTCAACTGCCGGTGTAACGCCGTATCCAAAAGTCCTTTCCGGGCCTGTCGACTGATCCAGCGCAACTCGTCCAGACGTGTATCCGAAGTCGTCTGTTCGTCGGCAGGAGCCTCGCTGATACAGTCCCCGGCCAGCGCCAGGACCTGCTGCAGCGGTTGACCCGCCGCGGAATCTTCCAGCCTGCCCGCCTGTTTAACCAGGAGGCGCATGCTCGGTGCCAGCCGGGCGGCCTCCCGGAAGTGACGGGCGGCATAAAGGGCATCGGCCATTTCACCGGCTACCTGCTGGGTCATGGCATCGGCCCGCAGACTGGCAACAAAACCGGCAATGGCCTCGGTAAGGGTATGTACGGCATCAGCCTGCTTCTCCAGATCAGGGGTCCTGGCAGCCCCGGAAAGGGCCGAGCGCAAAATGCCGGTGACGATGGCGAGCAGACGCTGCAGTTCCTCGTGCAGCGCCGAGACGGCCAGGGCCGGCGTCGTCGCCAGGGTCGAATCGAGGTGACGCGGTCGACCGATATCCTCCTCCACGCTCTGGAACAATCGTTCCAGCAGTTTCGCCAGCAAACCGGTCAGCGGCAGCATCAGAAAGACCCCGAGAACGTTGAAAACGGTATGGAACAGGGCCAGTTTCGTCGCGGCCCCATTTTGCATACCGAGCATTTCGGCCAGTTCGCCGATAAGCCACAGAAAGGCGGGGAGCAGCAACAGGGCGACGACTCCTGTAACCGCATTGAAGAAGATATGGCCAAGGGCCAGTCGCTTCGCGGCGGGAGTCGCCTTGAAGACGGCCACCGCCGCGGTGGAGGTCGTCCCCAGATTGGCACCGATGACGGCCGCGGCCGCCGTGTCGAGACCAATCACACCACTGGCCGCGGCAGTGAGGATGATGGCGATGGCGGCGCTCGACGACTGGGTCAGCACAGTGGCGACGAAACCGACAAGCAGGAGGACGAGCGGACCGCCGGTGATCGTCCCGCCGGCCACCTCGGCACTGTAGGCATGGGCCAGCTCGGCAAACGCCTCCTTGAGAATTGCCAGCCCGAGAAAAAACAGTCCGAAGCCGGCCAGGGCCTTGCCGAGTCCCTTCCACCGACGGCGCGGAGCGATCAATCGGAGGATCACTCCCAGGGTGAGGATAGGCAGGGCGATTGATTCGATCTTGAAGCCGAGTCCCAGAAGGCTGACCATCCAGGCGGTCATCGTCGTGCCGACGTTGGTTCCGAAGATCACCCCCAGCGCCTGGCGCAGGGTCAGCACCCCGGCGTTGACGAAGCCGAGGGTGGCCACCGTCACTGCGCTGGACGACTGTACCAGTCCGGTCACCAGGATGCCGGCGGCGACACCGCGCAGCGGCGTCGAGGTCCAGCGGCCCAGCAGCTGTTTGAGGCCGCTCCCGGCGAAAATCGTCAGGCCTTCGGTCATCATCAGCATCGCCAGCAGGAAAATGGCCAGACCGCCGAAGGCGTTGATCACGATCCCGCCGCTCATCGCTCACCCTTGCCATCTTGCTGCGGTCCTGCTTCCTTCACATTGAGAACGGCCCCGGTGCCGCCGCGCAGATGGATCATGGTGCGGGCGATAAGGTGGGCGCTGACCGGCGCGGTAATCAGCAGAAACACCGCCACCAGGAGTTCATGGAGACTGAGCCCGGCCGCGGATGAACTGAAATGGAGCATCGAGGCGACGAGGATGCCGCCGACCCCGAGAGTCGTGGCCTTGGTGGGGCCGTGCAGCCGCATGAACAGATCGGGGAGCCGGGCCAGGCCGATCGAGCCGATCAGGGCGAACCCGCCGCCGACGATCAGGAAGAAGGAGATCAAAAAATCCAGCATGCCGTTCCCCCCTATTCGATGATGTCGCCGCGCAGCAGGTACTTGCACAGGGCGACGGTGCTGACGAAGCCGATCAGGGCGATGATCAGGGCGGCCTCGAAAAAGACGGTGAGCCCCTGGTAGATGCCGAAGAGGACGAGCAGGGCGACCGTGTTGATATACATGGTATCGAGGGCCAGGATCCGGTCCGGCAGGCTGGGACCGCGGATCAGGCGCCAGAAACTGAGAAAAAGGGCAACGACGATGCAGACAAAGGCGAAGGTCATCGCAAGGTTCAGCATGGGAAGATCTCCTGCAGCGGCCGCTCGTAGCGGTGTTTGATCTGGGCGATGGCCTGCTCGACATCGTCGACGTCGAGGGCGTGGATCAACAGCGAGC
>Ga0075012_10002666_pt1 | contig 17406 bp, 15 predicted proteins | sample All_14_2_FD_71474 | JGI IMG/M metagenome (GOLD analysis project Ga0075012, IMG submission 71474) | Freshwater microbial communities in response to fracking from Pennsylvania, USA - Allegheny Zone_MetaG_DW_15 | ecosystem: Environmental > Aquatic > Deep subsurface > Groundwater > Drilled... | reverse complement strand
TGGGAAACACCGCACCAAGAAGGAGGCTGTGACGCAGGCGTTGACCGACTACGTCCGGCACCTGCGGCAGGAACGGATTTTGGATCTCTTTGGCAGGATCGACATCGACCCGTCCTACAACTACAAGCGGCAGCGGGCAAAGGCATGAAAGTGCTGGTTGACACGAGTATCTGGTCTCTGGCCCTGCGGCGTCGCGAACACGCACAGAACCCGCAGGCAGAGGAACTGGGTCGGCTCATCGCCTCCCATGTTGTGGAGATCATCGGCCCGATCCGACAGGAGGTTCTGTCCGAGGTTCGGGACAGTGCGCAGTTTGAGCGTCTGGAGACGTGTCTTGACGCCTTTGTGGACCTGCCTTTGACAGCCGAAGACTATGTGACGGCAGCGAAGTTCTACAACCTATGTCGAGCCAAAGGAATTCAGGGCTCCAACACGGACTTCCTCATTTGTGCTGCTGCGGTGCGACACGATCTGTCTGTCTTCACCACGGATGGAGACTTCCCTCACTTCGCGAAGTGCCTGCCAATCGTGCTGCACGAAGTCAGACGACCAGCCGAACCAACACCTTCACGTTATCGTCGCTCCGCTCCGAAACGTGAGGTGTGACGTCGAGCGGTGAACGTTATTTTTCTTGTCTCTTCTCCCGCCTCCTGACCTCTCTGGACACACTGCGAAGGATTGGTGCCCCCGAGCGCGTTTATGGTCAGGACGGAAACACGCGCTCAAGGGTCTCGGGCGGCAGAAGGTTTTTTTCCGCCACGAGCTGGCGGATCGTTTTGCCGGCGGCCAGCGACTCCTTTGCGAGGGCTGCGGCCGCATCGTAGCCGAGGTGCGGCACGAGGAACAGGGCGGGTGCCGTCGAGGCGTGCAGGTGGCGGGCGCAGGCGGCCGGGTCGGCCTCCAGCGTGTCGATGCACGCCGTGCGGAAAAGGGTGACCGCGCGGAGAAGAAGGGAGAGCGCGTCGAGCAGGGCGTCGGCGATGAGCGGCAGAAACGCGTTCAGCTCCAGCTGGCCGCTGGCGGCGGCGAACGTGATGGCGGTGTCGTCGGCGATGACCCGCATGGCGCATTGGGCCACGCACTCGGGGATCACGGGGTTCACTTTGCCCGGCATGATGGAGGAGCCGACCTGACGCGCTTCGAGGCGGATCTCGCCGAGGCCGCCGCGCGGCCCCGAGCTCATCAGGCGCAGGTCGCCGGAGATTTTGAGCAGATTGACCGCGCAGGCTTTGAGCAGGCCGGAGACCTCGGCGAAGACATCGTTGTTCTGCGTGAGGTCCATCGGGTACTCGGCGCGGGCGAGGCCGAGGCCGGTCAGGTCGCGCAGAATTTCCGCGACGCGAAAGGTGTAGCGGCGGTCGGCTGCGGCTCCGGTGCCCACGGCGGTGCCGCCCAGGTTGATCTGACGCAGGCGCTCCTCGACTTTGTAGATGCGCCAGCGGTCGCGGGCGACGGCTTGGGCATACGCGCCGAACTCCTGTCCGAGATCGATGGGCGCGGCATCCATGAGCTGCGTGCGCCCGAGCTTGAGTATGTCGGCGAAGGCCAGCTCTTTTTTCTGAAGCGACGCTTGGAGTTTGGCGAGGGCTTCGCTGAGCTCGCGCACGAGGTAGATGGCGGCGATGCGGAGCGCGGAAGGGTAGACATCGTTGGTGGACTGGCCGCGGTTCACATGATCGAGCGGGCTGACGCGCGCGTAATCGCCGGGCGTGCCGCCGAGTTTCAGGATCGCGAGGTTGGCCAACACCTCGTTGACGTTCATGTGGGTCGAGGTGCCCGCGCCGCCTTGGAGGGCGTCGGTGACGAACGCGTCGTCATGCTTGCCGGCCAGCACGTCGTCGCAGGCTGAGGCGATGGCGTCGGCGATGTCGTGCGGCAAGGCGTCCAGCTCCTTATGGGTCAAGGCGCAGGCTTTTTTCACGAGGGCGATCGCCCGGATCAGCTCCAGGCGCACGTGGCGTCCGCTGACGCCGAAGTTCTCCAGCGCGCGCTGAGTGTGGATGCCGTAGAGCGCGCCGGAGGGGATTTGCCGGGTTCCGAGCGTGTCGTGTTCGGTTCGCATGGGAAGGATTTTATCATAAAGGTCCGGCGCGGTCATTATGGGAACGGGGCAGCGCGGCGGTTGGATTCGCGGGTTGCAAAAGAAGGGCGGGTGTGCCACGATAAAACCACTGTGCTGAACAAAAGAAAGGGGCGGTTGCCGTGAGAGATAGAATCGGCGGGTGTGCCGTGATGGCGGTATGTCTGGTGACAGCGGTGTCTGCCGCGCCGGCGGCGCTGACGCTGGCGGGCGACTGGCAGGTGAAGGTGGAGAAGGACGGTCTGACAGAAACGGTGTCGGTGGACGCGCCGGAAACGGTCCGGGTCACCGATGAGAACGTGGGCCGTTTGCCGATTTTCAACACGCAGGGGGCGGCGTACGCCCGGGGGGCGAAGCTGTCCGGCGTGCGCGCCCAGGAGTGTTCTGTGCGGTACGCGCTCGATCCGGAGTCGCTGACGGTGCGGGCGGCGGCGGGCGGGGCGGTTTTTGTGCGGGGCAAAGACTACGAGGCCGAGTTGACCTGGGGGTGCGTCGGCCGGCTGGAAGGCGGGGCGATCGGCGCGGAGACGCCGGTGTCCGCGAGCTACGTGTACGGCACGATGAGGCTGGATGCGGTGGTGCTGACGGCGGACAAGAAGATTGTGCTGCGCAGGGGCGCGCCGCACGTGTCGCTCCCGGTACAGCCTGAACTGGCGGCGGGAGAGACGCGCCTGGCGAACGTTTGGGTGACGGCGGGACTGAAAAAGTTGAGCGAGGCGAACCTGTTTCCGGTGCTGGAGGCCGCTTACCCCGAGCCTCCGAAAACGGTGCCGGCTCCGGCGGAGAGGCTCCTTCCCAAGACGATGGCGAAACTCAACGCGGGCGGGCAGGTGCGCATTTTGGCGTGGGGCGACAGCGTCACCGACGGAGGTTACCTGCCCGAGCGCGATGTCAACCGGTGGCAGGAGCAGTTCGCGCGGCGCCTGCGGGCGCGGTATCCGAAGGCAAGGATCGTGCTGATGACCGAGGCGTGGGGCGGGCGGAACACGGGCAGCTACCGCGCCGAGCCGCCGGGAAGCCCCAAGAATTATAAAGAGAAGGTGCTGGCTCTTAAGCCTGACCTGATCGTGTCCGAATTCGTGAACGACGCGGGCTTGAACGAGGCGGGCGTCTTCCAGCGTTACGGGCTCATCCGCGACGAGTTCGCGGCGATCGGCGCGGAGTGGATCATCCTCACGCCGCATTACGTGAGGCCCGACTGGATGGGGCTGGCCTCCGAGAAGGGGATCGACGAGGATCCTCGGCCGTATGTGAAGGCGCTGCGGAAGTTCACGGCGGAGAACCGGCTCGCGCTGGCGGACGCGTCCCTCCGCTACGGGAGGCTGTGGAGACAGGGTCTGCCCTACTCGACGCTGCTGATGAACAACATCAACCATCCGAATCCGTATGGGATGGGAGTTTTTGCGGACGCGCTGATGGCGCTCTTCCCTTAGGAGACGGGCGTCTTCCCCTCCCCCCCAACAGGGTGCCCTTTTCCTTTCCTCCACCGCCTTTTACGGCAGGGGCGCTTTTTGTTTACTAAGATTCTGCAGGTTTCCGGTATATCCTGACAGACAGGAGAAAGATGGGACACGTTCCGATGGCACCGGTCAAAACAAGAGATCCGGTTTTGCGTGTGCAGACGCTGTTTGTGCAGCACATGATGCAAATCCGGGCGTTTGTGTTTTCCCTGATGCCTGATTTTTCGCAGGCCGATGACATTCTGCAGGATGTGTTTCTGACCGTCACGGCCAAGGCCTCGGATTTTCAGGAGGGGACCAACTTCCGCGCGTGGGTTTTCGCGATCGCCCGGTTCCGCGTCCTGAAGAGCCTGAACGCCATGGACAAGGCGTTTCTGCCGCTTTCGGAAGAAGTCATCGAACAGTTGGCGGAAGAGTGTCCCGAGTTTGACGGTGAACAAGACCGCAGAATCGGCTTGCTGCAAAGCTGCCTGAAGAAGCTGGCGCCGCAAGCGCGGCGCGTGATCGAGATGCGGTATTACGAGGCGCTGAAACCGGCCGCGATCGCGGAACGGCTGGAGGTGAGCGTGAACGGGGTGTCGGTTCTGCTCTCGCGGTCGCGCGTGGCGTTGAGGGCGTGTGTGGAGCGCGGGCTTGCCCAAGGAAGATAGACGTGGATGAGAATCGCATACAAGGGCTGATAGACGCTTGGTTTGACGGGGTACTTTCAGAAGGCGACCGGGCGGAGCTTGAAGCCGGTTTGCGCGGGTCTGCCCGGGCCCGGGAGATGTATTGGGAGACCGCGCAGACGCACGCCCTGTTGCGCTCTGCGGGGGCGGTGGAGGGAGGGTATGGCGCCCTGTCCGTCGCCGGGGGAGGCGCACGGCTGGCCGGCGCGTTTGTCGGGCGGCACGGAGGCCGTCCCTCCATGACCCGTGCGAGAGGGAGCACGCGAGGTTTGCGTCTTCGGATTGCGGCGCCTGCGGCTGCCGCGGCGGTGCTGTTGGTGGGCGCGGGCGTCTGGTACGGCGCGACACGTCCTTCTCCGTCCTCCGTCCTTCGTTCCCCGTCTTCCTTCGCGGGGATTTCTCCCGTCACGCTTGTGAGTCGGTCCGGCGCGGCGGGGCTGGAACTGCCGCAGGCGTTGCCGGGACGGCTCGGGCTCGCGAGAGGCGAGGCCCGGGTGCGGCTGCCGTCGGGAGTCGAGCTGGTCCTCGAGGGACCTCTGGAATTGATGCTGGAGACGCCGGACGGACGCGAGGTGCGGCTGGCACGGGGAAGTCTGATCGCTTGGGTGCCGCCGCGTGCCAAAGGGCTGATCATCCGCACGGCCGAGGTCGAGGCGTGGGATATCGGCACGGTCTTCGCGGTTTCGGCCGACAGAGCCGCAGGCAGCCGGGTCTTCGTGTTCAAGGGCGCGGTGCAGGTGAATGACCCGGAAGGGAATGGCGTGGCCCTGTGTGAGGCGGGTGAAGGCGTATTGGCGCGGCCGGGCGATCCTGTCATCAAGATCGACTCGGACTGGCCCGAGGCAGAGCGGCTTTTGTCCGGCGTTGCGGAACGCGGGGCTTTGCGCGATCCCGCGAAGGCGCTTCAGGCCGCAGCAGCCATTTCAGCCTTATGGGCGAAACAATGGCTACCCAAAGTGTCGAGAAAACAGCAGATGAGGGAGGAGCAAAAGATGAAAAAAATGATGAACAGGCGTGTTGCCGTGGCGGCTGCCGCGCTGATGGGGGCGGGCACAGTCAGTCAGGCGTCCGCGTTGTTGTTGTACGAGGGTTTTGAGACCGGAACCGGAAAATACACGGCGGACGCCTTCTTATACGGGCAAGCGTATTCGGGGTTTGGTGAGGTCTTCGACTCCTGGACCGCGGCCGCCGGTAACGAGGCGTCCGCTACGGTGCGTGCCACCGGGCTTAGGCATGTGGTGGCCTCGAAGGGGGGGCGGGTAACCTATAACGCATCGACAGGCGCCGGCGTGATTCTGAATCCGGACGTTTCCCCGCAGGGGCCTTTCGCGACGGCTGCGCTGTTTGACACTGCTTCAGGCAGAATCGGCGGCGGCACGGTCGAAGGGGTGATGTATTTCAGCTTCCTGTTCCGCGCAAACACGGCGGCGGCTTCCTGGAACTGGTGCGGACTGCAAACCTACCGCGACAATGCCGAACTACAGGCATTGGGCGGCATACCGAGCCAGTCAACGGCGCGCTACGGTATCTTCGGGCCATTCGGCGCCCAACACCTGCGCAACCGTGGCGGCACGGGGGATACGCTCGCGCCTGACACGGCAACGCGTCTGTTTGTGGCCAAGATCGCGTTTCACGCCAATGCCGCGGATGACTTGACGGTTTGGATGGATCCTGACCCGGCTAAAGGCGACAATCAGGACAGCTCGGTCTACATGTACACTCAGACAGCGGTGGGCGATCAGTCGTTTGACGAGATCCGCTTGCGCGGCGGTTCTTCGAAAACGTGGGAATACGACGAGATCCGGGTCGGTACGGATTGGGCGAGCGTGACACCGCCGGAGACAAAGGCGTTGGCTTATGACGGGTTTCTGGCCGGTGCGGGCGGCTATGCGGCTGGGGCCTTTCTGGCCGGACAGGCGATGCAGGGCAGTGGACATGCCACGGGAAACTGGTCCGGCAGTTCGCCGACCAACTCGCTTGTCCAAGCGGCCGGGCTGTATTACAAAGGCCTGTATCGGGACGGCGGTAAAGTGATGCAACGCGGGCTGGGTTTCAAAGGCGACAGCGCCAAGTTGGACACGGCGGTGGAGAGTCCGGCGAACCTGGCCGGGCTGGTACACACCAACGGCGTCACCGTCGGAGGCGGCAACGTCAGCGGACCGCTGTTTGTGAGTTTTCTGCTGCGTTTCCACAACCCGGGAAACTTGGAGCCCGGCAGATGGGGTGGGCTGGGCATCTACCGAGGAGATACGGAAGTGCAGGCTCTGGGCGGCAAACACTACGGGGCGCACGGCTACAGTCTTTTCAGCGGCACGGGAGGTACTGGAAACGTGGATTTACGCAATGCGACCTCTTATGTCACGGTGGATACCAGCACCCGTTTGTTTGTGGCCAAGATCACTTTCAATCCCGGCACTAACGACCATCTGACCGTGTGGCTTGATCCCGATCCGTCCAAAGGCGAGAGCCAGGACAACAGCGTCGCGACCTATTCGACCAATTACGTCGGCAATCTTGCCTTCGACAACTACGCCTTGCGCGCGGGCAGTGCTGGCGCGGTGGCGGCCATCGACTTCGACGAGGTCCACTTCGGGCGCACCTGGCAGAGCGTTTTGCCGCCGCCGAAGCCCGGCACGTTCATCTACGTCCGGTGAGCCGGTTCGCGCGGGCGGACGCCTCCCTCCGCTACGGGAGGCTGTGGAGACTGGGGCTGCCCTGCTCGACGCTGCTGATGAACCCATACCCCACATACCCCACCACTTCAGAGTTGAGCGGTGAGAGCTGAGCGCTTATAATGAATTCCATGAGAATCACGATCGTCCATCAACACGTCCCCGCCGATGCCGCCGCGGATGAGCGCGACGTGCTGGACCAGGTCGCCGCGGTCCGCGACGCCCTGGCTGCCAACGGCCACGTCGTTTCCGTTCTGGCCTGCACCGCCGATCTTGGCAACGTGTGGCGCAAGTTGGAGGTCCTGAGACCGGACGGCGTGTTCAACCTGGTTGAGACGCTCGACGGCTCGGGTCGCCTTATCCATCTCGTGCCGGCCCTGTGGGAAACGAAGGGACTCGCGTTCACCGGCAGTTCCGCCGACGCGCTCTATCTCACGACCCACAAAATACGCTCGAAGGAACGCATGCACGCGGCCGGCCTGCCCGTGCCAGCTTGGATCGTCGGGGGAACGCCCAGCGCCCAACGTTCAACGCCCAGGGCCGACTGGATTGTCAAGTCGGTCTGCGAACATGCGTCGATCGGTCTCGGCGACGCCAGCATCCAGCGCGGCGTGACGGCGGCCGATGTTTCCGGACGCATTCCCGCCGGCTTTTTCGCCGAGCGGTTCATCGATGGCCGCGAGTTCAATCTCGCCATGCTTGCCGGTCCGGACGGCCCGGAGGTCCTGCCGCCCGCCGAGATCGTGTTTGCCGATTATCCGGCGGACAAGCCCCGGATCGTGAGCTATCAGGCCAAATGGGACGAGTCCTCGTTCGAGTATGCGCACACGGTGAGGCGATTCGCCGAACCGGGCGCCGACGGCGTGCTGCTCGCGGAACTGAAGCGACTCGCGCTTTGCTGCTGGGACGTGTTCGGGCTCGGCGGCTACGCCCGCGTCGACTTCCGCGTGGACGCCGACGGCAAGCCGTGGATACTGGAAGTCAACTCCAACCCGTGCCTCTCGCCGGACAGCGGGTTCGCGGCCGCGCTGGAACAGGCCGGCATCCCCTATGCCGCCGCGATGGAGCGGATTGTGCGGGACGCGTTGATCTCGGCTCGGCCGTCCGGCGCGTCCGGCCATACGGGCCAGTACGGCGGGCACAACGCGCCTGCCGAAAACACGCCTTGCGGGCGGCACGCGGATCGGCGGTCCGGCACGTCCGGCCGTACGGTGCCGGACGTCACCCTCCGCTACGAGGTCACGCCGTCCGACGTGGCGGCGGTCCGCGAGGTCACGGCCTCGACCGGCTATTTTCACGACGACGAGATCGACGTGGCCGTCGAATTGGTTGAAGAGCGGCTGGCCAAGGGTGCTGCCTCGGGTTACGAGTTCGTTCTGGCCGAGAGCGGCGGCCGCCTGATCGGCTATACCACGTTCGGCCCGATCCCCTGTACGAAGAGCAGCTTCGACTGGTACTGGCTGGCCGTACGTCCTGAGATGCAGGGCTTCGGCTTCGGCAAGCAACTGCTGCTGCAGGTCCTCGCCCGAGCCAAGGCCATGGGCGGCACGCGCCTCTACTGCGAAACCTCCGGCCGCGCCCAGTACGCCTCGACCCGCGCCTTCTACGAGCGCATGGGCTTCACGCTCTGCGAGCTGCTCGAGGACTACTACGACGCCGGCGACGGACGCGCGACCTACGTGAAACGTCTTTAATCCGCCAGTTGCCTGAACACGCGGTGCACACCCGTTCGGGCTTCGCCGGGGACATTGCGGTGATGAAGCCTGACGGCGAAGCCACAAGGCGGGTTAGGGTCTCGCGGCCGCACAGATGGTGGGCGAGGCGGGATTTGAACCCGCAAACCTTGCGGCACAAGATCCTAAGTCTTGCACTATAGGCTGATAACCAACAACTTAATGAATCTGAGTGCATGTTGCGCCCATATTGTGAAGCCGAAAGGCATCATAAATGAAACATCGCACAGGCACACTGATTCGCAGAGGAAACACCTTCCTTGTCCGTATTGTGATTGACGGGAAAACCGTTACGCAAAGCCTGAAGAACAATGACGGCACACCCTGTAAAACGCGCGTAGAGGCACGTAGGGCGCAAGCTATCGCAGTCCAGTGCTTCACACTGTCCAACCGCAAGCAAGCCTTAGAAGCGGCTATTAGACAGCTTGCCGAGACAGAGATTGAATTAGCCTGTTTGCAACACCCCAAGACACATATCGCTTGTTGTTGGGAAGCATACCTTTCAAACGGTGAAAGGCCGGATAGCGGGGAGGGTTGTCTGTCAAATTACCGCACACACACGAAACAGTTTCAGGCATGGGCAAAGAAGCACTATCCCAAAACCGTCTACCTTCAAGACGTGTCTAAAGCCATGGTTACGGAATATAGCCTACACCTTGCCGAAACCTTTTCCGCAGTCACGCACAACAAGAATATTGTGTTCCTCCGCTTGCTCTTCAAAGTTTTGTGTGAAGGTAAGCCGAACCCATTTGACAGGATCAAGCTAAAGCCGAAAGACACAACCCCGCACGAAGCACTAACCCCGGAGCAACTTCAAGCCATTCTCGGTAAAGCCGAGGGTGAGTTTCAAACTTTTCTTCTAGTCGGCATATACACCGCTCTAAGGCGTCAAGACGTTGCGCTGCTTCAATGGGAGTCTATCGACTTGGATAAAGGCGTTATCACTGTCACGCCGCGCAAGACGGCTTCCCGCAGTCGTAAAACCGTTGCTATCCCTATACACCCCATGTTGAAGGAACGGCTTCTAACCCTCTTTAAAACGTCAGAGTACGTCATGCCGAGAATGGCGTTCTGGTATCAGCACAACCCCGCACACATTTCAAGGCGCGTCAAAGATTTGTTTGAGGCTTGCGGTATCAACACACAAAAGGAAGTGGAGGGCAAAGCGAACTCCAAGCGGCATAACAAAGCCCTGTTCTCTTTCCATAGTCTGCGTATGACAATGGGCCAGCAATTGATTAGCAACGGCTATACGCTTGACTGTATAGCGCAAGTCCTAGGACATTCATCAATCGCAATGAGCCGCCACTATTCAACTATCACAGACACCGTTAAAGAAAAGGCTATTCTGTCCTTACCCTCAATCGCAACGGCATAAAAGCACAAGACAACAATTCAAAGTAATCAGGGGTGTCAACCGACACCCCTTTTTTCGTGCCTTTAATCTCTACCCCGCCCCTGTCATTTCCTTCCTGAAAATAAACGAGAGGGAAAATCGGGGATACCTCGGCTTAAATTTTTCAGGCAACTTTCAAAAACAGAAAAGGCGGGACTGAAATCCCGCCTGCTCCGCCTATGTTTCAGGTTTTAACCGTTAACCTTGGACTAACAACGGACATACAACACAGGGTATCCACAGGGCGACTTTTCGAGGATAGGCTTAACACCTAGCTTTCTCAAATCCCTCCAGGCTTTACGATACAACTCCTGCCCCTTAATCGCATACATAGCCCTTGTCTTGTGTCGGGGTGGCCGTATCCCTAGCATAGGAGAGTCGTTAGACTCCTCACTGAATACCTCATAGCCGTGCTTCTCGGCATATGTTGCAATAATCAGTTTTACTTCCTCATTTTTTTTCATTGTCCCTTCTTTCTGAGGGTTTCCCCTCAAATATCACCACAAGTTTTTGAAGTTTGCAAAAAATGCCAGACGCTCAAATGTCGCCTCAACATCAAACTTCATAACACGGATGAATGACAGGTTTCGCCCGCCAACCGATAGACATACAGACATTTGTTTAGTAATTGTCTTTCGTGTCCTTCGATGTCAATAATGTATCAAAACCGACTGCGTTTGTCAAGAGATGGGAGACTTTATCGTGTTAAATCTTTTTTGATAATCATCTCCTTTACATAGCTGGTCTTCAACCAGCGCAACAAAAGGAGAATCAACATGACAACGCAAGAGTTCAAAACTTACCGCAACATTTCAGCAGTAACACAATTTAGAATCAAGGACACAGAACAAAAAAGCTGGGGTTACGGCTTCCCTGATATGTTACAGAGGGAGAAAGACATTAAAACGATCGGAGTTGTAAAGCGCATCATAGCTTTCGGAGAAAAAGCCGTATTAAAGTACGGGCACAAAGGCAGAGATATTGAATGCTGGGCTCTCGTAGAGCTGGACAATAGCCGGATTGTGAAAATTGAAGGATATCCACAAACTAGCATCATTGACTGTCAGCTTGCGCAAGTTGTAAGCAAAGGTAAACCCGGTTTTTCTAAGCTTTGCCTATCTAATACTATAGAGCGTTCTTAATGGCCATTAAGTGAACTTTTAGGCTTACACCCATCTAAGACTTTAGTGAGGGCTTAAATTTTCACCTTCACACCCCCTTGGGAAGTTGCTTTATAGCATTCCAAGCTTCCCGAGGGGTTTTAACAACTAATGGAATGCTATAAGGGAATGCTATGAACTATAAAGACGAGATCGCAGAACTCATGCTAAACGCAACCTTCCTTCTAAATGATATATCAACATTAGAAGAGGAACTTAAACGGGCAAAGGTAAAGCCAACTTCGATTGAAGTTTGGGACAAAATCAAAGCGTTGAAAATAGCCTGTAAGTCACTTCAAGTCAGAATCAACAACGAGGTGGCGAAATGAAAGAACTAATCAAACTAGACGCCAAGGGCACTAAGGTTTACGTGTGCGATAAGCCGTTAACTAAGTATCACGGCAACATGTATCAGGCATCAAACCTGAATCAGCTTGTCGATTATTTTTTGAAGACTTATCCCGAGTTTGTTTATAGACAGGGAAGGGAGCATAAAGAGTTCGCATGGTTTGAACTCGAAGCCAAGAAATTAAGATTCGGCAATCTCGACAAAGACGTTATCAAGTTCGCGTTTAAGGTGTTGAAGTTTGAAGAGTACAAGGAAGCAAAAGACAAAGCCGAAAAGCGTAAGGCTCTAATGTCCGAAATTGATTCAAAGTACATAGACACCTCTTTCTTTTCTTCAACAACAACCGTTAAGTTGGAGGGCATACTGAAATGATTACTCTAAGCAAAGAAGCAAGAAAGACGCTTGAACGTAAAAGTATGAAAGTCCCCACATACGAACAAATTAAAAGGCACAACGAAAACGTTGTCGCAGAGTGGGAAGCAAGGGACAGAACAGAGCGCGCAATCAATCAGTGGTGGAACATGTGCGAAAGCTTGGGTTATAACGTTGAAGTTTTAAAGCGTTTCAAGATCATGAAAAATGGAGAGATCAAATATGTCTAACCTAAAGCATCAATTACCGAAACACCCATCCCAGCCCATCAAGATCATAAAAGGTAAAGGAGAGGTGTCATACAGGCTCGTTAAAGAATTCAAACGCGTACCTCTAAACAAAGACAACCTTAAAAACATGCTGGTTTACTGGGTAGTCGTTTGGAGTTCTAATCAGACAACCGGGGGAGCAACTATCGTTTCAAAACCCGTCTTTGAAAAACGCCGGATTTATGTTCGGGATGATGGAAGTATCAGAACTTATAAACAAGTTGGCTTGAACTATGACGATCTTTTTTACGTCATTGAAAACCGGGAACAAATCGCTAAAGCCTTAATGGAGGATTGAACATGATAAGCATACTGATTCAGTCTCTTTATTTTTCAAGCGCAATCACTCTCGGTTATATCTGCGCTGCTTTTCAAGGTGGTGTGAAATGACGATCAGGAAAATTAAAGTCCCCAAACCTCGCAAGGCAAAAGTAGGATCAGGAAAGTATGATATTCAGTTGTCGGCAATCCTGTTTCATTTGTGGCGCACTGGACAGCTTAAGAATTACCCGCTGGACATTGAACAGTATCCAGACAACGAAGACACGGCATCAAAGCTCGGGTGCGAGCTACTGAAAATGAAACTTCGGTGCGAGTGTTCAACGCTTCAAGGGTTTCAAAATATGGTTAGAAAATAAAATTAGATAATCAATTACAAAGTGCGGGCAATGCCCGCAATGAATTTTAACCCTTCTGGGGATAGCCGTTATAGAGGATGCAACCTTTAAGCGGTGAATGCGGTTCTAGTTTCCCGCGCCCCCTTTGGGGTGACTACATAAACACTTAGAAACTAGACAGGAGAAACTAGATATGACACAAGCAATTACACTCTTTCGGGCGCAGCAGTCCGAAACAAAGATCGGACAAGAAATAACGGTATCGGCAAACCAAGGTGAGGCTAACCAAATCGCCGATGATTTTTTCTTTGAGACTGACACATTCCACACTCTTTTTAGTTTTGAGTTTTTGCGCACACCCAAAGCCGCGTTTGCGCTTTTTCCATTAAAGGACGGACGCAGGTTAAATGATAAAGCCTTGCCGACCTCTATTTTCGCCCTCGACTTTGACGCCCCTACCTGTCCAGCAATTCAAAGCGTCATGGCGTTCTTCCAAGGTTGTGATTATGTGTGCTACACGACGAAGAGTCACCAACTCGACAAGAAAGGCGTGACTTGTGACAGGTTCAGAATCGTGCTTCCTCTCTCTAAGCCTATAGCGCCCGCAGCTATGAAGGAAATAGTCCACTACTTCACTGACCTCTGGCACGGTGACGCTTCAACCTTTGATGGAGCGCGCTTTTTTTACACAGGAATAGAGAGCTCGGATGTTTGGCGCAATTTCGGTAAACCGCTTTCAACAGAATGGCTATTGAGCCTGATACCTTCTAAAACGCACCAGAACGGCCTTAATTTCGCTCCCAAGTCGTCCAAGCTAAAAGGGCATAAGGATTACACTCCGATCGTGCTGGACACAATCAAGGCGCATTCCAAGCACGTCAGCTTTTTGCGCGAAAAATGGCCCTCCGTTAAGGACAAATCAGACAACACTTATTCAAACGTCTTTTCCCTCATGATGCTTTGGATACAAACTTTCGGGTTTAATCTGGCAGCACTCAAGGCGGCGTTGCCTAAAGTTGTAGACATTGCCGACTTCTACAACCGTAACCCCCATCAGTGGCGGGGCATTGATTCCACTCTTGAAAAGGCTCTGGCGTATGTGCTCGGTTCGGACCGCAACAACCTTCAACATAAGAACGAAGTTGAAGCCGTAGACACTGACAGCTTACCTTTTACAGAAGACACAATGGACGTTTGCGCCAAAGCCGCAGACTTGACAGGCTCGCAGGTAGGTGACTTTGAAGACAGCGCGAAACTGATTGACTACGTTTTTAAGACACACAGGAAAGCGATTATTGACATTCAGTGCGGAGGTGGTAAGAGTGTCGTTTCTTCTGCTATCGTCTCTAAGTCCGGGGACAGGTGGTTAATTGTTAAGGACACGAATCAGGCTTGTAGGACACAGAGGGAAATGCTTTTAAAATACGGAGTGCCGAGACAAGATATACAAGTGCTTTCGGGTTGGAGTGCGGAGATGTGCGAGGAAAATTTAACAGCACTGGAAAGCTTGAAGTGGGGGGCGGCAAAGAGGCGTCAAAAGAAACCCGCGATTGACCGAGCGCGAGATTGCATCGAAGACGGCTTCACTCCGTTCTATAGCAAAAAAGATTCACCTTGTATCGAGTGCCAGGCTTGGTGCGACTTCAGGGCAACAAGGACACACAGGCAGGTTATAGGCGCGTTGAATCACCGCAGAATTGTTGTTATGACACATGCCCGTTTTTTAGAAGTCGTGCATTTTGCCGAGTTGAAAAACAGGCGGGTTCTAATTGACGAAGAGCCCAGCGTGTTTGAGGGCGTTGGTTTCGCTTCAAAGGAAATTGAATTGCTTCTCCATGTGTTCAAATCAGTGCTGGACGGCAAGGTTGAACGGCACTTGAACTCGATCCTTTCAACGACGAAAACGGGAAGCATTCAAGACCTCTGTTTTTACACACATGCCGAGATCAAGACGCTACAGGGACGCGCATCGAAGCAAGACGCAGACACGAAGGAAACCTGTTACAAGTATATCCGCTTTATGTCTTACGAAGCTGACAGGTTCGCCTTTGTTGAAAAAGATGTGTACGGGAAAAAGATATCGTTTGTCCGAAACCGCTTGAACTTTGAGATTGAGAATGACGTGTATGTGCTTTCAGCGAGTGCAAGATTCTCTTCTGTGACTTGGGAAGGTTTCAAAGTCGTTCGCAGCGAGTGTCAGAACTTGGCTGAAGGTGTCACGGTTTACGCGTATCCAGCCAACCACACGAAACACAGGATGGATAAAGAAGCCGAGGCATTTCTCGCCTATGCCGTTAATCTAATTAAAACCAACGGACGGAAGAAAGTAATGCTCGCCTTGAACAAAGAAGACAATCAAAGCAAGGAAGTAAAAACCGCCGTCGCTTGGTTCAAGACCGAGTGCGGAAAACTCGGGGTTGAGGTGACGGAAGGTGAAAGAGGTTCAATCATCGGCCGGAACGACTGGAAGGATTGCGACTGTGTGATATTGGGGTATGGCGTGTTTACTTCGATAGCAAACATTGCCTTGAAGCAGTCGCTTGTTGAAGGTGCGGAAATTGAAGGTTCAAGGCTATGGGATACCAAGACGATCGGAGGTGTTGAAGTCAGTCAACCCAAGATCAAGAAAGGGCTCGTTGACGCAGGTTTGCGCGAAACGGACAGGCGTGTTTTCGCCAACGAGGTTTATCAGGTGGGGCTAAGAGGCATAGCAAGAAAGTGGAATTCGGAGTCAATGGACATTATCACAATCGCCCCAAGCCTTGACTATGTGATACCGCTTACACAGGTACTTCCCGGAGCCACGATCTGTTTTGACGAATTGGACGTGACGGGGATACGGACACAAGACCTCTTACAAGGTGACGCTGAACTATGTCAGAGGTTCGGAATGACAGACAACGCACCGAACAGGGAAACAGCCAGACAGTCAGCGGGTGAACTTCTCTCCGGCAAGATACAAGGGGCTGAATGAAAAGGGCTGAACACAGGTTGTAAGTTGTCATTGTAATGTCAAAAGGTAAAACTAATATATACTTATATAGAAATGCCTTTTGGGAATTTTACCATTATTATGGTAAAAACAGGCTCTAAAATGAGGTTTTAAAGGTAAAAAAGGTAAAAAACACCAACTTCTAACCTCTTTCTTCACAACTCAAACATTTGTATTCAGCCAAAACAGGCCAAAAACAGGCCAAAACAGGCTGTTTTCAGGGGTCAAGACAAGGCAAAAAACGATCGGACAGGAACTTTTAGGCACGGCTGGCTAAAGCGTGTATTCACGCATTCTCAATGTACAATTCCTATAAAGATATATATTAGAAATGTACTTTGACTTCCTCAATTTTACGCACGTCAGGCGTAATGCTCCCTAGCCCGGCTTTTCAGGGGTCAAGCCAAGGCAAGGCAAAAACTAGGACAGAGGTTCTGTATCTCAATTCCGAATCTGAAACTTGTCAGCGCGCACAGGTGCGCAAGATTGAGGTATCCCGAAAGCGGAGGTAATCCGACGCCCGAACTTGTTCGGAGAATGTCAACCTTGGTTCAACCTTCAAGATACAATCGGTCTCGGAAAATGTTAGAGAAGGCTAACTTAATGCTCAGGCGGTGGAATCTGCCGCTCTTATACATAGAAACACTTTCCGAATCTCTAGCTCCAAAAACTTGGTGCACGTTCTGTGCATGATTCGAGGCCAAAAAACGGAATTTTGTTGTTTTTTCGGGCAGACGGGTGTTATAATGATCGCACTTCACAAATGGGTGTAACTTGTTGATTCTGAGGTTGTTATCGCGGCCGCACAGATGGTGGGCGAGGCGGGATTTGAACCCGCAAACCTTGCGGCACAAGATCCTAAGTCTTGCGTGTCTGCCAATTTCACCACTCGCCCGGAGCAGTTATAACCTTTGCGGAATGAACAGGTTGCATCCATTTGTAACGTGAATATAGGGTAGCACTTTTCAGCCAGAAACCGCAAGTAGTATCGGTTTTTGAGGTTTGAATCGTGTGCCAAACGTGTACCTGCTTTTAGCCGTGTGCCGTAAGGTTTGTGGTTTCGACTCCCGCCAACCCGCCATTTCCAGCCATTCACGTTTCGGAAACACCGCGTTTGCGCAGGTTCGCAGCGGCGCCGCAAGGCGCTTATTGGCCCTACTAAGAATGGCTGAGTTTTCGCTTGGGGCTGGACAAGATATTTGCATTTCACCTATTATCTCAACTCAGAGCGACCTAAACCGTGTGTCCGATGGCAAGAACAGCAGGCACGTCGTCATCCTGTACGGTTTCAACAAAAGAATGATGGAGAAGGTCGGGCGAGAGAAGGGTTTAAGGCATGAGAAAGCAGAGGGTAAGATGAAGGTGTGCAAGTTCGGAGGTTCGTCGGTCGCCAGCGCGGAGCAGGTGACCAAGATTGTGGAGATTGTGCTGGCTGATCCGGAGCGGCGGATCGTCGTGGTCTCTGCGCCGGGCAAGCGCGACAAGGCCGACACCAAGGTGACGGACCTCTTGATCACATGCGCGGACCAGGCGCTGGCGGACAAGGAGTACGAGGATACGCTGGCGGCGATCGTGGAGCGCTATGCCGCGATTCAGCGCGAGCTGAAGCTGCCCGTCGGCATCACCGCGGAGATCGAG
>Ga0075012_10002665_pt1 | contig 17408 bp, 16 predicted proteins | sample All_14_2_FD_71474 | JGI IMG/M metagenome (GOLD analysis project Ga0075012, IMG submission 71474) | Freshwater microbial communities in response to fracking from Pennsylvania, USA - Allegheny Zone_MetaG_DW_15 | ecosystem: Environmental > Aquatic > Deep subsurface > Groundwater > Drilled... | reverse complement strand
AATGCTGGCTGTGCTGGAGATGTGGCCGAGTGGTCGAAGGTACTCCCCTGCTAAGGGAGCATACGCCAAAAGCGTATCGAGGGTTCGAATCCCTCCATCTCCGCCAACTACAAAAGGAAAACCACCCTCGGGTGGTTTTTTCTTGTCCGGAATGCGTGAGTTCGAGCGCGCCTCCAGGTTTTGTGTGGGGCCACGAGGTGGCTTTTCATCTTCGTTCATCACCGACCAATCGTCGTGCAGCGACGCGCATGACCGAGTAGCAACCCAAATCGAGCATTCGGTTGGATTCGGTAGCCGGTCCGATCTTAACGAGGGGATGTGGCTTTCTAGGTCGGGATACGTAGATTTGAGGTCGCCGGTGGTAGGCGTTTCACTCCTGGGCGTCGTCTGGGCTCCACTCGTTCAGCAGGTCAGTAGCGGCCTGCATGATTGCGCTGGCCTTGTCCTTCTGCGCTGTGAAAGCTTGCATTCGGTCGAGAATCGCCCGGATATTGACGAGTTCCTCCTGGCTGATCGGCTTGAAGACTGCCTGCGACGACAGGTAGGCGTTGAGCATCGCGTCCAGCTTCAGGTAGTCGGCCTTGATGTTGCCCTTTTGGACTTCGATGTAGGCCGACTCATCCTGGCCGGCGACGGCCGCCCTCGCGATAAGCGCGTCAAGCGCGAGCTTCAGCGCTCGCTGGGAGTCCAGCAGCGCGAGCAGATAACGCTCGCCGCTCGACATTGGTTGCGGCGCTGCAGCCGCAGCTATTTTTGCCGGGAAGGCCAAGGTTGCGAACTGGATTTTCTTTTTTGGCATCACTGGGCTCCCATGGCGTCGATTGCTGCGCCCTTGGCGGCGGAGGCGGCGGCCTCGCTCGCCTTGGCGATCTCTGCTTGTGTGTCCTTCGCGAACTGGAGGTAGAAGGACGCCTCGTCTTTCGTGCTCTTCGCCTCGCCAAGCTTGATGAGCGCGACCGAGGCCTCGGCCAGCTTGGCGGTGTTGGCATTCACCGCGCTGCGGGCCTTCGCCAGCTCCTTCTCCTGCTCGGTCTTGCGCGCGGCACGTTGCTCATTGGCAGCGGTCAAGGCGTCCGCCTGCGTATGCACCCGCGTGAATAGCGCCTTGCGCTTGGAATCTCCTCCGACTTCCCACACGGCGATCGCTGCCGTCGAACTGGCCTCATACTGCATTGCCAGTGCTTCGAGCGCCTGGCGATTGCGCAACGAAGAGATCGCGATTGCGTCACGCTGTTTTTGGAAGCTCTCGACGCTGCGCGACACGGATTTGACCATCAAACCGACAGTGCGAGTGTCCTTGCGCGCTTCTTCTAGGCGATGCATGGCGCCACAACCTGACAGCAGGCAGGCAGTGGCCGACAAGGTAAGGCCCAGGGAATTTATGAAGGATCTCATGCGCTGCCTCACTTGACGCGTACCGCTATTGCTGTAATGCCCAGGGCCTGCCAGAGCGCTGCGACTTCCTCGGGCTTGATGCCCGCGGCGTTGAGCTTGACGATCTGATCGAGCGAGGCGCGCAGCACAGTCTGGGTTTGCATCAGGCCTGCCTCTGACTCGTCCAGTGCTATCTGTTCCTGCACGTCGATCTGGCGGTACTCGGCCAGCTCCGCAGGCATTCGCCCCAAGGTCCAGGCGTTGTTAAAGGCGAGCAGCGCACCGCCTGCATGGATCTCGCAGCCCTTGCCTGCCGAGAGGCTCTCGTAGAGTGCGACCGTCTGGTTGCAGCCGCCCTTCGCGGAGGCGGCGTTGGCGAGGTGGGCGCGCGCCTTCTGCAGTTCCTGGAGTTCGACCGCAAGGGCGGCATGGCGCGCCCTGAGTGCCTCCAGCCGCTCATCGACACGGCGCATGCGCGCTTGCGAGTTCGCGACCTGCTGCCGATAGAGTTCCGCCTGCAGAACGATGCCCGCTGTTGGCGGCACCGGCTTCTCGCTGGCGCGGTTGACCAGATTCGCTACCAAGTAGGTCCTGTGCTGTGGAAGATCCTTCGCTCCGGGGGGCGTGCCTTCTAGCGCCTTGATGTAGCTCTCGAGGATTTCCTTTCGTTGCTCCAGTGACTCCAGGTTGGCAAGCTCAGAGAAGCCGACCTTGACCGCCTTGTCGTTCACTCCGTCCACCTTCTTGGCCAGGGATCCAATATCGTCGAGGCGCTTCTGAAGTGTGTTGGCCAGGTCCTGCGCAGCCCCGGTTGCTGGATTGGCGCTGTCGGCCATCGCGAGGGCCTCTTTGTAGGTCTTGGTTGCCTCCGCAATCTGGCCTTTCATCTGCTGATGCTCACTGTCCGCAGCCTTGATCCTGGACTGGGCCCGCTTCAGCTCGCCCTCGCCACCCGCCAGATGTGCACCGACGCAGGCCTGCTTGCTGGCGAGGTCGCCGCAGGCTTGGTCGTAGGCTTGCACGAGGGCATTCAGGCCGATGTTGGTAGACTGACTTGACGTCAGTGGGGTCGGCTGCTTGGCGCAGGAAAGGGGCACAGTTTCGCTCGAGTTGAGCGCCATCTGCTTGACCTTGTCTGCGGCCAGGAGGGTACTGGTGTTGGCGAAATCACTGTCCGATTGTGCGATGCTCAGGGAGGCATTGCAGTTCTTCGGTAGCGAGGTCGGAGCCGTACCCAGGAGATACTGCATGCGGAGATCGACCGCATTTTGAAGTGCGGCCCAGGTTGTTTCCGGCTTCGTTCCTCCGATGACCACGGTGAGCATCGCATCGCGTAGTGCGAACTGGGAGCGTTTGACCAGTTCCTGACGCTCCTGCTGCGCCTTGGTCAGCGCATCACGTTCTGCTTCGAGCGTCTTGCCAAGCGCTGCCTCGTCGAAAGACTTGGAGGCGTTCTGCGCGATCTTGTCGTCGTCCGGCCGATGCAGCAACGCGCAGCCGGTCAGAGACTGACCGGCCACTAGAGTGACGCATGTCCAGAGCAGGCGCATCGTCTTGGCGCTACCTGCCCTCTGTCGCTTCGGCGCCGCCCATGCGCAGACGTCGATCTTTGACTCATGTCTTAGCATTCCGCTCCCCTTGCGCTGAGGATCGCGTGTGCTGCCTTTATCGAATCGCTGATCTTGCTGGCGTCGCCGCCTTCTTTGGCTCCCGTGGCAACCATCCCGGTTGCTTTGCTGTTTGGGTGTGTCGAGCAGCAACCCATGAAGGGGCAATTCAGCACGGCGGCGATTTCCAATCCTGTTGGTTTTTGCATAGTCGTTCTCCCGTAAGAATCCTAAAATTCTCGGACGGAGTTGCTATCCCACACCCTTTGGATTGTGCTGAGTCGGTTTCTGTGCTGGAGTGGCATCAGGCTGCGTGTAGCCGTATGTGATTCGACACCGAATGACGGCGGCTACCCAAAGCTGATCTTTGTGGCCTCTGCTGGCGTAAGGCAGGTCTACGCTGTAGCCTGACATTGGGTGGTGGCGTTCAAAATGAGCATGCCGAGCAGCCATGCGCGAGTCCCACTGACGACATCTGAGCTAAGCGAACTGATACTGCCGACCCGCTACGGTCCTTTGAACCTTGAGTTCAGTTGCGGCGGCCCATCCCGACGACGCCGACATATGGTCGAAGATGGCGAATCCGCGGTGCGATGTTCGCCTCTACAACCCAGCCACTGGCGAAGAGACGTGTATCTGTTCTCGCTGAAGTGGTTCAAGTACTGGCAGGACACCAGCACCAGAACCGGCTCCCGAATAGCGTCATGGATGCGGTAATGCCGTCCCCCTAACTCTAGGGAAAACTAGTAAAACAGCCAGACAGCCGTAACCCTCGGGCGTTACGATCCCCTCCGATAACCCTGCACACGACGGGGCACGTGGCCAGGTCGACCAGGGGAGTGCAATGTCTGACAGGGACGAAGGGGCAGCCCAAGCTGATCCGGGCGACGAGGCGGCCGAGAACGCCGATCCATATAACAAGGCCGACAGCGGCAGCACACCTTCGACGCCCATCGACAGTATCGGGGTCGACCGCATGCTGGCGGAGGAGATGACCCACCTAGGGTTCATCTCCCCCGAGGATGCGCCCGAGCCCGGCCGCCTGTTCGACCACATCCATCGCCTGCGTGGCGACCGCAGACCGACCGCCCTGTGCCTGTCCGGTGGAGGCATCCGCAGCGCGACCTTCAGCCTGGGCGTGCTGCAGTCTTTCGCGGCCAGCAACCGGCTCGGCACCTTCCACTACCTGTCCACCGTCTCGGGCGGCGGCTACACCGGCAGCTTCCTGTCCAGTTGGCTGGCCGAGGCCGGGTGGCAGCGGGGCAAGGTCTTCGATCTGCTGCGAGATCAGCCTCAGCTGAGCGCGATGCGGCAATCGGCCAGCGCTATCAGGCAGACCGCGGTGACACCGATCGCGCGGCTCAGGGCCTACAGCAACTACCTCAGCCCGTTGGTCGGCCTGTCCATCGATTCGCTGAGCCTGGTGTCGATCTTCATCCGCAACCTGCTGCTGAACCTGCTGGTTTGGGTCCCGCTGATCGCCGCGCTGGTGCTGTGGCCCCGCCTCTTCATCGCGCTGCTGGATCGCCCCTCGATCGAGCCCAACCTGTGGGTCATGGCGCTGGCGGCTGTGTCCACTTTGCTGGTGATCGGCGGGCTGGCCTTCATCGTGGCCGATCTGCCCGGGCATCGGCAAGGCCCCCAGGACAAGGATGTCCAGCCGCTTCCGCTTCATGTTCGAGATCACTTCTTCAAGGCCTGCTTCCTGCCGGTGACGCTGGCGGCCATGCTGCTCGCGCTGGCCTGCTCGCACCTGAGTTCCGATTACGGCAAGGGCGCGGTGGGGGCGTTCCTGGCGGTCGGGGCGTCGATCCACCTGATCGGCGCCGGCATCGGCACCCAGTGGCGCCGCCAGCGCGGGCTTACTTTCCGAGGCGGGCCCGGGCAGGTCGCGTCGATCGTGATGCTGCTGCTGGGCGGTGCCCTGGGCGGCTGTTTTCTGTGGTCCACGCACCAGTATGTCGGGCTGCGGGGAGAGGAGACGAACGCGGCGCGGCTGCTGTACGCCACCATCGCCGTGCCGGTGATGCTCGGTTGCTTCTGGCTGACCATGTCGCTGTACGCCGGCGCGGTGAGCCGATGGACTTCCGAGGAAGACCGCGAATGGTGGGCCAAGGCCACCGCCTGGTGGCTGTACGCCAGCCTGGCATGGACGCTGTTGTTCGGCGTCGTGGTCTACCTGCCGGCCTTGCTGCTCGAGCAGCTGTCCATGGAGCTGTCGGCCGGTGCACAGGTGGGCATCGCTGGCGGCGCGTTGGGCATGCTCACCAGTGCCGTGGGCTATTGGGGCAAGCGTGGCGCCGACATCCAGCGCCGCGCTGAAGGGTTCCTAAGCAAGACGGGCTTGCGCTTGCTGGATGCCCTGGCCGCCCTGGTGTTGCTGGCCGCGCTGGTGGGCATGAGCCTGGCGCTGAGCCAGCTGTTCGAGCATTGTCACTCGCTGTGGCCGGCCTTGTGCCCGGCTGATCTTCACGCGCAGGGTGTCTTCCTGAGGAACGAGGCGCTGCTGCAGAGCATGGACCCGCCAGCCATCGCCGTGGGGCCCCCCGTCGCCCTGCGTTCCGGCGAGAGCCTCATCTACGAACAGGTGCTCATGGACAGCCCAATGGGGGCGGTGCTCGCATGCCTGGTCGTGTGCACCCTGTTCTCTTGGGCGGTGTCCTACCTAATCGGCGCCAACGCCTTCTCGCTGCACGGCATGTACGGGAACCGCCTGGTGAGGGCCTACCTGGGGGCGGTGCGTCTCATCCGTGATCCCCACTGGTTCTCTGGCTTCGACCCGAAGGACAACGTGCCGCTGGCCTCGCTCGATCAGGCCGTGCTGCCGCCGCAGGAGCGTCGGCTCTTCCACGTCGTCAACATCGCCTTGAACCTCGTCAAGCCGTCCGTCAAGCGGCTCTCGGCTCAGCAGCGCAAGGCTGGCTCTTTCACTGCCACCCCGTTGCGGGCGGGGGCTGACGGCGTGGGCTTCGTGCCGACGGCCCACTATGGCTCGGGCAAGGGCATGACGCTGGGCCGGGCCTTCACCATCTCCGGCGCGGCGGCCTCGCCGAACATGGGCTACCACAGCTCGCCTCTGGTCACGCTGGTGATGACGCTGTTCAATGTGCGCCTGGGCTGGTGGCTGCCCAATCCGGGCCCGAGAGGCCGCAAGCTGTGGGCACAGGATGGCCCGCAGACCGCCTTCCGGGTGATGTTGGACGAGGCCTTTGGCCGCACGACCGACGACCGTGCGGCGGTGTACCTTTCTGATGGCGGGCATTTCGACAACCTGGGCCTGTACGAGATGGTCAGGCGCCGCTGCCATCGCATCGTGGTGGTGGATGGCACGGCAGACCCGGAATTCAAGTACGCGGATCTGCTGAACACGGTGCGCAAGATCCGCATCGATTTCGGGATTCCCATTGAGTTGCCGTCGGTCCTGCCGGGGCCGGGGCGCACCACGGCGCATCCACGACGAATCGTGGCGCGCATCCGGTACTCGGCTCGGGATGGCGGAGATGACGCGCAGGACGGCTTCTTGTTCCTCATCAAGCCGCGCCTGCTGGGCACGGAGCCGCCCGACGTGCTGCATTACGCCGCAGACTCCCTGCGACCGAAGAATGCGTTTCCGCATCAATCGACCGCCGACCAGTTCTTCGACGAGGACCAGTTCGAGAGTTACCGGATGCTGGGTGTGCTGAGCGCGAAGGAAGCCTTCTCTGAGGCTTCCGAGTTCTGGCCGGAGCTGGACCCGCTCCAGCAGATCGAACCACCACCAGGCAAGAACGATGACAAGGATGACGACAGGAAGCCGCCGGGGCTGATCAGCGAGCTGGGCGAGCAGATGGGCAACATGAGCCGGGGTGCCGTGCTGGCCACCGCCCTGGCCGTGGGTGGCACGGCGGGTGTGGTGGGCACGGCCACCGTGGGCCCTGACGAGGTCCGCCTGACGAAGGAAGACCGTCAGCTAGTGGAGGAGATCACGTCGCCCAGGGCGCCGTCAAGACCTGCGAAGGATGCCGATCCGCCCCTGGTGTTCGACCCGCCCGGCTACGGCGGTGCGTCATCGAGGTCTCCCGCGACGCCGGTGCCGCCCGCTGATCTGCAGGAGCAGATCGATGTCTTGACCGAACAGATCAGGCGCCTCAACCAGGAGCGCGCCAGCGACAGGGTTCTGTTGCAGAGCCAGATCACGGCCTTGACCGAGCGTGTCCAGACGCTGAACGCCGTGTTCGTGGCGCTGGAGCGCAACCAAGTGCAGACACAGACGCAGAACGTCCAGTTGATCAGCAGCTTCGGGACCTTGAACAAGGCGCTGGACGACCTGAAGCGGGCCGTGGAGAACACGCCTCCTGATCGTCACATCCGCTCCCAGGGCCGATGAAATGAAGGAGCGACGCATGAAGCTGCCCGCGCTGGTATGGGCCTTGTCGATGACGATCCTGCCGGGTTGTTGCACGCCCCCCAAGGTAGCCGTGACCTGGTACCTCCAGAACGAGGGTGGGCAAGCCGAGCCCGTGATGCACCTGGCCTTTCTCAACGAAGGACGCACGGATATCGCCGTGCAGCGGATCGTGCTCAACCCGCGGGAGGATGCAGGCTTGACCGGCTGGAGCTCGAGTCAGCCGCTGGTGCTGCGCAGCGGCACCTTGAAGATCCTGTCGGAAGATGATTTCGTGGACACCGAGCGCAAGCCCTTCGGCCCATGCCAGTTGCCGACCTATGTCTTCATCTGGACCGATCCGTCAGGGCCGGTGACGCCCTTCAAGGCAGACATCTCCGGGTCGATGCCAAACTACCTTCACAAGGCTTGGCTGAAGGAGTGCAGATGACGATATTTCAGCGTCGATTCCGCCTCGCCGCGGCCTTGGGGCTCAGCCTAACCTGGTGCGCGGCCGTGCCTGCGGCGTGGCTCAACAAGCAGCAGGTCGAGAAGGCCCATGCCCAGTTTGATGCCGTGGCCAAGGCCTACAAGAGCGTCCTGCTGCAGAACCCGGAGCTGTCCCCCTCGGAGCGCCAACTGGTCGCACGTGTGACGTTCAAGTACGCACCCGGCACGCTGCCCGAGGTCGTCGTGCAGGAGCGCCTGGGCGCGACGCAGGTCATGATCAGCGCGGGATGGCTTTGGCTGGCGGAAGAGGCGTTGAGGGGCAGACACCTCGCCGATCTCAAAGGCCAGCAGGGGTGCTTTGATGCCTATGTGGACACGACCCGCGATTGGATGCGTGCTCAAAGGAAAACAGGTGCCGATCGGCCGACCCCGGCGCAGTGGAAAAGCTTTGAGGAGTTCGTGGGGGAGACGAACACGCAGGCCTGTCGCGGCTTCGGCCCCATGCCGAGGCTTTCTTCCAGGTCAAGTGCTGACATCGAGACGGGCATGGAAGGCGCGCTCGCGTGGCTGATGGGCAGGGAACTTTCGCGGCTGGCCAACAAGCTTCCGCTAAGCTCGGTGCTCAGGCAGATGCCTGCGCCGGTACGAGCCGACTGTGTTCGGGCCGCCTGTCCTCAGGCTGACACGAATGTCCATGCGACGGGGCTGGCCAGAGCGCTGAAGATCGATCTGGCACTGGCATACCCGGCGTTGAGGATGCATGTGCTGGCGGTTGATCCTCGTGAAGCGCAAGAAGGTTGCCCTTCGCTTGCGGAGCAGATCCGGCCTGCGGGCAGCGCGCCCGAGGGCAGTGTGGAGATACCGCTGAAGGCGCGGTGATTGCCGGGGAGGATGCCGTGGTTGAAGGACGATTCGGTTAGCCTCGCTGCTCCGTTCGCACCACCCGACGTCTGCTGACCTCGGCGTCAACTGGAACCGTCGGCCCATAGGCAGCATCCGTTGTCTTGAATCCGTACAGGCAGCCTGACAAGTTCAGCATGACTTTGAAAACGGCCATTGGGTCCGTGATGTTACTGTCGCATTGGATGACCGCTGTGCGGCCCAGACAGTGAATGCGAGGTGGCGACATCGCCGACAGCAATCGGCCAGAAGCGGTCTTCGGTGAGAGTCTGCTTGCGGGCAGCACGTCTCGACTTCACAGCTAGACTTCAAGCAACCTGCTAATCCCGTTCTATAGCCAACCAGGGGGCACCGACCCTTTGAGACCTACAATGAAGAACTGCCCGCAGAGATTGCTGAATGTGACCTGAGGTGTGGGTAAACCCAACGGGATCGAGACAACACGATGGCAACGACCAACTACGGTCTTCTCGCTTCATTGTTGTATGAAGCACAGACGCTGCCGAAGCGACGCTGCTTTATCTCCTACCATCACGCTGACGAGCGAGAGGTTCAGACGTTCCTCGACACATACTCGAACGCTGAAGTCTTCACTCATAGAGCACTTGGGTTGGACATGGCAAACGACATCGTGGACAGCAACGACACGGATTACGTAATGCGCCGCATCCGCGAGCAGTACATGCAGAACACGTCGGTGACCATCGTCATGATCGGTCAAAACTCTTGGAAGCGCCGGTACGTTGACTGGGAGATTGCTGCATCGCTTAGGAACGGATTTGGCAACCCCGCAAACGGGCTGCTAGGCATCAAGCTTCCTTCTTACGCATACGGAATCCAACAGTACCCAGAGAGGCTGAACGACAACTTGAACGCACCTAGTGTCGCAGTTGACACGCCATGCTACGCCCGATGCATTCCGTATCCGACCAACTCAGCTGAACTCCGAATAGCGATCGAAGACGCCTACCAGCGCCGCCAAACCCAGAATCATTTGATCAACAACACGCGCGCCCGCTTCGGCTACAACAGGGCCTAGTATCATGGTCCATACCGTACAAGCCGCCGCCTCCGCACCCGAGATACTGCTGCAATTAACACTCCTGCGACCGCTCGAAGTTCGCTTCGTGATGAGCAGTTGGGTGACGGGCGCAGTCATATTGGTTCTCTTGTTTTTGTTTGTTTGGCAAGGAATCCGATACCGCAACCTCTTCCAGAAGTTCGAGATCGATCAGGCCGAAGTCGGAATAGGCGCTAACAAGCTAAAGCTTTTGATTAACGAGACCGATCGGCAGATCGCGTACAAGATTTGGGTTGAACTGAGCACACGTAAGATCGGCCTTCCGATCGACCTTGAACACGATGTGATTGCGGAGGTCTACGACTCATGGCACACGTTCTTCACTGTCACTCGTGATCTCGTAAAGGACGTGCCCGTCAACAAATTCAGACGCAAAGAGACCGAAGAGATTGTGCGTATGTCGATTGGGGTCCTGAACGATGGTCTTCGACCACACCTGACGAAATGGCAAGCGCGCTTCAGACGTTGGTACGGGAAAGCAACAGAGCACTCTGACTTTGTTGAGCAGTCGCCGCAAGAAATTCAGCAGAGGTATCCGAAGTACGACGAGCTGCAAGCAGATCTGTTGGCAGTGAATCAGCGGCTGATGGCGTATCGCAAGATGATGTATGACTTGGTTGTGTTCACTAAAACCAAGAAGCAATGAAAAGAAGTGATAAAAATCATTGGATTCGCCCTTTGACTACTGGAGGCGATAGTCGCAGTGCGGCGCCGAGTCGATTCGCGCAGGCGACCGCGTTGGACTCGATCGGATCGGCCAGCGCCGGTGGTAGGGTGAGGGCTCAGTCGCCCACCCCGTTGTTCCTCGGTAGGCGCGTACACGTACAGGAGCGGGCGCCATCTAGTAGCCCCTTCCAGCAACAGTCGTTGGTGACGGCAGGCAATCCGGAACTTCGGTTGCCCTCTCTGGCGAAGCAGGGACGCAGACTACTGCGGCTCTTAGAGCCACAATTTCAGGCTGTACGAGGTCGCGCATGCTGGTTAGAGTTGATACCAACATCAATGGCTGGCCAGTGACCCCAGCACTTCAATCCAGTGCATATTTGTGAAAGGTGATCGATGAACAGCAACGTCATCCCAAGTGAAGCCGGCGCCGAAAGTCGCCGTCCGTTCTTGAGTAGGAAAACTCTAGCGAAACAGAGGCCGTTCCCCGGGCGCTATCGCCACTATAAGGGCCAAGAGTATGAGGTGATAGAGACCGCGCTTCATTGCGATCACCTACAGGCGCACGTTGTTTACCGGGCACTCTACGGCGATGGATCGCTGTGGATTCGGCCTAGATCGAATTTCCTTGAAACAGTTGAAGTCAATGGCAAGCGCACTCCTCGATTTGAGCTAGTCGAACGGTATGAGGGCGCAACCGGTCAGCGGGAATGAATTTTTGAGATTGACCGTGATACTTCATCTCTAAGGTCAACACCAAGACTTTTCGATACTTGAGCAAGAATAGAAGCGTGCTCCCGATTGCCTAGTTGACCAAGAATGTGTATATGCATCCGTGAATCGTATGCGGGCCCGCGCTTTAGGTGGTCAATCATGGCTAAACATGCCTGATTCGCTCCGCCGTAGTAGTTTGTGTACGTTCGAATGTTTTCTATGCGTTGCTCGTCGCTTGATGCGATGATTTCCAACGCCAAACCAATTAATTGTTGCGCTTCTTCACTCGAAATATGCCGCGCCGCAACCCTGGCGTACTGACGAACAAGTACCGCGTCCGTTGTTTCGCCGGTGCGTTTGAAAATGACGGATCTAACGGCTTCGCGCGAGTCTGGGCTCAGAGCTTCTGGGCCCAGCAAGCTAAGAATATGAAGTTCATTCCAGAGCTTAACTGGTTCCGTTGATGCGTGAGTCACGGATATTAGCTCTGTAACGAACCGTTGGTTGGGGCGAAACATGCCGGCCAAAAACTCGGCAATCTCTCGTGAAAGCCACCGTATAGACCAAATATCCCGCTCGTTGTTTCCGGAATAGCCGCTTCCACGCGCGCCCAACTGTTGAAAGAATGCACGAGCGACGAAGAACTCGTAGAATGAACGATGCATGAATCGAAATATTCCATCGTTATCGCAAGTTAGGAATGACCCGCCACGGCAGTCGAGCTCAAGCCTTCTGAGATCTTCAGAAGAAAAAATATCTCCTGAGAATACTTTTCGAATATTCATGCCTACGTCCGACTTCTTGAGCGAAGAGTTGCCGATGCGATACATTGACTCAGCAACACTGTCCGCCAGTCGGAGTTTCTCTTCGGGACTTGTTGCCGATCGAGGATGCGTATCTATTTCTCTAACTGCCCATTGCGTAACGTACGCTGAATATAGATCTGCCGTTGTAAACTTGATTGACGAACCGGCATTGCGTCTCAAAGTAGGCAGTGACTGGAGCACCACTCGCAAGAGCATGGGTCGCCGCGTGAGGTCCTTAAGGTCGTAGTAGCCTTCGATCTCTCTCCATATGGTTGACGGCTCCTCAGCTGGACAGGCAGTCTCGATAATCCCGAGGACCGCAGCTTGTGACAGATGCTGCAGTTCCATGACAGAGAACTGTCCATCACGGTTTATGTCTTGAAACGCCTCGCCAGCTATGCCTGACTTAGAGAATGCCAACTCCAGATCCGACGACGAATGGAAGATGCTGGTGCGACAAGTAAGAATTGTTCGAGCCCTTTCGGTAAGCGGTCTCAGTGAGGTGAGTCTTCTGCGGATCTCAGCCAGGCTTGCTGAAGTGAACATCTCGTCAAACCCGTCCAAGAGAAAGATGTACTTCTCTGGGGTGTTCCTTATTCTCCGAGCCTCACTTGATTCAAGCACCTTATCTAGAGCAGCAAAAACATCACGCTCGCGGTCTAGCTCGAATGCAAGTTCGCCCAGAGAAATATATATTGGATGAATTGCATCACTTTCCTGAAGTGCAAGCATTCTGAATAGCAAGAGGCAGACGGATGTTTTTCCGATGCCATACTCTCCTAGTAGGAGCAGGTTCTTTGGCTCTTTTGCGGCGAGCCACTTCTTTAAGGCATTCTCAAGCGAAAGTATTTGTGTGGCATTGTCGTGCGAGTAAATCTTGACGTCCTGCGGCGCGTATTTTTCTATTGGCACCAGTCGATCTTCATAGGCCCGGCACCATGTATGACGCTGAAGGCATACATGGTCAGTCGAAGAAACACACGTCAAGAAAGAAATATGATGCCCCGACCCTTCGGCGTCAGTTTTTTCAATGGGCGATGGCGAGAGTGGGTGCTGCGAGCCTATTGCTGAGACGATCTCTTCAAAGCGGGGTTTTCGGCTGCGCCTATAGTCAATATGCCGAAGAATCTTGATCGTCTTCGGTGGCGAACACTCGCTGAGCAGTATGGGTATCAGGCGTTCCTGCAGAGCAGAGGGATCATCGTACACAAATGACGCCCTCTCAAGCCGGGCCCACTCGGAGTCGAAGAACGTTCCTGACATGCAGACGAGGATCTTCCGGGAGTTCTCTAAGCCTTCTTCGATTCGTGCTGGAATGTTAGATCCCGGCCTAATCTCCCACGCGTCAAGCCAAACTCGAAACCCACGAGCTCGAAGCTTGTTTGCGATCGCGAGAACTCGCGCCTTGTCGACGCTGCTATGCGCAACGAAGACATCCCACATGAACGATTTCGAGGATTCAGCTGCCATGACGTCCACTCTTTCGGCCGAGGAGCCTGCTTAGGTTGCGTGTGATCTTAGTAGCAAGCTGGTTGCCCGGTCCGGTCTATGCAACCTGCTGTGCCGCGGCGCCGCCTTGAGACGGTGTCCCTGACCGATCAGGAGTTCGGATGTCGATGATGTCCCGGTGGCCGCTTTGTGGCGCCACATTCAAGACAGTGGACTTCTCCTATGGGTCGTCAATTGCCGACGCTCTCGAATGACCGGTGCGCCGCTACCAACGTCGCGGCGCGACCGTTCAGGATTGACCGGCCGCTCACGCTGCAGATCTGCTCATCATCCGGCAAGGACGGCTCCAAGCTGGTTGCAACTGTACGGTCGCCAGGGTTGCGTAGTGGCTGCGGCCAAAACAGTGACATAAGGCTCTGCTAGGAAAATGTCTGTTCCACATCTCTGCCCGGTCACGTCGGCAATGCATGGGATTTGAGAGTCCTTGATCGACGAGGGCGGACGGGTCGACCTTGATCCGCAGCGTTTACCCTTCTTCTACGGTGCGCAACAAACTCCGTCGGTGGGGCTATCCTTTGACGGCTGTTGTACCAGCCCGAGCGTCGGCACAATCAGGTATTTAAGCAGGAAAGAAAAACTATGCCCACTGACCCCATGACCATCGCGCTTACTTCTGGTGGCCTTGCCCTCACCGCAGCATTGCTGGGTCAGCTCGTCGCCGGCTGTATCACCAACGGTAACAACAAGAAAACGGAGATGCGAGCCTTTGAACAGAAGCGTAAGGCGATGACGCTGCAGATCTACGCTGAGATTCATGCCGCCTTGGTCATTGTCCGGGAGCGCAAGTATCTGGAAGGATTAGATGGGATGATCCGGTACATTGAGCAAAACCCGGACAAGCCTGCTCACTTTGAAGTGCATGTGGCCGATGAATCTTTCCCAATCTTCAAAGCAAACGTCAGCAGTTTGGGTCTTATGCCCTGCAGCCTCGTGACGCAGGTGGTCACCTTCTATACCCTTATCCAGTCTCTTGTACAGGACGTGAAGCCGGGTGGGATGCTGGCTATGGGGGCCCCAAAGCATACCTTTGAGGAAGCGCTTCACTTGGGCAGACAGATGGTTGCAGTCGGCGAATTGATCGTTAGGGAAGTCGAGGAACTGTACCCAGAGGTGAAGAAGCACTTGCCCGTTGCACCATAGCGGCTGACAGCCTCCGAGATCCATGCGGCGGTGGACCGCGCCGTGACCGCGCAACTGGCGCGCAAAGATGAGCGAGGCAACGCACGCGTTATTCAGGAAGCCTTGCGCCTGTTCGTGCAGCACGGTGCACGCTACTGCTTCCCGGCCACACGCGGTGAACTCACCCGCGGCATCCCCACCTTGTATGCAGCCGCTCCCTTGAAAGACAAGATCGTCCAGCTCAGCGAGCCGGTGCCCGTGTGGCCTTGCAAGTCGGGCACGGTGCGGGGCCATGGCCTTCACACCCCTTTACCCCACCGTGCCAGATGCCGCGCAGCGCAACCCGGCTCTGTATGCCTTGCTGGTACTGGTGGACGCCATTCGCGGCGGCAGCCCACGTGAGCGGGCCCTGGCCATCAAGATGCTGGACGAGCAGTGGGCGGGGTGAGCATGGCACTCAACCCGAACGAGTCATTCAGGCCCAACTAGACAACAAAACACCCAGGCATTCATCCGCATGGCTGGTGACCATGCCATGGCTGGCCCCCTCGATCTCCCAGACCCGGCTGTTCGGCAGCAGGCGATGCAGGTGATTCACGATGGCGTGCGCGACCTGATTGGATCGGGTGCCGCACACCAGGCGTGTCGGCACGGTCAGTTGGCGCAGGTCAGCTTCGGTCTGCGGCTGGCGGGTGCAGATGTCCCAGTGGCGCAGGTTGTTGTTCACCATCGTCGCCATCAGGGTCTGAATGTGTGGGGGCAGGGCGGCAAAATCGTTGGCGCCACCCCAGAAGTCGATGACTTGCCCGCACGCATCGGGCACGCCCCGGGCTGCATCCTGTCGGTAACGGCGCAAAAAGGTCTGCACCTCGGCTTGCATGGGCTGGTCTTGCGCGGCGTCCAGCACCCACGTGGCCACGGGTTCGAACAGCGTCAGTTCTGCCAACGGCAGGTTGCCCTTCAACGCTTGCGCCAGGGCCACGACGCCACCATAGGAGTGGCCGACCAGGTGAATGGGGCGGTCGGTGAGCTGGCGCACGGCCTGTTCAAGGATGGCCAGCTCGGTGTCGATGCTGGGCGCCTCAAAGTCTTGCGGGTCGGGCATGCCGCCATGCCCTGGCAGTCGCACGGCAATGCAGTGGTGCGTGGGCGCCAGGCTCTCCATCAGCTTCTTCCAGGCGGATGGGGTGGCGTAGGAGCCGTGAACGAACACGATGGGCTCGCCAGCGCCTTTTTCAAGCACGTAGGGGTTCATGGTCGGTCAGGTTTGCACGCCCAGGCGGCTTGACAACTCATTCAGAATTTTCCGGTACATGACGTTGATCAGGAGCGCCAGGAGCAGCGGAATGGCCATCACCCCGGCTGCCATTGGATTTTCTGGGTGTTTGAAGACAATCGCAAAAAAACACAGAATGCCAATGACACCGAGGGAGAAGCCCAAGATGAATGATTTCCTGGTGAGTGAAATCAATTCACGGTTCGACATGTTTTCTACAGAGCGGATCATGTGGTTTCTCTGGTTTTGGGGGCTGTCTCGTGACCTTGCGTCTTGTGGGCCAAGCCTTCTTGATGGATTCGGCGTGCTTCGGTCTTGCGCGCTTGCTCTTTCCTGCGGCAAGGTTTGCAGTACTTGGCTTGAGTCCACACGCTGCCTTTCGCGACTTCGTACCACCATTTCTGCTGTGTGGCGAGCCACACCTGAGCAGAGCCGCAAGTGACGCAGACGAAGGGCTTGTCCGTGTAATGGCCAAGGTGGACGAATTCCGGCCACCCTTGGCTTGGATTGTCCGCGAGCTTTTCTGGGTTGACGTGCCGGCGCTTGTCGATGGTTGCCAGCAAGCGCTGTTTGGCGTCCTGGGCTTGGGTGTCAGCCGCAAGCCTGCTTGCCTTTTGGTCGGCCTTGGCCTCAGCGGCCTTCAGCTCCCGCTTGTCCGCCCGAGAGTCCTGCAGTTGATGTCTGCGCTGTTTGCTACTTTTCATGGAACCTCATGAATGCATGCTTGGACGTGGGGTGAGCCATCTTGTATCAATCAGCGACGTCACCTGGCGCGCGCCAGCCCCAACCGCTCCAGCCACCGGCGCCCGGCGCTGCGCCTGGCCACCTTGAGCCGTCTGGCCTCCGCGGCGTGTGCCGCCCGGGTCCGGGCATTGGCGCCGCTGGTCTCGCCCATCTCCAGCGCCTCGTGCAGCCCCAGGCGGTCAAGCGCCAGCAGCCGAAGGATCTCTTGCCGCACCGCCTCTTGTTGATCGGGGCCGATCCCCAGGAAGGCGGGCGCCGTGTCCAGGCGCGAGAACGCCAAGGCCTTTTGCTCGTCCATGACGGACTGGATGAAGCCCTCATCCAGGGCGATCTTGTCCCCGCCGGCCAGGACTGGGTCTTCCCACAAGGCAGCGGCGTGGTCATACCCCCGGCGCAGGCGCTCTTTGTTCACGTCGGGCAGTTCGTGAAACACTTTGGCATCGTGATGGGCGTGCACAGGCATGCCGGCTCGCGCCAGCAACTGGGCGTGCTTGTAGCAATAGCTGCGCATCACCCCATCGTCTGGTGCCATCACGCTGAGGTAAGCGGCGCGCCTGAAGGCGACGTTGTTCGATGCATAACAACCCAGGTGCCCTTGGGCGTGGGGCCCAAACAAGAAGCCAAAGTCCATCACGGTCATGGCCTTGGAGGTGATGTCGTCACCCTCGTACACGGTCAGGCCGCCAACGGCCTGGACGTGAGGCTGCGCGAACGGCGCCAGCAGGGTCTCCAGCCAGTGCTCGGACTGCGGCACGCAATCGCCATCCAGAAACACCAGGAACTCACCCAGCGCAGCCCGGGC
>Ga0075012_10002663_pt1 | contig 17430 bp, 16 predicted proteins | sample All_14_2_FD_71474 | JGI IMG/M metagenome (GOLD analysis project Ga0075012, IMG submission 71474) | Freshwater microbial communities in response to fracking from Pennsylvania, USA - Allegheny Zone_MetaG_DW_15 | ecosystem: Environmental > Aquatic > Deep subsurface > Groundwater > Drilled... | reverse complement strand
AAAACGCCCGATCAAGCTTACTTCAACCAGCCCATGCCCGAAGCGGCGGCGGCATAACCGAGGCGGAAATCCACTTAGAAACCGACCCGAACCTGTTCAGATAAACCGAGCCACTTCTGAATACAGCATGGAGCCCGAAAGGTCAGCAGGTGATGAAACCAGGCCCGTCCGTCCTGCAGAGCTGCATGTTAAGGCTGAAGCCAGTCCGACAGGATTGGGTATGGGCCCTCAGGCCTGGCGTGTCGGGCGCGGCGCCCGGTCGATCGCGTCGATTTCCAACCGCAGCATCTGTTCGATCAGCCCTGCGCGGATCGCTGCGAACTCCGGGTGGTCCCAGCGATTCACGAACTCGCCCGGGTCCAGTTGCAGATCATACAATTCGCCCCAATCTTGGCCGTGGAAAATCGACAGGCGATAACGGTCGGTGCGCAGGCTGTGGACTCGCGGCGGGCCGGCGAGCGCCGTCAAGGGACGCTGATGGTCGTATTGCACCAGGGCAGCCTTGCGTTCTTCCGGGCCGAACAGACTTCTGCCCTGGAACCCGTCAAAGGGCTCAATCCGCGCCTTTTCCAGAATGCAGGCGCCGATATCCAGGGTCTGGCCGATGCGCTGGGTGCGCATGCCGCAGCCCCGTTCTTCCGGCGCACGCCACAGGAAGGGCACGCGGATCACAGGTTCATAGGCTTCCGGCCCCTTCAAGAGCAGCCCATGATCGCCCAGATTGTCGCCATGGTCGGAGGTGAACATAATCGTCGTGTTACCATCGCGCCCACTATCCTTCAGCGCCTGCATGACCTGGCCCACAGCGTCATCGATCATGGCCAGCATGCCCAGCGTCAGCGCCTGGGCCTCCTGCGCCTCGCGTGCGGAGCAGCCGAAAGTACCCATCCCGGCAAGATTCGACCGCCCCGCCGCGCGGTCCTGGAAAAGCTGCTGCACATGGGGCGGGGCATCCCAATCCTTGCGATGGAAGGCTTCCGGCACCGGCATGTCGTCGGGCGAGAACATGTCCCAATAGCGGCCGGGCGGGTTGAAGGGATGGTGCGGGTCCGGGAAGGAGACCATCAGGAAGAAGGGACGCTCCGGATCGAGTCGCTTCAGCCAATCCGCGGCACATTCGGCGATATAGGTGGTGGAATACAATTCCTCCGGCACGGCGGTGCGCACGGCCTGCGGACAGGTGTAATCATGCGGCAACTGGTTTTCCGGACCGATCAGCGACATGGCGTCCGGATTACGCTGCAGCAGCCATTGCCGGTAGTTGCCGCCCAGATTGTCGCCATGGCCGACCACCAGATCGACATGATCGAAGCCATAGAACGGTGTCTGCACGGCAGCCTGCGGATCAGCCCAATAAGACGGGTCTTCCTGGTCATAGACCGGATCGTCCAGATTGATGCGCCTCGCGCTGCGCAGCTCCTTCGGTGGCAGGCGGAACCCGTCCTTGCGCTGTTTTGCCGGTGCGACCGGCGGATTGCCGGTGAAATTCTGCAAATGGCTCTTGCCGCATAGCGCCGTCTGATAGCCCGCATCGCGCAGAAGATCGACAAAGCTGACGTAATCCTGCGCCATGGGCACGCCGTTTTCCCGTACCCCGCTGATGGAGGGCATGCGCCCCGTCATCAGACTGACGCGATTGGGCATGCAGACGGGGCTTGCCACATAAAAGCGGTCGAAGGTAAGCCCATCCACCGCGATGGCGTCAATATGAGGCGTGCGCGCCAAAGGATGGCCGTAGCACCCAAGATTATCGGCCCGCAATTGGTCGGCAATGAACAGGATGAAGCTAGGCTGCTGGCTCATCGATACACTCGCTTGGAAGGGTTATGCGGGGCGTGCGGTAGCGCCGCGCCGAAACTGCAGGGCGATCAGGACAAGGCCGATGGCGGTGCTGGCCGCGGCGGCATAGGCGCCGCCCGGCAGGATCGCAATTGGCAGCAGCAGCGGAACCCCGACCAGGGTGAACAGCCCACGCTGCGCAAGATTCAATCTGGTCGCCATGAAGCCGACCATGGCAGCGGTAATCAGATAGATGCCCAGGATGGATCGGATGGTAACCACCACAACGTCCGCCGCGCTGCCTTGCATCAGCAAGGCTGGCTGCACCACGAAGATAAAGGGCAGGACGTAGATCGACCAGCCAAGGCGCATCGCCTCGAACCCCGTGCGCATGGCGCTTTCCCCGGATATGGCGGCCGCTGCAAAGGCAGCTATGGCCACCGGCGGGGTAATCATCGACAGCATGCCGAAATAGAGCACGAAGAAATGGGCTGCCATCTTGTCGATACCTAGCTGAACAAGCGGCACCGCGACCAGGGTGGACAAGAGCGCGTAAACGCCCACGGTGGGCATGCCCATCCCCAGGATGATGCACAACGCGCCCGACACGAGAAGAAGCAGCGGCAGATTCCCCGAACCAAGATCCAGTAACGCACCGGTTATCATGAACAAGACGCCCGAAGAATTCAGCGCCCCGATAACGATGCCCGCCCCCGCAGCAATGAAGACGATCGACACCGATGCCTCCGCCGTGTCGCCCATCGCATCCAGGACCGTGCGCCAAGTGGGGCGCGCATTCTGGCCGGGAAACAGGCATTTCAGCACCAGCAAAGACAGCGTGGCAGCCAGGGCCGCATATTCCGCCCGCCAGACCAGCGCGAACAGCCCGAAGATCAGGATCAGGAAGGGAACGGGAAAGACCCAGCCTTCCTTCAGCACCTGCCCAAGGCGCAGGATTGCATCGCCTTCACCCTGAATACCGTCGCGCCCGGCGATCAGGTCGATCTGCAGATAGATGCCCAAGTAATAGAGGAAGGAGGGCAGGATCGCGGCTACCACGATGGCGGAATAGTCGACCTGCGCCGTTACCGCCATCAGGAAAGCTACCGCTCCCATGACCGGCGGCACCAATTGACCGCCGGTGGACGCGATGGCTTCCAGGCCGCCCGCCGTAACCCCGCGATAGCCTGCCTTGCGCATCAGGGGAATGGTTATCATGCCCGTTGATACGACATTCGACACGGCCGACCCCGAAATCGTGCCGAACAGGCCCGAAGCGGTCACGGCCATCTTGGCCGACCCGCCGCGCGAGCGTCCGACCAGCGCAGCCGCGAAATCGGAAAAGAACCTGCCGCCGCCCGTCACCTGCAGGACCGAACCCATCAGGATATAGGCAATCACCAGCGTGCCTACGATGGCAAGTGGCGGACCCAGTACATTGCCGTCCTGATAGGCCATGGAGTACAGGAAAGGCGCGGGTCGGAATCGCCGCCCGGCAAAGGGCTCCGGCAGGTATTCGGCGAAAATTGCGAAGCCCAGAACAATAAGGATGATCGCCGCCAGCGCCAGGCCAGCGGTCCGCCGCACGCCTTCAATCAACAATGTCAGGATGATGATCGCGGCGGCAAGACCGGTCGTGCTGTGCATCCGGAAATTAGCCTCATCGAGCAGATCAGGAAATCTGACGACGGTATAGAGCGCGGCCAGACAGCCCAGAACGCCCAGGGGCGCATCCACCGCCCAGATCAGCCAGCGGCGTGTCTTGGAGATCGGGTGCCGTAACATGATAACGACCGTCGACAAAGCGATCAGCACATAGAGAAACTGGCCCAGATACAAATTCCAGCCGAGACGCTGCTGGATCGCCAGCGCCCAGAGGATCGCGATCAGCACCATCAAGGTACCTGCGACACGGATGAAATGCGCCTTGGTCATGATCTGCAACCCGCCTCCGGATGACTGGCATCAAGGCCGCCACCGGATCGCATTCCGGCGGCGGCGTGCGCTCTTACTTCGTCCAGACGCCTGCTTCCTTGAAGAAGCGGATGGCGCCGTCATGGAACGGAATGGGCGAAGCCGATTGGCCCATGCTTTCCAGGCTGACCTCGCTGAACTGCGACTGTGCCTCCGTGAACTGGGGCAGATGCGCCGCCACGGATTTCACCACGCGATAGACGACATCATCCGACACATTGGTGGTGGTCAGGATGACGATCGGAGAGTTGACGACGGAGGTCGCGGCCTTGATGCCAGGCATCGAACCCGCTGCCACTGGAATGATCGTGGAGCCTGGACGCTGCTTCGACAGAGTCGTCTTGGCCACATCATCGTCGGCGAGGCTCAGGAAATGGACCCCCACCGTCGCATCAGCCTTGGAGATGGCCGCCGAACCGAGCGAGAAGATGGTGGCATCCAACTGGCCATCGATCAGGGAATCCACGCTGGCGGCGCCGTTCTGCACGGGAACAGGCGTGACCTTGTCAAAGCCGACACCGGACATCGCCATCATCGCGGTCAGGAAGGACGCCAAGTTCTGCTGGGTCGAAAATTCGGAGGCGACACGCTTGCCCGCCAGATCGGCCACAGTCTTGATGCCGGAATCGTCACGCACCAGGATGCCCATCTGCAGCGGATAGATGGTGGCTGCGATGCGCAATTGCGGGAAGGGACGACCCTTGAATGGCCCCACGCCTTCATAGGCTTCGGCGGCCGCCGTCACGTTGGGAAAGGCGAAATCATATTCGCCATCGGCCATCGCCGGAATCTGCGCGGTCGGCCCGCCCAGCGGCACGACTGTCATGGGAATGCCAAGGTCTTTGCCTACAATCTCTGCCATCACCGAGCCGGTAACATAGGCAATGCTGCCCTGCGGGTTCGTGGCGATGGTGACCGGTGCGGCGAATGCTGTACCGGCAGCAGTGGAGATGGCGGCGGACAGGGCGGCGGCAAAAGCGACACGTCTCACGGGCTTCTCCTTTCCTGGAATAATTCAGGAATGCTAGCAGGGAAGTTCCCGCAGGAAATATGCGATTGGCTGCCAACTCTATGCTATTTTAGGCATAGTCCTGCTTCAGGCAGGCTTCCCGCACGACATCCAGCAATTCCTTCAGGCCAGCCGGCATGTCCCGCGCCGGATCAAGAGTGATGCCGACCGGCCCGGAGAGGGTTGAATCCGACGGGGGAAGCTGCACCAGCCTGCCCCGCGCCAGATCTTCCGCCACGATGCCATCCGGCACCACCCAGACCGCATCCTCCATATCCAGGAAGCGCCGGGCGAAATCGAAGGAGATCGTCTCGATCACATTGGGATGATCCCGCAGTCCCTGGGAAATCAGGAAACGGTCAGTTTCGGTTCGGATGGTCGTGTCGGTCAGCGGCAGAAGCAGCGTGTAATCGCGCAGCCTGCCAATGGTAAAGTCCGCTCCCCCGGCAAGCGGATGGTCCGGGCGGCAGACAAACCGCAGCGGTTCGGAATAGAGGAATTCGAAGCTCAGTCGCTTCATATCCTCGTTCGGGGCAAGGCGCCCGAACACGGCACTGACCGTTCCTGCCTGCAACAATGCAAGAAGATAGCGGCTGGTGCCTGTATGCAGCTCAATCTGCATGCCCGGATTGCGCTTCTTATAGGAGCTGATGACCCCCGGAAGAAGGGATGCACAGACATTCGGTAAAGCCCCAACTGCCAGGCGCGACGATTGCGCCTGACGGTCCTGCAGCCGTGATGTCACCTCACCGATCTGGCCCAGGGCCGGCGCGATATTGCGATGGAACAACAGGCCGTCCGGCGTCAGGACGGCACCGCGGCGGGCGCGGTCGAACAGTTCGACGCCCAGAATGCCTTCCATTTCGCGGATGGTTCGGGAAATGACCGGCTGCGTCGTATTGAGTTCTTCCGCAGCCCGCACAGTGCTTTTCGACTGTACGAGTGCCATGAAGCAGTGCAGATGGCGCATCTTCAGACGCCGGTCCATGGACTTGCCCCCCCCTGAACAGACGACACCCGCGGTGACGTCCCTGGACGTGGTGTAACTGGTTGGCGCGGTGGTCATCGGTGCTTTCCGGTAGGGTCTGGTTGTCGAATCCAACACCTGACAGGAAGGACGACCGATGACCGACGACATGATGAACCTGCGCGCGCTTGTGGCGAAGACCCCTGACGCGGATTTACTGCGTGAGATGATCGGCTTCGCCGCCGAGCGACTGATGGAGCTGGAGGTGGGTGCCGCGCACCGACAGCCCGGCGGCGTAGAGCCCGATGATCTTGTCATCCACCCCGTCGATCCGCGTCTGACCCTTCTTCACCAGCTCGGGCTCGAAGCTGCCATCCCGGTCGCGCGGAACCGAAAGCGGCACTTCGCCATCGGAGCCCTTCACCCGCTTGGTCGCGACCCCGTTCCGCCGGTTGGTCTGTTCCAGCGGCGGCTCCGCGCCAGCCTCATAGCCCAGATGCGCCGTCAGTTCGGCACCGAGCATCCGCTCCATCAGGCGGACCTTCAACTCCTTCATCAACCCGGCATCGCCCAGAAGATCCTCAGGCCGTTTGCAGCCCTTCAGCAACTCGTCCAGCAATTCGTTCGATATCGTCATCGTCCTTGCTCCTCTCACGAAGCATGGACCAGATCAACGATACACAGAAGACAGGACACTCCCGACAAGACTGATCGGCTTGACGCTCAGCCCTTATGCTTCAAATACCACGCGTAGGTAGAAGCAATTCCTTGTTCGAGTGAAACCTTATGTTTCCATCCCAGTGCATGCAGTCGCGATACATTTAACAGTTTGCGCATGGTGCCGTCCGGCTTCGTCGGATCGAGGGTAATTCCCGCGTCAAAGCCTACGATGCGGCAGACGAGGTGGGCCAAATCGGCAATCGATATATCCTCGCCCGTCCCGACATTGATCGGTCCTTCTTCCGAATAGTGCTCCATGCAATGAAGGGCTGCATTGGCGAGATCATCCACATGCAGGAATTCGCGCATCGGCCGACCGCTACCCCAGACGGGCAATGTCGTGTCTCCGCGCAATTTGGCTTCATGGGCCTTACGGATCAGGGCGGGCAATACATGGCTGTTGGCCGGATCGAAATTGTCCCCCGGCCCGTAGAGATTGGTCGGCATCAGAGAGATGGCATTGAAGCCATATTGCCGCCGCAGCATGCCGCACAATTTCAGCCCCGCGATCTTGGCCAGGGCATAGGCCTCGTTGGTGGGCTCCAGCGGACCGGTCAACAACGACTCTTCCCGGATCGGCTGCGGCGCCTCCTTGGGATAGATGCAGCTTGATCCCAGGAAGACAAGCTTGCTAACCCCGTTCTTCCATGCCGCATGGATCACGGCATTCTGGATCGCCAGATTGTCGTACAGGAAATCCGCCGGATAGGTGTTGTTGGCGTGAATCCCGCCAACCTTGGCCGCCGCCAGAAATACATATTCCGGCTTTTCTGCCGCGAAGAACGCCTCAACATCCGTCTGATGTCGTAGATCCAGTTCCGCGCGGGTTCTGACGACCAGATTGGTGAAGCCTTTGGCCTGCAGCGCGCGCACGATGGCCGAACCGACCAGACCGGCATGGCCGGCAACGAAAATGCGGGACTGCACTTGCATCGATGCCATGGTATTTCCGCTTTCCCTGGCCAGTCTTCTCAAATCGTGCCGTCAGCGCCGCCCGATGGAGTGGCCCGCCTCGCGGAGGGTTTTCTCCTGCGCCGCCAGCTCCAGATCATGCTCCACCATCATCCCGACCAGACCGGCGAAATCGACCTTGGGCTCCCAGCCGAGTTCGCGTTTGGCCTTGGACGGATCGCCCAGCAGATGGTCGACCTCGGTCGGGCGCAGATAGCGGGGGTCGAATTCCACATGGTCCTGCCAGTTCAGATGGACCTGCCCGAACGCCGCCTCCAGGAACTCTCGCACCGAATAGGCCTTGCCCGTCGCCACCACATAGTCGCCGGGCTTGTCGGCCTGTAGCATGCGCCACATCGCCTCGACATAGTCGCCCGCGAAACCCCAATCCCGCTTGGCATCCAGGTTTCCGAGATAGAGCTTGTCCTGCAGACCGCATTTGATGCGGCCGACCGCCCTGGTGATCTTGCGCGTCACGAAGGTCTCTCCGCGCCGCGGGCTTTCGTGGTTGAACAGGATACCATTGGCGATGAACATGCCATAGGCTTCGCGATAGTTCACACAGAACCAATAACCCGCAACCTTGCCAACCGCATAGGGGCTGCGCGGGTAAAAGGGTGTGGCTTCGGATTGGGGTGGCAGGGCGGCCCCGAACATCTCCGAAGAGCCCGCCTGATAGACACGCACCGAATCCATCGGGCGGCCGCTTTCCTTGATATAGTCCCGGACCGCATCCAGCAGGCGTAGCGTGCCCGTGCCCACGACGTCGGCCGTGTATTCCGGCTGATCAAAGCTGACGCGCACATGCGACTGCGCGGCAAGGTTATAGACTTCGTCAGGCTGCACCTTGCCTAAAATCTGGCGGAGGCCGGATGCATCCGACATGTCGCCATAATGCATGAACAGACGCGCCTCCGGGTCATGCGGATCACGATATAGGTGTTCCAACCGTTCGGTATTGAAGGTGGATGCACGACGGACGATGCCGTGCACCCGATAACCCTTGGAAATCAAAAGCTCTGCCAGATAGGAGCCGTCCTGTCCGGTAATGCCGGTAATGAGCGCACGCTTCATGTGGTCTACCCGAAAAATTGAGCTGTTGTTTGCCGGGCAACTGCTATAGCGACTAACTCTCGGCCTGAACAGGGTGCAGATAACCAAACCAGTATGCTCCTGCAGGCTTTGGGTCCGCGCGTACCTTCACAGCCAAGGATAGTCCATGGTGCAATCGGAGATCATGTCCCTGGCGGTGCTGTAGGTCGTGAGTGAGGCGATCACCGGCAATGTTCGGTAGGGTCTGGTTGTCAACACGAACTCCGGACCGAAGGGACCATCGATGATCAAGGACAGGATGACCTTCCGCGACCGCGTGGAACGAGTCCCTGGCGGCGACATTCTGCGTGAGATGATCGGCTTTTGCGGCCGAGAGACTGATCGATTTGGAGGTCGGCAACGTGGCGGGCGCTGGCTATGGCGAGAAGGATCCGGCACGCCGCGACCAGCGCAACGGTCACCGCGAGCGGGATTGGGAGACGCGAGCAGGTACGGTCGAGCTGCGCATTCCCAAGCTGAGCAAAGGCAGCTATTTCCCCAAGCTTCCTCGAGCCCCGACGCATGGCCGAGAAGGCGCTGACCGCAGTGATTCAGGAGGCCTTCATCCAGGGCATCTCTACCCGGTCGGTCAAATCGGTTGGATAACGCCGAGCATCCGGATTATGCTGCTTGCGAGTGATATCAGTCCAGGCCATCCGATACTCCATCTTCTCGACAAAGATGGTTGAATCATAAGCCGCTGATATCACTCAAATACTTTTAAACCAAACTCTGAGAGGAGTGCTTGAAATACGAAGTCACACGCTATATACAAACCGCACCGCTCCTATGCTGCGAAGTGGTTTTGCTTCGCCCATGTTTTCTTTGCCCAATAAAGCGAGACAGGCCTCGTCATGTTGCGCGATTTCATTGAGCCAGCCCCCTCCCTTGATGGGAAATCGATTTTGTTAACCGGCGGCACTGGGTCTTTTGGCCGGGCCTTCGTCAAATATGTTCTGGAGCATTATGCGCCCAAACGGCTGATAGTGTTCTCCCGCGACGAGCAGAAACACTATGACATGGCGCAGCAATTTCCGCAGGAGCGCTACGCCTGCATGCGGTATTTCATTGGTGATGTCCGCGACTTCAGCCGGTTGACGATGGCGACACGGGATGTGGACATCATTGTTCATGCCGCTGCAATGAAGCATGTTCCCGCAGCCGAATATAATCCGATGGAGTGCATCAACACCAACGTCCACGGCGCCGAAAACATCGTCCGTGTGGCATTGGACAACAAGGTCCGGCGCGTGATCGCCCTCTCCACGGACAAGGCGTGTAGCCCGATCAACTTGTATGGGGCGAGCAAGCTTGCGTCGGACAAGATCTTCGTGGCGGCGAACAATCTGCGGGGTGACACGGGCTGTGCTTTTTCCGTCGTACGTTACGGCAACGTCCTCGGTTCTGCCGGCAGCGTGCTTCCTTACTTTCAGAAATTGGTGGTTGAGGGTGCGAAAAGCCTCCCAATCACCGATCCCCGCATGACGCGCTTCTGGATCACGCTCGATCAGGGCGTAACGTTCGTCCTTTCGTCTCTCGCGATGATGGCTGGTGGCGAGATTTTCATTCCCAAGATCCCGTCTTCCCGGGTCGTAGATCTCGTTGAGACCATTTGGCCGGACATTTCCACTCATGTGGTCGGCATCCGGCCGGGGGAAAAGTTGCATGAGATGATGGTTTCAGTGGAGGACGCTCGTCACACGATTGAGCTTCCTGACAGATATATCATACTTCCCGATCAAGGCTTTTCTGCGGCTGCCAATACTGTGTATGCGGATTGCGGTCATGTTTCGGAAGTTTTTCTATATTCCAGTGACAAAAATTCACAGTTTGTCTCAAAGACCGAAATTGAGTTCCTTGCAGATCTGGTTAGATCATTATAACACATTCAGTTTATAGTGAATAATTCATTTTCATATGAATTCGTTCGCTCAGTGAACTTGGCTGGAGAGAACTGGAAATGGGTAGCAATAGAAATTTCCTTCCTTATGGAAAACACACGATAGACGACGATGATGTCGCCGCTGTAGTTGATGTGTTGCGTTCTGATTTTTTGACAGCCGGACCCGGCGTGGAGCGATTTGAGGAAACATTCTCGCGTATCGTGGGCGGTGTACCTGCGGCGGTCTGCGCAAATGGGACTGCGGCCCTGCATTTGGCATCATTGGCGTTGGGCATCGGTCAAGCGGATATCGTGATTGTGCCATCCATAACTTTTCTGGCCACAGCCAGCGCGCCCCATTTGCTGGGCGCCAACGTAGTGTTCTCGGATGTTGATCCGCATAGCGGATTAATTACGGCTGAGACGCTTCAGGCTGCATTTGAGCGAGCGAAAACCAAAGTCAAAGCAGTCTTTCCGGTACATCTCAACGGAAACCCCGCCGATCTCGCTTCTTTGGCCGAGGTGGCTCACGCTCATGGCGCCGCCATGGTGGAGGATGCTTGCCACGCCCTGGGTGGTTCATATCGTGGGCAACCGATTGGAAGCGGCGCGTATAGTGATCTGGCCACCTTCTCTTTTCATCCCGTCAAGGCGGTGGCCATGGGCGAGGGTGGTGTTGTCACCGGGAAGGACCCGGACCTGATCGAGCGAGTTAGACTCTTTCGCAGTCACGGCATGGTCCGAGATTCTTCCTCCTTTCTTCAGCCGGATATGGCATTCGACAAAGATGGAAACTTGAACCCTTGGTATTACGAAATGCCGCAACCAGCGTTCAATTATCGCGCCAGCGAAATCAATTGTGCTCTTGGGTTGAGCCAGCTTAACAAGCTCCAGGCGTTTATAGCCCGTCGTGCTGAACTGGCGGCGCGGTACGATGAGCTGTTGGAGCCCTACAACGATATGGTTCGTCCAGTGGCAAGAACCCACGCATCTGTCAGCGGGTGGCATCTCTATGCGGTTCTGATTGATTTCGACAAGTTGGCGATAACCAAGGCACGCCTGATGTATTCTCTGCGCGAGAGGGGCATAGGTACTCAGGTTCATTACATACCTGTCCACCTACAGCCATATTGGCGACGAACGCAGAAGAATTTCATGCTGCCAGGCGCCGAGCGATACTATAAAATGTGTCTATCTTTGCCACTTTACCCGGCAATGAGTGATGATGATGTTTTCTATGTCGCCACCCAGTTGTTTGGTGTGCTGGGCCTGGAGAGGTAAATGCATTCCTCACATGAGCATTCGACGCGCGGCGATCGGGGCTGGTGGGAAAAGCCCCGTACCGTATCCGTGATTGTTGACAATCCGAGCTGGATTATGCCTCACGCGCTGCGCCTGGTGGAGCTAATTGAAGCTGGCGGGGACCATGCGTCGTTTCATACCGATTATTCGTCCGTGCCGAAGGGCGACGTAGCTTTCTATCTGGGGTGTGTTCGTGTTGCCCCGGCGGAGTTGCTAACCCGGAACCACCGCAATCTGGTGGTGCATGAGAGCGCGCTGCCGCAAGGCGCTGGATTCTCTCCACTCTCGTGGCAGATACTGGAAGGCAAGAGTTCTATCCCCATCGTTCTTTTCGAGATGGTGGAGGAGTTTGATGCTGGGCCGATAGTCTATAGGTCAAAGATAGATTTGGGAGGCCACGAGCTTGTTGGAGAACTCCGGGATTTGCAGGCGCAAGCAACCCGCGAGTTATGCTTGCGTTATTTGAGCTCCCCTCAAGTGCCAATTGGAGAAATGCAAACTGGGGAAAGATCCATTTATGCACGTCGTTCGCCCAAAGATAGCCGCCTCGATCCCAACAAGACAATTGTAGAGCAATTTGATTTGTTTCGAATTGTTGATAATGAGAAATATCCAGCATTCTTTGAGCTGCGTGGTTGCGAGTACGAATTATTGATCAGGAAGCGCAACGGCGTTTAGTCTGGGCGGATCATGGATAGCAACTCAACAAAAAGCAAAACTCTTGTTCTGTGCGCCCATCCGGATGATGAGGTTTTGGGTTGCGGCGGAACGATTGCACGACTGCGGTCTGCTGGCCGCCACGTAAGTGCAGTGTTTTTGTCTATGGGTGTCGGAGCGAGAGGGTCCAATGCAGGAGAAGCCTCCAGGCGATATCGAGCCGCGACGGAAGCGGCGAAAACGCTAGGAGGCTATGATGTTGAGGTAATGGATTTTCCAGACAACCAAATGGATACGGTTGGTTTCCTTGAAATTGTCAAGGCCATAGAAGCCGCGGTCAAGCGTTTGAAGCCGAACGTGATTTATACCCACCACGCCAACGATCTAAACATTGACCACGCGATCGTGCATCGGGCGGTGCTGACGGCCTGCAGGCCGTTGCCTGGCTCATCGGTACGGTCCATCTATGCTTTTGAAACGCTCTCCAGCACGGAATGGGAGCCCGCAGGTCTGGGCCGACAGTTTCAGCCCACGCGCTTCGTTGATATTTCCAACTCCCTGGACGCGAAGATGGGAGCCATGCGGGCCTATGGGGAGGAAATGCGCCCCTTCCCGCATCCGCGATCTCCGGAAGCAATAGAGGCGCTGGCGCGATTTCGCGGTGCACAGTCCGGTCTGCTCGCAGCCGAGGCCTTCGTGGTCGTGCGAGAGATCACCTGAGAGTCTCGATGGGACAGCTGGCGGTCATCAGGGCGGACGCCTCGCCCACAATTGGCGGCGGTCATGTGATGCGATGTCTCGCATTGGCGAATGGCTTGCGGGCGAATGGTTGGACCTGCCTCTTCGCTTGCGGCGACGAAACCCTGATGACGTCGTCGATGTTGACCGCGACCGGTCATGGGCATGTTCAGGTACCGGGAGACTTATCCGCCGCGGAGCAGGCGAGGTGCCTGCGCTCTGCGCTGCCGGAGGGAGCCGACCTGCTTGTCGTGGACCATTATGGATTGGACCAGGATTTCGGACTGGCATGCCTTGGCTGGGCCAGAAAGATCTTGGTGGTCGACGATCTCGCCAACCGTGCATTGATGTGCAACATCCTTCTGGATCAGAACCTTGGGCGCGCCGCAGCCGATTATGACGGCCTTGTTCCGTCGGCATGTACCCGCCTGATTGGTCCCGCCTTTGCCTTGTTGGGTCCTCAATTCGCATTGGCCGGACGACCGCGCTCCCGCTCTGGTCCCGTGCGCCGGGCCGCGGTTTCCATGGGTCTGACGGACCCGTGGGACGTCACTTCCAAGGCAATCCAGGCGCTTCAGGCTGCGTGCCCCGATACCTCGATAGACGTGGCGCTTGGCTCCCGGTCCGCGAATGCCGCGAAGGTTGGCGCGCTCGCTGCTGATGACCCAGACAAGGTGCATTTGTACCTTGATTGTGGGAACATGGCCGCATTTTATGCGTTGGCGGACATCGCGGTTGGCGCGTTCGGTGTTTCGAGTTGGGAGCGTTGTTCCATGGGGCTGCCCAGCATTGGGGTAATCACCGCCGATAACCAGCGTGTCGCGGCGGCGGCTTTGGCCCAAGAGGGTGCAGTCCTGCTTGCTGGAGAGGCGGCGGTTGTATCGATCGATGATCTCGTCGCGCATCTGAACGTCCTCTGTTCGGATGCTGAGGCCCGGGCGACCATCGCTGATCGTGCCTGTCGCATCTGCGACGGCCATGGTGTCGCCCGCATTCTGGCAGCTTTGGAGAGTAATCCATGAAATCGTACCTAGTCGCGGCGACGAAGACTTGGCACCGTCGGGCGTTTCAGAAGCATGCTCCGTCGCTTCCCGGCCACTGGCATCTGGTGGACCGGCCAGAGGCCTTGACGCGAAGCTTGGTCGAAGAGATCGCCCCGCGATACATTTTCTTTGCTCACTGGTCTTGGACCGTACCACAGGACATCCTCGCCCTGGCGGATTGCGTGTGCTTCCATGCCTCCGATGTGCCGTATGGGCGGGGGGGCTCGCCGATCCAGAACCTGATCGTCCGCGGGCATCGCGATACGAAGTTGACGGCCCTGCGCATGGTGGAGGAGCTGGATGCGGGTCCGGTCTATCTAAAGCGCGACTTGTCGCTCGAGGGGCGCGCTCAGGACATCTTTGAGCGCATGGCGGATCTGACCTGGGGCATGATCGCCTCGCTTGTGGAACACGAGCCGCATCCTGAGCCGCAGAACGGTGATGCGACGGTATTCAAAAGGCGGACGCCTGATCAGAGCGTCCTTCCTGGCGCGGGTCCGCTCAATAGGCTATACGATCATATCCGAATGCTGGACGCCGATGGGTATCCTCATGCCTTTCTCGAACATGGGGAATTTCGCCTCGACTTCACGGAAGCCAGTTTGGATGAGGGAAAACTCACGGCGCGGGTTACGTTGACAAAGGAAATGCGACGCAATGCTAGGTGACGGCAACTCTGGCGTCGAGCCCTGTATCACCATCGGTGACCGGCGGATATCCAGGGCGGATGCACCTCTCATGATAGCCGAGGTCTCGGCCAACCATAATGGCCGGATCGAAAGGGCTTTCGAGATACTCGAGGCCTGTGCCGCCGCCGGTGCAGAGGCGGTCAAGCTGCAAACCTACACCGCCGACACGATGACCATTCAGTCGGAACGGCCGGAGTTCCAGATCACGGGGGGCCTCTGGGACGGCTACAGCCTCTATGATCTTTATCAGGAGGCAGCTACGCCGTGGGACTGGCATCCGGCCCTATTCGCGAAGGCGCGGGATCTCGGCCTTATCGTCTTTTCCACGCCGTTTGACGAGACAGCCGTGGATTTTCTCGAGGAGCTCGGGGCGCCACTCTACAAAATCGCCTCTTTCGAGCTGGTGGATCATATGCTCATCCGGAAGGTGGCCGCCACTGGCAAGCCCATGATCATGTCCACTGGCATGGCCGATTTGGAGGAGATATCCGAGGCGGTGCAGGTTGCCAGGCAGGCCGGCTGCATGGAGTTGGCGCTGCTGCATTGCGTGTCTGGCTATCCAACGCCAATGCATGACGCAAACATTCAGACCATGCCGGATTTGGCGGCTCGATTTGGTGCCGTCGCTGGCTTCTCGGACCACACCTTGGGGACGGCCGCCTCGGTCGCGGCGGTGGCGTTGGGCGCCCGGGTGATTGAAAAGCATGTGACCCTGCGTCGCGCGGATGGTGGCCCGGACGCCGCCTTTTCGCTGGAGCCCGACGAGTTGGCTCAGCTCGTTCGTGATTGCCGGAATGCGTTCGAGGCCGTTGGTCAGGTCCGGTACGACCGCAAGAACAGCGAGATGAACAATCTGGTCTTCCGAAGATCACTGTTTGCCGTGGCCGATATCCGTGCTGGCGAACGCCTTACGGCCCAGAACGTACGATGCATACGGCCAGGCTATGGCTTACCGCCCAGAGATCTGCCGATCGTCCTTGGCCGCACGGCGCGGACGAATATTGCCCGTGGGACCCCGCTTGACTGGTCGCTTCTCTCGTGACTGGCACAAGACGGCCGGTCCTAGCTCTTGGGACGGTGCAACTTGGTCTGCCCTACGGCATAGCGAACCGCACCGGGCAGCCGTCCCGCCCGGAGGCGGTCGCCATCATTCGACGAGCCATCGAACAGGGTGTTGAGATTCTGGATACCGCCAGGGCATATGGCGAGGCGGAAGATGTCGTGGGAGAGGCACTTTCCAAACTAGGCGCCGAAAGGGTAAGCGTTGTATCCAAACTCGCTCCCATTGGCGAGGAAACGGAACTGTCTTGGGCGGAGGCGCGGACGCGAGCCGCGTCCAGCCTGGAACAGTCACGACGCGCGTTGCGCCGCGATCGTATTGAATGGTTCCTTTTGCACCGCGCAACCCATCGGACGGCGTGGGGCGGGGCTGTATGGGAGGACCTTTTGCGCGCGCGGCAGGCCGGCCTGATCGGCGCCCTAGGCGTTTCCGTGCAGAGCCCGGCCGAACTGCAGCAGATATTGGCGGAGGGCGGCGATGTCGAACTCGTGCAGCTTCCCTTGAACCTTCTGGACCATCGCTGGGATGGCCTTTTGCGCGAGGTTCGGCTGCGTGGCCACCCCGCCATCCACACCAGAAGCCCCTATTTGCAGGGCCTGTTGCTTTTACCGGATGAGCGCGATTGGCCCCGCGTGGTGGGCATCGACCCCACGGCCATTCTGAAGCACATGCTCGAGGCGATGACATCGTGCGGGCTCGAGGGCCGCGACGAGCTCTGTCTAGCCTACCTGCGTCGCCGTGACGATATCGACGCCGTCGTTGTCGGCGTGGAAAGCATGGAGCAGCTGCGCCGGAATCTCGACTTGTGGACGCGGGCGCCACTCGATGCGTCCGTGGCCGCTGCTTTGAGGGCCAGATTCACGAATCTGCCCGAGGTGCTCTTGAATCCGGCTCGGTGGCCATGCGAAGCGGGTGGCTAGTGGCCGGTATGACTCTAATAGGAGATAGACACCATGCGGATGTTTCGGCTGGACGGCAAGATCGCGCTGGTGACGGGTGCCTCGGGCAGGTTGGGCGCCGCGATGGCAGCGGCTTTGGCCGAGGCGGGGGCGAACCTGATCCTGCACGGCCGTGATGCTGATCGCCTCGCTCAGACGGCCGCCCGGCTTTCTTCCTTGCTGCTAGCGGGCACGGAGCCGCCAAGGCAATGGTTGTTTGATCTGGCTGACGATGTGATGCTTGAGCGGCACCTGTCGGACCTCCCCCGATTGGACGTTTTGGTCAACAATGCCTATTGGGGTCCGCCCGGTTCGGTCGATACGGCAACCGCAGCACAGTTCCAGGATGCGTTGAACTTGGGTCTGGCGGTGCCGTTCCGATGCATCCAATTGTCACGAGACGCCATGCGACGGGCGGGAACAGCATCTGTTATAAACATCGCGTCGATGTATGGCATGGTCAGCCCGGATTTTCGGGTCTATGAGGACCCGGCGACGGGAAATCCCCCCTATTATGGGGCAGCAAAGGGTGGCCTTCTGCAGTTGACGCGCTACCTCGCTTGCCAACTCGCCCAAGATGGTATTCGGGTGAATGCGATTTCTCCTGGTCCGTTTCCGCCGCCGGCGGC
>Ga0075012_10002661_pt1 | contig 17434 bp, 19 predicted proteins | sample All_14_2_FD_71474 | JGI IMG/M metagenome (GOLD analysis project Ga0075012, IMG submission 71474) | Freshwater microbial communities in response to fracking from Pennsylvania, USA - Allegheny Zone_MetaG_DW_15 | ecosystem: Environmental > Aquatic > Deep subsurface > Groundwater > Drilled... | reverse complement strand
CTTTTCGCCTGTAGCCGCCACCCGGCCAGCAGGGGCGAGAAGCGGACGGTCAGCAATTGGAACGCTTAAATTGATTGTCGAGCGGCAACTATGGGTCGATAAATGCCGGAATCCGTCGTCCGTTTCGATTGCATTTGGCCACGGGGCTTGCGTCTATGGGTAATCTGCAATAAACGAGCGCCAGTCAATATCAGCCTGTTTTTGAACGAGGAAAGGAGAAGATCATGCGCGCAGCATTTGACCGCGACGAAAACAACTTCTCATTTCCCTGTGTTCAGGAACAGATTGCATGGGCAATTGTCTCAAGGGCGATACTTCTCGCCTGATTGCTTTTCGCGGCCTTCGCGCCGCTGATTTTTCCAGACTTTCCGGCGTTGCCACACCTCTCTTCGGGGAGGCTTGCTATGCGTGATGACATGTTCAAGGTGATCGTCGAACGCCCCCGCTGGGGCGCGAGCCACGCCGCTTCTCCCAAATTGAAATGGATGCCTCAGACCGACGCAATCCATATCGGGCTTAAGCGCCATGCCCGCATCGGTGCGCCCTACACCAAGTCATTGAACGAGAACCTCGCCCCTTTGGTTCGCTACTTGCGGCGCCAACGCGGGCGCCGGTGGGACGCCGTCTTCAGCGAGATCTGTGCGAAGCTCGACACGGGTGGCACGATCAAGATGCACGTGCGCGAACATATCGAGGATTTCGTACTGACCCGCATTTCGATCGGGCGTTACGGCGAGTGGATGTTCGAGGGTCAGGTTCTCGGTCGCCGAGGCCATTGGTTCCGGCGTCGTGAGATGTTCGTCGATCCGCGTGACGGGGTTCTCAAGGAGATGGCCTTACTTGACGCGATGCTGCTCTCCGGAATGGTCAATGTCCAGGGAGGCGCACAATGACTCCGATCTCCCTGATCGCTAACGATCCATCGCGGTTCGATCCCCTGTCACTCGATCAACTCCAGGCAACGGCAGATTACGAAGATATGGCCCGCGTTGTCGGCCTACCCGATCTCCACGCCGGCAACGGTATTGCTGTGGGAGCGGCTTTCTGGTCGCGGAATCGTATCTGGCCCCATCTGGTCGGCAGCGACATCGGCTGTGGAATGACCTTGTGGGAAACCACTTCGCCATTGCGCAAGTTCCGGCTCGGTAGCGTGGAGCGCAAACTGCAAGGGCTGGACGCTCCTTGGTCGGGCGATGGCGAAGCGGCCCTGAAAGAGGCTGGATTGCCGCCCGAACTGGCCAGCCCCGCGCTGGGCACCATTGGCGGGGGCAACCATTTCGTCGAATTCCAGCGGATCGAGACGGTGGAGGACGAGCCCCGCTTCGCCGCTCTTGGCTTGCGGCGTGACAGGGTCTGGATGATGGTGCACAGCGGTTCGCGAGGCCTTGGGCAAGCCGTCCTGCAATCCCATCGACAGCCGGAAATCAGCCGTGGAATATCTGCAAACAGCCCGGAGGCTGCGGCCTACCTTGCCGAGCATGATGCCGCGCTGGGATGGGCGATTGTGAACCGTCAGATCATCGCCCGGCGCTTTTGCGAAAGTCTTGGCATTGGCGGCCGTCCGGTGCTGGACATTTGTCATAACAGCGTAACGCCGCATCAAGGCGGGTGGCTGCACCGTAAGGGGGCTGCGCCCGCCGATCGGGGTTTGGTCACCATCCCCGGCTCGCGAGGGGATTTGAGCTATCTGGTGGAGCCGATTGTGGACGACGCCGACAAGGCTCTCCATTCGCTGGCCCACGGCGCGGGCCGCAAGTGGAGCCGCAAGGATGCCCATGCCCGCCTTTCGCGCCGTTTCAACGTCGCGGACATGCAGCGCACAGCTCTCGGCAGCCATGTGATCTGCGAGGATCGCAGATTGATCTTCGAAGAGGCTCCCGATGCCTATCAGGACATCGGCACGGTCATTGCCGATCTGGAGGGAGCCGGCCTGATCCGTGTCATCGCCAAGCTTCGCCCCCTTCTCAGCTACAAGACGAGGGCGGCATGAGCGAAGTGATTCTGCACATCACGGCGGGCAAGGGCCCCAAGGAATGCCAATGGGTAGTGGCACAACTTGCGCGCGCTTTCGCAAAGGAGGCAAGGAGCATGGGTCTTGAATGCGAAGCGCTCGATGGTTTGGAGGACTTGCCCTCCTCAATCCTCCTCCGCATCGAAGGCGCGGCAGCATCGGCCTTTGCTGCGAAGCGCATAGGTTCCAACCAGTGGATCGGGACCAGCCCCTTTCGCCCCCGCCACAAGCGGCGGAACTGGTTCGTTGGCGTAGCGCTTGCGCCCGAGCCCGACGCGATCACGGACCTGAAGGACGAGGACATCGATTATCAGGCGATGCGCGCCAGCGGACCAGGGGGCCAGCATGTCAACAAAACGGACAGTGCGGTTCGGGCAACGCACCGGCCGACCGGCCTGGTGGCCACGGCTCAGGAGCAACGATCCCAACACGCCAACCGAAGACTGGCGCGGATGAAGTTGGCGATCATGCTGGAAGGACGACGTGGACAAGCCAATGACGGCGCAAAAAGGGCGCAATGGCAGGCCCATCAGGATCTCGAACGCGGCAATGCGGTCAGGGTCTATTCTGGCGATAGATTCGTGCTGAAGGAATGAGGCTTGCTGGGCCGGACGGCATTTCCGTCCGGCCCAGCAATTTCTCCGACCTTTAAGGCAGGGCGAACGCTGCCTGTACCTGGTCTCTCCGTTGCGAACTGAGTGTCCAGGATGGAAGGACTGCTATTGAGCAGTAACTGTCGGAATAGCAGAACGTCCGCATCTGGGATTGGGAATCGGCAGCTGAATGACTGGAAAGGGTCGATTTCAGATATCTGGCAAGCTCTGCGCGGCGAACCCCCAGCCTTTGAGTTTGGTGGCCCGCTTTAGGAGCATTTCCGTATCACCGAGATCGAACGGATGTGCGTCTTTCATCTTGTCGAGTTCGTCCCAGTCGACCGGCACGGCAACGGGTGCGCCAGGTCGTGCCCGGACGGAATAGGGCAGGACTGCCGTGCTCCCGCGCTGATTGCGGAGCCAATCGATAAAGATCCGACCCTTGCGCTTGGCCTTGCTCATGGATGAGACGAAGCGGTCGGGTTCGGAGGTGCTCAGCGCCTGGGCGAAGCGTAATGCGAAGTCCTTGTGCGTTTCCCAGTCATGGCCAGGTATGAGCGGTACGACGACATGCACGCCCTTGCCGCCGGAGAGCATGGCGAAGGAAACCAGGCCGATATCGGCTAGTTGGTCGCGGATATCGCAGGCGGCCTGTCGGACCTTCGCAAAGTCCATGCCTTCATCGGGGTCGAGGTCGAAGATCATGCGATCCGGCTTTTCCACGGCATCGGCGCGGCTCGCCCAGCCATGGAATTCGATGGTGCCCATCTGCACGCAGGCGAGAAGGCCGTCGGCATCCTCGACATAGATATAGTCCTCCGATCCGCCATTCTTCTCCCGGATCGGCACATGGAGGACATGGTCGCCGAAGGCGCCACTGTCATGCTTCTGGAAGAAGCATTTCTTCGCTCGACCCTGGGGACAGCGGACAAGGCTGATCGGACGGTTGGCGGTGAACGGCAACATCAATGGCGCGATGCTGGCATAGTAATCGGCAAGGTCACCCTTCGTCTGGCCGCTGTCGGGGAAAAGGACGCGGTCGCGGTTGCTGATCTTCACGTCGCTTTGCGGGGGCGGTGCGGGAGCAGCCTTTTCCGGCTTGACGGATTTCGCGGGCTTGTCCGTGCGCAGGCCGAGGAAGCTGCCATGGCGAACGCGGCCGTCACCGGTGAACTCGGCAAAGGCGACCTCTGTCACCAGCTTGGGCTTGATCCACTGGGCATTGCGCGCCTCTGCGCGGGGAATCTCGACCGGCGCGGTATCGATGGCGAGCGGGGCCATGGCCCTGGCGAGGTCGTCCATGGTTGCCGTATCGAACCCGGTGCCGACCTTCCCCTTATAGACCAGCGCACGCCCTTCATGTTGAGCGAGAAGTAGGGAAGAAAAGGCGCGGCCCTTGGCCTTGCTCTTCGTCCAGCCGATGACAACGAACTCCTGCCGCCTGGTGCATTTCACCTTCACCCAGTTGCGTGTGCGGCCGCTGCGGTAGGGCGCGTCGATGCGCTTGGCGATGATGCCTTCCTGGCCCGCGTCGCACATCTGGCGGAACAGGGTCTCGCCCGCGCCGATCAGATGATCCGCGACATGGATCGGCGGCTCGGCGTCCGCCAGCAGAGCCTCCAGCCGCTCCTTGCGCTCGATGGTCGTCAGAGGCTTGAGGTCGATGCCATCAAGGGTAAGCAGGTCGAACGCGAAAAGGTGGAAGGGCGTGTCGGCCCGCTGTGCGCCATGACCGCGTTTCAGCACGGACTGGAGTGTCGAAAAGCTGGGATTGCCGTCGTCGCCAAAGGCCACGATCTCCCCGTCGATCAGTGCGGGTGGCAGGTCGAGCGCGGCGATGACTTCGACCAGCGGTCCGAACTTGTCGGTCCAGTCCAGGCCGCTCCGTGTGAACAGCTTCACCGTGCCGCCCTTGGCCGCGATCATGGCGCGATAGCCGTCATATTTGATTTCGTGGAGCCAGTCGTTGCCGGTCGGCACGTCGTCGACCAGCGTCGCCAGTTGGGGCTTTACGAAGCGGGGGAGGGCCGCGCTGCTTGTCCCAGTCTTTGCCTTCACCCGGGCATTGTGCGATTTGGCCGCCTGCATCTTGTCCGCGAAGGCCTTGCCCTTGGCGCCCTTGAGCGATTGCGTACCGTCGGTATCAGCCTTGATCTGCGCCATCGATCGATCGGTCAGCACGCTCGTCAGCGCGGTCTCGAGCAAATTTTCATCTTCGCTGGCATGCTTGTCGTCGATCTTGCGCAGCAGCCAGTTCTCGCGCTTTTCATGCGGACGGTCCTTCATCCGGACGAGCAACCATTCGCCCTTCATCCGCTCGCCATGCAGGATGAAGTGGAGATGTCCGTCCTTCAGGTCGTCGGCGCTCTTGCCCGGGATCGGCTCCCAGGTGCCGCGATCCCACAGCATGATGCTGCCGCCGCCATATTCGCCCTTTGGAATATTCCCCTCGAAGCTGCCATAGTCGAGCGGATGATCCTCGGTTCTGACCGCCAGCCGCTTGTGGGCGGGGTCGAGGCTTGGCCCCTTGGTAACCGCCCAGCTTTTGAGGACGCCGTCGATCTCCAGCCGGAAATCCCAATGCAACCGTGTTGCGGCATGTTTCTGCACGACGAAGCTGTTGCCATGGGTCTTTGCGACCTTGCCTTTGGGTTCGCGCGTCCGCTTGAAATCGCGCTTGGCGTTGTAGGGTGCTAGGGGATCGGCTGTGGCCATCAGGCGCTCTTGCGTTTAGGCGCCGCCTTTTTGGGCGCGGCCTTCTTCGCCGGTGCTTTCTTTGCAGCGGAGGTCTTGTTTCCGCCTGCGCCTGCCGATTTCTTGAGCGCGGCCATCAGGTCGATGACATTGCTGCCCTTACGGCCAGTGGGTTCGTCATCATCGACATCCTCGATGATGCGCTTGCCCTTGGCTTTCGTCTTCTTGTCGATCAGACGGTGGAGCGCATCGACATAGCGGTCGTGGAACTCTTCCGGCTTGAAAGGCGCGGTGCGCTTGTCGATGATGCTGACGGCAAGGTCCAGCATGTCCTCGTCTGCCGTATCGTCCGGCAGGCCCCGGAAATAGGTCTGCGCCTTTGTAACCTCATCGGCATAGCGCAGCACTTCCAGAACCAGTCCGCGCCCGCAAGGCTTGAGCGAAACCAATTGCTCGCGTCCGCGCACCGACAATTGGCCAAGACCGACCTTCTTCGTCTGGCGCAATGCGTCGCGCAGCACGGCATAGGCCTCCTCTGCGAGGTCATCGGCGGGGACGACGAAATAGGGCTTTTCGTAATAGAGGACGTCGATGGCATCGGCCTCGACGAACTGGACGAGGTCGAGGGTCTTGCGGCTCTCTATCTTCACTGCCTCGATCTCGTCCTGTTCGAGCAGGACGTAGTTGCCCTTCGACAGTTCGAAGCCCTTCAATATCTCGTCGCGATCAACCGGACCAACGCCGGTCACGACTTTTTCGTAGTGGATGGGCTTGCCGGTCGGCTCGTGGATCTGGCGGAAACTGACCGCCGCACCCGACTTGGTGGCCGGGTAGATCTCTACGGGGATGGATACCAGGGCCAGCTTGATCTGACCCTGCCAATAGGCGCGTGCGGGCATGGACAACCTCCGCCGCGACAGCGTGCGGCGAGGTAGTTGGTTCCCGAACCATGCCCGTCGAGTGCCCGTTACTGGGCGATCAGAATTTATGGCCTAAAGGCTGCAAAGGGTTGACCGCTGTAGGCGAGATCCACCGTTTGGCGTTTACGTCGGATTCTCCAGATGATGCTTCATTGTCAGAGCCGGTGCTTACCTGGAGTGTGAGATGACAGGCGATAGAATAACTTCGCGCGTTGTCGATGGAATCGTCCCGCAGCGCAGAGACATGTTCGTTTGGGACAGCCAGCTGTCCGGATTCGGCGTACGCGTGACGCCTTCGTGCTCCAAATCCTATATCTATCAGTACCGGCTTGGCGGACGCGGCTCGGCGTCGAGGCGATATACGATCGGGCGACATCGCTCGCCCTGGACGGCCCGTACAGCGCGAGCCAAAGCTGAACGGCTTGCCAAACAGGTATCGAAAGGCCGAGATCCGGTCATGAAGCGTCGGGATCGTCGGCGCAAAGAGGTCGAACTGCGTTTTGATCGCTACGTAGAGTTGTTTACGGAACCCAACCGATTCGCGCTCCGCGCGCTACAATCCGCTGCTCGAGGTACGCCGCGGTCCGCACGAGGTGCGCGACGTGCAGAATATCGCCGACATCCTCGTCGATCCGGAGGGCGCGCTCGAACGGCGCAATCATTGGGAGAAAACCGCGCACGCCCTGCTCGTCGGAGCCATTCTGCATGTCCTCTATGTCGAGGAGAAAAAGACCCTCGCACGCGTCGCTACGGTCCTTTCCGATCCCCAGCGCACATTCGCCGAAACATTGCAGCGCATGATGACCACCAACCATCTCGGCACCCCCAATGCCCCTCTCGTGCACCCCGTGGTAGCATCCGCTGCCCGCGAGCTTTTCAACAAGTCCGACAATGAGCGCTCTGGCGTGCTTTCGACCGCCATCTCGTTCCTGGGGCTCTATCGCGATCCCACGGTCGCCGCCGTCACCAGCGCATGCGACTGGCGCATCGCCGATCTCGTCGATGCCGAGCAGCCCGTGTCGCTCTACCTTGTGGTGCCGCCTTCGGATATCTCGCGGACCAAGCCGCTCGTCCGCCTGATCCTCAACCAGATAGGCCGGCGGCTGACCGAGCAACGCGCTGCAGAGAAGGACGGTCGCAGGCGGCATCGCCTTCTCATGATGCTTGACGAGTTTCCCGCGCTGGGCCGGCTCGACTTCTTCGAAACGAGCCTCGCCTTTCTCGCCGGCTACGGCGTGCGCGCTTTCCTGATCGCCCAGAGCCTCAACCAGATCGAGAAGGCCTATGGCGATCACAACGCCATTCTCGACAATTGCCATATACGGGTCGCCTTTGCGACCAATGACGAACGCACCGCCAAGCGCATTTCCGACGCGCTGGGGACAGCAACCGAACAGCGTGCGATGCGCAACTATGCAGGACACCGGCTTGCGCCCTGGCTTGCTCATGTCATGGTCAGCCGACAGGAAACCGCCCGCGCGCTGCTGACCCCTGGTGAGGTCATGCAGCTCCCGCCGACGGACGAGATCATCCTGGTCGCCGGCCATGCGCCTGCCCGGACACGCAAGCTCCGCTACTATGAGGATCCGAATTTCTCGACCCGGATCCTGCCGCCGCCCCCGCTCGGTGATCGCGTCTATCCCGACCGGCCGGCGCCGCGCCCTGACGACTGGCATGAGGTGCAGGCCGAACGCGACGCCCGCCTCGATCCCGAAGTGCAGCAGGATGGCGCGGGTGAGAGCGGACGCCAGCTCAGCCAGGAACCCGCGCTCGCACCGCAGCCCGTCGCTGTGAAGACCGGGAAAGCGCCGACGCACGATGCCAGTGTTGGTGACGACGACAGTGATCCCGCCGGCGACGCCCGGATGCTCAATCCTGCGCGCGCTGTGCAGCTTGCCTTCAGTCTCGACGAGACGAGCGATCGTCCCGCCGACCTACACCCTGAATTCTAAGAGGAGATGCGCTTGTGAAAGGCCATGTTCGCCACCAGTTCTATCTGCCCCTGGCGCTCAGCAGCCGACTTGATGCGCTGGCCGCCCGACCCGGTGTGACCAAGTCCGCCATCCTTGTCGATGCGGTGGAAGCCTGGCTCGACCGAAAGGCGGCCCACGCGCTCGACGCGCGCTTTGCGCTTCGCTTGGACCGCATGACCCAGGCCTTGAGTCGGATCGAGCGGAACGGCCATATCCTGCTTGAAACGCTGGCGCTCTACATCCGCTATGAGCTCGCCATCAATCCGCCGCTTGCCGAGAACGACGAGGCCGGGCGGGCCATGGCAGCCCGGCGCTTCAATGCCTTTGTCCTCCAGGTTACGCGGCAGATCGCGAGCGGCCGGCACAGCATCGGCGGAGAGTCGCTCGGAGAGCCACAGTGAACGCGCCGGGCGATCTCTCGCTGCGTCGGCGGCGGGCCATGCTCCGCACCGCAATGGGGCCGGCCATAGCGGCAGCATTGGGTGATCCGCGGGTCATCGAGATCATGGTCAATCCCGACGGCGCTCTGCGCGTCGACATATTGGGCGAAGGCCGGGTCGACACCGATGTCCGCCTCGCGGCCGCGGATGTCGAGCGTATCATCCGGCTGGTTGCCGCTCATGCACGTACAGAGGTCCATGCCGACGCGCCGATCGTGTCCGCGGAACTTCCGCCGCATGGCGAGGGCAGGGCGGGTGAACGTTTCGAGGGGCTACTCCCGCCGGTTTCGCTCGGGCCGTGCTTCGCGATCCGGAAACCCGCGCAACGCCAGTACCGGCTGGACGACTACGTCGCCGAGGGCGTCATGGAGGAGGGAGCCGCCGCGCGACTGCGCCGCGCCGTTGCCGACCGTGCCAACATTCTCGTCGCCGGTGGCACCAGTTCAGGCAAGACAACGCTCGCCAATGCACTGCTTGGCGAGATGGCCAATATCGACGAGCGCCTCATCCTGATCGAGGACACGCGTGAACTGCAGTCGCCGGCGGTCGACACGGTAGCGCTCAGGACCCGTCCTGGCGTCGCGACCATGGCCGGGCTGGTGCGCTCGACGCTGCGGCTGCGCCCCGATCGCATCATTGTCGGCGAAGTGCGCGGGCCCGAAGCGCTTGATATGCTCAAGGCCTGGAATACCGGTCATCCGGGCGGCATCGCTACGGTACATGCGAACAGCGCGCGCTCGGCGCTCCATAGGATCGAAAGCCTGGTCCAGGAAGCGGTCGTCACTGTGCCGCGGGGCCTCATCGCCGAAGCGGTCGATATCATCATCTTCATATCAGGCCGCGGCGTCGGGCGCCGTGTGAGCGCGATCATGCGCGTCGCGGGGATCGATCCTGACGGCAGCTATGTGCTCGTTGACGCGCTGGCCGATCCATTTGCCCCTGTCCCCGTTCCGTCAACCCAAGGAGACCTGCCATGATCATTAATGCTCTGCGTCCGGTGCGCCGGCGCGTTATCGCACGCTGCAAATCTGTTGCCCGGAGCGCGATCCCGGTAACACTATGCCTGTTCACGACCGCTGCCCATGCGGCGGGATCGGGAATGCCTTGGGAGGCGCCGCTAGAGCAGGTCCTCGAGTCCGTTCAAGGGCCTGTCGCGAAGATTCTCGCCGTGATTGTCATCATCGTGACGGGGCTGACCCTTGCCTTCGGCGAGACGTCGGGCGGCTTTCGGCGACTGCTGCAGATTGTCTTTGGCCTGTCGATCGCATTTGCGGCCTCGAGCTTCTTCCTGACCTTCTTCGCTTTTGGCGGTGGAGCGCTGATCGCATGACGGCGCGGGAGGATGACGGGGCGGGGCGTGCCACCGTTGGCTTCATGCCCGGGTTCGAAATTCCCGTTCACAGGAGTCTCGTCACGCCATTGCTGCTGGGCGGCGCGCCGCGCGGGATCGCCATCCTCAACGGTACGCTCGCCGCCGCCATCGGGCTGGGGCTCCAGCAATGGACGGCCGGCCTCATTGTCGGGGCCTGCGCGCACAGTCTCGCCGTCATGGCGACGCGCCGTGATCCGGACTTCGCCATCGTCCTCCATCGCCACCTGCGCCAGAAAGTCTATTACGCATGCTGAACATAGCTGAATATCGTCAGCGTGCCGATCGCCTTGCCGACCATCTGCCATGGGCCGCCATGGTCGCCGACGGCATTGTCCTCAACAAGGATGGCAGCTTCCAGCGCACCTTGCGGTTCCGTGGGCCGGATCTCGAAAGCGCGACCCAGGCCGAGCTGGTCGCCACCTGCGCCCGGGCCAATAATGCGCTCAGGCGTTTCGGAAGTGGCTGGGCGCTGTTCTTCGAGGCCGAACGCCGCGAGGCGCTGGCCTATCCTGAAAGTCACTTTCCCGATGCCGCCTCCTGGCTTGTCGACCAGGAACGGCGTGCGCAGTTCCTGGACGCTGGCCAGCACCATGAAAGCCATTTCCACCTCACGCTTCTATGGCTGCCGCCTGCCGATGCCGGCGAGGCGGCGGGCCGGCGCCTGGTCGATAGCCAAGGCGCTCCGCAGCAACGAGACTGGCGTGCGGCGCTGGCCCGTTTCATTGCGGATACAGATCGCGCGCGGGATCTCTTCTCAGCTTTCATGCCCGAGATCGCGGCCCTTGATGCGGAGCAGACACTGACCTTTCTTCACGGCGCGATTTCGAGCCGTCGGCACAGGGTCGCGCTTCCTGAAACACCGATTTACCTCGATGCGCTGCTCGTGGACGAGCCATTAATCGGCGGCTTCGAGCCCAGGCTCGGTGATCGGCATATCCGCACGCTGACAATCAACGGTTTTCCGAACATGAGCCGGCCGGCGCTGCTCGATGCACTCAATCAGCTCGACTTTCCCTATCGCTGGGTGACCCGTTTCATTCCACTCGAGAAGGCTGAGGCGACCCGAGTGCTCACTCGCTATCGCCGGCAATGGTTCAACAAGCGCAAGTCGTTAAGCGCGTTTCTGCGCGAGATACTCTATAACCAGCCAGCGCAGCTTCTCGACAGTGACGCCGACAACAAGGTTGTGGATGCCGACCACGCTTTGCAGGCGCTGGGCGGCGATCATGTGGCGTTCGGCTATCTGACAACGACCATCACGCTGGCGCATCGGGAGGCCCGGCGCGTGGACGAGATGGTTCGCGGCGTTGAGCGTGTCGTCAACAGTCTCGGTTTCACGATGCAGCGCGAGACGGTGAATGCTGTCGAAGCCTGGCTTTCTTCTCTTCCAGGCCATGTTTATGCAAATGTGCGGCAACCGCTCGTTCATACGCTCAATCTCGCCCATCTGATGCCGCTCTCGAGTATCTGGGCGGGACCAGGCGACAATGCGCATCTGGACGGGCCGCCCCTGCTGATAGCCGAAAGCAAGGGAACGACGCCGTTCCGCCTGTCCACCCATGTGGGCGATGTCGGTCATATGTTCGTGGTCGGACCGACGGGCGCTGGCAAGTCCGTGCTCCTCTCCACCATCGCGCTGCAGTTTCGTCGCTATGAAAGTGCCAGGATATTCATGTTCGACAAGGGCGGTTCTGCGCGGGCGGCGGTGCTCGCGTGTAACGGCGCGCACCATGCGCTCGGGCTGGGAACCGGCGATGACACGGAAAGGGCGCGCCTCGCGTTCCAGCCTCTGCGCGGAATAGATGATACGGTGACCCGCAGCTGGGCATCGGAATGGATCGCCGCATTGCTCGCGGCCGAGGGCGTGACACTGCCCCCACAGGCAAAGGACACGATCTGGTCCGCCCTTTTAAATCTCGCGGCTGCGCCTCCTGAAGAACGCACACTTACAGGCCTGTCGCTGCTCCTGCAATCCAATGCCTTACGTGCAGGACTGGCGCCCTATACCCTGGAGGGTCCCTACGGTAGGCTCCTGGACTCTGCTGAACCGGAAACGGCCTTCGGCGATTTCCAGTGTTTCGAAATGGAAGAGCTCATGGGGCAGGCGGCTGTTGTCGCACCCGTCCTGAGCTATCTGTTTCACCGGCTCGAACGGCTGTTCGACGGTCGTCCGACGCTGCTTATCCTCGATGAAGCCTGGATATTTCTGGATCATCCAATCTTTGCCGCACGCATTCGCGAATGGCTAAAGGTCCTGCGCAAGAAGAATGTGGCGGTGCTGTTCGCAACGCAGAGCCTTGCCGACATTGCAGATTCGGCGATTGCGCCTGCGATCATCGAAAGCTGCCCCCAACGCATCTTCCTGCCCAATGATCGCGCCATCGAGCCGCAGAGCCGATCCATTTACCAGCGCTTCGGCTTTAACGATCGCCAGATCGATCTGGTCGCCCATGCGACGCCCAAGCGCGACTATTATCTCCAGTCGACGCGCGGCAACCGCCTGTTCAGCCTCGGACTGGGACCGATCGCGCTGGCGCTCTGTGCCGCTTCCGATCCCAAAACCCAAACGCGCATCGATGCCGTGCTGCAGGCGCATGGCCACGCCGCCTTCTTTGCCGAATTTCTGCGAAGCGCCGGCCTCGACTGGGCGGCTGCGCTGCTCGCCGACAGTCCCGGGTCACAGCCCGTTTCCCTCACAACCAAGGAGTGAAGTCCATGCCCACGTCACGTCGGCTGAATGTTGCCATGTCACCCATGATTGGCGCCGCGATCATAATGTCGAGTTCCATTGCCCCCGCCTATTGGACGCCCGCCAAGGCTCAACTCAGCGTTTTCGATCCCAGCAATTATGCGCAGAATCTGCTGACGGCGGCACGGACGCTCACGCAGATCAACAATCAGATCCAGTCGCTCCAGAACGAGGCGTCGATGCTGATCAACCAAGCGAAGAACCTGTCGCGGATCGATTTTCCGCAGCTCGACGCGCTCCGGCAGGCCCTTTCGGCTATCGACACGCTCATGGGCCAGGCAACAGGCATCGGCTATCAGTGGCGGCCCGCAGCTTGGCGCGGGGGCAGCACTGGGTGCAACTGCCAGCGCTGCTGGAATCGCGATGGTCGGCGGCGGCGCCGTTGCCGGCGGGGCGCGCGCCCTTGGCGGGGCGGCACTGGGGGCCGTCCGTGCCGGCACGGCAATGGGGTCGGCCGCATCGACGGCCTATGCACTTGGCAAGGAAGCGGCCACGGCGCCTTCGATGGCCGCAGGCCTCGGCGGCGTAGCGCGCGCCGCCGGCAACACGGTGCGTTCGCGTGTCTCGAACGCCGCAGGCCTCAGCGAAGCTGCTGCAGGCGGTCGCCAGGCAGCGTGGAGTGCGCTCAATGATATGGCAGGGCCTGCGCCCGCCGTGCCTTCGGAAACGCCGAAATGGGCGCAGGCAATGCGGTCGCAACAAGCATCGCGCCATCGCCGCCAGTTCGCGCTTCACGCCCTGCAACAAGGCGAGCGTGGCGGCGCATCTGCAACGCCCGACATCAAGGAAAGGGAAGACTGATGCTCTTCAAAACGCATGCGTTTTAAGCGCGCCATCCAGCGCTATGGCGAGATGCCAGCGATCGATACGCCGTTCGCCCGCGCGTCGCAGCTCTGGGATCAACGCATAGGATCAGCGCGCCTGCAGGCGCGCAACTGGAGATTGGTGGCGCTTGGCAATCTGGGACTATCGGCCGCGTTGGCGACGGGAATGCTTTGGCAATCGCTGCAAAGTCGCGTTGTGCCCTATGTTGTCGAGGTAGACCAGCTGGGCGAAGCGCGCGCAGTCAATGAGGCGGAGCAGGACTTCAGCCCAAGCGACGCGCAGGTTGCGTGGCATCTGTCCCGGTTCATTGAACATGTGCGATCGGTATCGCTTGATCCGGTACTGATGCGGCGGGACTGGCTGTCGGCCTACGACTTCGCGACAAAAAGGGGGGCTCAGTTTCTGGGGGACTATGCGCGCCGCGCCGACCCCTTCACCCATATCGGCGATCGGACAGTCTCCGTTCAGATCACCAGCGTTGTACGCGCGTCCGAAAGCAGTTTCCAGCTAAAGTGGATCGAAACGCAGTTCGAACATGGTGCACGAACGGCAGAGACACGCTGGACCGGGATAGTGACGGTGATCCAGCATATGCCGGACAGCGCCGAGGTCCTGCGCAAGAACCCGCTTGGCATCTATGTCGATGCGGTCGACTGGAGCCAGGAACTCGAGCCGCCGGGAATTGCGCGGCCCCCAATGGCGTCGATCACGGTTCAACCACCAACGATTGTCACGCCGATCGATCCTGACGCTCTGATCTCGCTTCCCTCTTCGAAGGAGTATCGTCAATGACGCCATCCATTGTGTCGAGCCTGCTGTGGCTTGCCTCCGGCAATCTTGCCCCTGTCGTCCCGGTCGCGGGCGTCGCACAGGGCACAATGCCCACCGCGCTGGCACCAAAAGCAGGGCGACGCAAGCGCATCACCAACCCGGCCGTGCGGCGGATATCAGCAGCCGGCGCTGCCGCGACCCATGAGCCTCAGGCAGAAGGGTTTGTGAACACGGTACAGGTTTACCCCTTCTCCGATGGCGCGCTCTATCATGTCTACGCTGCACCCGGCCATATCACGGACATCATGTTGCAGCCCGGTGAAGCCCTTGGGGCGGTGGCTGCAGGGGATACCGTCCGCTGGATCATCGGTGATACCAGCAGCGGAAGCGGGGAAGGGAAGCGCACCCATGTTCTTGTAAAGCCGTTTACAGCCGGGCTTTCGACCAATGTGGTGATCACGACCGATCGTCGCACCTATCATCTTTCGCTCAGCAGTGTTGCGGGTGCTGCCATGACGGCGCTCGCCTGGAGCTATGCAGAAGACGAAATAATGGCGCTGGAGCGCAGGTCGCAAGGTGACGGCATGCTTCTACCGGTCGCGAGGGGCGTCTCCCTGGAAGCGCTGCATTTCAATTACCAAATTACGGGCGACAGCCCGCGCTGGAAACCGTTGCGTGCCTTCGACGACGGGCGGCAAACGTTCATAGAATTTCCAGAGGACATCAGCGCCAGTGCGGCACCGCCGCTTTTCGTTCTGGATGCAGACAATAAGCCCACACTTGTGAACTACCGCCTCAGGGGGCATTTCTATGTTGTCGATCGCCTGTTCGACATCGCCGAACTGCGGCTTGGAACCAAGCGCCAGACCATCGTCCGTGTAACGCGTCTTTCCCCGCGCAGCCGCAAGCGGAGGGCACCATGAGCGCGGCGGCCGGCACAGGCGCGGCAACGCTTCGCGCGCCAGTGCAATCCAAGGTCGACCCGGAGGTTCTCGCCATTCGTGGACGACCGCCCCAGGCGATCCGGTTTCGTCGCACTATGATTGTGACGGTGGCCATGGTGGGAGCGGTTGGTCTGAGTTTCGTCGCCTGGTGCGCGTTCCGACCGACCACTTTTCGAAGTGAGGTACAGAGTTTCCCCAACCTGGCACTGGATCGGCCAGCCAATCCCGAGGCACTCGCAGGGCTGCCCTCGACATATGGTGAGGTGCCCAGGCTGGGCCAGCCATTGCCTGGTGACCTTGGACGGCCGATTCTGGCGCGGCAGCGCGCGCTCGCCATCGATACAGGCGTCGAAAATCCTCGCCCCTCCGGTGTTCCATCGATCCCCGATCCAATGGCTGGCGATCGGCGCGGCGCGGAGCTGCGTGCAGCACGGCAGTCACCGATATTATTTGGTCGGCCCCAGGCACCCTCACCGCAAATCGATGCGACCGTCATGCCGTCCATTCCGGCGGGGTCGCATATGTTATCGGCCGCCCCCTTGCCCGAGCGGGCAGCTGACCCCAATGCGCAGGGGCGAAAAATTGCCTTCGCGTCGGGTAGATGGAAGGAGGAGGAGGGTGCCAACCCGTACCGGCTTCAGGCCCCGTCTTCGCCTTACTTGCTCAATGCGGGCAGTATCATCGCCGCCAGCCTCGTCACGGGCCTGCGTTCCGATCTGCCTGGCATGGTGACGGCGCAGGTCACCGAGCCGGTCTACGACAGCGCTACAGGTCAGACACTCCTCATTCCCCAGGGAGCGCGGCTCGTCGGCAAGTATGACAGTGTTGTGGCATATGGGCAAAAACGGGCCCTGCTGGTCTGGCAGCGGCTTATCTTTCCGGACGGAATGTCGCTCCAGTTCGATAGCATGCCTGCAACGGATCCAGCGGGCTATGCCGGGCTTGCCGACCGGGTCGATTTTCATAGCTGGGCGCTGCTCAAGGGTGTCGTCGTCGCGACGCTGCTCGGATTGGGGTCAGAATTGTCGGTGAGCGGCAAGAGCGATCTTGTCCAGGCGCTGCATGAAGCCGACCAACGCAGCACGATGCAGGCCGCTGACCAGATCACACGGCACAATCTTGATATCCAGCCGACAATCACCATTCGCCCCGGCGCGCCCGTGCACATGCTCGTTGCGCGAGACCTCATTCTGGCGCCGTGGCGTGCTGAAGGATTCTGAGATGACGGAACTCAAATTGGCGAAGTTGGCGAACCGGACCCCGATCAGGATGACCATCATGTTGTCGCCGAACCTCCACGCCGCGCTTTCGGACTATGCCTCGCTCTATGAGCAGACCTATGGATCAAGGGAAACTGTGGCTGACCTTGTGCCAGCGATGCTTTCCGCGTTTCTGGAGGGTGATCGCGCATTCACGCGGCGACGGTTCTCGAAATGACCGAGGGCATGCTGGAGGATCGCCTTGTCAGGCTGGACGAGGTCAAAGGGCGGGTGGGTCTCGGCAAGTCCATGATCTATCGTCTGATCCAGGAAGGAAGGTTCCCGGCGCCTTATAAGATATCGCCCTATGCCTCGCGATGGAGCGAAAGCGAAATCCTGTCGTGGATCGATGGGGTAAAGGGCAGCTTTGAGAGCAAACCGTGAAAAGGCCGCTCGGATAGGCACCTTCGAAGGTGAGGCAGATGCATGGGGGCCTTGGTCCAACTGGCGAAGCAATCAGGGCTTTGCCGTGTATCATGGCGCTCCTGACCCGCCTCAGTCATGAACGGCGGGTCTATGGCCGAAGGCGACAGATGCTGCTAGATCGACCTCCCTTTCATTCATTGAGTCCGTCCGCTGAGAAAGCCGCGATGCCGCATTCTTCCGATCGCTGCCCGTCGCCATCCTTGCTGCGGGACCTGCTCGACTACGATCCTGAGAGCGGGCAGCTACGCTGGCGGCAGCGACCAGAAAGAATGTTTCCCAGCAGCAAGGCCTGGTCGTGGTGGAACGCTCGATATGCCGGCAAGGTCGCTGGAGAGGCGGCAATGCCGGACGGTGGTTTTTCCATAAGGCTGTTTGAACAGCGTTACAGGACGCACCGGGTCATCTGGGCGATGCAGACGGGAACATGGCCCGGCGACATTGTGCGGCACCGAGATGG
>Ga0075012_10002660_pt1 | contig 17436 bp, 13 predicted proteins | sample All_14_2_FD_71474 | JGI IMG/M metagenome (GOLD analysis project Ga0075012, IMG submission 71474) | Freshwater microbial communities in response to fracking from Pennsylvania, USA - Allegheny Zone_MetaG_DW_15 | ecosystem: Environmental > Aquatic > Deep subsurface > Groundwater > Drilled... | reverse complement strand
CGGACGAAGAGACCAACCACTGGACCTATCAGGCCCGGCTGCTGACACCCGTTCAGGCGGCAGTTCCCGGCGGCTCCTCCAATACGAATCTTCTTCGAGTCTCCGTTGAAGTCCGCTCCCGCCGGGGGGTGCCACTCACCGCGCATCGGTTCTTTTCTACTCCTGGCTTCCAACCCTGACGTCGCGCCATGCTCCCCCATTTTCCGGCCTCCGTCCCCCGCAAACCGCCCGGCTTCACATTGGTGGAAATCCTCTGTTCCACAGCGATTTTCCTCATCGTGCTAGTGCTCATCACGGCAATGGTCCAGCGCACAACCATGATTTGGAGATCGTCCGCCGACGAACACCAATCGTTCCAGGAAGCGCAAAGGGCGCTTTCAGCCATTTCCCGCCATCTCGAACAAGCCACCCTCAACACCTATTGGGCGACATTTGACAGCGCCTGGAATCCACTGACCGGAACGAACAATACGACATTTGTTCCCGTCCACTACGGCCGGATGTCGGAGCTACATTTTGTGGCCGGCCAGACCTCGGATTTGGTTGGGCCGGCAGCAGGACCAGGCACTGCGGTCTTTTTTACTGCTCCTGAAGGATATTCCCGCGCCGCCGCCTATTCGAAAACCGAGAATGCCCTCAACGCCTGCGGATATTGGGTGCAATTCGGCACGGACACCAGCGAGATGCCGGACTTCGTCAAGCCGTTGATCACCCCTCAACGTCGCTTCCGGCTCATGGAACTGCTGCAGCCCACAGAAGATCTCACCGTCTACGCCAATCAATCCGACGACACGTTCACCAGTTGGTTTTCCGGGACAAATGCCATGGCCGCCGCGCGGCCCATCGCCAATAATATCGTCCTGCTCGTGATCCGCTGGTTCCGGCCCGGACCGAACGGCTCTGAATTGGCAAGCTATGACTACAACTCCCGAACCCGGGGGGTCTCCGAACAACCCGACACCCAGCACCAGTTGCCGCCGCGGGCGGACATCACCGTTGTCGCCCTGGATGAAGCTTCGGCAATCCGGGCGGAACAGGCCGCCGGGACCGGAGCGCCCGCGCTGGTGGAGGCAGGCCGTTTCACCGTGGCAGACGATTTCGCCGCGGATCTCGATGCGCTGGAAAAATCACTCGCTGAAAAGGGATATCGGTTCCACGTTTTTTCATCAGCGGTCTTCCTGAAGAGCGCCAAATGGAGCAGCCGATGAACACGCCCTCTCCACATCGCAACCTTCGCGGATCGGCCCTGCTCATCGTCGTCCTCGGCGTCGCTCTCCTTGCGGTTCTGGTGGTGGGCTACCTCGACACAATCAAAAGTTCCATCGTAACCGCATCTTCCCTGGCCGCACGCACTGCCGCACGCGGCGCGGCAGATTCCGCCCAGGCGCTGGCCATCTCCCAACTCCAAACTGCCACCTCCGGAGGCACGAAAGTCGGCTGGGCCAGCCAGCCTGGAGCAATCCGCACCTTCGACAATGCGGGGAATCCCCTATCGGTTTTCAAGCTCTACAGTTCCAATCGAATGATAGCTGACGGCCTGGCCTTCGATCCTTCCTCCGACCTTCCTCCGCAAGGATGGTTCGAGACACCCGGGCTCTACACCGATCTGAACGAACCCGTCGCAGGAACCTATCCGATCGTCCATCCCGCCGCTCCCTCCGTCGTGGAAGGATTCTCCATTTCCGCCACCGCGGCTCCGCTCGCCGGAACCTCCAACGCCGCCGCCATGCCCGTCCGGTGGATCTATCAACTGAAGGACGGCACGCTGGCCGTTCCCCTTTCGGCCACGGGCTCAAAAACCACCATCCCCGGCGCGTCGAAAACGAACCCTCCCGTTTCCCGGTTCGCCTTCTGGACCGACGATGAAACCAGCAAGTTGAATATCAATACGGCATCCGAAGGAAGCTTCTGGGACATCCCGATGTCCGCCAGCCCGGCTGAGCTCTATTTTGCCCGCTACCAGCCCGCGGCTCGCGAGTTCCAGCGCTACCCGGGACATCCGGCCACCACCAGCCTCTCGCCGGTACTCTGGAGTTTCCTCGGACTATCCCGACCTGACTCCTCCCTGCTTCCCTCCATCGCTCCTCAACGCGTCGACACGCACTACAGCACAAGAAAGGATGTCCACCCGCACCTCTCGACCCAGGCGCAAACCTATTTCGACCATCTCTTCAAGATCATCCCGCGAATCGTCAAGGGGGGATCAGAAATGGGGAGCGTCGCAACGGTCGTTTCAGCCTCGACCGCAATCACCACGGTGGATGACGATCGCCTCTACGCCACACTGGACGAAATCTTGTTCGCCCGTCCCGGTTCGCCCTCGGCCTCGGATCGACCAACAAATCCGCCCCTCACCCAGGAAGCCCTGGAATTGGTCCGGTTTTTCCTCACCACAAACAGTCGCGCTCCCGAGGTGAATCTTTTTAATCAGCCGAAAATCACGATCTGGCCCATCGACGACCCGTCCCAGATCAACCCGGGAAACCCCTACAATGCAGCTGCCGATTCGCGCACCCCTCTCGACAAATTGATTGCCTTCACTTCGACCCTAAATGGGCACGCTTATTATTTTACCCGCAACGATCCGACCTCCACCTCCGCGGATTTCACCGGCCGCAATGTGGAGCTCTACGACTATCTCAGCCGATTGATGGGCCAGGCGATCCCGGGGTTTGGTGCCTCCTTCACCGGTCGATTTGGACAGGCGGGGAGCGATCAGATTCTCACGCTCATCTACGACTACATTCGCAGCAACATCAATCTGGCCGATAGCAGTGCCGCGACCGGAGGAGCCGCCTTGTCCAGCCAGCTCAAGCACGCCTTCGCCCCGGGGAAAAACAACGGAATCTTCACCGGCCGGGGACAGGTCGTTCCGTTTCGTCACCCCAGTAATGGCACCAAGGGCATCGGTCGATTCCCCACCATCCGGCAATGTGTTCTCTGGTTCTCCGCCCGGGCCGCCAACCAGCCCCCCGTAAAGGTCAACAACCTGCTGCAGCCGGTGGACAGTCTCGGCTCGGTCATCACGTCCTCGGCGCAGACTCCGGACCTCAATCCGCTGCATCCCTGGACCTCACCTGCGGGAGTTCCCGTCGTCACAGGGAGCGGGGGCACCCTTTCCATCACCGTGCCAAACGCGTATCCCACGCTCGGCACCGCTGGCACAATGCAGACCCATGCTGGGTTGCCTTATCTCACCACGACGGGAACCGACGGGAAATTCGATCAGCCCAATCCCCGTTTCCCGCCGACCCTACCCACGCTGGGTGCCCATCAAACCCTTATCCAGGCCGTCTTCACGTTCGAAATGGTGAACAATTCTGTCGGGAATGTCGGCCTCAATCCCGACTACCGCGTACGCGTGCGGGGGCTCAATGGTTTCCGGGCCGATGGCACATCGCTGGGTCTGCCCCCGGACGCCACGGAAACACACGTCTCTCCCGGTTCGATTCTCGCCGCTTTCCAACACAACCAAGGCATGCCCCTTCCCTTCCGGCGTATTACCGGAGGCATCGACGGGGCAAGGGGAGCCCCCCTCCTGACTTTCGCGGGTGTCCCGCTGGTGGTCAGCGGCACTACCTTCGCCTTTCAGGGCGGTCCCCTCACAATCGACATTCTCGACGCCGCAGGGGAAATCGTTCAAAGCCTGCAAGTCGAATTTCCCGATGCCACTTTTCCGACACCGCTGCTTCCTGTCCGCATGCCCGAACGTTTCACCAGAAGCGGGGCCACGGCTTACCCTCCAGCAGCGGTTCAGGATCTCGTACCGTCCACCTTGCTGACGGTCGATTCGGGCGACGCCCTGGCCACCAGTCCCGACGCCGGAACGGGTGGCTCCTACTACTTCGGCAGTTTGTCCCGGCTCGTCTATCCGAACGCCGGAACAGGCCTTCCCGATTCCAATGCCGGCCCTGGTAAAAACCTCTTCCTCCCGGAATCCGGCGTTAACCCAGCCACGGATGCCTCCGGGCGCTCCAAGTTTACCTGCGACACCATCCGTAGCGTGGAATGCCAATACGGAGACACTCGCCTGGTCGCCAGCCTGAAGTCCGTTCCTGCATCCTTCTTTGAACCCCACAAGGACTATGACAACATCGAGATTCGGCCCGCCCTGTCGACGGAGCGCGGAGGGACCGTACAGCCGCTCAGCGACGCGCCCGTTTCTTTCGCCACGCCTTCGACAAATTACTTTGCCACCAACTGGGGTCTGCCCGCGGCCGGCAATGACGCCATGCGGAGCCGCTTGTCCGCCCGGATGGACGGAAATTTCCCCCAAGCCAGCCTTTTTCCCTTCACGACCAGTTCCACGGATTTCACCGATCCCGCCTTTCAGACCGTCTGGGCCTCGGGCGGAGATTTTGATACCGGGCTCGGCATTCATCCTGATGGTCCTTTTGTCAACAAACCCGAGGAGGGAACCGTCCTTCACAATCCCGCCGATACGAATTGGGCAAACCCCTACTTCGACAGTTTTGCCACCGCCTTCAACTACATCGGCTCCACGCTCTTCTCACCCAATCGCCAGGTTCCGTCTCCTGTCATATTTGGCTCGCTGCCGGCCGGACTGAATCCGTCCAGCGTCGGCCCGGACACGGCCTGGCGCACGCTACTCTTTTCGCCAAACCCCAACTCGCGCTCGCATGCCGCGCTCGGAGCCAATCCGCCGGACTATGCCATTCTCGACTTCTTCCACATGCCGGTGGTGGAACCCTATGCCGTCAGCGAACCCCTCTCCACCGCGGGCAAAGTGAACATGAACTACCAGATCGTGCCGTTCACCTATCTCCATCGCGATTCCGCGCTCCGGGGAGTCTTCCGATCGGTCGCCGTCACCGCCATTGCGGACCGCGTGCGCCATCGCTACAAATCCCAGTTCATGGGCGCCAACAAGGGCGACTATTTCGGAGACGGGGGTGGCCCATTCGACCAGGCCTCGGCGGCCTCCGGATTCTGGGATGCACGCTACCCCATCCATGCCGGGGAGACTCTCAAACAGTTCGACGCCCGTTTTGAGGGGGGACGAATCTTCCAATCCGCCTCGGAAATCTGTTCGATCTGGCTGTATCCGGCCACGCAACCCACGAGTTCGACGCCCGATGCCGCCGCGAATCCCCTCTTCGCGTTTGACAGCAATGCGACAAACATCAAGTCGTGGTGGTACGACAATCCGGGCGATAGCCGAAAATCCCTCACCGGCGACAACCTGCGCGAGCGCCCTTACGCGCTGCTCTACCCCCGCCTCACGACAAAGTCGAACACCTTCACCGTTCACGTTCGCAGCCAATCTCTCAGAGGTATGGTCGACGCCGATGGCTTGCTCGACGAGAAGGCAAATCCCGTCAACGGAGAGTGGCGTGGAGCGTTTCTCATCGAGCGCTACATCGATCCGAACGATCCCAATCTGCCGGACTTTTCCAGAGCCTCGAACTCCACCTTGGCGGTGGATCGATACTACCGCTTTCGCACACTCTCCACCAAAAGCTTCAGCCAATGAAACCGTACCGCCACCCCCGCGCCTCTTTGGCATTCAGTCTCATCGAGTTGCTCGCCGTCATTTCAATCATGGCACTGATCACCACAGTGGTTAGTGGGGCCCTCGGAACGGTGAGTCAATCCACCCATCTCACCACCGCCGCCCAAATGGTGTCGTCCCATCTCAACCAGACCCGCACCTTTGCCCTGTCCCGGAATGGAATTACAGAGCTTCGCATCTTCACCGGTGCCGACACGGCATCACCGGTGCGTCTACAGATTATTCTGACCAAAAATGACGGAAGCGTCGAGGTGCTTTCACGGACGCGGATTCTTCCCGAGGGCATTACCATCGCCTCGACCACCCAGCACAGCGGATTCCTGAATCTCCCCCCGCAAACGGTTCCAGGCGATCAACCTCTCGCGGGCTCGTTCTATCGGTCGATTCGGTTCGGCCCGCGTGGCGAACCACGCGATGCGACCGGAGCTGCCCTGGCCGCCTCCAATAATTTTTTCACCCTCGTGGCTGCGCGGGATTATCGTGACGGCATCCTGCCCGCAAACTGGATTTCCCTTCGCATCGACGACCGCACCGGAGCCATCTCCCACTTTCAACCCTAGCGGCCATGCCAATCAAAGGCGTCCTTCTCCTGGCTTTTCTCGGCCTCACCGTCGCGAGTTTTGGCCTGTATTTCAGCAGAGAGCATACCGTCTCTGGAGCCCCTATTGTTTATATGACCGGCTCCCCCGGGCCCGACGGACAGGAAATGGTTCGCCGTTTCCGCGAATGGTTGGCCAAGGAAAATCTGTCCGACGTGGATCTGCGCATCGACGCCTCGAACTCCGATCCTTCCAAGGTCGTCATTCAAGGAATCTCGGGAATCGGAGCCGATCTGATTCCCTCCAACCTCGGCCCCGACCTAAGATATCTCAAGGCCATGGGCCTCCTCACCGACCTGACGGACGTGGCGGAGCATGGCGGCTTCGGACCGAAAACCTTCGCCTCCGTCGCCCAGGTGGAGACGGGAATCGACGGACGCCAGTTCGCCTATCCCACCCTGCTCTACGTTCTGATGAACTATGCGAATCTCGACACCTTTGCATTACTGGACCTTCCACCACCACCTCCTCAGATGTCCTTCGACGAATTCGAGGCCCTGGGCAAACAGTTTGTCGAGAAGGCCAATCCGCCCGGACAAAAACGGCGGAGATTTTTCTGCAACGCCGTGTCCCCGCTCACCATGCGTCGCAGCCTGGGATTGGACACGTTCAACGAAACTCTCACCCAGTGCACCCTAGACGATCCGCGAAACATCCGAGTGCTCTCATTGATTCACCAATGGACCTATGACGTTCGGCTTCTCCCGAGCGCCACCGACATGGCGTCCTTCGCCTCGGACGGCAGCACGGCTTCATCGTTTGGTCCCCGCCTCTACCAATTCGCCCAGGGAAACATCGCCATCATCGCGGGTGGCAGTTACCTCACAAACAGTCTGCGCAAACTCGGTAATCTGCGCCTCGCCGTTCTTGAACCGCCCAACGGGGGCTTTCCCAACGCTGTGTTTGGTGCCGCCATGCTCGCACTCTACGCCGGCTCTCCAAACCCCGAGGCCGCCATGCGCTACCTGAGATTCCTGGCATCACCGGAATACAGTACGCAACTGATAGCATCCGGTCAGGGTATTCCCGCGAACTTGACCATGGCGCGCCATCCCGATTTTCTTCACCCCCCTGACCATCCCAATGAGTGGGGCTGCAATGAGCGTTTTGTCGACGCGATCGAAACAATCGGCATTCCCTATACCCCGAGTCCATTCGTTTTGTATTCGGTGTACCATAGAATCAGCGAGGAAGCGTTCGAGCGATTCATGGCCGACCGGTGCACCGCGGAAGAGGCGGCCCGCAGAGCCGCCGATGGCATCAACGCGGAAATCGCCCGCACCCTCGAGGAACAGCCTGAGCTCAAGGAACGCCACGAGGTGCTCACCGCGCGGCAGCGCGAGATCGACGCCCGCCGGTCCCGCGGTGAAAAAGTTCCCCTGGCCTGGATCGAAAACCCCTTTCACCGGCTCTACTACCAAGCGCAAGGCTGGATCGAATAGCTCATGAAACCTTCCTCCGTATCATTCCGGGCCCTTGTTGTCGGCTTGGCTTTTCTTCTTCCGAATATCCTCGGATTTCTTACTTTCACCTTGGCCCCCCTCTTTGTCAGTCTCGCCATGGCGTTCACGAATTGGGATCTGCGGCTGCACAACATGTTCAACGGCGGAGAGATCAAGTTCGTCGGGCTTGCGAACTTCCAACGCCTGCTCACGTTGCCGGATTTCTGGCAATATTTCGGGAACACGCTCTTTCTGATGCTCGGGATTCCCTTTTCCATAGCCGCCAGCCTCCTGACGGCCCTGCTCCTCAGCCATCAGCCGAAGTCCCCTCGCCGGCAGGCGATTCCCATCATACTCGCCGGAACCGGGCTTTCCGCGGGCTGCGGACTACTGGTTGCCGCAGGTACGGCCGGTTCAGCTTTCTCCCTACTTATCGCTGGGCTATTCACCCTGATGTTCCTTGGCGGAGCATCTGTCGGAACGGGATTCTATCGCACGATCTACTACCTCCCGAACTTCACCGCCGGTGTCGCCACCTTTCTTCTCTGGAAAAAAATGTACGATCCGCAGACTGGTCCGGTGAACGCCGCAATCCAGCCCGCATTGGATCGGATCTCCGCCCTCGTGACCTCCGCTCCTTCACACTCCGGGACCACACTTTCCTGGCTGATGGCCGGAATGTCCGCCGTGATCCTGTTTGTGGGCATGCGCTTGGTGGCTGCCCGTCATGCCTTTGACCGCACGGACTACCGTCCGCATCGCCATCAGGCCGCCAAACGAAGCGTCTGGCGGGCGGGGTTTGTCCTGGCCATTGCCGCTGGGGTCTTTCTCCTTTCCCGGGAAACCCCGGGGTTCTTTGCCGCCGCCGGAGGGCTCAAAACCCCAAATTGGCTCACCGACTATCACTGGGCGAAACCCGCCCTGATGATCATGGGGTTCTGGGCTTCGATCGGGTCCAACAATATGCTGCTCTATCTCGCGGCGCTCGGCAATGTGCCGAAGGAACTTCAGGAGGCCGCCAGCATTGATGGAGCGGGCCCGCTGCAACGCTTCGTCAGCATCACCTGGCCCCAGCTCGCCCCGGTCACGTTTTTCATTATCATTATGAGTGTGATTTCCGGTCTCCAAGGCGGATTCGAAATGGCTCGAACCATGACCCAGGGCGGGCCCGGGGGCGCGACAACCACGCTAAGTTATTTTGTTTTCAGCGAGGGATTCACGACGGGGCGTCTCGGATACGCGTCCGCCATCGCCTGGACGCTCTTCGCCTTTGTGTTTGCCGTCACCCTTCTCAACTGGAAATTCGGAAACCGCGCCGCCAATGAATAAGTCCAAACGTCCGCTGACCCGAAAGATCCGGATCTTTTTGCAAACATTCGGATACCATGTCCTATCCGCACTGCTGGGAGTCAGCCTTTTGCTGCCATTCGTCTGGATGGTCCTCACAAGCCTCAAATCGCTCACCGAAGTCGATGCGCCAGGCTGGTTTCCAGCGACGCCGCGATGGTCGAATTACCTGGAGGTATTTTCTCAGATTCCCTACGCCCGCTTCTATGCAAATTCGCTTGTCGTCGCTGGCTGGGTGACTCTTTTACAGGTGACCACTAGCGCCCTCGCGGCCTTCAGCTTCTCCCGCCTTCGCTGGCCGGGCCGCGACCGGATTTTCGTTGCCTACCTCGCCACCATGATGCTGCCCGGTCTTGTCATGATGGTGCCAAACTATCAGGTTATGATTCGCATTGGCTTGGTGGACAGCCTTGCCGGCCTGATTCTTCCCGCCGCCTTCAGCGCCTTTGGAACCTTTCTTCTCCGCCAGTTCATGCTCTCTATTCCAACCTCGCTCGACGAAGCGGCTGAAATTGACGGGGCGTCAAAGTGGCGGCTATTCTGGGACATCATCCTTCCCCTCACACGTCCTGGACTGATTACGCTCACCGTCTTCACTTTTATAGGAAACTACAACAGTTTCTTCTGGCCGATCGTCATGCTTCGCTCCATCGACAACTATACTCTGCCCGTGGGAATGCTTTATTTCGACTCAGTTAGCGGAACCACCACCCACTTGTTGATGGCGGCGGCCACCATGTCGGTCCTGCCCATGATCTTTATCTTTTTCCTCGTGCAAAAAACCCTCGTTAGCGGCATCCAAGAGGGTGCCGTCAAAGGCTGACCCCTCCCCTCCCAAATCACAATCCCATGAAACCGTTACGTCCTCATACCCTGGCCTGCGGCGCCCTGCTCGCCCTCTGTAGCAGCAGCTTCGCTTTTGAACCCGTTCAATTCATCGCGAAGAGCGGCACACCGGAGTCCCAGCAATGGACCAAAGATGGCTCGTTGGAACCGACCTCGGATACCCTGAACGAGCGTACAGTTCTTGACGTGGACGATGGCGACCCCGCCGCCAGCGTGGTGTTCCGTCGTGATATCGACGAATCCGCTGCCAACGAAGCGGCGGAAGCAGGATTTGTCCTCGAAGTCACGGGACGAATTGAACCGACCAGTGGACCGTCGAGCCAGCGTGTGGAACTTGGGCTTCCAGCCGCCCGCGTCGTCCTCAGCCTCAACTCCATCAACGATACACAATGGGTGGGCGTAATCACCCCGGAGAACGGCAAGCCCATCATGACACAGTCCCCCGATTCCGATTTTCACGTGTGGAAAGTCGTGGGAAAACCGACTGATGACGGTCGCATCATGCTCAGTTACTATTGCGACGGCAACCTTGTCGCAGGCAATTTTTCGCCACTACAGGGATCGAAACCCAACCTCGTTTTCGGAGCTTCGGGCGGCAACATTGCCGACCGCGTTGGCCGCGTTCTTTACGAAAAAGTGGTCTTTCGCCCGCTCGAGGAGGGTGACTAGTCCCCGCTCCGTAAAACCACCGGCTCCCCGACCGGAACCGTCAGACGATATCGGAAGCCGACCACCGCATTGTTATCGTCGGCAAGGGCTGAGCAGGGCTGAATGGGGGTCCCGCACCGCACGAAACACTTCCCACCCTGCCGGGAGGATATCGTGGCCACCACCAGTCGGCCAGCCGCCCATTTCAAGCCGATCACAAATCCGCCCCGCGCTCTGAGGCCGGAAATTTCACCGTCGGGCCAGCCGGAAGGCAAGGCCGGGAGCAAATGAATTTCGCCCCGGTGCGACTGCACAAGCATCTCGAGAAAGGCCGAAGCGAAGCCAAAATTGGCGTCAAGATTCAGCGGGGGACAGCTTGTCAGCAGCGAATCATAGGTGAACTGCGCCAGAACGCGGTTCAAACATGCCACCGCGGATTCCGGGTCAAGCAATCTGGCAAAATGATTCGCCATCCAGGCCTGACTCCAACCGGTCCGGTCTGTTGTGTGAGCCAGCCTCCGCTGTAGCGTTTCCCTCGCCGCCGCAGCCAGCTCGGGTTCGGTCAGCGGGCTGACCTGCGAACCCGGGTGCAAGCAGAAGAGATGCGAAACATGCCGGTGCCCGGGGTCAAACTCCTCGTAATCCCTCAGCCATTCCTGCATCGCTCCATGCCGCCCGATGCGCGGCGGCGGCAACTCGTCCCGCAGCCTGTTCCATTCTCTGCAATAATCCGCATCCACACCAAGGATCTCCGCGCTTTGGACGGTAGCGGCAAAGAGTTCTCTCAGAATCTGTCCATCCATGGATGCCCCGGCGCACATTTTGGTCTTGGTGCCGTCCGAGCGCACATACCAATTCTCTGGCGACACCGAAGGCGCAGCCACACGCTCTCCGTGTTCATTTAACACGAGAAAATCGCAAAAAAACAACGCCGCCTCTCGCAGCATGGGATAGGCTGTGGATCGCAGGAACTCGCGATTCCCCCCAAATCGGAAATGCTCCCATGCATGCAGGGCGAGCCAGGCTCCGCCAAACGGCCATAATGCGGCAGCGTAAACACCACCGGTCGGCGCGGTGTCCGCCCAGATGTCGCTCGTATGATGCGCCACAAATCCGCCACATCCGTACATCTCCCTCGCCGTGCGCCGCCCGCGCTCCACCATGCGCCTGAGAAAAGCCCACAAAGGCTCACAGCACTCTTCCAGCGCGGCCGCCTCTGTCGGCCAATAGCACATCTGAAGGTTGACGTTGATCGTGTAATTGCAGTTCCAGATCGGCGTCATGCTTTCACACCAGAGGCCCTGCAAGGTCATGGGCAACCCGCCGCTGCGGCTCGCGGAAATCGTCAGATACCGCGCAAACTGAAACTGCAAGGCGTACATCCCGGGATCGCTCTCCCCTTCGCGCAGGCGCGCCAGACGTTGATCCGTCGGCAGATCCCCATGCCCTCCCATCCATACCGACACGCGGCCATAAAGCCGGCGATAGTCCGCGACGTGCTCTTCCCTCAACCGGGTAAATCCCGTCTCCCTCGCCGCCTGCAACACCCCCAGGCAATCTTGCCGGGGATCTCCACCACGAAAATCGCTGCCGGCCGCCACCAGAAGAATCGCCTCCTCCGTCTCTTCAAAGCAAAGTGACTGCCCGGATACATGACAGCCCCCCACCGCGGCCATGGCTGCCACAAATCGTACACCGTCGGGGCCGGCTTGTCCGCTCATCGCCACGACACCTCCATCATCCCGAAAGGCCTCGCCATCGAAAGGCCTCCTTCGCAGATACGCGTGAAAGTTCAGTTTCTCCTTGCCCTGACAGCGAAAACGAAAGACCAGCACATTCCCTGAAGCCGAGGCGAACGATTCACTCTCAAAGAGTGTTGCCCGAAAACGATATCGCACTCGCACCGTAGCCGTCTCGAGATCCAGCTCGCGAAGGTATTCCTCCACCGCCCCGTGCTCACCGCACGAGGTGAACACCAGTTCACCCAACGCCTGATAGGGAGTGCCGTTACGCGGGGCCGCCGTCATTCCGTGGTCGGCCAGATATTCCGCCTCCGTCAACCGGCCCTCTCGCAGAAGCTGCCGGACTTCCGGAAGGGTCTTTTGCGCATCGGGATTTTCCCGCACGGAGGGTCCGCCATACCAAATGGTCTCTTCGTTCAGAGGAATACGCTCGGAAAAATAGTCTTCCTTCCTCCAGGGCCTTCCATAGATCATGGCACCAAGCCGCCCATTCCCGAGCGGCAATGCCTCCTCGAAGCATGTGGCCGCCGATTGATACCAGAGCCGGTTTCCGCCAGCCTGACCAATACCTGCCTTCATAAGGAAGCTAACGGCCAAAAAACCTGACCAACGCGGCCTGATCGAAAATTAATTTCATGGAAAATATTTGCCATACAGTGGGGTAAATCGAATACTACGAAGACAGAATGAGGACTAAAGAACGCTTAACATTGGAAATCAAGCATCGATTCAATTGGAAAAAAACCACCTATCCGTTCTCCAAACTTTCGAGGTGATATGGCAGGAAATTATTCGATTGTGGACGTGGCCCGCGAGGCCGGGGTTGGGATTGGCACTGTCTCGCGGGTGCTAAATAACGCTCCGAACGTTCATCCCTCGACGGCGGCGCAGGTTCATGCCGCAGTGGCCAAATTGGGATACCGCCTCCCGGCGCGAGGCAACCGCCGGGGCCCTCGTCCCAAGTCGCAGGGGTCCTCAGCACGTCAGGGCAAGGAAATCCTCATGGCCGTGATGGGCCCGCAGGGACTCGACTGGATTTTTCAATGCGCACCAGTGTTTGTGGGCGTGTTGCATGGAGTGGAAGAGGCGGCCGCAGAGAAAGGCCATGTCCTCACCATACGACAGGCGGCTAACTGGAATCAACTCGCGGACAGCATCTCCGGCAGTCCGCCCGCAGGCCTGATCGTCCTGGGATTCGAAACCGGCATCGGCTCGCGGGGCCAGCTTTCCTCCGCCTTTCAGCAAATTCCCACGGTTTGGACGATGGGCAGCCCAGTGGAATATCGCGGCGATCACGTGCAGCCCGACCACATTAAGATTGGCACCATCGCCGCCGGACATTGCCTGAAACATGGTCTGATAAATTGTGCGGCCATCGGCACTCAATTCGGCTCACCAGCTTTTCTGGTGGGATTCCGCAACGACAGCTTTTTGTGGACGATCCGGCAACAAGGAGGAGAAGCCAATATGCTGCTCTCCCCGGATCTCGTTCGCATCGGAACAGCCGTGCATGAGGTAAACCTTTCTGTCGTGCGCAACCTGGTTCAAACCGCTCTGGCTAGCCCGCGCCGTCCGCAGGCTCTCTTTCTGGAGAGCGATATCCTGGCCCCTGCCGTCTATCAGGAGCTTGTCTCCGCAGGCGTCCGACCGCAGCAAGACATCGAAATCGTCACCTGCAACAACGAACGCCCCTACCTTGCACCGCTCCAGCCCAAGCCGACCATCATCGATATCCAGCCGCAGATCATCGGCCATCGCGCCGTCGATCAATTGATCTGGCGCGCTGCCAATCGCAACACACCGGCGCTGCGCATCATGGTCGAACCCGTGCTCATTCCCAGCGAAGGGAAGTGAACGACTGCCGCCTCCACCTATAAGGCCCGGAACCCGGAGTTCAAGGAGAAGCAGATTCACCAAAAGGTCGAAGTGACCAAGATAACACCCGCAAAATCAAGGACGAGGCAGGGCAATTCTACGAGGCCGTCAGCGTGCGGGCCGAAGGCAATCTGGTCCGAACCGGCACGGTCAAAAGCCTCGAGTTCCGAGAGCCCGCCAAGTTCCAGATCGAATTCCTCTTCATCCGCAATCCCGACCTCCTCGGCAACGGACGGCTCCCGCTCGTGGTGCAGGATTTCAAATATTCGGAAGAGCCTCTTTAATGTCAGCCGATTCTTAAAATGGTTTGAGCTTGGCGTGCTTCGCTTCGCCAAATTCTCCCTGAAATGCGCCGTAAACAGAGATTTCACGGACATCAATTGCCTCCGGCGGTCCTTTGTACCTCAGTCCTCATCGTCGCATTGGGCTCAGGCTTCCTTTCCCCCACTCCGGTTTCAGGATCACGCCGCCCGTCATGCGAAACGTTCCTCCGGCGCGCAGGCGCTGCAGGACGGCGCGCTGAAAGGCGTTCGTCGGTACCGCCGTGTTCGGGTCCATGCCCGGACCAAAGACCCGCTCCAGGAGTTGGTCGCCGGTGGCGTTGGGAAAAGCCAGGGGGAAAAAGCGCCGACCGAAATGGAGCATGTTGGAGTCCGGGGGCAGGCAATGGGTCAACTCCCGGTCGAGCAGCCAGCTGACGCAGGCGAAACCGCGAAAATCCCATTCCGGAAAGAACCCGGGCAATTGCGCCGCGGCCTGCTCCAATGAGGCGTCACATTCCGCCATGGACAATTTGCCACCGCTCGGGATGTGGACAAAAAGAAACGGCGTAGTGGCATCGGCCACGCGTTCATGGTCCTGCACCACCACTTCGGAAACCGTCGGCGCAATGGCCCCGGATTCCGGCAGCACCCGGTGACCGCGTACGGTTTTTTCGTCGACGGAATATCCGGTGGGGAAATGATCGGCCGAAGAATCCAGCCACCCCTCCGCGGTGCAGGTCAGTCCCTGCCGGGCGAAAACCACCGTGGAGGCGTCGGAGGTTTTGCGGAAAATATGGTACGGCAGTGCGAGTTCGGCAGGCTGGAATTGCAGACGCCCGATTTCCACCAACCGGGCTCTCAGATGGTGCCGCATCCACCGGACGTTCTGAAACCCGAACCGGCCGTATTCCCGGTGATAGGCATCGATGCTGCGCTCGATGTCCCTCAGGGTGGTGAACACCAGGGAGTGGGGAACGCCCCGGCGGCGGTACAGGGAGCGGGCATGGGGAAATCCGGCGATCACCGCCAGGGCGGGCAACCAGGGGTGGTCCGGAATCTCAAACGGTCCCCGTTCCCCCCGCAGGCCGGCGGCATGGATTTTTCCGAGGAGGGCAGGCGAACGGGAATCGCGGGCAGCGCGCCTCGCGCCGTCAATCAGCGGCGGGATCAGATCCTCCCGTAGGCCGATCAGGGTCAGTTCCTCCTGCACCAGCCGGGGATCCAGGACCCAGGCCAGGGATTCCTCCGCCGGGACGTTCATGCCTCCGTGCCATCGCGGGTGACCGGAGGCCCCGACGGCGGAAACACGCCATCTTCCCGCATCTGCAGACCGGCATCCGAAAAATGATACCGTGGTCGGTATCCAATCCGGGCCGCCGGCGTGAGGTTCACCCGCTGATTGTCCGAGGCCGACACAATGTTAAAGATACCGGCCTTCACGTCGGTCCGCAGCGCACAGACCACCGCGGCGGCGATGTCCTCCTGCGCGACAAAATGCGAGCGCGCCCGCTTGCTCGTCCGCCACAAGGCGTCCAACTCGGGAATGGTCGGGTAGGGTTGGCCGATGCGGAGGGCGATCACCGACATCCCATAATCCCGGGCATAAACCGTTCCAAGATTTTCACCGAAAATCTTGGTGCAGGCGTAGAGGTTCTGCGGATTCAACGCCGTGCCGGATTCATACCGGGGGAGATGTTTGTCGCCATGATACACGGTCATGCTGCTGAGAAAAACGATGCGTTTGACCCCGGCCCGCCGGGCCGCCTCGAAAAGATGGTAGGTGCCCTGGACGTTTACGGTCATGGTTCGTTCCTCGAACGGCGAGATCTCCAGCGGGGATGATTCCGTGGTCAGATCCCGTTTCGAAGCAATGGCCAGATGCACCACGGCCTCCACTCCTTCCGTCAGGCGGGGATAAACCTGGGAAAAATCCGTCAGGTCGGCAGACAGGCACTGGGAACGATCTCCATCCGGCGCCGTGCGGTCCGTCAATCGACAGGCAAAATCCCGCTGCATGGCCCGAACGATTTCCCCGGCCAACCTGCCCAAAGCGCCAGTGACCAACACCACCGGCCGGCGTGAGGTGTAGGGAAAGGCTCTGTCAGAGTGTGCCATCCCAACCCTCCTCCCCGCGAAAATCCCGGGCCGGGAGGGATTCCACATGACCATCCACCATCAGCACGTTCAGATTCCCGCGGTGCCGTCCCACCTCGGCGTCCTGGGCATATCTCTTTTGCCAGGAAAAACCGCGGTTGGCCGGAAGTCCGGGCAGGTAAAAAGCCGGACCGCTGGGCGCAGTCTCAAGGGACGGATAGACCATCCAGGCCCCGGCATCCATGACCAGAAAAGTTTTGGCCGGGGAGGCCACGGCCGCCGCCGGCAGCGCCTGGGTGTTTTTGCTGGCGTCGGTGCGCACACGTCCCGCGACCCGGGTGTTGATCCCGTAGTTCGCGTAAATGACATTGGCCCTGTGGTCGTCGTCGCGAACCTTGGATCCCGGGCAAAACAACGGATACCGGGACGGCGTGGCGGTTTTGCTCACATTCGGAACGTAGCCCCCGTGTTGTAAGGTGCCGATCCAGGTGATGCTGTCCTCCCGTTCATTTTGGGCGGGGGGAAAGAATCCTCGGTTGTCTGCGGCATAGCTGGTCAACGCCGTGTGAACTTCCCTCAGCTTTCCGACGCATCCCGCCCGGGCCGCGCCGTCGGTCATGTGGGTCACGGAGGGAATGACCAGGACGGCCAGAACCGCCAGGATCGCGGTGGTGATCAACAGCTCGGTCAGCGTGAATCCTCCCCGCAAGGAATTTGGCGGCGGAGCGATTCGTGGCATCGTTCGGAGCAAAAATCTCAAGAGCCCAGGTGCTCCCGTTGCCGGTTTCGAAACACTTCGATTTGGAAATCTGTGTAGTATTCGGGAGCCGTTCCCTCCCCGGCAATGTCAAACACCTCGGCCCGGGCACATCCGCAGGCCGCACCCCAGGCCGGATAGTCCAGCCGGTACACATCCGGTTTCTGGCAGGCATGCAGCGCGATCAATTCCAGTTTCCGGTCCCACACGGCACTGACGTCCACATGGGTGTCCCATTGGCAGTAGTTTCTTCGAAACACCGTGGCGGCAATGTCATGCCAGTACAGCAG
>Ga0075012_10002659_pt1 | contig 17441 bp, 12 predicted proteins | sample All_14_2_FD_71474 | JGI IMG/M metagenome (GOLD analysis project Ga0075012, IMG submission 71474) | Freshwater microbial communities in response to fracking from Pennsylvania, USA - Allegheny Zone_MetaG_DW_15 | ecosystem: Environmental > Aquatic > Deep subsurface > Groundwater > Drilled... | reverse complement strand
GTCGTTCTGGCATTCTTATGACTGTTCATCCGGTTGTGTTCCTTGGGTTACTGAAGCCTCGAGAACTCCAGTTTCCCAGAACCTTCCGGGTGAACAACCTATTGAAACACCACAACTAGATCACGCGATCGTTGCCTCCGTCCACGGGTAGTTGTGCCCCCGTGGTCTTGGCGAACAGCGGCCCGCACATCTCGGCCGCCAGTTCCGCGACGTCGCGGCTCGTCACCTCGGCCTTCAGCACGTTGTTGCGCTTGTACTCGTCGACCGTCAGGCCGTAGTGCTTCGCGCGCGAAGCCAGCACCTCCTCGGTCCAGATGCCGGTGTCGAACACCGCGTTGGGGTGCAGTGAGTTGATGCGAATGTTGTCCGCGCCCCATTCGAGCGCCGCGACGCGCGCCAGCTGGTTGAGCGCCGCCTTCGAGGCCGAATAGGCGGCGGCACCGGGGCCCGGCGCCGGCACGTTCTTCGAGCCGATGACGACGACGCGGCCGCCGCGCGGCGCCAGCTTGAGGAACGGATGGCACTCGCGCATCAGCGCCAGGTTCGAATCGAGGTTGATGCGCATCACGCGCTGCCAGTCCGCCGTCGGCAGCGCCTCGATCTTGCAGCCGCCGGGGAAAATGCCGGCGTTGAGCACCAGCATGTCGATGCCGCCGAAGGTCTCGATGGTCTTGACGATGGCCGCGCGCAACTGCTCGTCGGAGGTGACGTCGCAGACGAGACCGAGGAAGTTCGCCTTGGTCGAAAGCTTAGTGATCGCCTCGTTGAGGTCGAGGGCCACGACCGCCGCGCCGCGTGCCATCAGCGACTCGACGCAGGCCTTGCCGATGCCCGAGGCTGCCCCCGTCACGAAAGCGACTTCGCCGGCGAAGGCCGCCGGCTTCCCGCCCTTGCGCAGCTTCGCCTGCTCGAGGTCCCAGTACTCGACGTCGAAGATGTCCTTCGCCGGCAGCGCGCGATAGCCGCCGAGTGCCGTCGCGCCGAGAATGATGTCGATCGTGTGCGCGTAGATGTCGGCGACGATGGCCGCATCCTGCGCCGTGCGGCCGATCGCGCAGAAGCCAAGCTCGGGATCGAGCACCGCGCGCGGCGCCGGATCGAGCATGGTCTTGCGTTCCTTCGCCGCCGGTTCGTGCTCGGCGAAGTAGCCGCGGTACGCCTCGACGTAGGCAGCGACGTCGCGGCCCAGCATCGGCAGGCGCTTGGTGCGGATCACATGGTCTGGCGTTGCCGGTCCCTGTTGTGAAATCGTGGCGGCATCGGGATGGTTGGCGAAGGCGAGGAACTTGCCCTCGGTGCGGCGCGCGACGACGACAGGAAAGCCCGCCGCCTTTGAAACGTCCGTCCGCATGCGAGCGATTACGCGCGCCGTTTCAGCGCACGTCACGGGTTGCGGCGCCATTAGCGCGACATCCCATGCGCCGTGCTTCTTGAGGTACTGCTCGGCACGATCGACCAAGGCGATCATGCGCTCGTAGGATTCCTTCGCAGTCTCGCCGAAGGAGAAGATGCCGTGGTTCAACAGCACCATGCCGATCGTCTGCGGCCCCGCATCGGCCGCGAAGCGCTCGGCGCATAGCCGCGCCAGGTCGAAGCCCGGCATGACGTAAGGCACGACAACGACGTCGTCGCCGTAGATCTCGCGGATGCGCGCTTCGCCGTTCGCGGTGTTGGTGATCGTGACGACCGCGTCGGCATGCGTGTGGTCGACGAACCGATACGGCAGGATCGCATGCAGGATCGCCTCGACCGACGGCACCGGTGCGGCTGCTCGCGTCTGCTGCGTGACGAGTTGATTGACCATTTCAGGGTCTGACAGCGCCGGCAGCTTCGCCAGCCTGAGCAGATGCGCCATGCGCACGGGCGAGAACCCGGCGGCCTCGATGGTCTCGAGGTCCCAGCCGCTGCCCTTGACGTAAAGGACGTCTTCTATTTCGCCGAAGACGTTGGTTTCGGTGATCTTCACCGAGGTGTTGCCGCCGCCGTGAAGCACGAGCGACTTGTCGCGCCCGAGCAGGCGCGAGCTATGAACCCGCAATTCGAGGTCGTTCCCCGAGGCCGGCTGTCCGGCATCTTGCCAAAGCGAATGCATCGATATTCCTCAACACAATGAAAAACGGCCGCCCGAAGGCGGCCGTTTCAACTTCAGATCGACGGAAGTCGATTAGAAGGAGTGACGCAGGCCAGCGCCGAACGCGCGCGGGTCAGAACCAGCACCGGTGATGCCAACGGCGCCAGTCGTGTAGTCGTAGCTGCCCATGGCGTCGTTGGTGATTGCCGAGAAGTACGCGTAGGCTTGCGTGCGCTTCGAGAAGTTGTAGCCATAACGCAGCGCCAGGTTCTTGGCACCGTGATCACCCGAAACGTCGTTCAGGCGCGACGACACCTTGCCGTTGTTGGTCTTGACATACTCGCCAACGATTTCATGCGCACCCATGACGTGCTTGATACCCAGCGCCCAGGCCGTGACCTTGGTCTGATCAACTTGACCAGCAGCAGCTGCGCCAGTGTAGGCGCCAGCCTGAGCCTTGTTCTGATCCCAAACAAAGTTAACGGTCGTCGCGCCGCCGAACGTGTAGCCGACACCGACCAGTTGCGACGTCACTTTCGACGACGTGTCCGAGGCCGCACCGAGCGCAGCGTTAGTCAGCGGGTTGGTACCGAAGATGGCGCCGACGTCCTTGATCTGCTGATAAGCATAAGTGGCCTTCAGCGGGCCGTTGTTGTAGCTCAGGCTACCGGTCCAGGCGCGGTTGTTCTGGGAAACACCAGCAGCCGGCAACGGAGTGGCCGTCTTGGCTTCTGCACCGGCGATACCGGCGGTGTAGGCCAGCACGCCTTGGATGCCATTGAAATTCGGCGTGATGTAGGCGATGGCGTTCGCGACGCGGGTAGCGGTAACCGTTTGGCCGTCAACGCTTGCAGCGGCGCCGGATGCGAGGTTCGCATTGTTACGAACGGTCGTGATCGCCTTACCCATGGTGTTCATCATGGCAGCCGACGGGCCGGTCGCGCCCGGGGCCAACTCGAAGCTAGCCAGCGCAGAGCGGTAAGCGGTCGACAGATTGCCCATCACGACCGTGCCGAAACCGCCGGCCATACCGACGTAGGTGTCGCGGTTGTTCCAAGCACCGCCGGCGCTGTTGTCAAGGTTAACGCCGTTCTCGATCTGGAACACGGCGGACATGCCGTTGCCGAGGGCTTCCGAGCCCTTGAAGCCGATGTACGAGCTGTTGCTATTGACGCGCGTACGGCGATCCTGGTTGATACCCGTCAGGGTGGCGGCGGCGTTTTGCGTACCGCCGTCAGCCTTGGCGCTGTTGAAGTCAGCATCAGCAATACCGTAGACGGTGACGTTCGACTGGGCGAAGGCGACGCTGGACAGACCAGCGATGGCCAGGGCGATCAGTTTCTTCTGCATTGATGTATCTCCTTGTCGTTAAAGGTTGCGGTCTCAATGACTCCACGTGGTTTGTCACTGCTTCCGCTGCATCCCTGTTTCCAGAGGATGCGGCGATTCTGCCAGCCAGCGACGGCTCGGAGGGGAGGAAACCCCCTTTATGACGAAGGTGGGCTCCGCGGCTGTTGCCTTTTTGCAACTAGCCTGTGGATAACAGGACCGAGAGGGCCGCGCCGGGGGCCTGGGCGCGCATAAAAGCCTCGCCGACGAGAAAGGCTTCGACCTTGTTGCGGCGCATCAACGCGACATCCTCGGGCTTGAGGATGCCGGATTCGGTGACGACGATGCGATCGGCCGGGATGCGGCCGAGCTGGGCGATGGTGGTGTCGAGCGAAACTTCGAACGTGCGCAAATTGCGGTTGTTGATGCCGATCAGCGGCGTCTCGAGTCGGAGCGCGACATCGACCTCGCCGCCGTCATGGGATTCGACGAGCACGGCCATGCCGAGCGAGTTCGCCAGGGCTTCCATTTCCTGCATCTCGGGCAGGGTCAATGCGGCGACGATCAGCAGGATGGCGTCGGCCCCCATAGCGCGCGCTTCCCAGACCTGATAGGGATCGACCATGAAGTCCTTGCGCAGGGCGGGCAGGGCGCAGGCGGCGCGGGCGGCTCGCAGGTATTCGGGCGCGCCCTGGAAGAACTGGCGGTCGGTGAGCACCGAAAGGCAGGCGGCGCCGTGCTGCTCGTAGTCGGCGGCGATCTCGGCGGGGCGGAAATCCTCGCGCAGCACGCCTTTCGACGGGCTGGCCTTCTTGATTTCGGCGATGACAGCCGGCTTGCCGGCGACGAGCTTGGCGCGGATGGCGCCGACGAAGTCGCGTGCCGGCGGCTGCGCTTCGGCCTCGGCTTGCACTGCGGCGAGCGGCTTCACCGCCTTGGCGGCGACGACTTCCTCGCGCTTGACGGCGAGGATGCGTTCGAGGATGTCGCTCTTGCTCACGAGAACTTGCGCGTGAATTGCACGAAGTCGTCGAGCTTCTTGCGCGCGGCGCCGCTGGCGATGGCTTCGCGCGCCTTGGTGATGCCGTCGCCGATGGTGACGGCGAGGTTGGCGGCATAGAGCGCGCTGCCGGCGTTGAGCGCGACGATCTCGCGCGGCGTGCCCGGCTTGTTCTCGAGCGCCTCGATCAGCATCGCCTTCGATTCGGCGGCGTCGGCGACCTTGAGGCCGCGGTTCGACACCATCTGCAGGCCGAAGTCCTCGGGGTGGATCTCGTATTCGCGGATCTCGCCGTCCTTGAGCTCACCGACCAGCGTTGCGGCGCCGAGCGAGATCTCGTCCATGCCGTCCTTGCCCCACACGACGAGCACGTGCTGTGCGCCGAGGCGCTGCATGACGCGCACCTGGATGCCGACGAGGTCCGGGTGGAACACGCCCATCAGCGTGTTGGGCGCGCCGGCGGGATTGGTCAGCGGGCCGAGGATGTTGAACATGGTGCGCACGCCCATTTCCTTGCGCACCGGGGCGACGTTCTTCATCGCCGGGTGGTGGTTCGGCGCGAACATGAAGCCCATGCCGACGGCTTCGATGCACTCCGCCACTTGCGGTGCCTGCAGGTTGATATTGGCGCCGAGCGCCTCGAGCACGTCGGCCGAGCCCGACTTCGAAGACACGCTGCGGCCGCCGTGCTTGGCTACCTTGGCGCCGGCGCCGGCGGCGACGAAGGCCGACGCGGTCGAGATGTTGAAGGTGTGCGCCGAGTCGCCGCCGGTGCCGACGATGTCGACGAAGTTGGCGCCGTCCTTGACCTCGACCTTGGTGCACAGCTCGCGCATCACGGTGGCCGCGGCGGCGATCTCGCCGATGGTTTCCTTCTTGGTGCGCAGGCCCGCGAGGATCGCGGCCGTCATCACGGGAGAGACGTCGCCCTTCATGATCAGCCGCATCAGGTGCAGCATCTCGTCGTGGAAGATCTCGCGATGCTCGATGGTGCGCTGGAGCGCTTCCTGCGGCGTGATCATCTCAGGCTCCCTTCAAGAAGTTGGCGAGCAGGTCGTGGCCGTGCTCGGTCATGATCGATTCGGGGTGGAACTGCACGCCCTCGACGGCGAGTGTCTTGTGGCGCACGCCCATGATTTCGCCATCGTCGGTCCAGGCGGTGATGTCAAGGCAGTTGGGCAGCGTCGCGCGCTCGATGGCCAGCGAGTGGTAGCGCGTCGCCGTCAGCGGATTGGGCAGCCCTTTGAACACGCCGGCATCGTTGTGATGAACCGGGGAGAGCTTGCCGTGCATGGGCTTTGCGGCATGGACGACGCGTCCGCCGAATGCCTCGCCGATGCTCTGGTGGCCGAGGCACACGCCGAGCAGCGGAATCCTGCCGGCGAATTCCTTGATCGTCGCTACCGAAATGCCGGCCTGCGCCGGCGCGCACGGCCCCGGCGAGATCACGATGCGGTCGGGCTTCATGGCCGCGATTTCCTTCAGCGTGATGGCGTCGTTGCGATACACGCGCACCTCCTCGCCGAGCTCGCCGAAGTACTGCACGAGGTTGTAGGTGAAGGAGTCGTAGTTGTCGATCATCAGCAGCATCGTCGTCTCCTTCACTCGAAGCGCGTGTCGAGGCCGGCTTCGGCCAGTTCGGCGGCACGGAGCAGGGCCTTGGCCTTGTTCTGCGTTTCGATCCATTCCGAATCCGGGTCCGAGTCGGCGACGATGCCGGCACCCGCCTGGACGTAGATGCGCCCGTCCTTGAGCACGGCGGTGCGGATGGCGATCGCCAGGTCCATGTCGCCGTTGAAGCCGAGGTAGCCGACGGCGCCGGCGTAGATGCCGCGCTTGGTCGGCTCCAGCTCGTCGATGATTTCCATCGCCCGCACCTTCGGCGCGCCCGAGACGGTGCCGGCGGGGAACGTGGCCTTCAGCACCGAGACGGGGCCTTCGTCGTCCTTGATCGTGCCCTCGACGTTCGAGACGATGTGCATCACGTGCGAGTAGCGCTCGATCACGTACTGCTCGGTGACCTTGACGGTGCCGGTCTTGGCGACGCGGCCGATGTCGTTGCGGCCGAGGTCGAGCAGCTGCAGGTGCTCGGCGCGCTCCTTCTCGTCGGCGAGCAGTTCGGCGGCGAGCGCGGCGTCTTCCTCGGGCGTGGCGCCGCGCTTGCGCGTGCCGGCGATCGGGCGGCCGGTGACCTTGCCGTCCTCGAGGCGCACCAGGATCTCGGGTGAAGCGCCGACGACGTGGAAGTCCTCGAAGTCGAAATAGAACATGTACGGCGAGGGATTCACCGAGCGCAGGCTGCGGTAGAGCGCCAGCGGATGCGCCTTGAACGGCTTGCTCATTCGCTGCGACAGCACCACCTGCATGACGTCGCCGTCGACGATGTACTGCTTTGCGCGGCGGACGGCGGCCTTGAAGGCTTCCTCGCCGAACTCGGACTCGGCGGCCTCGCTCGACACCGCGGCGTCGGGCGGTATCTGTACCGGCTCGCGCAGCTTGGCGAGCAACTCGCGCAGCCGTGCCTGCGCCTGCTTCCAGGCGCCGGGGAAGCCGGGCTCGGCGAAGACGACGAGGGTCAGCTTGCCCGAGAGGTTGTCGACGATCGCAATCTCTTCCGAGAGCATCAGCAGGATGTCGGGCACGCCGAGCGGATCGGGCTTGCTCGTCGCCGCGAGCTTGGGCTCGATGGCGCGCACGGTGTCGTAGCCGAAGACACCGACGAGGCCGCCGCAGAAGCGCGGCAGGCCCTTGAGGTCGGGCACCTTGAAGCGCGCCATGAACTCCGAGACAAAGGACATCGGATTGGTGTGGTCGCGACGCTCCGCCACGCGGTTGCCGGTCAGCAGCAGGATCGTCGAGCCGTAGATGGCGATGCGCGTCGTGCTCGAGAGGCCGATGAACGAGTAGCGGCCGAAGCGCTCGCCACCCTGCACGGATTCGAGAAGATACGAGTAGGGGCCGCCCGCGAGCTTCAGGTAGATCGACAGCGGCGTGTCGAGGTCGGCGAAGGTGTCGAGCGTGACGGGGATGCGGTTGTAGCCCGCGGCGGCCAACCGGTTGAATTCAATTTCGGTCATGGGGACTCCACAAAACGGTATCGACGACGGCGCGGCGGATGCGCGCGAGGAAAAGGCGAAACGGAACCTGGCTAGCTACGCCAGGGCCAGGCCTCTGCCCAGATCGGGGCGGGTGTCGTCGGTGTGTGGAGCTGCATCATGCGGGGGCGATCAGATTGGCCGCGTCGAAAACGGTGGGAACTATAGCATCGCTCTCCAGCGTGCGCACGTCATGGCCCTCGTTGTAGCCATAGGGCACGAGGAAGACGCGGCAGCCGGCGGCGCGCCCCGCCTTGAAGTCGTGAACGGAGTCGCCGACCAGCACGCAGTCGGCCGGCGAGACGCCGAGCCGCCCGCAAGCCCAGACCAGCGGCATCGGATCGGGCTTCTGCTTCGGCAGCAGGTCGCCGCTGACGACGACGTCGACGTAGGGCGCGATGCCGGTGCGCTCGAGCAGGGGGCCGGTAAAGGCGCCGGCCTTGTTGGTGATGACCGCGAGCGGCAGGCCCTTGGCCTTCAGCGCCTTCAGTCCCTCGAACACGCCCGCGAACGGCGCCGCGCACTGGCCGTTGAAATGCGCGTAGTGGCGCTTGAAGCTGTCGAGCGCGTCGGCGGGCGGCGGCGCGGGATCGTCGGCCGCCTCGAGCTTGCCGGCGAGCACGCGCTTGACGAGGTTCGGGATGCCGCGCCCGACGTAGGCGCGGATGTCCTCGACGGCCACCGGCGGGCGGCCGAGGTCGGACAGCATGCCGTTGGCGGCGGCATGCAGGTCGAGAACCGTGTCGAGGAGCGTGCCGTCGAGATCGAGCAGGACGGCGCGGGCGGAGAAGCTCAAGCCTTCGCCAGCTCGGCGCGCATGGCGGCGATGATCGAGTTGTAGCGGCGCGGGTCGCTGTCCTTGCCCGCGCCGAAGACGGCCGAGCCGGCGACGAAGGTGTCGACACCGGCCTTCGCTACCTCGAGGATGTTCGCCGGGCCGACGCCGCCGTCGATCTCGAGCAGGATGTCCTTGCCCGAGGCCTTGATCATCTCGCGTACCTTGCGCGCCTTCTGCAGGACGTGCGGGATGAACTTCTGGCCGCCGAAGCCGGGGTTCACCGACATCAGCAGCACCATGTCGAGCTTGTCGAGCGTCCATTCGAGCACGTCGAGCGGCGTCGCCGGGTTGAAGACGAGGCCCGGCTTGCAGCCGGCTTCGCGGATCAGGCCGATGGTGCGGTCGATGTGCTCGGAGGCTTCCGGGTGGAAGGTGATGTACGTCGCGCCGGCCTTTGCGAAGTCCGGAATGATGCGGTCGACGGGCTTGACCATCAGGTGCACGTCGATCGGCGCAGTGACGCCGTGCTTGCGCAGTGCTTCGCAGACCAGCGGGCCGATGGTCAGGTTCGGCACGTAGTGGTTGTCCATGACGTCGAAGTGCACGATGTCGGCGCCCGAGGCGATGACGTCGTCGACCTCCTGGCCAAGCTTGGCGAAGTTGGCGGACAGAATGCTCGGCGCGATGCGATAGGTCATGGAGGACTCCCTGATTTTCGATGCGTCGATTCTAGCCAAGCGACCCATCAGGCCCGGTAAGTTTTTCTGATGGACAGCATAAGCGCGCGACCGCACGCGCGGCGACGGACAGGCTTGAGCGGGCCTGCTGTGCTATAAGCCTTCGATGGCTGAAGCGAAGAAATACGCGATCGACGTCCAGGTTGCGACCGAATACCTGCCGGAGCAGTCGGACCCGGAGATCGGCCGCCATGTGTTCGCCTACACGATCACCCTGACCAACGCCGGCAACGTTCCGGCGCAGCTCATCTCGCGGCACTGGATCATCACCGACGCCGACAACCGCGTGCAGGAAGTGCGCGGCCTCGGCGTCGTCGGCCAGCAGCCGCTGCTGCAGCCGGGCCAGAGCTTCGAGTACTCGAGCGGCACCGCGCTGGCGACGCCCGTCGGCACCATGAAGGGCAGCTACCAGATGACGGCGGAGGACGGCCAGCAGTTCGAGGCGGCCATCCCGGAATTCGTGCTGTCGATGCCGCGCATCCTTCACTGACCGGTCAGTTCGCGCGCCTCTTCCTCGCTCAAGGACTTGCCGGGCAACGGCACCAGTCCCGGCACGCGGGACATGTAGCGGCGATACGCCTCGCCGTGGAAGGCGAGAAGCTTCTTCTCTTCCAGCCGCGAACCGACGACGAAATACAGCGTGATCGCCAGCGCCGTGACCAGCATCGGCGCGTTCATGTCGCGCGTCCAGATCAGCACCAGGCTCAGCGAATACCACGGATGGCGCACATGGCGATGGAAGCCGGAGATCGCGAGCTTTTCCGACGGCCGTGCCGCGGGCCGCAGGCCGAGGAACTCGTCCATGTCGTAGGCCTTGGACGAAACCGCGACTCCGACGAGCGCCAGCAGCGCAAGGCCGTTGGCGATCCACGCCCACACGCCGGTCCAGCGCCACAGCCATGCGCCGTCGATGGCGTAGGTCGCCCAGACGAGCGGCAGGACCGAGACGACGGCGAAGACGTTGTACGCCAGCCGGTAGCGCGGCTCGAACGCCGGCCAGCGGCGGGCGACCCGGGCTTTCAAGCGACTGGACGCCAGCAGCGAATGCACGGCGCCGTAGAGCGCCCAGCCGAGCGCGAGAAGGGCGAGGCTCACGAGCGGTAGTCGGCGTTGATCTTCACGTAGTCGTACGAGAAGTCGCAGGTCCACACCTTGGCGGCGTGGCTGCCGCGGCCGAGGTCCACGCGTACGGTGATCTCGGCCGGCTTCATCACGCGCGCACCGTCGTCCTCCTGGTAGCTGGCGGCGCGACCGCCGTTTTCCGACACCAGCACGTCGCCGAGCCACAGGCGCGTCTTCGTCACGTCGAGATCCGCGATGCCGGCGTTGCCGATGGCGCCGAGGATGCGGCCGAGGTTGGGGTCGGAGGCGAAGAAGGCGGTCTTCACCAGCGGCGAGTGGCCGATCGCGTAGCCGACGGCCTTGCACTCGTCGCGCGTGCGGCCGCCCTCGACGGCGATCTCGATGAACTTGGTGGCGCCCTCGCCGTCGCGCACGATGGCCTGCGCCAGTTCGCGTGCCACGGCGGTGACGGCGGCCTTGAACTCATCCCAGCCAGCAGCTGTGACCGAATCGAAGCGCGCCTCGCCCTGGCCGGTGGCGATGAAGACGAAGGAGTCGTTGGTCGACGTGTCGCCGTCGACCGTCACGCAGTTGAACGATTCGTCTGCGGCCTCCTTGACCAGGCGTTCGAGCATCGGCTGGGCGACCGCGGCGTCGGTGGCGACGAAGCCGAGCATGGTCGCCATGTTCGGCTTGATCATGCCGGCACCCTTGGAGATGCCGGTCACGGTCACCGTCTTGCCGCCGATGCTCACGCGCTTTGAAGCCGCCTTGGCGACGGTGTCGGTGGTCATGATCCCGTGCGCGGCGTCGAACCAGCCGTCGGCCTTCAGCGCCGTGCGCGCCGCCGGCAGGCCGGCCTTGATGCGGTCGACGGGCAGCGGCTCCATGATCACGCCGGTCGAGAACGGCAGCACTTGGTCGGCGCGCAGGTCCATCAGCATGGCGGCCGCGGCGCAGGTGGCGTTGGCGGCGGCGAGCCCCGCTTCGCCGGTGCCGGCGTTGGCGATGCCGGTGTTGATCACCAGCGCCCGGATCTCGCCCTTCGCCAGGTGTGCGCGGCAGACCTGCACCGGCGCCGCGCAGAAGCGGTTCTGGGTGAACACGCCGGCCACCGTGCTGCCGGGTGCGAGCTCGATCAGCGTCAGGTCCCGGCGGTTCGCCTTGCGGATGCCGGCCTCGGTGACGCCGAGGCGGACGCCGGCGACGGCGTGCAGTTGGTCGGGGGCCGGGGTGGCGTAATTGACGGGCATGCGGGTTCTCCGAATGGAAATCAGGTTTGGGTGCCGAAAACGTGGCGCCAGAGCGCAGTCACGGCCGCGGCCTTGTCGGCGACGAGCGCGCGTTCGATGCGGCTGCCGGCGTGGTTGAGGCGCAGCGCGTGCTGCAGGCGGCGGTATTCGCGGTAGGCGTCGCGCACGGCTTCGGCAAGGTCGGCGGGGATCAGCCCGGCCTCGGCGGCCATCTTCAGCAGCGCGATGTTGCCGCGGTTGGCGGTCAGCTCCGGGTGCGCGCGCGAATGGCCGAGCACCAGGGCCTGGACGATGAACTCGACGTCGATGAGGCCGCCCGGATCGTGCTTGAGGTTGAATTCGGTCGCGCGCTCGTCGCCCTTGGTCGCATGGGCGTCATACATTTTGTTGCGCATCTCGACGACCTGACGCTTGAGTTCGTCGAGGTCGCGCGGCTTCTGCAGGATCTCGATGCGGATCTTCTCGAAGGCCTCGCCGATCGCGCGATCGCCGGCCGAGAAGCGCGCGCGGGTCAGCGCCTGGTGCTCCCACGCCCAGGCGGATTCGAGCTGGTATTGGCGGAAGGATTCGATGGAGGTGACGACGAGGCCCGAGTCGCCGTTCGGCCGCAGCCGCAGGTCGGTCTCGAACAACATGCCGGCCGAGGTCTGCGACGACAGCCACGTGTTGATGCGCGTCGCCAGTCGCGAATAGATCTGCGCCGCGTCCTGGTCGTCGTCGTCGAACAGGAAAATCATGTCGAGGTCGGAAGCGTAGCCGAGCTCCTTGCCGCCGAGCTTGCCGTAGCTGACGATGGCGAAGCGCGGCTCTTCGCGATGGCGCTTGATCATCTTGCGCCAGACGTACTTGATCGTCAGCTGCAGGATGATGTCGGCGAGTTCCGAGAGGTGGTCGGAGAGCCGCTCCAGCGTCAGCACGCCGAAGACGTCCTGCGTCAACAGGCGGAACACCTGGGCGTGGTGCGCCTCGCGCATCAGGTCCATCTGGCGTTCCATGTCCGGCTCGACGTCTTCGAGCTGGGCATCGAGCTGCGCGCGAAAGGCCGGCCAGTCGGGCGCCGCCTCGAGGATGCGGGCGTCGAGCAGTTCGTCGAGCAGCACCGGGTGGCGTTGCAGGTACTCGGCCGCCCAGCTCGAGCTGCCGGCGATCTGCGCCAGCTTCTCGAGCGTCTGCGGGTACTGGAGCAGCAGGGCGAGATAGGCGGCGCGGCGCGACACCGCCTCCATCAGGTCGAGGCAGCGCGTCAGCGTGGCATCGGGGTCGGCGGTTTTGGCCGCCGCCTCGATGACGCGCGGCACCAGCGCATCGAAGCGCGTCTTCGCCACGTCGGCGAGCTGCTGGTAGCGTGCGCCGCCCCGGATCGCCGACAGGCGCTGGCAGGCTGCGGCGACGTCCCTGAAACCGAGCCGCACCAGTTCGTCGGCGTGGCCGTCGGTCGAGTTCCAGACATTGTCGAGCGCATGGTCGCCGGCATTCGGATCGGCGAACACCGCCTCGAAGTGGCGCGTCACGTTCTGGCGATGGTCGTCGAGCTCCATCAGCAGCGCCTCGAAGGACGTAAAGCCCATCGCCAGCGCGATGATCGCCTGGTCGTCGGCGCTGTCGGGAAGGCTGTGCGTCTGCGCGTCGTCGAGGTATTGCAGCCGGTGCTCGAGCCGGCGCAGGAAGTCGTAGGCCGAGGCGAGTTCGGTCACGGCGTCGAGCGAAAGCTGGCCGCGCTCGACGAGCAGGTTCAGCACCTGCAGCGTCGGCTTGATCTGCAGCGTGCGATCGCGGCCGCCGCGGATCAGCTGGAACACCTGGGCGATGAACTCGATCTCGCGGATGCCGCCGGGACCGAGTTTGACGTTGTTCGCCATGTCCTTCTTGGCCACCTCGCGGCGGATCTGCGCATGCAGGCCGCGCATGGCGTCGATGGTGCCGAAATCGAGGTACTTGCGGAAGACGAACGGGCGGCGGATCGCATCGAGGTCGTCGTGGCGCTCGCCCGTCAGCGGCCGCGCCTTGATCCAGGCGTAGCGTTCCCACTCGCGGCCCTGGGTGACGAAGTAGCTCTCGAGCATGTCGAACGAGCACACCAGCGGCCCCGAATCGCCGTTCGGCCGCAGCCGCATGTCGACGCGGAACACCTGGCCGTCGGCGGTGACTTCGGCGATCGCCGCGATCAGCGCCTTGCCGAGGCGGCCGAAGAACTCGAAGTTGGAGATCGAGCGCGCGCCGTCGGTATCCCCGTCCTCGGGGTAGACGAAGATCAGGTCGATGTCCGACGAGACGTTGAGTTCGCGGCCGCCGAGCTTGCCCATGCCGACGACGATCAGCCGCTGCTCGGCGCCGGCGGCGTTGCGCGGCTTGCCGTAGCGCTCCTCCAGGGCGCGCGACGAGACGGCGAGGGCCGTCTCGACGGCCACTTCGGCGATCGCCGTCATGGCGCCGGTGACCTCGGCCAGCGTCGCGCGGCCGCCGAGGTCGGCGGCGGCGATGCGCACGTAGGCGCGCTGCTTCATGCGGCGCAGCGCCGGCTTGAGCGTGTCTTCGGCGAGCGGCGCCTGCGCAAGCCAGGAGCGCAGTTCGTCGGCGGTCAGGGGCCAGGGGCGAATTTCCTCCAGCTCGACGGCGAATCCCGGCCGTGCCGCCAGCAGCCGGTTCAGGTAGCGCGAGTACTGCAAGGGGTCGGCCGGGGAGGTCATTGCATTAGAATTGCGGAATATCGCCAAGCCGTCATTCTATCGTCCGGAATGGGGGCGGCCTGCCCGTCCGATGCGCATAGAAAACCTCCGCCGAACCCTCCGCCGTTTCCTGTTCCTGCCCGCCGTCCGGCGTTCGGCGGGGATCGCCGGCTGGATCCTCGCCGGCGCCTGGTTCGCCTTCGCCCTGCTGCTGCTGGTGCTGCGCTACGCCGTGCTGCCGCAGATCGAGAGCTATCGCAGCGACATCGAGGCCGCCGTCTCGCGCGCCGTGAACCGGCCGGTCACCATCGGCGGCCTCGACGCCGGCTGGTCGGGCCTGCGGCCGCGGCTGGAAATCCGCGACTTCAACATCCGCGACGCCGAAGGCCGCCCGGCCCTCGGCTTCGACGACGTCACAGCCGAGCTGTCGTGGGCATCGTTGTGGCGTTTCGGCCTGGTGCTGCACCGACTGGAAATCGTCGCGCCCGACCTCGACATCCGCCGCGATCCCGAGGGCCGCATGTTCGTGGCCGGCCTGGAACTCGGCGGCGAACCGAGCGAAAAGGGTTTCGACGACTGGCTGCTGGCGCAGGACCGCGTCGTTGTGCGCGATGCAGGCCTGCGTTGGCATGACGAGATGCGCGGTGCGCCGGTGCTTGAATTGCGCCATTTGAACTTCGACCTCCAGAACAGCGGCAGTCACCACCGCTTCGGCTTCACCGCCGAGCCGCCGCCGGCGCTGGCTGCCCGGCTCGACCTGCGCGGCGACTTCCGCGGCGAGGACATCGACGCGCTGGAGGCCTGGAAGGGCGATGTCTACGGCGAAATCGACTACGCGGACCTGGCGGGCTGGCATGCCTGGATCGATTATCCGGTCGAGCTGTCGCGCGGCAGGGGGGGGCTGCGTGCCTGGCTCTCCTTTGCCAGCCGCGAGCCGACCGGCATCACGGCCGATGTGCGCCTCTCCGACGTGGCGGTGCGCCTGGCGCCCGAGCTGCCGCTGCTCGACCTCGCGCGCCTCGAGGGCCGTCTGTCAGTGACTCGCCTGCCCGACGGCTACGCGGCACGAACGCAGAAGCTGTCGCTGGCGACGCGCGACGGCATCAGCGTCGATCCGACGGACCTGCGCTTGCGCTACTTGCCCCCGGCGGCAAACCGGCTCGGCAGCGGCGAGTTCGAGACCAGCGGCCTGGACCTCGGCGCCCTGGCGGCGCTCGCGGCGCGGCTGCCGTTGCCCGACGAACTGCGCAACCAGCTTGCCGCCTACGCGCCGCAGGGCCGTCTGAAGAACATCAAGCTGCGCTGGCAGGACGGCGACGACACGCTCAAGGCGTGGCGCGCGCACGGCGATTTCGAAGGCATTGCGCTCGCCGCACACGGTACGCTGCCGGGCTTCGCCGGGCTCTCGGGCCGCATCGAGGGCGACGAGAAGAGCGGCACCCTCACCCTCGACAGCCAGCATGCCGTGGTCGAATTGCCGACCGTGTTCGCCGATCCGCGCCTGCCGCTGGATGCGCTGACGGCGCAGGCAAACTGGAAGGCCGGCCGTGACGGCCTCGAGATCGAACTCGTCCGCGCCGCCTTCCGCAACCAGGATGCTCACGGCGAGGCGGCCGGCCGCTATCGGCCGAGCCGGCGCGGCGGTCTCGGCGACATCGACCTGACCGCGAAGGTGACGCAGGCGGCGGGCGACGCCGTCTGGCGCTATATGCCCCTGACGGTGAACAAGGACGTGCGCGACTGGCTGCGCGCCTCGATCAGCGGCGGCCGTTCGGACGAGACGACGCTGCGCCTCAAGGGCGACCTCGACCGCTTTCCCTTCCCGGACGGCAGCGGCGTGTTCCAGGTCAGGGGCCGCTTCCGCGGCGGCCTGCTGCGCTACGCCGAGGGCTGGCCGGAGATCCGCGATATCGACGGCGAACTGCTGTTCGACGGGCCGCGCATGCTGATCAGCGCCGCGAGGGGCAACATCATGGGCGTCGGCATCGGTCCCGTCACCGCCGAAATCGCCGACCTCGAAGCGAGCGAGGAACTGATGGTGCTCCACGGCCGCGCGGCCGGTGCCACGAGCGATTTCCTGCGCTTCATCGAGGCCAGCCCGGTCGGCGCGCGCATCGACCACTTCACGGCCGACATGACGGCCGCCGGCAACGGCGAGCTGCAACTCAAGCTCGAGATGCCGCTGCGCCGGATCGAGCAGACCAAGGTCGAGGGCCGCTACCGCTTTGCCGGCAACCGCCTCGTACCCGACCCCGACATGCCGCCGCTCGCCGACGTCAACGGCGAGCTGCACTTCACCGCCGACCGCCTGCAGGCGCAGAAGATCCGCGCCGCGATGTTCGGCATGCCGATGACCGTCGACATCGCCACCGTCGGCGACGGCAGCGTGAACGTCAGGGCCGCCGGATCGGCGAGTGCGCGCGGCCTGCGCCAGCAGTTCGGGCCCGTTTTCGACAACCTTGCCGGCAACACGGCGTGGAACGGCACGGTGCGCGTGCGCAAGAAGGCGGCCGAGCTGCGCATCGAGTCGAGCCTACAGGGCATGGCCTCGAGCCTGCCCGAGCCGTTCAACAAGACCACCAACGAAACCATGCCGCTGCTCGTCGAGCGCAAGCAGGCCGCGGGCGGACGCGATGTCACGACGGTTGCGCTCGGCCAGGCGATGAAGGCGACGCTGGTGCGCCGCCGCGACGGCGACAAGTCGGTGATCGAGCGTGGCGTCGTCGCCGTCGGCACGGCCCCGCGCCTTCCGGATCGCGGCGTGCTGCTCGCCGTGCAGGCGAAGCGCCTCGACGCCGATCTCTGGCGCCGGTTGTTCGCGTCGGGCAATGGTGGCGCCGGCGGCGCCGATGCCGGCACCAGCCTGCCGATCGACCAGGTCGACCTGCGCGCCGACGAGATGACGCTGTTCGATCGCAGCATCGCCAACCTGCGCGTCAACGCTCGCCTCGCGGGCAGCCAGTGGAAGGCCGAGATCAAGAGTCGCGACGCAGCGGGCTTCCTCGAATGGGACGGCGCCGGCGCCGGCCGCCTGACCGGTCATCTCTCGCAACTGACGATTCCCGAAACGCCGCCGGGCAAGGCTGCGCCGCCGACCGAGGTTTCCGAGGACATGCCGGCCATCGACCTCGCGATCGACCGCTTCTCGCTGCACGGCAGGGACTTCGGCGCGCTGAAGGTCAAGGCCGAGAACGCCGGCGACGGCTACTGGAACGCGCAGCTCGACGTGCGCAACGACGATGCGACGCTCTCCGGCGAGGGACGCTGGCGTCCGAGCGCGGCGGCACAGGAGACGCGTTTCGAATTCAAGCTGTCGGCAAAGAGCATCGAGGGGCTGCTCGATCGCCTCGGCTATCCGGATGCCGTGCGCCGCGGCACGGCGCGACTCGAAGGCACGCTGTCGTGGGCCGGCGCGCCGACGCGCATCGACTACGGCTCGCTGTCCGGTAA
>Ga0075012_10002657_pt1 | contig 17442 bp, 18 predicted proteins | sample All_14_2_FD_71474 | JGI IMG/M metagenome (GOLD analysis project Ga0075012, IMG submission 71474) | Freshwater microbial communities in response to fracking from Pennsylvania, USA - Allegheny Zone_MetaG_DW_15 | ecosystem: Environmental > Aquatic > Deep subsurface > Groundwater > Drilled... | reverse complement strand
CCTCATAGAATACTAAATTAGCATCCTACGTATTTTGTAAATTTCCTAAAATAGCTTTTCATCCTCGCCGCATATTTGCCACAAGAAATCACTCGATTTTTTTCATCCATAAAAACAAAAAAAGAATGGCAAATGCACTCAACTGGTTCGAAATCCCTGTCCTCGATTTTGAGCGGGCAAAGAAATTTTATGAAAAAGTCCTTGGCCAACCCATGCAGACCTTTGAGGCGATGGGCATGAAGTCGGCATTTTTTCCGGCGGATTTGCAGTCTGGTCATATCGGAGGCTGCATCATCCAAGGGCAAGGCTACGAGCCTTCGGGCAAGGGTTCGCTCATTTTCCTGAACGGCGGGACTGACCTCAGTTCGCAACTTGACCGGGTGGAGGCGGCTGGCGGAGCAGTCGTTTTGTCCAAAACCTCGATGGGCATGAACGGCTTTTCGGCCCGCTTCACTGATACGGAAGGCAACCTCGTGGGCCTTCATTCCATGGCCTAAGCGCCATTTTCCACAGCATTTTTTCACCTTAAAATATACAACTCATGGCAAGTGCAATCAATTGGTTTGAAATACCAGCCAACAATTTCCAGCGGGCGGTGGACTTCTACAGCAAGGTGCTGGCCAGCGACCTCCAGCTCGTCAATGCAGGCTTCGACATGGCGTTTTTCCCATGCAGCGACGGCGGCACGGGCGGCTGCGTCACCCACGGCAACGGCAACAAACCCAGCGCCGAAGGCTCCTTCGTCTATCTCAACGGTGGTGATGACCTCTCCGTGCCCCTCGCACGGGTGGAGCCTGCGGGCGGGCAGGTCGTGATGCCCAAAACAAGCATCGGCCCGAACGGCTTCATGGCGATTTTCATGGACACGGAAGGCAACCGCCTGGCTTTTCATTCCATGGCCTGAATTTTCACTCGACAGAACGGTCTATTGTCGGCGTGGCCTCGTGCCGGGCTGACAATAGACCGTTCTATTTTATTCATAATCAATCATTTAACAAAAATGACAGCTTTAGAAATCGTCAACAGGTTTTATCAACTGAACTGCGAAATACCGAAAGGCCAAGCGCAACTTTCGGATTTAAGGGCATTGCTTTCGGATGATTTTGTGTTCAGCGGGCCGATGATGCGGCTCGAAGGTGGCGACCAATATGCCGGACTTTTGCAGCAGTTTTTGCCCATGCACGAGTCGCTGACCGTGGTTCGGCAATTTGCAGATGGCGATGAGGTATGCAGCATCGTTGACCTACGGGTGAAGTCGCCCAGCGGCGGCACGATGAAAATGGACGTTGCAGAATGGATTGCCGTGAAGCATGGAAAAATGGCGAGCCATACCATTTTTTACGACCCTCGTGAATTCGCAGCGGCATTTCCGATGTAAGTTTTTATAGTAATGAAGAAATTCGGATTTTTAGGCAAAATTATGGACGTGCTGATGGTTCGGAAGCAATCGGACAAAGGCAACAAGGCGTTCATGGTTGGCTTGAAATCGTATTCCGAAAAATAAAAAATCATGGACAACCTCATCACCGGCGAGCGCATCGCCGACGTGCTCACCGCCAAGGGCGTGGGCTTTTCACAGAAAAAAATGTTTGGCGGCCTCTGCTTCATGGTGGACGACAAGATGCTCATCGGCACATACAAGGGCGGCATCATGGCCCGCATTGACCCAGCCGAAGCTGAGGCCCTGACCGAGCGGCCCGGCGTCAGCCAGATGATTCACGGTGGCAGGCCGATGGTCGGCTACCTGATGTTGGAGCCAATGGCGTACGAGAGTGACGCCGACTTGGGTTTTTGGGTGGAAAAATGCCTGATTTTCAACCCAAAGGCGAAGGCGAGCGGAAAGAAGAAGTGATGTTGTTGTTTGATGGGATTTTAGAAAAAATTTTTCATTCGTTTTTCCCACCTTCGCAGTTCATCAAAAACGAAAGCAAACAAATGTACCTGCTCGCCAAAATCCTCATCGCCGTCGTCGCACTGGAACACCTGTATATTTTATGGTTGGAAATGTTCGCTTGGGAAACCCGTGGCAGGAAGGTTTTTCGGGGCTCGCTGCGCCAAGATATGTTTGGTCCGACGAAGGTTTTGGCAGCCAACCAAGGCTTATACAACGGCTTTTTGGCAGCGGGGCTGGTCTGGTCGGTGCTCATCACCGATGAGGCTTGGAGCAAAAACGTGGCGATATTTTTCCTCGGCTGCGTCATCGTGGCGGGCCTGTACGGCGGGGTGACGGCGGGCCGGAAAATCATCTACGTGCAGGCGGTGCCAGCGGCTTTGGCATTGCTCGGCGTGCTTTTTCTAGGGTAAATATTAATTTCTCCCGTTCATTTTTCTTCAAAAATAATCACCGTAAGTCACCAGAATTTTCACAAATCGAATTTAATGCAGGCACGAATCAAAATCCTGAAGACGGAAATATTATCGGACAACTGGTATGTGCTCCGCAAAATCACCTACGAATACGTGCATAAAAACGGTGAGCAGCTGACGCAAAGCCGAGAAGCCTACGACCGTGGCAACGGTGCCACGATTTTGCTTTACAACCCGCAGCATCGCACCGTCATCCTTACGAGGCAGTTAAGGATACCGACTTTTTTGAACGGAAACCCTTCGGGAATGCTCATCGAAGCCTGTGCCGGACTGCTCGACGAAGACAATGCCGAGGATGCCATACGGCGGGAAACGGAGGAGGAAACGGGCTATCATATCCGAGAGGTTCGCAAGATATTCGAAGCGTATATGTCGCCAGGTTCGGTGACGGAAATCCTGCATTTTTTTATTGCAGAATATACGGCCGACCTGAAGCGCAGCGAAGGTGGCGGTGTGGACGAAGACGAGGATATAGAAGTGCTGGAGCTTGATTTTGAAAAAGCGCTAGTCATGGTAAATACTGGGGAAATCAGGGATGCAAAGACCATTATGTTGTTGCAATATGCGCAAATACATGGGTTAATGAACCATTGATATGCAAAATGTCAATTGCAATATATTTTAACGAATAACTAGACTTATAGCCTAGCCTCACCCCGGCATCTGCGCATGAAAATCCTCGCCAATCCGCCGTGCGTAGTCATCCAGAAGAGTCATCACCCGCTCCCGGCTGTCGGACACGACGATGAAGCCGATATGGTGTACCTTGTCCAAGCGCCAAACGATTTCAGGGTCGTTGAAGGCGGAAGTGTCAGGGTGGCGGTGGCGGCTGAGGGAATTGATGATGCCGCCGTACAGTTTTTTCGCCTTCGGCAGCGTGTATTTTTTGCCGTTGGCAACAGCCGATTCCAGCCTGGCCCATTCGCCCCAGAGGTTGACGCCCGTGGCAGCGTGCACCATCTCGGCGATATGCGCCCCACCCACCCGTGAGGCCGTTTCGAGGAAATAGAATTTGCCGTCCTCGTGGCATTTAATAAACTCCGTATGCGAGGCACTGTACTTCATGCCGAAGGCGGCCATCACCTCGGCGTTGTGTTTCAGCAGTGCTTTTTCGTCAGCGCCGCCATGCTCGCAGATGACGGAGCGGAAGATGCCGCCGCCGTGCGCCACGTCCCAGGGCGTGCTCAGGTATTGTGCCACACTGGTGAAAACCGCTTTGCCATCCACCGTCAGCGTGTCCACGTGGAAGATGTCGCCGGGACGGAACTGCTCGGCGAGGTACTGGTGCCGTTTTTCGCCCAAGCCATGCACAGCTTGCCACAGTTCATCGGCGGAACCGACCTTGAGGATGCCCTTCGCCGCCGCCTCAAAACGGGGCTTGACCATGTACGGTGGCTGCACCCGCTCGGTGAATTGCCGGATTTCCTCATCGTTGAAAAGCGATGTGAAGCTTGGCACGAGAATGCCCGCCTCAGCGGCTTTCATGCGCATGGCTAGTTTGTCACGGAAGTGGCGGGCCGTGGTTTGGCCCATGCCGGGCAGACGGAAGTGCTCCCGCAACTCGGCCACCTCCTCCACGTCGAAATCGTCGATGGCGACGATGCGGTCCACTTTGTGGGAGCGCATGAAATAGGCCAGCCCGGCAATGAAATGCTCCATGTTCCAAGTGCCATGCTCGACTTCCTCCATGAAAAAAATATCGTCAATCACGTCCCGGGGCCAAGGCTCGTGCTCCGTTTCTTTGGCAGTGACGAGAAAAACCTGATTGCCCTCGGCCTTGCAGTAGCGCAAAAAGTCGAGGCCCTTGAATTCGCAGGAAACGCAGAGGAAAGTCATTTTACTGAAAGGATTTTATGGTCTTGAAACGCTGGCGGTATTTGGTGCGGGCTTATCGGTGGGCAAAATAGGCAGAAAAGGAAATTGGATGGAATTTTTGGGAAACAAAAACGTCGGCGTGATAGGGGAACCACGCCGACGATACAGTTTTTACTGCTTTTTCAAATCACCAAGCCGCCGCTGAATTTCCTCAACGAGCTGTTTTTGCAGGTCAATCTTCTGAGTGGAGTCGGCCTGCTGCTGTTCGTTCTTCACGATGTTTTCCTTGGCGATTTCAATTTTCTTTTCCGCCTCGGCAATGTCTTGGTGGTAGTCGGTGTTTTGGCGCTGGAGCTTGTCCATCTCTTTTTCAAAGGACTTGAGTTTTTTCTCGGCGTCCTCCAGTTCCTGCTTGGTGCCCTCCATTTTCACCTCGTGGGCAAATTTGAGGAGCATGGCGACAGCCTCGTCGTAGTTTTTTCGCCGCTCGGCGCTGAGGTACTCGTCGTTGCCAAGGTCGAACCAAGTCATGAGCTCCACGTAGCCATCCACATTAACGGAGGTGCGGGAGTAGATGTTCAGCTCGTTTACACCGCCAATGCCGACGATGGAAGCACCTGTGGTGAGGTCTTCTTTGCCGCCTTTGGCGCCCTTGGTCTTGCCGCCGTATTCCTTCATGAAGTCTTTCCAGACCCGCTCCACGAGTTTTTCACTGGTCACTTCCAGTGTGACGATGAGGGCGTTCTTGCTGCCCATGACCATGCTCTCCTCGCTTTCGTACACCTTGCTGGTGGCGATAGTGGCGCTGGGTTTCTTCGTGGGGATTGGGTCCATTTCAACGACTTGCGAATAGCCGTTTTCAACAAAAATTGCGAAGCAAAAAAACAGGAGGAAGGGAAGTGCTTTCATGATGCTGGTAATATGGTTTGGTGATTTTATGAACGTTAGACGAGCTGTTTTATTAGCTGTCACACTTTCTTTTCATTTTCAAAGAAACAGTTTCTAAGCCCTACATTTGCGAATTCGCAATGAACAAGCTTTGGCACAAATATCTGATATTCGGGGCATTCTGTGTGGCCATTTACTTTCCAGTGTTCCTCCACCTCGACTGGCAGCCTGTCAACAACTGGGACGAGTCACTCTTCGCCATGCGGGCCGCCTACATGGCGGAGGAGGGCCATTATATCCCAAATTATAGCCTTTGGGTGGAAAATGGGATGCGCATGCCTAGCACCAAGCCGCCGTTCACCACCTGGGTACAAGTGCTTTCCTTCAAGGTTTTTGGCATCAACGAACAAGCCCTGCGCTTGCCGATTGCTTTGTGCTTTTTCCTTTTGCTGATGAGCATGGTTTGGTTTTCGAGAAGCAAGCTCGGCGACATCCGCATCGGCTACTGTGCTGGCTTCGTGCTAGTCACATCGCTCGGCTTCGTGCGGGAGCATGGCAGCCGCACTGGCGACCATGAGGCAGCACTCGCATTTTATATGATGGCTGGCGCAATGGCCTTCTACAACTTCCTGCAAGCTACTGAAAAACGCCAAAAAATAGGTTGGCTGAGCGTTCTGTCCGCTTTCACTGTCGCTTGCCTACTGACGAAATACGTGTTCGGCCTAGTCTTCTTCCCGGCTTTTCTGGCTTATGCGATTTATAAAAAACAGCTTTGGAATGTCGTGAAAGATGGCGCAGTGTGGCTGGCCTTGGTGGTGATATTGGCCATTTCCGGCGGTTGGCTCTGGTACATCGAGCAGCAGTTGCCGGGCTTTGTGCAGCGGGCTTTTTCGCATGAAATGACCGACCGTTTCACCTCCGTCATTGATTACCATCAGCATTCGTTCAGCTATTATTTCATGCGGTTTTGGGCCAACGATTATTTCACGCCCTGGCTGTTTTTACTCGTGGGGCCTGTGTTTTTTGTTTTTTTTGGAAAAAAATCCCCCCTTCGGGACTTCACCGTCTTGATGCTGGCCTGCACGGTGTCGGCACTGCTCACCATCTCATTTTCGCAGACAAAAACCGCTCATTACGATGTCGTCGCTTATCCGCCGATGGCGATGGTGGCAGGTATTGGGTTGTACCAACTGGGGGCTGCATTGTGGCGGCTTTGGCAGGAAAATATGCACCGGCCAACGGCCCTAGCAGCAGCGATGTTCGGGCTTGTGGTACTGGTTGCTATGCCGTACAGGGCGGTTTTTACAAGGATTTACATGCCAAAATTGACCACCCCAATGGAAAGTTATGGCTATTTGCTGCGCAAAATCCAAAAAACGAAGCCCGGCTGCAAGCATTTCACCATCTTCTCGGCGGTGACGTCAGGGCAGGTTCAGTTCTACGCTGGCCTGCTCAACCGCAAGGAAGGCTACCAAATAAAATTGAGTGAACACCCAAAATTGACGGCGGTAGGCGACACGGTGATGGCCTGCGAGCGGCAATTTGTTGACACGCTGTTCGCCCACTACGAGCTGCAGCCCATCGAAACGGACGGGAATTGCATCTTAGCAGTAGCCGTTGCCAAAAAATAAAAAAAGGCGCTGGGCAGCAGCGGGAATTAGCGCTATCAAAGGTCAATGTTTGGCCTGACCTTGTCACCTTCCTTGTAAAATTCTGTGATGATTTTGACGACCTCCTCCGGCTCGTCCACCACCCAGAACAGGTTCAGGTCGCCTGGGTTGATGTTGTTCTCTTTTTCCAGCATGGCTGCCTTGATCCACGCAACCAGCCCTTCCCAGTAGCTGCTGCCGAACAGGATGATGGGCACCCGCTCGATGCGCTTCGTCTGCACGAGGGTCAGCACCTCGAAAATCTCGTCGAGCGTGCCGAAGCCGCCGGGCATGACAACGAAGCCCTGCGCATATTTCACAAACATCACCTTGCGCACGAAAAAATAGCGATGCTCCAGGTTTTTGTCGTTGTCAATGTAGGGGTTGTGGTTTTGCTCGAAAGGCAGGTGGATGTTCAGGCCCACACTGACGCCGCCGGCCATGTGCGCCCCTTTGTTCCCAGCTTCCATGATGCCTGGGCCTCCGCCAGTGATGACGCCCCAGCCAGCCTCCGTCAGTTGCTTCGCAATTTCCATGGCAGCGAGATAGTAGGGATTGTTCGCCTTGGTGCGGGCAGAACCAAAAATGGAGACGCAAGGCCCGATTTTGTTCAGCCGCTCGAAGCCATCCACGAATTCGGAGACGACCTTGAACATTGTCCACGAGTTTTCGCCCTTGAGTTCGGCCCACTGCTTCATTTGATGGTGGGGCACGGCTGGTACGTTGTTGTTGTTCTCGCTCATTTTCTCTAGAAAGAATTTTTTTGGCAAAAGGCAAAAGTACAAACTGTGTGCTCACTTGTTGGCTATTGCCAATGGCGTTGAAAAAGAATTGTTTTACATGAAAAAAGCCTGCCGGAATTGCTTCCCGCAGGCTTTTTTTTCATGTTGAAAAATGGCTGGCTGCTAATTTTCTATTCTGGCCGCTGGAATGGCCCCACGTAGTTCAGCACATCTTCGGCAGTGATTTCGTTGCCGCTGAGGATGATGAGGCGCTCCACGACGTTGCGAAGCTCCCGGATATTGCCCGTCCAGTTCACGTTTTGCAGAGCAACCAGTGCTTCTTTCGTGATTTTTTTCGCTGCAATGCCGTATTCATTGCAAATCAGCTCGATGAAATGCTCCACGAGCTGCGGGATGTCGCCCCGGCGGTCGTTCAGCGGTGGCACTTCGATGATGATGACGGCGAGGCGGTGGTAAAGGTCTTCCCGGAAGCGCTTCTCTTCGATTTCCTTGCGGAGGTCCTTGTTCGTGGCGGCGAGTACCCGCACATCCACCTTGATTTCCTTGTCGCCACCGACCCTTGCAATCTTGCTCTCCTGCAAGGCACGCAGCACCTTGGCCTGTGCGTCGAGGCTCATGTCGCCAATTTCATCAAGGAAAATGGTGCCACCGTTGGCCTGCTCGAACTTGCCGAGGCGCTGCTTGTGCGCCGAGGTGAACGAGCCTTTTTCATGCCCAAACAGCTCACTCTCAATGAGTTCCGATGGAATAGCAGCGCAGTTCACCTCTACGATTGGGCCTTTGTTGCGGTTGCTTTTCTCATGAATCCACCGGGCCACCAGCTCCTTTCCCGTGCCGTTTGAGCCGGTGATGAGCACCCTTGCCTCTGTTGGGGCGATTTTGTCAATCGTCTCCTGAATCTTTTTCATGCTGGCCGACTCGCCGATCATCTCCTGCGTTTTGTAGGTAGAGACCCGCTGCTTCAGCACCTTGGTTTCCGTGATGAGGCTCGACTTGTCGAGGGCATTGCGCACGGTGATGAGCAGGCGGTTGAGGTCGGGTGGCTTGGAGATGAAATCGAAGGCACCTTTTTTGACCGCTTCCACGGCGGTATCAATATTGGCATGCCCGGAAATCATGACCACAGGGGTGTCCGGTGCCAATGTCTGGATGCGTTCGAGGGCTTCCATGCCGTCCATTTTCGGCATTTTAATGTCCATCAGGATTACGTCGTACTGTGTTTTTTTCAACTGCACGAGGCACTCCAGCCCATCGCAGGCTTCGTCCACCTTGAACTTCTCGAATTCGAGGATTTCCTTCAGTGTACGCCGGATGGGTACTTCGTCGTCAACAATTAAAACTTGTGCCATAGTGAGATTATTCTTTAGAAATCTGTTATTTACGTATTGCGGAATTCGCCCAATGACGCAGCAGTATTTCTACGCCAAAGGTAGGGATTTAGTTGCAATCCATTTTTAATACGTTGCTTTTGCTCCGCAAAAAAACGGCGCTGTTTTTTTAATAACTCGATGAAAAGGAGGAGAAAATTCTCAACTCAAGGGAATGACGATGGGTGAGTTTTTTGTTTCGTGGTCAAAGATAGGAATTTTTATCAATTGGAAAAAACAAAAAAGCCACCCCTGTCAAACAGAAGTGGCTTGTTCATTAGCCTAAAGAAATTAAGCGAGACAGAATATTGTTTTCAATTCGCATCCACCACATCACCCGACCCCGAAATATGGGAATTGACCGTCGGGTGGCCTTTGTAATAAACATCGCCACTGCCGCTGATGCGCACGTCGAGCACTTCGGATACGTTCACCGAGGCATCGCCGGAGCCGCTGATGCTGATGTCGGCCTTCTGCACAGGCAGGTTGAACGCCTTCAAATCGCCGCTGCCGCTGATGTCGAAGTCGAGGAATTCAGCCACGCCTTCCAGCTCCATTTGGCCACTGCCGCTAATTTTGCCGTCCACACTTTCAGCGTTCAGGCCAAGGCAAATGCTGCCACTGCCGCTCACCCGCAGCACGATGTCCTCCACAGTGAAAAAATTATCGCCCCGGATGTCGCCCGAACCCGACACAGCGAGGTACTCGACTGCTGGCATGGTGATAAAAATGCTGAGGTCGTAGCTTTTCACGCAGTGGTCAAATTCGATGGTCCAGGTGTCGTCCTGCACGTCCAATTCCAGCTCATCAATGATGTTCTCCTCGCCTTTGGCCACCACCTCGAAGGTGTCGCCTTGTGTGATGAAGACCTTGGCGTCGCAGTTTAATTTCACGCCAGTGAAATCTCGCACATTGAGCACTCGCTCCACTTCCGGGCCTTCGCCTTTGGTGCAGTCGCCCCACCAATCTTCGTCGGGGTCGCAGGAGGGTGCGGTGAAAAGGATGCCTAGCAGCAGCAGATAAAAAATTGATTTTTTCATGGCTTAAGATTTTTGTTGTCATTGGTCATTGGAGTCATTTGTCATTGAGATACTTAAAAATTACTAATGATTCTAATGACCAAAATGACCAATGACATTTTTTAAAATTCCACCCGATAATTGAACACGGGGAAGAACCCCGTCTGGGTGTAAGTCTCGATTTTCTTGGTGTCGTTGTCGTAGTACTCGCTGTAAATGTTCTCGTGTCCCGTCACGTTCTGGATGTCGAGCATGATGGTGTGCGTCAGGCGCTGCTTGTTGATTTTATAGCTCAAGCCCACATCGAAGCGCCAATAGTCTCCGGCTTTGACACTGAAAGGCTTGTCCTCCTGGCGCACTTCCTGGCCTTGTTCGATGGAAGCTTCCAGGTCAATCGGTGTGTAGCGATTGCCGCCAGCCAGCAGCGCTTTGCCGTTGAAACCGAGGATGTTCTTCTTGTTTTTCCCAATCCTAAACTCCTTTCCGCCGAGTGCATGCAGGGTGTACCGGCCATCGTAGCGGGTCGAGTATTCCATGCCATTCACGGGGGTGTACAGCGAGCGGTAGAGTGAACCCGTCACCATGAAATAATAGTTTTTGGTGAAAAACTTCTCCAGCGTCAGGTCCACGCCGTAGTTGCGGCCCTTGCCATTGTTGCCTGTTTGCTCCGCAAAAATTAAGTCCCAGATGTCGGCATAGTTCAGGAAGGAATTGGTGCTGCCGGGCACGGTTTCCACGGGCACGTCGAAGAGGTACTGGTAGTAAATCTCCATTTTCAGCCGCATGTCCTCACCGAGGCGCTGGTCGTATCCGAGCACGGCGTGCATGGCCTTCGTGAGGTCGAGGTCGAGGTTGCCGTGGCGGTCGGTTCCGTCGAGCAGCTGGCCGTCCAGCACGTAGGCAGCGAGGTGCTCCCGCTTGCTGTGCAGGCCCACGGCGGCGCTGAAAGATTGGCGGTCGTTCAGCCGGAAATCCAGCGCTGCCCGTGGCTCGATGGCCATTTTTTTGTTCAACAAAAACAGCGAGTAGTGCAGGCCCGTGTTCAGCGTCCAGCGGTCATCGAAGCGGTGCTTCCATTGGCCGAAGGCCTGCAAAAAGCCGCCCTCGCCGTGGTTGTCGAAGAAGCGGATGACCTCGTCGCCTTTGTCTTCTGTGAAATTGTCGTCGTCGTCATACACGAACTTGAACTTCGAGAAGCTGTAAATCGCCCCGGCACGCAGCGTGTTATGGGCGTTGAACTTGTGGTTGTAGGTCGTGCTGAGGCGGGCCGTGTAATTGGTCGTGTTGTAGCCACCGTCGTCGTGCTTTTTGTAGCCGTCTTCGGGGTCGAGCCAGTACTGGTCGCCGCCGTCGGTTTCCCGGCTGACCATTGCCACAGTGCGCAGGTAGCTTTTGCCGGAAAGCAAAAGCCGATGCGACAGCCCGACCGTTGCCGTGCTGGCCGATTCCTTGAAACCCCACTCCCCGAACTCGCCCGTCCAACTCGTGCTGTCCTTTTTCGGATAAAACTGGACGCTGTTCTGCCCGGCCAAGCCAAAAAGGGCGAAAGTGCCCGCCCGCTCGGTCGGCATGTTGAGTTTAAAGGAAACGTCACTGTACTTGGGTGTCACGTCCCCAGCTATTTTGATGCCCACGGCATCGAGCAGCCCCAACGTTGCGTAGCGGTAATTGATGAGATACGAGCCTTTGCCGCCCTTCTTGAACGGCCCCTCGGCAGCGCCCTCCAAGCCGAGCGCACCTAGCATCAAGGCGTACTCCCGTTGCTCGTTGTTGCCGTTGCGCATGTTCAGGTCGAAGACGCCGGAGAGCGCACTGCCGAATTCCGAAGGGAAGGCTCCCGTGTAGAAATCGGAATTGGACAAGGTGCTGCTGCTCAACATGCTGATGCCCCCGCCGCTGCCGCCTATCGCGCCGAAGTGGTTCGGGTTCGGGATTTCGATGCCCTCCAGGCGCCAGAGGATGCCGCTTGGAGAGTTGCCCCGCACCACGATTTCGTTGCTCAGGTCGTCGGAAGAGCCGACGGATACCCCAGCGTAGTTGGTGGCCATACGGGCCGGGTCGTAGAAGCTGCCTGCGTAGCGGCTCGTCTCCTCCACGCTGAAGGAGCGGGCGCTCACGGTAGCCATTTCGTTCAACGCCTCGGTTTTGTCGTGCTTCGCAACGACGGTGGCCACCTGGAGCTGCACGGCGCTCTCCACTAGTTGGAGGTTGAGCACAAGTTCCTTGCCAGCGGTGACGAGGAGGTTGGGTAGCGTGAGCGGTTCGTAGCCGAGGTAGGTCACCTGCAAGTTGTGCCGCCCAACGGGGATTTTTTCGAGTTTGAAATGGCCGTCCGGGTCAGTCACATCGCCGACGATGGGGTCAGCGTTGAGTACAACAATTTCGGCACCGATGAGTGGCGCAGCTGTTTCTTTGTCGGTGACTGTTCCTCTTATGGTCTGCGTGGGTTCCTGAGCGTTCAGGCATGAACCTGCCATTAGGAAACCGAGCAGGAGCAAGGTTTCAATCATTTTTTTCATAATAAAAGTCGGGTATTTTGTTTACCAGATGGCAAAGCAGTGGCTAAGGAAATCGCTGCCGTGGCAGGCTTTCCAGCTTAATGCTTGCCTTGTGTTTTGAAGGAATTGATTAAAAAAATTGTGTCTAATGATTCCACAAAATTCGCATGGAATCTCCCTGTCATGCTATGACATATACATGTGAATTGCCAGCAAATATTGGGGTTTTCTCACATGAAAGCACTAGTAGAATGGGCGTTTTAGTCGTTCCAACGGTCGTGCCTGCGGCCAAAACCACCAATGCGGAAGGTGAGGGAGGCCGTCATTGTTTCAAAGTCTTTTTTGTTAAAATTGGGGGCAGGTTCCAGGCCGCTCATGAAGCGGTAGCCCGCCGTTGCCGACACCCGGAACCAACGGAAAACGTTGACCTCAATGCCCGCTTCTGGAGTCAGGGCGAAAAAGGCGTCACGGTAGTCGGGGTCACCACCATCGAAGTTGATGTCCACAGCGCCCCAGCCAGCCTTCACGCTGCTAAAAAAGTGTACAGCTTCGTGTTGTGGAGCGACATAGCCCAGCCAAAACCCGCCGTGTCCCATGTCCAGTTTGTCAAAGTTCTCGTTGATGATGCGGTTGTAGTCCACCGTGCCGAGGCCGTAGCCGCCGATGAAAAAATCGCCTACGACCAGCCCGATACCGCCGCCTGTGGAAGTGGTAATGTCGTTTTTAAAATCGCTGTATTCCACGATGGGCGACACGAAGAAGCCCGCCCTGTGGCTACGATTGAAGAGCGTTTGGTCGCCACCTCCGTTCCAGTCCTGTGCGAAGATTTGCGAAGCGCAAAAAGCGAGGATTGCTATGAAGATTGTCTTTTTCATTTTATAAAATTTTGATTTTCAGTTTGTTTAATTGGTAATTAGTCATTGGGGCCATTGGGGCCAAAGCGTGGCTAAGCACCAGTTGGCAGCCATTGGTTTTTTGCTAAAAATTTAAACAGGATTTTCTTGAGTTCAGGCGACTAAGTTCGCATCAGCAGAGGCTGACTACACACTGGTTTTGCGCCAACTCAATCATTGTCATTCCAGTCATCGTCGCCGAAGCCGCCGAAACGCAGCGTGAGCGTGGCTCCGAAGCTGGACAGGTCGTTTTCGCCGAAGGTGCCGATGGGGTCGAAGCCGTTCACCCAGCGGTAGGACGCCGTGGCGGCGATGCGGAAAAAGGAGAACACGTTAACTTCGAGGCCAGCTTCCGGCGTGGTGACGAAGATGCTGTTCTTCCGGCGACTGAGTTCCGTGTCGGTGATGTTGTCAACCATGAGGTAGTTGGCCTTGCCCCAGCCGAACCTGACAGAGGCGTAGGGGTGAACCACTTTTTGCTGCATTGGCGTGTAGCCCAACCAGAAACCGCCGTGCTTGAATTTGACCGATTCGTCAGCTAGTGTACCGAGGAAATTGTAGGTGGCCGTGCCCATGCCGTAGCCGCCGAGGTAGAAATCATTGAGGACAAGCGCCCCGCCGCCACCGCTCACCACGGTCACGTCTTTGTCGAGGTTGGTGTACTCAAAAAGCGGGGCACCCCAGCCGCCGATGCGGTCCACGTCACTGAACATGGTTTCGTCTTTTTGGGCGAAAACGGCCGTTGCGGCAAGCAAAAAACAGATTACGATTGCGTTTTTCATCTTACTTAATTGTTGTATTGCTTTATTGCTGTATTGTTTAATTGTGTTGTAACAATCAAACAATACAACAATCAAACAATTTCGATTTTTCAAAACCTAAATCCTGCGTTCACGCCTACCCATGCCTTGAGGTTTGTTTTTGGATTCAAATCCTCGTCAAACAAGGTGTAGGGTACAACCGGGGAGCGAATTTCCCCAGTTTCTGGGTTCCTCAACTGGGAGACCATCACGTTGGCCGTGGGGCCAATGAAAAAGCCGATGCTCTTGCCCAGTTGGTGGTTCCACAGCCACCTGAACTCGCCGATGCTGTTCAGTGTGTTTGTCCACGTTTCGTTTTCACTGATGTGGATGGCCATGATTTCCCAGTTCAAAGTACTTTTTTGCGAGAGGATAGTTACTTTGCCGATCCCGTAGCCTAATCCCCAAATGTAGGTGCCGTCGCCGGGCGGAACTCTCGCTCCCACATGAAAGATGTTGTAAAATCGATTTGCCCCTAGTTTGAGTTGAAAATTTCCGTGCAAAATTTCACTTCCGTAAATTTCAAATTTGTTATAGCCTCGTTTTACGATGTTTATGAGGCCAATGGGCACGCCGCTCACGGTGTCGGAAATATTTATCAGGCCGATTTGCAGGCCCCGCATAATACCCCGTGCCCGGTTGAAAGTACCGAACTGACCTACCTGCACATCGTCGGCAGCATTGAGGATGCTACTGATTTGGAACTTGGTGTTGCCGCCTGAAAGGTTGAAGCCCCCTGCTGCCTGTACCCGTGAGCTGCCACGGCTGCGGTTGAAACCTCCCGCTGCCTGCACTTTGGAATCGCCGCCTGTTTTATTGAACAAGCCGGAAGCTTGCAGCCCCCTGGCGCTGCCGCCGACCGTGTTGAAAAGGCCGGAAGCTTGCAACCCTGCGACATCACCCTGCACGAAGTTGGCGAGGCCAGCGGCTTGTGCTGCCTCGGCACTTTGGGCAAAATTGACAACGCCCGCCGCCTGAAAACCTTTGGCGCTGCCACCGGCATAGTTGAAGATGCCGCCAAACTGCGTCCCCGTCATGTTTCGGTTCACTTTATTGCCCAAGCCGGCCACCTGAAAGCCGTTCATGTCACGTTCCAGCATGTTCAGCCCCATGCCGACTTCCATACCGTTCACGCCGCCGTTGACGCCCCAGAGGAGGTTCATTGAGAGGTTGTTCGTCACGTCGTCGCTCTGGCGGGTATTGGTGCCGATGAACGGCAGCAAAGAGACCTGTGCAATGCGCTGTTCATTCTGATGGATGGGCCAGGTAGGTGTTTGGTAGCGCCATTTTTCAAAATTGAGCAGCGTTTCATCGAAAGCATGCACTTCGCCGCTTTGCCTGATGGGCTTCGCCCGTGGTGTTTCCAGGGCTAAAATCGAATCATAGGGTGGTGGAGTGGGTGTTTTTTCTTCCGGCTGTTCTTCTTGTTTTACCAAGACGGCTGGCGGGGCAGCGGGCTGCGATTCAGGGTCTTGTTTTTTTGTCGTGCTTTGCTTGCTGCCCGTTGATTTTTCAATCAATTTTCCCTTGTCGCTTCGCAAAATGATGTGATTACCAACGAGCATGTACGACACAGGCACACTAGCGAGCAGTTTGTCCAATCCCTCTGAAAGGGGCAGGTCAACAGCCTTTGCCGTGATGCGTTGCCGCACGTTTATTTGCTCAGTACTGTAGGAAAATGGAATCTCGTAGCGCTCGGTTAGGTCGGCGAGTACGTCTTTGAGGCGGGCGTTTTTGTATTCAAAACTTACGTGTTTTGACAAAACGCCAGCTTGCGCCGAGGCGATTTTGGTGAAAAAAAATAATATGTAGATTGCTAAGATTGGCCTCATTTCTCAGTGGCCCCAAAGGGGCAAACAATGGGCAGTTCTTGGCTGGCATTTGGCCAGCATTTAATGGCTGCAACCTTTGCCAGACAAGACGTAATGTCCTTCTTCCTTTTTTGAAAATTCAAAGCCGATGGTAGTGCCGATGACCGTTAGGATGCCCTCCAAATCCGGCTGCTCGAAGGACGAAGTGTAGGCGCATTCGAGCAGGCTAGGGTTGGCAGTTTCGATTTCAACGTCAAAATAACGCTCCAGCGTATTGACCACCTGAACCAATTTCTCGTCGTCGAATGTCAGTTTTTGCGTTTTCCACGCATCGGCGTTTTCCAGTTCGTGGACAGCCACCTCGACTTTTTTTGCTTTTTTGTCAAAAACACCCGTCTCACCGGGCGTCAGCAAGACAGGGGTTTCTTTCTTTTTAGTTTGGGCGAAGGCTACTTTTCCTGTTCTGACGGTCACTTCGATGCGCTCCTCGACAGGGTAGGCCCGCACATTGAACGAAGTGCCCAAAACCGTGGTCGTTGCATCGCCCGTGCTGATTTCAAAGGGCCGTTCCACGATTCGCTCCACCTCAAAAAACGCCTCGCCCTCTAGGTTCACATGCCGCTTTTCAAACCTTGGCTCGTAGGCCAGCTTGGAGTTTTCATTGAGCCAAACATGGCTGCTGTCGGGCAATGTGACCCGCTTTTTTTCATGTGGAAGCGTCTTGATTTCAACATATTGGGGCACCTCCAACTTTGTTGCCTTCATCCACCAAGCGAATGCTGCAATGCCCAGCAAAACTGCCGCTGCTGCGCTCCAACGTCGGATGTTTTTGGACAAATGGACGATTTTGGCAGGCGGACGCTTTTCCTCTAATGTTTTACCTCCAGAAACCGCTGCGTCCACCTTCGCCCAAGCGGCCGTCATGTCAGCCTCGAATGGGCTGCTGGGGGCAATTTCCGTCATGGACCACACAGTTGACCACTCCTCGAAATCAATCTGATTGGCCGGATCGGCATCCGCCCAAGCAAACAAATCCTGTTCCTCGGCAGGGGATGTCTGTCCAGCCAAGTATTTGGCTGTAAGTGATGAATATTTCTCTTGTTGGTCCAATTAAAAACGATTCTGTTTTTTGTGATGCGGGCAATGGAGGTTCACCCCTATCCGGGCCCCGCACTTTTTGAAAATTTTATGGGTTTCCAAGAATTATTTCTTCAAGAAGTGCAGTGGCCTTAAAAAGCATTGGAAACGGGCTTGAAAAGCGTCGCCCGTTGACCTGGTTTATTAACGTTTTTTATCGTCGCCCCTTGGCTTGTTGCGGTCACGGCCCCAATCTTTTTTCTTTTTATTGGCAGACATTTCATCCCGGTCGCTCTTGATCACAAAGCCCTTAGCCCCAGTTTTGGTCGCTTGGAAAACGGATGACCACTTAGCGCTGTCACCAGTGGCTTCGTTCTCTTGTTTAGGCTTTTGTGGTTGTTGCGCCTTTTGCTGTTGCGGCGGGCGTTGATTTCCGCCTTGTTGCTGCCGGGATTGGCCGCCTTCTGGTCGGGGCTGCTGTGGCTGGCGTTGTTGTTGCGGGGAAGTGCCAGCAG